>Ga0182007_10000007_pt1 | contig 376596 bp, 318 predicted proteins | sample Sormic07211113_1_FD_123023 | JGI IMG/M metagenome (GOLD analysis project Ga0182007, IMG submission 123023) | Rhizosphere microbial communities from Sorghum bicolor, Mead, Nebraska, USA - 072115-113_1 MetaG | ecosystem: Host-associated > Plants > Roots > Rhizosphere | place: USA: Nebraska...
ATTTTCTCTTTCAGATCATCGCTTAACCGTCCCCAAGGTTTTCTAGTTGCAATTTTTGTTTTGTCTTTGCTTTTTGTTGCCATTTTTCAGTTTTTAATGACAAGCTATATCAGGACGAGACAATTTATTAACATCACTGATTAAGCCATATCTTTATTTTATTATAAAATTTCTATCTTTACTAAATAGTATTTGCAGTTAAGAAAGTTCAGGTGAGTGATTCGGTGAGTCAGTTATCAGAGGAGTCTTTTAAACCATATAGAGCGAGATTTAAAGGTTGGGTTCAGTTCCCTCGCTCTCCGCCAAATTAGTTTTAAAGTGCTTCGAAAGCCCGCAAATCGTATGATAGCGGGCTTTTTGCTTTTCTGGGATACGATTCCATTCACTCACCTAGATAGTTAAAGTGAGAGATTCGGTGAGTTCCAGAGGGAAATTCAGAATACTCACCGAATACGACTTAAAATACTAACTATCAAGATGTTTAAAGAGTAAACATCTTGATTTGATTTGCCTGCGAAGTTAGATTTATTAACCATTAAAGTGAGTACTATTAAAACTAATTTTAGCTTGCTCTTCTATCTGACGAGGCGAAAAAACTATCAAAATCGCCCTTTAGCCATTTATATGCGGGTTACTGTTGATGGAAAGAGATCCGAAATCATTATAGGAAGATCGTGTAAACCGAGAAATTGAAGTTCATATTCCACAGGCCATCAAATTGCCTTTTCAGCTGCTTCCTGTAGGTTTACTCCTGATGCTCCGCTCCAATAGTGTATAAACTCACCGAAGTTGAGATTTCGGGTATAACGACCATCTCTGCGTTTAGGAAAATGTTGGGCCAGCAATAGAAAATAATTGTTCAGTACCTTCCCTTCTCCGTATTTGCTATAGATGGAAAAACCAGTTTTTAAACCATTGTGTTCCGGATCTTGGAGAATCATCATACTGCACTTTTGCCGAAATACCTATATTATCAAATAATTTCATTGTTCCCTAAAGAATAGATCGGAAAATAAAGTTTATCTTCTCGTTTTCCTTTTAAAAAGAAACCTTCACGATACTTAAAATTATTTGTACACGTCCCGTCTTGTCCGAATAAACTAATTTGAGTTCTTGATGAACCGTAATGCTCCACAAGTATATGGCTTACAAGGAGATTTTTCAATACCGTCTTTATCATTCTACCTGATCTTTCGAGCTGTTCGTTATTCCAGTCAATTGCCTCACCTATCCTATCCAAACTGATTTCCAATCCCGTCATTGTAAATGTAAAACTTAAAGGAATCCTATTCCTCCCATTTTGCTTAACATTAATTTTAAGCCAATCTTCCATTGACATTTCATCGACAGAAAAATCGTTATTAAGTAACAATCGAGAGGTTCCGATCTCATCTAATATTTCGTTTAAAATGTTTAGATTGTTTAATATTTCTTTTACATAATTCATTTCATTAGCGCTTAGAAACTTCCATACCTTTATTCTTTTTACAATAATCTAAACGCTCTATCAAAATGTTAAAATATTGTAGCCTAACAAAAATATCAAACCAATACACAGTTGCAAAGCTGACAAAATATAGTGCTCTTTGTTATAAAACTTATATTTTCTGCTCATTTTGTTCTGTTATCTAATTTACAGCAATTTAGATAATCTATGATTATTATGCTTCGAAATTATGAAAGTTTAAGATTGCGACTTTCTAAATTTTAGAACTATGGCTTTTTTACATCGGTACGAGTTAAAAAACCCGCACCAGCACGTTTTATCTAAATTGCAATCCGCTCGGACTAGCATGGGGGCAATATGATGATTTAACAAATTGGCAGTTATCTTTATCAATTCATCGTGTTAATGACCTCTGTAATAGCTTTATCACCATAACCGTTTATTTTCATACTATTTACAGCTTTCCAGTAATAGGTCCGGCCTTCTGCTATCTTGCCGCCAATCAGCAGTAGCCGGCCGGAACAACTGCCCGACAATCGAATTTGAAACCACTTTGGCTGCAATATGTAGCGAGTATTATTACACAATTGTATTTTTTATCATTAAAAAATATTAGATTAGTCACGTAGTTTAATGTCTTATTTTACGCTCATTACTAATCTATTTTAAAAGCCATCATTTTACTAAACTAAATTAACAACCATGAAAAAACTATTAAAGTACCTACTACTTTTAAACATTTCGTTATTGTCTGTGGCTTGCCGCTCAGATAAGGATGGACTTTTAGAAGAACCACCAATTACGGTAACCACCGAATTCTACAAAAACGCAAACGAACTGGCTGTGACCTATGATCCTTCAAACACCGTAAGCCAGACGATGAGGGATCAGGTTTACAATTTATACAAGAAACAAAAGTGGGCCGAACTGGAAACGCTATTTACAAACAACAATTTAAACGGGAAGTGGCCACCTGCAAACGGAGGTTTCAATACAGTAGATGATTCACCAATTACGATGGGACAAAAATACGATAGATACAGTGGTGCGATTGGAACCTACAGCGGAACAGGAGCTCCGACACTGGGAGGAAGTTTTACCAGTCCAATCATCAATGGATCAGTGTATACCTTCGGGCAAAGAGCCTTGAACCAACCGGAAAATACTTATGATTTTTATTATGAAATCGAAGTTTTAAATAATTCATTAACTTTCAAAGGCCAAACAGCAGATATTATTCCCTGGTTTAATCAGGTGGGCTATGGTAAGCAGACCATGTGGAAAATTCCGATAGATCCAGCGACTGGCTACCAAAAGACATGGAATAAATTGGCCCAGGAAGGATATATTAAAGTAACAATTAAGAAAAATCCGAGCGGAAAATACCCGGGAGCTGTGGGCGTAGTTATTGCACAATAAAATCATTTAGATGTATTCCATTTCAAAAAAAATAATCATTGAAAAACAGGTCTCTGTTGTCAAAAACACCTTCAGTAATGCAGAGATCAGTAACTCAGCAGAAGTAAAATTCAAATGTTGTAACTGTGGCCATGAAAATATCGTTAAAATAATACCTTATGAATCAGGCTTTCCGATTTTTCAATTGTACAATAATGAAAAGGTTTTAGCTAAAAATGAATTATTAAAAAATAAAATTGTCTCCGAAACCTCCATAAACTTACTTCACTTTGGAGAATTGACCGTAAATGATTTACCAACATTGTACTTTGGAACAGATTGTCCGTCTTGTCATTCAAAATATATTTGTGTTTTCAGCTATGGTGAAAAACAACCTGGACTAACTTTGCTTACCATTTCCGGCGTATGGAAATATAACGAAATCTAAGCTTTGATATCCCAAAAATTGCCATTTGTTTTCAGCAAAGTGATTAGCAGGTTCATTTTAAAAGTTTTGGAAAAATATTTCCTGAAGTTGCAGTTGCCAATTAAATAGGGGCCCTTGAATAATATGTTTTATCAGATTTTAAACAGTGAATAAAATTAGTCAGGCATCAGTAGAATCTATCAGAGCGCCAGCTAACTCATGGAGCAAATCAAAAAGCGATGCTCAAAAGAGCGGTACTATGTTTTTTACTCAGACAAAATGGGCAGCTATAATGTGCAGAGGCATGCTACTTTTTTGGAACAACAGTAATTAAACGAGTCTTGATATCGCTGACGAAACGTAGACTATTAACGGCACCCCACCTTATTTCCACATTATTTTTAGCTATTTTCGTTACACTGGTCTAAGATGAACTAACATGAAGAAATTTTTCACATTATCTATTTTTCTCCTAAATGCTGCTGTATCTATTTATGCTTTTGGACAGGACAGCACAACTTTAAAATCAGACAGTCTAAAGAATGGAAGGTTAGAAAAAGAGTTCAATAAGGTGAATCAACTCTCTGCGGAACGGCTTTCTGATTCGCTTAAACGGGCTGAACTCGAACAACGTGTAAGTTCATTAGGGGTAACTGATAAATTAGAGCGGGAAAGTTTAATGGCTGAATTAAAATCACTCAAAAAAAGAGATTCCATTCACCGTTTCCGCCAGATAAGTCAGATAGATTCTTTACGGAAGATCATCAAAGGTGTACCGGTTGTATTTAATGGCGACACGCTTTATTTTATTTATGCTAAACTTGGTAGTTTTAGTGCCACCGACAGGGCAAAAGCTGTGGCTGACAGACTAGAACGGGTTGGCGATGGTGCGAATTTCTCATCCGATTCACTTAAGCTTATTCCTGCTGAACAAGCTACAGACCTGCTCTATGGTAACACCCTACTGCTTTCTATAACCGATCAGGATGCACTATGGGCCAGAAGCGACCGAACACTTTACACTACAGCAATCAAAAAACGGATAGTCGCCGCCCTCGATAAGTATGTACACGATACAAGTTGGCAAGTGCTATTGAGGGAAATTTTATTAACAATATTGGTTATTACAGTGGTAGTTGGCCTGATCTACCTTATTAACAAGCTCTTCAGAAGGATATCAAGTAAATTTTTCTCCACAGAAGGACGCTTTAAAGAGGGGCTAAAGGTTAAAAATTATGAACTTCTGGACGCAGGCCGTCAGCTGGCCATAATCGCAATATTATTGAAAATCATCCGCTATGTGGTTATTCTGGCGGTAATTTACCTGGCCTTTACTGTGCTTTTTGGAATTTTCCCTTTTACCCGCGATCTATCGGTTAACTTGTTGAACTATATCCTCAGCCCACTTAAAAAGATCGGTATATCGGTATGGAACTATATTCCCGACCTAATGACTATATTGGTTCTTCTGGTGGTATTCAGATATGTGATCCGCTTTGTTAGATTTATCAAAATGGAAATCGAACGGGGCAAACTCACTATACCAGGTTTTTATAAAGATTGGGCCAATCCTACCTATCAGATTATCCGTGTGTTAATTCTGGCTTTTATGCTTATTGTCATTTTTCCTTATCTCCCGGGATCTGATTCGGGTGTTTTTAAAGGGGTTTCGGTTTTCATGGGTGTTCTTTTCACTTTCGGATCAGCAGGTGCGCTAGGCAATGTTGTTGCGGGCCTGGTGCTCACCTATATGCGTGCCTTCAGAATCGGCGACCGCGTAAAAATTGGAGAGGTTACAGGAGATATTATTGAAAAAACTTTGCTGGTTACAAGAGTGCGAACGATCCAAAACGAAGTTGTTTCTATTCCAAACTCTACTGTAATGAACAACCATACAGTAAATTTTAGCATTGAAGCACAAGAAAAGGGACTCATTATCCATACCACCGTAACTATTGGTTATGATGTGCCCTGGAGGCAAGTGCACGAACTGCTCACTAATGCTGCACTTGCTACTGAGCTTGTTGATGCTGAACCGAAGCCATATGTGCTTCAAACCAGCCTTGACGATTATTACGTAAGTTATAGATTAAATGCCTTTACTAAATCGCCAAACCGCCAAGCCGTAATCTATTCTGCTTTGCATGCAAACATACAGGATCAGTTTAACCAGGCTGGAGTAGAAATTATGTCACCACATTATAAAGCGCTCAGGGATGGAAATGCCACCACCATTCCGGCAGATTACTTAGCCAAGGATTATCAGGCACCATTATTTAGGACAGAAAATATTAATCAAAATAACATTAACCCCAACGCAGTACTAAAGAAATAAAACTTTAAGTATCTCAAAGTATAATTTCATAGTATTAGCGGCATTTTTTGTTTAAACTGTAGCCAAAGCCCTTATTTCCGAAAATCAGACTTGTAATATTGTTCTAAAAAATTAAGAAATCAATAAAAAAGAAGAAGAAAAACAATTATTAGGGCCAATATCGGCGCATCGGCATTTTTTTTGTAGCGAAACAAGTATGAAAAGGAATGATATAATCAGTGCGCTCTTAGGTATGTTGATTATGGCCATCACTTATTGGCTGCTGTTTTACAGGCTCTCCTCTCCTAAAGAGCGTAAAGAAATTAGAATATCCTCCTCAGCACCACGATTAAAAAACTTAGAATAATTACTCCTTACTGATCTTTATTTGGTGAAGCCTTAAATTTTATTTTAGGTATGAACGGCCTTTTATCATAAAAACTATAAATTCTATAGTTTTTATAGTCTTTATGATAATTTTATATATATTTGTCAAAATGATGTTAATTATATTAACGATAAATTAAATTACAATGCACCATTTACAATTTGTTTCCATGCGAATGTGCCTTTCCTGTTGTTGCTAATACAGCAGCGCTCATCACCCCCTAATTTTTATAAAATAATTACTGGCCTAAGGCTAACTGCAGAAGTGTAGCCTTTTTTAAACACTTACAAAATGAGATAGTGTCTACCATAAAAAACAAAACCGACAGGGAAGCCCTGCCGGATATTATTCGATAGCCAGCGTAACGCCAATCACTTCTGGTTATCAAGTTTTACTAACAATTCAAATCATTAAATAAAACTGTATAAATATATGGAAAAATCTATCCATAGAAAAAAAATAGCCACCAGGCTGATGGTATTTCTTGCAATTGCCATGTTTACCAAAAATGCAAGCGCACAGCATGAAAGTACCCCAATCATTAACTCAACCTTAATTGGATCAGTAAAAGATTCGATAACTAAACAGCCTATCGGGAATGTAGTTTTAGCCATAAAAGGAACTACACATGCCGTAACCAGCGCACCCGATGGAAGCTTTTCGTTCCGCACCGGACAAAAATTTCCCTATACCCTTATAATAAGTTTTATCGGTTATCAAACCAAAGAGATTGTGGTTGATGGAAGTCCGATTACCATTCTATTGGCAGAAAAAGCAAGCAGCCTGAACGATGTTGTTGTAATGGGGTATGGCAGCCAGAAGAAAAGCGACGTTACCGGATCGGTAGGTTCGGTTTCCAAAAATCTGCTGGCACAGCCCGCTGCAGGTTTTGATAATATGCTGCAAGGCGGTGTTTCTGGTATTGGTGTAACACAAAACTCCGGGCAACCGGGCGGTACAGCAACGGTGAGGATCAGGGGTGGTAATTCCATCTCATTTGGTAATGCACCGCTCTACGTTATAGATGGTTTTATTGTATACAACAATAACGACAATGCTAACGTTGGTTCCATTGGCACCAGTTCAAACGCGCTCTCTACCATTAATCCAAGTGATATCGAATCGGTAGAAGTGCTAAAAGATGCATCAGCAACAGCCATTTACGGATCGAGAGGAGCCAATGGTGTAATTATCATCACCACAAAAAAAGGAAAGAAAGGTGTAAACAATGTAAATTATAATGCCTACTACGGCACGCAAACGGTAGCCAGAAAGCTCAGTTTACTAAATGGAGCGCAATGGGCTTCGTTAATAAACGATGTAAATACAAGTGATGGTGTATCGAAAACTTATAACGATGCACAGATAGCTGCATTTGGATCAGGATCAGATTGGCAAGGTTCGGCTTTAAGTAACGCACCAATCTTTAATCAAGAGCTTTCTGTTTCAGGGGGGGATGAAAAATCGAGGTACCTAATTTCGGGCAATTACTTTAATCAGGATGGCGTAATATCAAATTCAGGATATAAAAGATATTCAGCAAGGATTAATTATGAGAAAGACATTTCAGAAAAATTTAAGGTTACAGCCAATTTTTTCGGGAGCAGATCTATAGAGCACAAATTACCGGGCAGCGCATACAACAGTATCAACTTTAGCAATGCCTATGCAAGCTTAATCCTCACCAGCCCTATTGCCACAATTAAAAATGCCGACGGTAGCTATAATATCAATAATCCCCTAAATGCAACGCCAACCAATCCCCTACAGGATATAGTGGCCACTATAAACCAAAACACCCTAAACCGGATATTGGGTAACACTGCAGCCGAGTATAAAATTTTAAAAGATCTAACACTTAAAGTTACAGCAGGGGTCGATATCCTGAACACCAATCAGCAATATTATGCCCCATCTTTTACAGCCTCACCGGCAGGAGGATCTACAGGCTATGCTACCAAAGGCTATGCTGCCCTGGGTTCTGGCAATGCACTAAGCTGGCTGAACGAAAACACCCTTACGTATAACCATACTTTCGGGGATAAACACTTCTTGAATGCACTTGTGGGTTACAGTACACAGTACGAAAATGGCAAATCTTTTACCACATCTGCGCAACAGTTTCCCAATGATTTAACCACGTTTGATAATTTATCTTATGCTGGTATTGCCAACCTGCCCAACTCAGCTGCCCGCAGTTCGAGCCTTAACTCGGTTCTTGCACGTATTAACTATTCTTACCTGCATCGCTACAACATTACCTTATCCGAAAGGGCCGACGGCTCTTCCAAACTTGGTAAAGAAAATAAATGGGGATTCTTTTCTTCTGTAGGTGTTTCGTGGAATGTTAACGATGAAGAATTTTTTAAACCACTCCAAAATATAGTTAACAGCCTCAAAATCCGCTTGAGTGCGGGCCAAACAGGTAATTCGGAAATACCGCCGTACAGCTCGCTCTCGTCATTGTCGCCAACCAACTATTACCTTGGCGGAAAACTGGTTACCGGCATATCGCCCATACAGATTGCCAATCCGGACCTGAAATGGGAAACCACTACACAGTATAATGCAGGTTTAGACCTGGGCTTTGTAAACAACAGGATAAGCATTGCCTTTGATGCTTATTACAAGAAAACAACCGATTTACTGCTTAATGTGCCATTGCCATTATACACCGGCTATGCAAGCGCGCTGAAAAATATAGGAAGTGTATCTAACCGCGGTATTGAGTTTTCTGTGAATAGCGAAAACATAAAAACACCCGCTTTTAACTGGAAAAGCACATTGATTTTTAGTGCCAATCGAAACAAGGTGCTAAGCCTGGGAGAAAACGTAAAAAGCTTTTTCCCCGTTGCGCCAACAGGACAGGTATCGCCCGTAATTGTACAGGTTGGTTTGCCGGTTGGTACTTTTTGGGGTTATGATACGAACGGACTTTTAAAAACGGCCGATCTTACTAATGGCACACCGCTGCTTGGAGGCGTACCGCAGCAGGCTGGCGATACAAAATATGTAGATAGCAACCAGGATGGCATTATTACCACTGCCGATAAACATAGCCTGGGCAGTGCACAGCCAAAGTTTACAGGCAGTTTAAACAATACTTTTAATTACAAGGGAATAGATCTGTCGGTATTTTTTCAGGGTTCTTATGGTAACAAGGTATTTAACTTGCTTCAGCAAAGTTTGGAGCGCCCTACCCTTACCCAAAACGCATCGGCAACATTGTTAGACCGTTGGACACCACAACACCAGGATGCGACTGTTGCACGTGCCACCAATTCGCCGGTACCACAGGTAACCGACCGCCTAATTGAAGATGCCTCATACCTAAAGCTTAAAAACGTTTCATTGGGCTACACCTTTAAAACAGAGTGGGCGAATAAAATCAAGCTTAAAAATTTAAGGTTTTATGTGTCTGTTCAAAATCTGTTCACCGTTACAAAATACACTGGCCTGGATCCTGAGGTAAATTTTTACGACAATGACAATACCAAACAGGGAATCGATTTTGGAACATACCCGTCCACCAGAACCTTTTTAGCTGGCCTATCTATCACTTTATAAAATTAATATACAGATGAAAAAAACAATCACCCATCCTATAATCTGGTTATTAACAATCATAATATTTACGGCTACCGCCTGCAAAAAACTCGAAGAAAACCCGAGTTCGGTTATTGTAAGTTCGCAGTTTTTTAAAACACAATCTGATGCCATTTCTTCAGTTAATGCTGTTTATAGCTCTTTAAACAGCGATCCGAACGGCGATTTCCCTTTATATGGCCGCCAGTTAAACCTATTGGTAGAAAATGCCAGTGATAACCAGATTTTTAGTCCGAGCAATACCAACCCTGATGTGCGGGCTTTAGGTGTATCAACTTATATCCCTTCTAACAGCAGGATACAGAAAGTATGGCAACAATTGTACTTCGGCATCAATAAGGCCAATATTGCGATTGATAATGTGCCCAATGTTTCAGCAGATACCGTTTTAAAAAACAGACTGGTACGCGAGGCGAAATTTATAAGGGGCTTGCTTTATTTTAACCTGGTGAGGTTATACGGCGATGTACCTTTGGTACTGCACGAACCTAAAAGTGTAAACATTGAAGATTTATTGGTTAAGAGAAGTGCTACTGCAACAGTTTACCAGCAGATTATTGCCGATTTAACAGATGCCACCAGTTTACCAAAAAACTACAGCACAGCCGATTTAGGCAGGGCAACATCGGGCGCAGCCCACTCACTGCTGGCAAAGGTATATGTTACGCAGAAATTATGGCCTAAAGCCCTTAGCGAACTCAATACCATCATAAACGGTGGTTACGGTTATGCGCTGTTTCCTAATTATAAAGATGTCTTTCAAAAAGCAACCAAGAACGGCATCGAGCATATTTTCTCTGTACAGTTTGAAAGTAACCTGGGGGCAAAAAATGTTGTACAAAATCTTAGTCAGAGTTTTACCTCATTTAATACCGGCACTTTTCCCATTGATGTACCGGCCAACAAAAGTGTTTACGAACTTTTTTCTCCTGCAGATACCAGGCGCGAAACCACTTTTTACGATTCTGTTTACAATGCGGCAACAGGTAAATATGTGGTTTTTAAAAATGCCTATACGCCATACTTCAACAAATTTGTTGATTATACCTTAAGCCCCTTAAATACCCAGGCACAAAGCGGGGTAAACTATCCTGTAATCAGATATGCAGATATATTGCTGCTTTACGCAGAAGTGGTAAATAACATCAGCGGGCCAAACGCCGAAGCCTACAATGCCATTAACAAAGTAAGGGCCAGGGCAAAAATTGCCGATTTAACGCCCGGCTTATCTGCAGATGCATTTAGAGATTCTGTTTTCTTAGAGCGTAGAAAAGAATTTATCCAGGAAGGCCATCGCTGGTTCGATCTGGTAAGACAGGGCGGTAATATTTATGTAGATGCCCTTAAAAAAATTCCCGAAAAATCGGCTGTTTCCTCAAAAAACATCCTGTTTCCTATCCCTCAAACAGAAAGAGAACTCAATACGCTACTCACACAAAATCCCGGATATAATTAATTATTAATTTAAAAAAGAAAGAAAAAAATGACAGTATCAGACTTTAGCATCTTAGGGAAAAAGATATTGGTGGGCATTATTGTAACGCTGATCCCCTTTATCATCATTTTTGGTGGCCTTTACCTTACCCAACGTTTACTTGGCGATAAGCCAGCGCCACAAACCATTAACAAAAACTAAAATCCTATGAACCATGAAAATCGAAGAAAAAACCCGACAAAAAATTATTAGAAATGCTTTTTTAAGCTTATTCATTTATGTACTGCCTATCGTATTAATGTTTGTTACATTTTATATAACCGGCGATAGGCCCTGGTTAAAACAACAGCATAAAGCTGAAAAAACTAAATCTGTAAACCCTAAAAATTCATCAAGCAATGGAACCAGTGATTAATTTTATCAAAAACATAATAGAAAACCTGAATGGCTTCGGTTTTCCCTTTTTAGTATTCTTTATTGGCGTACTCGAATTTTCTTTTGGCTTATATAAAGGTAAGTGGCCAAAAAACGAACGTTTTGTTGATATAGCATGCTTTACCCTGCCAAGATTGGTAATAAGGCCGGTTGTGGCCTACTATGGTTTAAAATTTTTACCAGCCGTACTGCCTGGTTTAAAGAATACCTTTGAGTGGGTTCCTTTCTTCTGGGGATGTATCATTATTGCCATTGCCGATGATCTTACCCAGTATTGGTACCACAGGCTGCACCATGAAATTCCGTGGTTATGGCGTTTTCACCGTACCCACCACTCTGCATCGTACATGGGCATGGCCATGGCCAGCAGGCAGAATGCCATTTATACCCTGTTTTTTTCACAAACCTACTTAACCACTGCCCTGGTATATTTAGGACTTGGCATACCTGCCATTGTGGTAAGGGGAATTAAAGGTACCATTACCACCCTTGCCCACTCGAGCATTCCGTGGGATAAACCTTTTTACAAATACAAAATACTGCACCCACTGGCCTGGGTACTAGAAAGAACAATTTCTACACCAGCTACCCACCATGCACACCATGCAGCCACAACAGATGATGGCGTGGGTTACTACAAGGGCAACTTTGGTAATATGTTTTTCTTATGGGACATTATTTTTGGAACAGCTTTGATTACCCGCAAATACCCTAAGGCTTATGGCATTTCGCATTACGAAGGCGACCAATGGTATGCACAATTGTTATGGCCAATTTTTAAATCGAAAGTTGCCGGTAGTGAGTTGGCTAAAAATGGTCCTATGGTAAGATTAGATGAACTTATACCCGCTAATCACGCAGAAAAGAGAGATGAAGATACTTTTGAAGAAGAAGAATTTTATTACCAGTCTAAACCTACATTGGCAAAGAACTAATTTTAAAGGTTAGTTTTTTAACCACAGATGCACACAGATATGAAAAATCTGTGTGCATTCTTTTTATCTCCTGAAAATGGGAACATCTGTGGTTAAATTATATTTACCTGTGCCAGGTACTTAAATATAACATTGCACATATTGCTGTAAGGATTATTTACATACCATATATTTTCGATTCTCTGCAGCGCGAAACAACTATATTATCTAAAGCACAATTTAATGACCTATTTGCTGAAGAAACAGGTTAAGATCGTCGTCTTTTCCCAAGCTCAGTTTTTGTTTAATGCGGTAGCGGCTCATGCGCACGCTTTTCGGCTCTATCCCTAACCTGATGGAAACCTCTTTATTGGTCAAACCCATCAACATATATGAACAGTATTTTAAATCGAGCCGGGTAAGTGTATGGTTCGCTTTCTCTTGCAGGCGTTCAAAAAAAGCGGGATTGGCGTCAAAAAAATCTATTTTATATTCTTCAAACTCTTTATCCATCTTTTTCTGTTGATTCACAATCCGTTTAATCTGTTCATCAAGCGAAAGATGGCTCTCACTGCTTACCTTGCCCGATATGAGTTCCAGCAGCTCATTTTTCTCTTCAATCTGCAAATTACCTGCTAATACCTCTTTTTCCAACCGTTCCTGCCGTTCTTTAAGTAAAGCTTGCTCGGCCTTTAACTGCAAAGCTTCGGCTTCTTTTAATTGTGCTTTTAGTTCTGCAGCACCCTTTTGCTGGTCAATCAACTCCTGTTTCCTGACCGAGGCTTTGAGTTTATAGTTGTAGGAGATTAACAGGAAAAGTAAGGCTACTATCCCGGTAAGCCCCGAAATGATGTAGAAAACATTTAATTTTTTCGTGTAGGCACTTTGTTGATGGAGATATGCGATTTCCTGTTCTTTTTTTTCAGACTGATATTGTGCCTCGATCCTGACGGTGTTATTTATTTTCTCTTCGTCGAAAGCTTTTTTATAATTCGCAACGTATGCTTTTAAATAATTTAGCGCTGCTGCCTTATCTCCTTTTTTCTCAGCAATATTGGAGAGTCCCTGAAATATTCTTGACTTTGTGAGCGGCATTTTAACCACTCCATCTTCTGTTTTGCCCAAACCAGTTAATAATATTTTTTCAGCCTGATCATAATTACCATCCCGCAGGTAATATTCACTTTTTAACCCGTAACAATTTAATAAAATCTCCTGTAAATTCGTTTTTGTGGCAATTTCAATCGCCTCATCCACATATTTTTCTGCGCTATCGCGATAGCTTGCCGGAAAATACTGAAAATAGGTATTGGCAGTATTTAGCGCTACTGCGGCAGTATTGCTATATACAAGCAAACGTCCTTCTTGTTTTTTAGAGAGCCAAAGAGATTTTTTGTAAACCTTTAAAGCCGAATCCAGCAGATTACGTTTTGTGGTATCCAGCTTAAAGCGGTCAAAAAAAGTTTGTCCTATGGTAAAATAAGCATTATTCAACAGATCCACTTGCTGGCTTTTTACTGCCGTTAGATAGCATAGATCGGCATATTTTTGTTGTTTAGATGGGTTGTTCCCATATCCATAAAAGCTGGCCAGGTAATGATATATGGTACTCTCATATTCGTAAGCATTTTCTACTTTAAAAAAATCGAGTGCTTTAAAGAGTTTGGTGACAGATTTATCATTCTCATCATTAATAAGGTCTAGCCAGCCATTTCTAAACCATACAAAACCTAAGGTAACCCTATCTTTCGTTTTCTTTGCATAGTACAAGGCACTATCAAGGCTTTGATAGGCGTTTTTCATGTCTTTTTTCCAAACATATAAATGTACCAGGGTGGCATAGGTCATCGCTTTACTTTTTCCATCCTTTAGCCCCGCACTAACCCGAAGGGCCTGATCGGCCAGTTGGAAAGATAGTGGAAGGTTTTTTTCAAAATTGGCCTTCGCCAGCTTGCACAATATATTTACACGCAGCTCTTTGGTTGTACCTTTTTGTACAAGCAAATGGTTTAACGAATCGAGATAGATTTTTTGGGCCTCTGCACTTTTAAAAAAAAGGAAAAGACAAATAAAGAGACTTAATAGAGTTTTCAGTGGTAGCTGCATATTCAAAAATAGGAAAGAAACACTTTTACAAAAGCAGAATTACAACAAATAAATGGGATATAGCGGTTTAAACGGCTTTTGTAGTCTCCTTGTAGACGCTATTTTAAAAACAGGTAGTCGCTGTGTAGCCCGCCTTTTCTTGGCTGACGGTTTAAACGCCCATAACTTTGAGTTATTCAATTCACCAAAAAATTTAATTACATGAAACAGAAAACAATGGCTATTGTGGCCTACATTACACTGATTGGTTGGATCATTTCTTACCTGGAGTTTAGAAAATCAGCAGAAAAAAGTAAACTGGTTAATTATCACCTTGGTCAATCGCTCGGGCTGATCATTACGTCTATTCTTTTAAGCATTTTGAGCAGTGTTATTTTAGCGATTATTCCATCTTTAGGCGCTATTTTTTATCTCATTTTATTAATTCCATTTGTATTGTTATTGCTAGGTATCATAGCAGCTAACAACGAGCTGGAAAAACCTGTTCCACTCATCGGAAAAATATTCGAAGGAAAATTCAATTTCGCTTCTTAACATTAACTTAATAACATCTCTTATGAAAACCAAATGGTATAACAAAACCCTAATCCTCTTATTATTGTTATGCAGTTTTAATGCAGTTGCGCAAAATGAGGCGAAGGCAGAAATTGAATTAAAATTAACGGATAAGGCCACCAATACCAGCCATAGCTACAAGCTTTATGGTGCTAATTATTCATTAAACAATCCTTTTTATAGCCAGGATGAAGGCAAATTGATTAATAACGGCAATTGCAGCATTAGTATAGAACTCGGTCAGAACCCTGACGAATTTTTACTTAAATGGGTGGCAGGGCAGCTTAAAAATACATCAGGCGTGATTACGATGATAACCATTAGCGACATAAAAAACCCACGTAAAATGACATTTACAGATGCGCAGCCTGCGGCTTCGTCTGAAAGCTTTTATGTTACCAGCGGCAGCACCGCTCCACAGATGAGCTTCTATGTAAAAACGCTGACTATTGATGGCACTACGATATTTTCTCAATAAGCAGCGGCCAATAGCAGAAAACGTATTATGATAATCTCTTAACAATTGTTACAGGAATAATTGGCAAAATCTTTGAAAAGCAAATACATCACCCAAAATGTGAAAAATTATGATGAACCCCGAAATTTATAAACAACAATTTACCACAGAAGATACACCTGGATGGCAGGCGATAGATGATCGATTGGAGAAGATATATGGCAGTATGGAAGCACGCCATTACCCACCGTTGTGTGGAATTCATTATGTAGCCGGTGGAACAGACCCGATAGATGGTGCCAGTATTTATGACAGCAGCCACCAAACCTTTCATCGGCACATGATCAGTTATGGCATGAGCGAACTGTATTATAACGAAGAGAAAGCTGGCGGCGAATTTAGCAAATGGGGCTTTGAGTTTACATTTAGATTGGTGCCTTTTAAAGATGATGAAAATGATCCTATTTGGGCCATAAACGTAATGAACAACCTGGCCCGCTACGTATTTTCAAGCGGTAAATGGTTTGAAGAAAATCATTTTATCCCAGCAAATGGGCCAATAAGATTAAATACAGAAACAGAAATAACAGGTTTTGTTTTTGCCTTAGATCCCGAACTGGGAAAAATAGATACCCCTCATGGCGAAGTAAGCTTTTTACAGTTGGTTGGCATTACCAATGCAGAAGTAGAAGATTTGAAAAAAAGCCCTACAATAGGTGCTGTACAGGAACTGATCGAAAAACTGAAAAAGAACAATCCACTATTAATTACAGATCTGACCAGAAAATAATTTAGAAATCCTGCGTAAACCGTTATGATATCAAGAAATATCCTTTTAGTCATGCTGATTTTGATTGTTTCCTCTTGCCAATCTAAAAAAGCAGTTCATTTAAAAACAGTCCTGGAGCAAAAGGAACGGGTTGTTTTCAATATAATGCTGGGCAAAAACGGCCCTAATGAACAGAAACTGAAGTGCCTGATTGATGGCGATTTTAAATGCGCCCAGCAGGCAATAACTGAAGAGGAACGGGCATTCGAGAAAATCATCAGTGAAATACATGCACTGGAAACAGGAGATATTAAATATGGCAATGAACTAAAATCGGCAACAAGCAACTATTATAAGGCTGTTAAAGAATTCGAAATTTTTGACCGCTTAGTTATTGCTCAGCAACAGATCAGTCAAAATAAAAAAAATACTGAAAAAATACGGGATGCTGCAATACACAAGCAGGGGCAATTATCAAGGGAGAGGCTGGAAATGCGCAAAACAATCAGTAAAAAAGAACAGTTATTGGCCGAAGTGCAAAAACAGTTCAAGTTGCTTAACCATTTGCACTAACCTATTTTTCGCCCTGATAAACACTTAGAAAAACACAAGCTTTAAGCCATTTTCTGCAAAAATAAATTCAAATCCTCTTCTTTGTCAAGCCCCAGTTTTTGTTTAACACGGTAACGGCTCATGCGCACACTTTTGGCTTCGATATGCATCAGCTGGGCAATTTTTTTGGTATCCATCTTCAAGTGCAGATAGGCGCAGAGTTTCAGATCGAGTGCAGTGAGTTTTTGTTGTGCCCTTTGATTCAACAGAGAGAAAAATTCCGGGTGTACCTGTTGGATCTGAAATTTTGCTTCCTCAAAATCGTTGTCCAAAAGCAGTTCTTCATTCCAGATTTTATTAATATTCAGTTTGTGGTTGTCATTAAATTTTTCTTTGATCTGCAAAAGCATCTCTTTTTTATGTTCCAGTTGCAATTGGCTGGCCATTACTTCTTTCTGCAACTGCTGTTGTTGACTTTCCAATAATTGCTGTTCAGCTTTCAACCTTGCCTGCTCTTCTTTTTCGAATTTCATCTGCAGTTCAGCATCCTGTTTTTCCAGGTGCAGCTGTTTTTCGCGCTGTAACGAATATCTTAACCTGAAATGGTAAGACCTGAACATGAATATTAGCCCCAACAACGAGGCAATGGCAATACCAATGTAAAGGTATTTTTGCTGCTGCGCATATTTTTCGCTCTGCTTTAACAGCTTCACCTCATTGTTTTTTTTTTCAGCTTCGTACTGTACTTCTAGTTTTTGAGCATTTAAAGCCTGCTTCTGATCAAAAAGTTTACTATTGTATGCTGTTGCTTTTTTCTGAAACTCAAGTGCCTTTCCGTAATTGCCACTTTGCTCATAAAAGCTAGACAATGCCGTTACAATATTGATCAGTGTATAATAGTAAGGCGCTTGCTGGTCTTTCATCATACTATAAGCCTCCTGCAAATACCCTTCAGTCATGGCCATATTTTTATCCCTTTTGGCATACTCGCTCAAAATACCCAAACTGCTCGCCCTAACCTCTTCCCCATTTAGCACTCCTCTCATCACTTCGTTGGCCATGCTTGCATACCGAATGGCATTTGCTTTCGCAGCCTGATCTGTATCAGGGAAGTACTTCAAATAATAATCTGCACTATTGATGCAAGCCATAGCATATGTTTTTCTGGCAACGTACTGAGGGTACTGTTTATAAAGATCTTGTACTTTATTTAAGTAGTAAATAATGCTGTCGCGCTGTAATTCTCTTTTAGTTGCTACAAAGTTGTAATCAGCAGCTACTGACAGCGCAATATAACAGTTACTCAATAGGTTATAATCGGTAGTTTTAAGGGCATTTTCAGTGGCCTTTTGGGCATATCTATTTACATTTTTCACATCGTCCCACCTCGTATTCAGTGCATATAACTGGTAATATATTTTAGCGGTAAGATAAGGATCGTATTTTTTCTCTAACATTTTAAGGCCCATCTGGCAATACTTAGTTACCAATTCGTTATTGTCAATAGCATTGTAAAATAAAGCTTGCGCGTAATAAGCATAAGCCAGGGCAATGGGCTGTTGTGCCTGTTGTCCAACAGATAAAGCGGTATCGTTCGTTTTTTTCAACAAAGCAAACTGCTTCGTATTTGCATAAACATTAACCAGCATGGCATATGCTTTTGTGGCTTCGGTAAAGTTTTTGAGTTTTATGGCCAAACTTATACTTTGTTGCGCCTTTGCAATTGCGGCTGCATAGTTTGCATTAATCCTATATCTTTCTGCCAACTGTGTAAGCAAGGCTGGTTTATCCTGCTCACTTAAATTATCCAGTGCTGTACTATCCAATAAGCTTTGCGCTTGGGTGGTATAACAACCTATAACGATCCAAATCAAGATTAAAATGTTTTTAAAAACCAGATGCTTCATATCGTAAAATTAGCATAAAGATTGGAGCTTAGGTAAAATTGTAGACAAAAGCTACAAACAATAAAAAAACATAAAACACTAATAAACAACAACTTAAAAATATCTGTAGATGTATTGTAGACGTTTTTAAAAAATACGGTAGATGTTCTGTAGGCGACAAATTCTTTTAAAGAACAATGATTAACCCCAAATTTGACCTAAATAATTTTTCAATCTAAAATCAGACATCATGAACAACAAAACCCTTTCAATCATTTCCTACATCACCATTATAGGATGGCTTGTAGCTTATTTCAGTGGAAAAGACAAAGCTGATGCTTTACTTAAATACCACTTAAGGCAATCGCTTGGATTGGCTATTGTGAATATTATTTTTAGCGTGGTTCTTACCATCATTGCTAGCATGATACCCAGTTTATCATTTTTAGGCTTAATCGGATATGTATTTATCGTCTTATGGATTATGGGTATTATCAATGCAGCAAATGGAGCATTAAAACCTGTTCCACTTATTGGTAAATGGTTCGAAGACAAATCTTCATTTGTTGGTAAATATTAAAAAGAAGTTTATGCGCCTCAACATCAAAAATGTCATGCTAATGGTGATGGTTTCGACCATCACCGCATGCAACCTTACGGTAAATACCCCTGAAGAATATTTTGATCAGGCAGCCTTAAATGCCAATGATATCTCTCTCTTTGGTACGTACTATTTTGAAGGCTATCAAAAATATCAAAAAAGTGTATCTGGTCCCGGTAAAGTTACCAATTGCGAAGAATACCTGAAAAATTCGATTGCCAGGGCCGAAAAGAATTTGGAGAAGATCAAAAAACTAACGCCTACCCCAGAAACAAAACCTATGCTGGATGCTTCAACAACACTACATAGCTATGTTTTAATGAGTTACAGGGAAGAGCATCTCAAAATAGCCAAAATGATAGACAAACATGAGCCCGAGGAAAACATTAACAAGGCCTTAACTGAACTTGATACCAAGCCCTATGATGCATTTATCGAGAAATACAATAAGCTGTGGAAACTTGCAGACATATATGCCAAGGACAATAACATTCCAGTAGAAAAGATGCCTTTTTAGCAATCGTCCATTCTGTGACTTAATCATTTTAAATACCATGGTAAACATAATAGAGTTTAAAGAAAATTTAGGACTAGCAGAGGTTCCGAGCGAGCTGGAAAAATTGATTTATTTCCAAAATAATATCTCTTCCTTCGAAAATTATGCCCAGGGTTTTGGTGTTTTAATCGATGATAAATCGGGCTTAAAAAGCTGGAGTGAAGATGAAAACTTTTTAAACCGGTTACTGCCCTTTGCACAGGCAAACGGTACGGGTTCGTTTTATGCAATCTGGAACGATGGAACAAATAAAGGCTTAAACCAAATGCCTATTGCGGTTTTTGGAGACGAAGGAGGGGTTCATATTGTAGCAGAAAATATTCAACAGTTTTTGCATCTACTCACCTATGATACCGAAATCTGGGTAGATTTTGAGGAAACCTATTTCTATAAAAATGAGAAAAGCTATGAAGAAAGTGAAGATCTGGCTGAATATTTAAAGTGGATGAAAGGCGATTACAACCTGGATCGGATTGAGACGCCCAATGAGTTGATTAAAACCGCCCAGCAAAAACACAAAGAAAATTTCGATCAATGGTTCGGCCAATATTTTAACCTGGAATAAAAACAAAGGACGATGATACAGGAAATTAAAAATCGAATTGTGCTGTTTAACAGCAGGGTTGGAAAGTATAGAGAAATTTCTTTTGAAGCTGAGGCTATAGCGGATGAAATTACCCAGCTACAGCATTATTTCCAAGTCCCTATTCCATCAGACCTGGCATCTTTATACACCCACCTGGGAGGATTAACCCCTTATAACAGAGAAATGTTTGCCATAAGTATTGATACACCTAAATATTTATTAGAAAGTATATCCCACAAAAACAAATGGTACCGTTGCAACTCACTCGGATTAATCGATTATATAAAATTTTGTTGGGCCAATGATCGTTCTGAACTGGAAGAAGACAATTACCTGAACAGCCAACAGTTACACAGTTTAAACAACAATTACAAATGCTTTGGATTGTATAGAACAGATTGGGGTAATGAAGAAGCAGATTACCTTTACTTTGACCGTAACGGAAACTTTGGCACCGTCCGCTATCACCAGGATTCGATATCAGCATTATTAGACGATTATTTAATACCACTCACCCATAAAAGCCTTGCCAACGAAACCCTTGATGTTATGTTGCTACGCATTATTAATCAGGTTGAAGAAGCTATTCTGGCCGAGGGTGGATGGGCTGCTAAATAAAAAACAAACCATGTGGGGCGATAGATACAACTATTACAACATAAAAGGTGATCAGCAACATACTCAAAAGTTAGCGACCAAAAGTGTAATGGATACACTGTTGCGAACCGGAAGTTTTGTACAGAAAAACCATCAGACGCTGAGCAACGCGGGTCATTTTCCCTGGGTTGATATTACTTTAGTAGAAGCAAGAGATGGAAATTTTGCTTCTTCTACAAAGAAAACAGATTTTATTAATTTGATTGCTGTTGTTTGTGCCAAAGGAAAAAACATAGATCAGCAGCTATACATTAAAACCTTTTTAAAAGTAGCCGAAAAATTAAACTGGAAGCTATATCTCGAAGCCGATGACAAGGGAAATGAAAATATAGAAATTAACCATATTCTTTAACATCAATTATAATAGAATAACAAAATGCAAACATTTAAACATTTTGAACAACAAGGGAATACTTATAAGCTAAAAGTACAAAAAGGACTTTTTTACACCATTACTTTTGGTTGTGTTGCCGCCATAATAGCCATATTGATATACAGCACCAACAGGGCAACATTTTTATATGTTACTTTCTTCGCCCTTATAGGCCTATTGGGCATCTTGCGTACAACAGGCGTTATTGCTTTTGATCAGCACAACCGTGAGATACAGCGTAAACGTTTTTTCTTCAGCGCTCCGGTCAGTTATAGTTTTGATGATTTTGACCATTTCCTCATATCAAAACAAAAAAGCTATTTCATTACCGTAAGTATTCAGGCCATTATGGTAATGAGAAAGGGCAATAAAACCAGGCATATTTTATTGGCACAAACTTTATTTACTGCAAAACCCCTGCAAAGACTTAGCGATGAAATAAGTACGATAATGGGATTACCACAACATTAAAATCGTGACACTAATTATGAAAGTATATAACCTAAAAACAGAAAGTGGTCGTCTAAGTTTTCAGCCTGAACGCGATTACAAAGGCAAGATTTTGTTTTTTGCGCTCCTTGCTGCAGGAATATTCGTAGTAACGCCTATGCTCCATCTTTACCATGATACGCAATGGGGCGTAATGGTCATAGGTTTGGTATCAGCATTTACGGCGCTTTATGATTTTATCTTCCATTTTAATGTTACCTATATTTTCGATCAATACACAAGACAGGTATATAAAAAGATCCCCGGATTATTTACCCGTAAAATTATGCCTTTTGAAGATGTGTTTATCCTTCATGTACAAGAAGATGGCCTGCTGCATTATGCCTTATCGCATAAACAGAATAAATATGGTAAAAGTTTCGCCATTAGTCAACCTTTTGGTACGAACCGCAAAAGCCAGATAAGACAAGAGAAATTTGAAACAGAAGTTTTAATGGAAATTGAAAAAATAATTCACCATAGCGTATGATAAACTAAGAAACCTAACATTCTAACCCAAATTGTTTTTGTCGGCAAGCTCTACCAAAAGTTTAGAAAATAAATTTTATGCCTTGTTGGGGCAACTGGAGCATTACGAAAGCCTTGAATGGGCAGAGCAAAAACAATGAGTGGCTACTATTCCTTTTAATGATGAAACCTATACCGCATTTTGTACCGCAATGGATCAAAGTTTTGAACAATACAAAATATTAAAATTAAATAAGCAGCAATGAACTATAACATCAGTAAAGGACTTTCGATATTCTGGATCATTTACATGTTTTTTTTCGCTATCCCATTCCCCATGTTGCTATATTACTCCATCAGAAGCGAGAACATGCCCAACCTGATGGACAGCAATCCATGGTGTTCGCTTACTTTGCTTGTCATATCTATCTTGTTATGGACTGTATTGTTAATTGGTTATTACCGGAAATGGGTAATCCGTCCCTTTTTGATCAAACGGAACATAGAAAAACTTAAAACCACCGGAGAACCGCGTGAGGCCAAGATATTAAAATCGGCGAAAATCTTGAAATCAGGAGCAGCTTACGACAGCTATGAACTTACTTTGCAGTTTAAAAACCTGGTGGGCAGCACTATTACTCAAAAAACTGAGGTAAACGATTCAAAACCCTACGAGCGCCGGTACGAAGTTGGTAAAACCGTTGGTATCCTATTAGATAAAGAAGTAAACAAAGCCCCTTATTTTATCTTTTCCACTACAGAAGTAAGCATGAAGAAAATGATTATTGTTCTTACTAATCTGGCCTGGCTAAGCTTTACCGCCATTGTTGTTGCTTATTATGTTTATTCTTATTATTCGGAAAGTGAAGGCATGGGCTGGCGTTTTATGAGTATTGGCCATCCTTTATTAACCTGTGCGTTTACGTTGCTACTTTACCGTGCTTTCGGAACTTTTATCCTCAGAAAGTTTATCGGCAAACCTGATAAATTGTTCCTGATTAAATTTAAAGGTACGCAGACTAATGCCCGACTATTAAAGGCTTACCAAACCGGAACCTACATCAACGAGCAGCCCATGATCAATTTTGAACTCGAATTTGCAGATCAGTTTTACCAAAAATACAGGGTAAATATCAAAAGGATTGTAAATCTGCTCGATCTGGATATCACCAGGCAGGAATATGTTTCTATTTTTTACCTCAAAGAGGATCCGCAGCAAGCCGCTTTCGAGAAAGATTTAAATCAAGTTGAAGGAGGATTCTGATGAAAAACATAAAGCAATTTTATAGCCTGATTGTACTGCTTAGCTTGCTCGGTTTGAGCTGCAAACAGATTACAAAAAGTGTGGATGAAACCTTTCATCCAAACGATTCATTAGCCAAAAAATACAATAAAGAAAACCGTATCGGATCAGAAGGCGAATATACCGGAACCACTAAAACAACTACCACCAATTCGACACAGCATTATCAGGAGAAATTTGTAGTGATAAACGGCGATACGGTTAAAACACCAGAACTTCAGGACAAGGCAAAAGAACTTTTTCATGATCTTGAACAGTTGAAACAAAAGCAAACACCTGCAGGTAGCAAGGAAATCCAAAAGAGGGTAAATGAATTTTTAAAGGATATGAACCTGCCTCAGCCAGGGTCAAAAAACAGCAATACAGAAAAACCAGCAGCAAAAGTTAGAAAAGGGATGTTAAGTGCTTTACAATTAGCACAGGCAGAAGAGAAACTAAGGCAGCTACCACAATACCGTGATAGAGAAATTGTGCTATATGAATCTGTACACTTTTATGAAGATGGTTCCATTAAACTCGCCTTACAGCATCCCGAAAACCCTAAATATGTAGATGCATACCAATACAAAGATGGTTATTGGTCTGAACCAAAGCCTGTACAGGCCAGGAATATCGAGCGCAGGACATTTCCTTTAAGTAAAATAAATTTTGCAGGTGCACAAAAAGTAATGCAGATTTATAACGATAAAGCCACCCAGATTGAAGGTGCAAAACCCACTACCATGGCCTACATTTCTATTTGGGATAATGGCATACGCTGGTTCCCATCAACCATTAACGGCAGCCGCGAGCGCTACGATATTCAGTTTAACAATGATGGAACGCTAAAGCGCTTCAGGCAAGAATGATATCTAAGGTCGTCACCCTGAATTTATTTCAGGGTCTTCATTAATAAATGATGCTGACCACGTAGTAGCTACAAGACAATTGAAATACTACTTCTACTTGTAAAACAAATTCAGTAAGACGTTGAGTCTGATTTCTAAATCAATTCGTATCATCTAACCAAACTCATTGCCTTTCTTAAATCTACATCATTATTGCTCGCCACATCTTCGGGTTTGTAGTTTACAACATAATCGGGCATAATACCTCTCCCTTTAACTGGGTTTTTAGCCACCGAAACCACGCGCATCCAGGGAAAATCGACTACAATTTTGGTATTGGGCAAGGTTAGTTTCTGAAGTGTTACCCCATTGCAGCCCTCTTCGGTGCCTGCTGTTTCCCTTCCTATAAATTTAACATTCTTTCGTTGTGCTTTTAAAGCAGCCGTAAGCAGTGCAGCCGACGAAAAGGTAGCGCCATCAATCAGAACAATCAGATTCCCGTTAAAATGATCCTTTTCTACCAATTGAAAAGGTCCATAAATCCGGCCAAATGTAGGGGTTGCATTAATATGATACCAGTTGCCTTCTTTATCACCGGTTTTAAAGCCTAGCACAAATCCTTGCGTTACGGTTGTATCAAAATATTTTGAAAAACGGTTGTGTGCCAGGTCAGCAACTCTTGATTCCACATCCTTAACCATGTTAAAAGAGGAATCAGCGAGGTAAGATAATAATTGTGTAGCTACCCTGATATCTCCACCTGTATTGTGCCTTAAATCTAACACCAGGTTTTTGATTCCTTTTTCCCTGATCGATGCAAAGGCATTTTTATACACAACAGTATCTGCGTATGCAAAAGGAGGTGCCGAAAACCATGCCGTGGCTGTTTTTTTAAAAAACCGCAGCCGACTATCAGGAATACCCTTGTCAACGGCCCAGTTTGCAAAATTATCGACTGGTTTTAGCTTCGGATCTTCTGCCATTGCCCCATCTGCCGCTTTCACATTTATGTTTTTTATTGCCCCATTAGCGGTACGAAGTTTAAGCTGATATGGGCCTTTCAAATGGTAACATTTATTACAGGCATCTTCAAAACCATCGTATTCGCTAAGAAACAGTTCTTTAAATGTTTCGGTATAACCATCTCCACAATACAAACCATAACCATGATCAATTACTGCCGAAACGGGGATTCCGTTAATATCGATAATTTCATCTCCTGTGTTCACCTCAGTTGTTTGATGCATCGTTATCCATACATGGTGGTTCCTTACCAATACCTTAAAAGGAAGGTGGGAAACCTTTTCACCTGTCGATGGCTTAAATAGTGCTGAATGTTTTAATTGGGTATGCCCACACCTCAACTCACATAGGAACGGGTAGATCAGATCGATAAACTGACCTTCAGAAAGTGGCGATTTTATAGAGGAATAAGTTTTATCATAGGCCTTTTGCAAATCTGCAGGTGAGGTATAAAACCCGTAGCCCGGATGCAGTTCCCTAACTACCGACCATAAAACAGACAGATCATCATGCATGCTTTTTACGCTAAGCATATTTTTGCCAGGGGTTTCAGTAATTGCACTACTTCTTTTATTTGAAGTGTTGCCTCCACAACCGAAGGCAATGACCATTAGAAAGAAAACAAAGATTTTCACAAGATGCGTTTTCATTGCAGGATGATTATTTACATTGCAAGATACTGTAAGTTAAATAGGAACTGAAATTTTTATCGGGTCCTAACTAATTTGTTGATCTAAAGAACAATTCTAAATAGCAGACGCAGCTTAGCTTAACATATACTTTAATTTCCGGAAACATAGCCCATGTAATTTTGCCTCAAACGGAAAACAAAAATTATGAACAAAACATTATTAAAGCAAAAGGCATTAGCCCTTGCTGTTGCTGCATTCGTTACTTCGGCAGTTGCGATCAGTGCCTGTAAAAAGAATAATGAGGCAGAAAACCCAGAAACCACTCCGGTTACGCTTAAAGATTATTCAGTAAACCCTTCATTGGTAAAAACAATGCCAGGTTTCGAAAACCTGAATATTACCACACTGATCAGCTCAGACGATATACTGGCAGAATCACCGAATTTTATATTTGGTGCACAACCTGATGGGGCAGGAATTATCAAAAATCCAGCCGGCGAAGGTTTTATCATGATTAATAACCATGAAATTCTTCAATCGGTATCAAGAGTATACTTAGATAAAAATTTCAAACCTGTAAAAGGAGAATATATTGTAGATTCTGATGGCGGTATGACCCGTTTGTGTTCTGCTACAATGGTAACACCAGAAGAACATGGCTTTGCAAAACCAGTTTTCTTAACTGCCGGAGAAAGCGGTGCAGAATCGATGATCCATGCCATCGATCCCCTTGCTGCAGCAGATAAAAAGAACAAACAAAGAACCGTTAGCGCATTGGGCAGATGGAGCGCGGAAAATGCAGTGCCGCTTCCTAAAGCATCATATGCTGGCAAAACTGTTATCATGATTGGTGAGGATGAAACCGATGGACAATTGGCCATGTACGTATCTAACACTCAAGGTGACCTGGAAAACGGAAAGTTATATGTGATGAAACGCAGCAATAATGATCCGATCGAAACCAATATGGACAAAGGACAAAGCTATGATGTGGAATTTGTAGAGCTTGATAACGTAAAAAGCAGTACAGGTGCACAATTACAGCAACAAACAATCGATAAAAAAGCACTAATGTTAGCCCGTGTAGAAGATATCGATTACAGAAAAGGCAGTGCAGCAAACGGACGTGAGGTATATTTTACCGCAACCGGTGTTAGCCAGGGTGATAAAATTACGCCAGTAAGTGGCAAAACCATGTGGGGCCGTGTATATAAACTGGTATTGGATGCAAATAACCCATTAAAAGGCAAATTAGAAGTTGCCGTTGATGGAAATGACAATCCTGGAAAAAGTATTGTAAATCCAGATAACCTTTGTGTAACCGAAAACTATGTGTACATCCAGGAAGATGGAGATTCGTTCTACAAAAATAACGACCATGATGGAACCATCTGGCAATTTGCGATGGCTTCAAAATCGTTAAAACCGATGTTACAAATGAACCACCGCAGAACAGACGCGACCTTTAACGCTAAATACAACCCATCAAACAGTGTACAATTAAGTAGCTGGGAATATGGCGCAATGTACGATATCTCTGCACTAACTGGTATCCCTGATACATTCATCGTTAATTTACACCCGCACACCTGGACAAGCGATAAATACAAAAATGCCGATGGTGGTACAACAAGATTGGTAAATAATAACGAAGGTGGGCAAGTGGTAATTGTTCGCGGCGTTTCTAAATAACCTATTTTATTTCTTTATCCCTTTCGGCAAACGCTGGAAGGGATTTTTCTATTTATTTCAACCCCTGTCCAAGCATGTTTAGCCTTAAAAAAATTGTTTTTTTCATTGTACTAATTACCCTTACTACACTATTATCCATTTTCTGCAAAACGGAAAACAGATCAAATGCAGAATTGGTAAAAGCAGATTTTGATAAACAGCTTATTGAATTTCAAAGTATTGTTGACAAAAAATTATCGATAGCCGTTCAAAACAGGGATGAAAAAGCAATTAAACAATCTTTTCTACAGGCGAGAATTAGGTACAAACAGCTGGAGTATTATATCGAATATTTTTTCCCTTCCACTTCTGTGCTGCTTAATGGCGCACCAATTGATGAAATTGAACTGGGCGAAAATCTCATTGAAAATCCAACAGGCTTTCAGGTAATGGAAGAAATTATCTACGAAGACCCAACAACTGAAAACAGAAAAGAATTAGGCAATGAGGTAAAAAAAATGCAACTCAACCTGCAACGTGTTAGCCGCTTTAATGAACAGTACCAGATTACCGATGCACAATTATTTGATGCCATCCGTTTAGAAATTTTCAGGATTACCAGTTTAGGCATAACCGGTTTTGATACCCCAAACGCCTTACAATCGATACCTGAAACGGCTTCGGCACTACAGGGATTAGCAAATGTACTGACAAAGTATGAAAACGATGCGCCAGATAAATTGATACCTTCAGCGATAAGCTACCTGGATAAAAATACCGATTTTGATCATTTCGATCGTTTGACTTTTATAACTGAATATCTTGATCCGATCAGCAAACACATCAATTTACTTCGTTTAGAAAAAAAAATACCAACTGCCGCCAGCGGCAGCGCACTTCGTGACGATGCAACAAGTATGTTCCAAGTAAACGCCTTTAATGTAAACAAATTTGTAGGCAACAGCACGTTATTTATCAACGATGATAAAATTGCACTAGGAAAAATCTTGTTCAATGATGCGGTACTTTCTAATGGAAATAACCGGAGCTGCGCCAGCTGCCATCAGCAATCACTCTCCTTTACCGATGGTTTGCCCAAAGCAACAGGAATATCAAAAGGACAATCGCTACTGAGAAATACACCAACTTTAACTTATGCTGGTTTACAGCGCGGATTTTTTTATGATTTAAAAGCAGGAACCCTGGAGGATCAGGCGCTTGATGTGGTTCATCATAAACAGGAAATGAATGGTTCACTAACACAGGCTGCAACAAGAATCAATTCATCAAAAAATTATCTAACCTTATTTCAAAAAGCTTATCAAGATAAAACGACGAAAGCCGATCCATGGAAAATCCAGCATGCATTGGCATCTTATATCCGTTCGTTATCTCCGTTTAACTCCCGATTTGACCGCTACATGCAGGGAGATAAAAAACAGTTAACTCAAGAAGAAAAAGAAGGTTTTAATCTTTTTATGGGAAAAGCCAAGTGTGGAAGTTGTCATTTTGCGCCCTTATTTAATGGTACCCAGGCACCTCTCTTTATTAAAAGTGAGGCAGAAGTTTTAGGCGTACCTGCTACTACAGATACTTTAAAACCTAAAATAGATGCCGACTTAGGCCGATATGCCCTTTATACCTACCCGCAATATAAACATGCATTTAAAACTTCGACCGTAAGAAACATCACCAAAACAGGCCCATATATGCACAATGGTGTTTATAAAACCTTAGCGCAGGTGATGGATTTTTATAACCAAGGTGGTGGCGCTGGCATGGGTATCAATATTAAAAACCAGACTTTATCTGCCGATAAGCTGAACTTAAGCAAACCGGAGATCAAACAGATTATTGCATTTTTAGGCACATTGGAAGATCTTCCATAAAATAGCCTTCATTTGTCACAAACTGATCCCTGTGGAGAAATGAGAATGATAATCGACCTAAAACCCACTGCATTAAGATTCCCGCCTGCGCGGGAATGACGATCGACTTCGCCGCTCATAACAACTCTGTACCCTCTGCGCCTTTCTCTTTTTGGCCTCTGCGGTTAAAGATGGATGAGGAAATTAACCCTGCCCCTTTATGATTAAAACTGTTTAAACTACAACAAATCCTTCAGCACTACCCAAACGTTTTCGGCAAGGATCTTATCTCCTTCGGCAGTTGGGTGTATACCATCAGCCTGGTTTAATTCAGGAACACCACCTACCTTATCCAATAAAAACGGGATCAGGGCCATTTGGTTTTTCTTTGCCAGATCAGGAAACATATTTTTAAAGTCGGCAGCATATTTTGCACCCATATTTGGTGGAACCTGCATACCAGCCAATACCATTTTAGCATCAGGGTATTTAGCTTTAACCCGATCAATAATCGCCTGAAGGTTTTTAATCGTTTGCGATACAGGCAAGCCACGCAAACCATCATTTGCGCCAAGTTCGAGTACAAAAACATCCACACGCTGTTTAAGCAACCAATCAATCCGTCCTTTTCCGCCAGCAGAAGTTTCGCCGCTTAAACCACCATTAATTACTTTGTAAGGCATTTGTAAAGAATCGATCCGATTTTGGATCAATGCCGGGTAAGCTTCAGTTGGATCGAGCCCATAACCTGCGGTTAAACTGGTACCAAAAAAAAGGATATTCTTCTGCTCAGTGGCCACAGCAGCCGTTTTTTGGTCAGTCGAATCTAAAGTTTTACCGGTATTGCTTTTATTTTCGCGGTTTCCGCAGCTTAGTAGTACAAGGCTCAAAACAAATAGCCCCATTAATCGTTTTCGTAACATATCTAAGTAATCTATATCTAATTATCGTTTAAACCATTACCTTAACAGGCAGCGCCTGGTTATGTTTGGCCATAATCTATACGCAAACCCTAAAAATTCAGCTATTGGAAAGCATATTGAACATCCGAAATGTAAGCAAAATTTATCAAAGTGCCGGACGGGAACTCACCGTTTTGGATAACATTAATTTTTCGATAACAGCAGGCTCAACGGTAGCCATAACGGGCCCTTCGGGAAGCGGAAAAACAACCTTACTTGGTTTATGTGCCGGATTGGACAGGGCCAGTAGCGGAACGGTTGAACTGAACGGCATTGCCTTAGAGAAACTAAATGAAGATGAAAGGGCAGCGATCAGAAATCAATATGTAGGTTTCATTTTTCAGAACTTCCAACTGTTGCCCACTCTAACTGCACTCGAAAATGTAATGGTGCCATTGGAATTAAGGGGAGCAAAAAACATCCGTGCACATGCACTGGAATTGCTGGATAAAGTTGGTCTTGCCGACCGCTCCCATCACTATCCTGTACAATTATCAGGTGGTGAGCAACAGCGCGTTTCGCTGGCAAGGGCATTTTCGAACCAACCGGCTATTCTTTTTGCAGATGAACCTACCGGAAACCTTGATGCAGAAACCAGTGAAAAAGTAATCAAATTACTTTTTGATTTAAACAAAGATGCAGGAACCACACTGATCATCGTAACACACGATCTTGAATTGGCTGCCAGAACAGCAAGAAGCATTAAAATTAAAGGCGGCGTAATCATTTCAGACGAAAACCCTACTTATGCCGAATAGCCTCCCAAAACAATCTATTAAGTTTTCGTGGCTGTTTAAAATGGCCTGGCGTGATAGCAGAAAAAACCGTGCGCGCTTACTGCTCTTTATCTCATCTATTGTTTTGGGTATTGCCGCCCTTGTTGCAGTTTACTCGTTTAAAGATAACCTGCAAAAAGATATCGATGCACAGGCAAAAGAACTTACAGGGGCCGATCTGGTTTTAGATAGCCGGAAAGGTGTAAGCAAAGCGATGCAAAGAATGCTCGATACGCTTGGCGATGAACGATCGCAGGAGAAAACCTTTGCTTCGATGATCTATTTCCAAAAAGGCGGAGGAAGCCGTTTGGTACAGATGAAAGCCCTTGAAGGGAATTACCCTTATTATGGCACAATAGAAACCATTCCGTTAGCTGCAGCAAAACATTTTCAATCGGGAAGAAATGCCTTGGTAGATCAAACGCTGATGCTGCAGTTTAATGCAAAAGTCGGCGATTCGGTAAAAATAGGTGATCTCAACTTTAATATCCTCGGTACCTTAACCAAAGCCCCGGGCCAAACCGGTATTGGTGCAAGTATTGCCCCTACGGTTTATATTCCACTACAAACCCTCGATAAAACCAATCTGATTAAAACCGGAAGCCGGATCAACAATAAATTTTATTTCAGGTACAATGATCCATCCAAGATAGATGAATGGGTAAAAAAACAGGACAGCAAATTAGAAAAAGAAGGCTTTGATGCCGATACGGTTGAATCGAGAAAAGAACAGACTGGAAGATCGTTTAAAGATGTAAACCGTTTTCTGGCTTTATCTGGTTTTATCGCTTTGCTGCTGGGTTGTGTTGGTGTAGGTAGCGCTATCCATGTGTATATCCAGGAAAAGTTAAGCGCGATTGCAACGTTAAGGTGTTTAGGATTAAAATCACGTCATGCATTTTTAATCTACCTTATCCAGGTCTTTTTCATTGGCTTAATTGCCGCTGTTTTAGGGGCAGTTTTAGGCACGGGTATACAATTTTTGCTTCCACTGGTATTAAAAGATTTTCTACCTGTAGAGATCACCATGCAGGTTTCGTGGCCAGCTGTTGGTCAGGGGCTGTTACTTGGTCTCATCATCTCAATCCTCTTTGCCCTCCCCTCACTTCTATCCGTTAGAAGGATTTCGCCATTAAATGCCATCCGGATATCTTTCGAAAAAGCAACAGGGAAAAGAGATCCGCTAACCTGGTTGGTATATCTGCTTATGGCGGTATTTATTACGGCTTTTACGCACTTGCAGATGAAAACATGGATACAAACGCTGGCTTTCACCGCAAGTATTGCCATTGCTTTTGTGCTGTTGATCATATTGTCTAAACTGTTGATGTTCCTGGTGCGAAAACTCTTGCCCAATTCATCCAGTTATTTATGGCGACAGGGCTTTGCTAACCTTTACCGGCCGAATAACCAAACCTTGATGCTTACCGTTTCAATAGGCTTATCAACTGCATTTATCTGCACCTTATTTTTTGTTCAGGGGATCTTAATGAGTCGCGTTACACTTTCATCAGGCGCTAACCAGCCCAATATGGTGATGTTCGATATCCAGAATACGCAAAAAGAAGGATTGGACAGTTTAACCAAAGCTTTCAAATTGCCGCTTATGAACCAGGTGCCTGTTATTACCATGCGCATTGAAGAAATTAACGGGAAGAAAGCCAGTGCAGATACCAATAACAGAAGGGCTTATCGCAACGAAATTAGGGCTACCTACCAGGATACTTTAACCGCAGCGGAGAAAATTACAGCGGGCAAATGGACCGGAAAAATAAAACCCAATGAAACGGTTTATATTTCCTTAGATCAGCGTTATGCACAGCAGATTCATGTTGAGCTGAATGATAAAATCCTTTTTAACGTGCAGGGTATGATGATCCCAACTGTTGTTGGAAGTTTGAGGGAAGTAAACTGGAGCCGGATGCAGACCAATTTCAGGGTTGTTTTTCCGGCAGGCGTATTAGAAGAAGCACCACAGTTTCATGTGTTGATGACCAGGGTACCATCTGGCGAAGTTTCAGCCCGTTTCCAGGGAGAAGTGGTCCAAAAATTTCCAAATGTTTCGGTCATCGATTTAGATCTGGTATTAAAACTCTTAGATGAGCTGTTAAGCAAAATCGGTTTTGTGATTCAGTTTATGGCCGGTTTTAGTATGGTAACGGGTTGGATTGTTTTAATATCTTCAGTATTAACCAGTAAAAACCAGCGGATAAAAGAAAGTATTTTATTGCGGACCATGGGTGCAAGTAGAAAACAGATTTTAGCCATAAACGCCATTGAATATTTCTTTTTAGGAGCCTTTGCAGCAGGCGCCGGATTAATTTTAGCGATAAGCGGAAGCTGGGCATTGGCTAAGTTTACTTTCGATGCAACCTTCGTGCCTCCATTTGTACCAACCTTATTGTTATTTGGCTCAATTGTTCTGCTTGTTGTAATTACCGGTGTATTAAGCACAAGAAGTATCCTGAACCAGCCGCCATTAAAGATATTGAGAACAGAGAATTAACTTATGGTAAGGCAATCTAATAAATAGCCCCTATCATTAGGATCGTAAAATATAATCTGTTGGCATAAACCAAGGGCCTATGCTAACAGATTATCCACTAATAACTATACAGCATCAATTGCTTCGCGAAGTGCCTTTGCTGCAGCAGCAGGATCTTCAGCGCCATAAATTGCAGCACCTGCAACGGCAACTATAGCACCTGCCTGTATAACTGCGGCAACATTATCAATATTTACCCCACCAGCAATAGAAACCGGAACTCCAGCTCTTGCAGCCTCATCGATAAGCACCTGAATAGAGTAACCGGCCGTCCACTGTTCATCTAAACCTGCGTGTAGTTCTACAAATTCAACACCTAATGCGGTAACCTCTTGTGCTCTTTTAACGCGGTCAGGATAACCAATGGTATCTACCACTACTCCTTTTCCATGTGCTTTTGCCGCTTTAACAGCACCAATAATCGTTGCATTTCCTGCAGCCCCCATTACGGTAACCAAATCAGCTCCTGCTTTAAATGCGATATCAGCTTCTAATTCGCCCGCGTCTGCAGTTTTTAAATCTGCAAAAACCAGTTTATCAGGATGTGCAGCTTTCATTGCGGTAATTACTGTAGAACCCATATTCTTGATCAGCGGAGTGCCCAATTCAATAATATCTACGTATGGAGCTACTTTTGCAGCCAGTGCTAAGGCTTCTTCAGTTGTTAATAAATCTATTGCTACTTGTAATTTTGCCATGATTCTATTTTATTTATAATTAATTGTTATTCAAGATTGGCGTGTCTCTTCCATAACGTTTCTGCAGCTTGTCCGCTCAGTTTCCAAAGTGATTGAAAAACGGCATCGTTAAGTAAAAGCAAAAACTGCTCAAACAGGCTTCCTGCATACTGGGTAGATATTTTTGCACTGCGGTCTTCTTTTTCTGCTGCTGGAACCAGTACCACATGGCTGGCCAGTTTTGCCAGTAACGATTCTGCATTCGTAGTAATGGCTACAACTTCTGCACCTACTGCTTTTGATTTTTCTGCTGCCCTTACAATCGACCTGGTTGATCCTGAACCCGAGGCAGCGATTAATAAATCGCAGGTTTCAATTGCCGGACTTATGGTATCGCCAACATAATAAACAGTAAGCCCAAGATGCATTAAACGCATTGCTGCTGATTGCATGGCAAAACCGGAACGGCCTGCCGCAGTAATAAAAATCCGTTTTGCCTGCTGAATGTGATATACAAAAGGGATCAACTGGTCTAATTCCATCTGTCTGGCCAATCGGGTATTCTCCTCAATAATCTTATCCAGGTTCATTTGCAGATCCCAGGCCAGCTGCTGGTTATCAAGGCTATCTATTGCTAACTGGCTATTCTTATTTTCTACTGGTGCCTTTAAATCCATTTTACACGCGCTGTTTATTTGCCCAAAGGTATGACGGCTCTTTACAAGCATGGTTATACATTTAGCCACTTATATGGGACAATCAGGAAACATATCACTGCAAAAGTCATCCATTAGCCATATTAAAAGCACTGTTTCCGAATAGTCCACCATAATTATCCGTTAATCCAACCGGTCAAAAATTAAGTGTTTAACTTTAACCATCATGAGTTTATCACCCGAAGCAACACATCTGGAAAAATCCATTATCTATATCCGCGATCTGAGCAATTGCCCGCCTAGCTATCTTAATGATCCAGGCAGAAAAGAGTTCTTCGAAATCGTTTGGTTAAAAAATGAAGAGCCCTTACACGCACTGCAAGTATCAGAATTCGACAGTAAAGGAGACTGGATTTACCTCATCCCTCCCTACCGCGTACACCAGCTTAACAAAGCTGGTAAAAACGGTGTATTAATGTCTTTTAAAAGATCTGTTCTCGAAGGGGAAGAAAAAGAATTCCTTCTCGATCTGTTTAAGATCTTTAATGTTCAGGGCGAATTTTCCTGTTTAAGGCTAAATCAGGAAACCGCTGCAGAGCTCAGCAATATTTACAAATTAATTGAGGATGAATACCATAAGGCTGGTAATACTTTTATCATTACCAAAGCACTGCTGAAGGTATTTTTATTAAAACTGATCCAGGTAAAAGAACACGAATTTACCAGCCACGATGTACAGCAAAAAAGAGTTTACGAATTTTTGATGTTACTCGAAAGCAATTACCAGCAGGTTAGGAATACCGATTTCTACGCCGGTAAAATCGGCATCAGTTCCAAAAGGTTAAACCAGATTTTAAAAGAAAAACTAAACAAAACAGGAATGCAGATCATCCACGACCGCATCATCCTGGAGGCGAAAAGGAAAATCATCCATAGTGCGCATACCATCAAAGAAATTGCATATGAACTGGGTTTTTCAGACCGACCTTATTTTAGCCGTTTCTTTAAAAAACAGACAGGCCAAACGCCCGAAGAATTTCAAAAAGAGGCAAGAAACCACATCGAATCAAAATTTAATACACTGGTCTAAAATGATCATAGGTTCTGAATTCGATTTTAATTAAGCAGTTCCTGTTTAAGTTTTTCTTTTATGCAGCTTTTGGCAAATTATAATACTTTTACATTATGATCAGATTAAACAGTGATACGCCGAGCGATATTCTTCAGGATGTGAAAATCGGCGATATGGTAACCGATACCTTTAGCAAAACAGGCCTCGTTGAAAATATAGAAATTAGTGATGATGGCCTGTACCGGGTTTACGAATTCCATCTCGTTACCGGCAGAACCATTACCGTTAAAAAATAAATTACCATAAACCCTAACCAAATGTCATTACTTATCCTACTCTTCGGCATCCTGTTGCTTTTTGTGCTGATCCTGAAAAAGATCAACCCAATGATTGCGCTAATTGCTGTGGCGATTATTACGGGTCTTTTATTGGGCATGCCTGCCACAAAGGTAATGACCTCTATCAGCAATGGCATAGGCAGCACACTGGGCAGCATGGTAATGGTTTTGGCCCTCGGGGCGATGATGGGCAAATTGATTGAAGATAGCGGATCGGCAAAAAAGATCGTTTTCATATTAATCGGGGCTTTTGGCAAAAAGAACATCCAATGGGCCGTGCTGTTAACCGGTTTATTGGTGGGGATTCCTTTATTTTACAATGCAGGTTTCGTGGTGTTAATCCCATTGGTTTTTGCCATTTCAGCCACAACAGGATTATCAAAATTATATATTGGCATCCCAATGGCCACAGCCCTTTCGGTAACACACGGTTTTTTACCGCCTCATCCTGGTCCTGTTGCACTAGCAGGTATCTTCCATGCCGATATTGGTAAAACATTAATTTATGGTTTAACTTTAAGCGTACCTATTGCAATTATTGCCGGAATCTATTTCCCACGATTGCTTCTCAAACGGGATCAATCGGTAACTGTTCAGCACTTTAGTATCAACGAAGAAGAAAACCTTCCTTCTGCTTCAAGGAGTTTCATTACTGCATTGCTACCGGTATTTCTAATCATCGCTGGAACACTGGGGAGTAGTTTTAAAATCGACTATATCGGTAAACCGCTGTTTATATTTTTAGCCGATCCTACCGCTGCTTTATTAATTTCGGTTATTATTGCTTTAGCGGTTCAAAAAACCTCTATAACAACAGCAATGGAATCGTGCGCCGAGGGTGTTAAGAGTATTGCCATGATTATCCTCATTATTGCAGCAGGCGGTGCCTTCAAGCAGATTTTGATCGATAGTGGTATGGGCGAAACCGTAAAACAACTTACTGGCGGTCTAAATTTATCGCCATTATTACTGGCCTGGTTAATCACCGCATCACTTCGGGTAACCCTGGGTTCAGCAACAGTGGCCGCACTAACCGCTTCGGGTATGGTATTGCCGTTAATTGGCCCGGGAACTCCGCCAGAGTTAATGGTTTTATCGGTTGGCGCTGGGAGTTTGATGTTTTCACATGTAAACGATACAGGTTTCTGGATGTTTAAAGAATATTTTAACCTAAGCCTGAAAGAAACCTTTCGCACCTGGACAATGATGGAAAGTTTGGTTTCTGTTTTAGGCCTTGCTGGCGTGTTGGTATTGAACCAGTTTGTATAAGGGAATGATAGAATTGTCAACTTTTAATAGCCTTATCGCTGGTAAGTTGACAACTCTTATCAAGAGCCTATAGATCCATCTAATTTATTCTGCCCCGGTTAGGTAAAGACAAGTTGATAAGATTTTTTTTGGAAAGCAATTGCAGCGGCTTTTAGGCTAAAACAGTCCCGCTCTCCATTCTTTTCGATGAAGAATCGAAACCACTTCGATCCCTTAGGTTTAGGAGGCTTAAACAGTACTGCTATCCGTGGTGAAATAAACCCGACCGGCAGCGTTATCCTGATTCCTGCTATCAGGATTAAGCAAAGGGCGGGACTAGCGGAACCTAAGCACCACAGGCACTGCTTTCCAAAAAAATAGTCAACGCTATAGATCCCTCCATTTCGCTGCGCTTTCGGCCGGGATGACAATTCTTGAGCTTCCACTTGAATGACTGCCTTCCCCCATCGTTGTAAGATTGCTTCGTGCCTCGCAATGACGAAACTATCTAAAACCTTAATTCTTCACCCTGTTCTTTTCTGCATCGGCACCAGAAGATTCGTGTTTGGCTGGCGAAGAAAATGCCTTCCCAAAACGATAACTATAACTCACCACAACCGATCTCGAATCCTGACGGTTAACCCAGTTTGCTTCTGTGTTTGCCAGATTGTTGATTATACCATTATAAACACGGGTTCTGAAAATATCGTTAGCAGTTAATTTCAACGTACTTTTTGCTGAAAGTTTTTTCTGCAGTGTTGCTCCGAACTCATGTACTTCACCCAATAAAAACTGTACATTAGATAGTTTACTCTGGTAACGCATATTTAGCTCTGCATTCCACGTTGGGCTGATTTTGAACTGCAAATTCGGGTTTGCTCTTAAATAACTTCCGTTGGTAACCAAAAAACCTGTGTAGAAATCTGTTTTTGAAACTATTTTTGCATACTCAACATAAGCATTCAGTTTAACCCATTTGGTGAGGTCGATCTCTGCATTTACCGAAACATTGGCCACTCTTGTTTTGCCCACATTTGCTGGCCTGCTGTAATAGGTACCGTTTAAAATTTCGATGGTTTCGTTCACCTCATCCCTCACCCAACTGTAACCAAAAGTGGTGGTAATCTTATTTTTATAAGTGTGAGAAAGTTCGATACTTTGTGTAAAAGAAGGCTTTAAAAAAGGGTTACCAACATAATAGGTAAACTTATCCAGGGGAGAAAAGAATGGATTGAGGTCCTGATAATACGGACGATCGATCCTTCTTCCATAATTCAGTCCCAGTTGATTGTTTCCTGCGGTATCGAGTTTATAGGAAAAATAAAGCGTTGGGAACAAACTGTTATAGATTCTTTTAAAACTCGAATCGGGTTTAATCAGATTCCCCAACTGATGTCCGTTAGAAACCGTGTTTTCATACCTTAAGCCAGCCTGGAGCGAAAACCGCTTCCCTTCCCTGCTCATGTTCAGGTAAGCCGCATTGATATTTTCTTCATATAAAAAGTGATTGCTCTTTTCATAATCAGCGCTGGTTTTCCCGTTTGCCGTATTAAAGTAATCGGCAATGTTATCGGTTTTGGTATAAGCAGTTTTAATACCTGCATCTAGCTTCCACTTATTTTCCAGTGGATGCGAATAATCCATTTTAGCGGTATAAATATCAATATTTGAAGGCAGATTACCTGTTAAAATATCCTGGTATTTTAAAGTTCCGCTAGGCAGATAACTGAAGTTGTAGTAAGTTTGATCGGTTTGATTTCGATAAAGCAGGTAATCCGCATCAAAGGTCAATTCCCGTCCTGCCTGCTTAAATTTGTGCCTGTAATTTAAATTTACACCCGCATTCTGATATTTGATCTGATCGATATTTTCAGCCCTGATAACCGAATCTAACTGCATCGAAGCATTAGACAGATTACTGGTATTGTTGTTCACCTGTTTCGAAATCCGGTTCATTCCGGTAAGTACAATACCCCATGTGGTTTTCTCGGAAGCATAATAATCAAGTCCGGTTTTTAAATTAAAAGTATTGCCGTGCCTGCGGAAATAAGAATTCTGATTAAAGTAGGATTTGGCACTACCATCGTCATTTTTATATTTCCGGTTCAGGTCGAGATCGGTAAAACTGTTGTTCAGATTATAACTCAGGTTTCCGAAAATATTGATTTTATCCTTGCGGTAATTAAAGTTGAAACTGTTGTTCGAGCGACTTAACTCCCCCTGGTTCAAACTCAGGTTAATCCCACCATTAAACCCAGCGGTTTTGGTTTTCTTGGTTTTGATATTGATTACCCCTCCATTTCCCGCAGCGTCATATTTGGCAGGTGGATTGGTCATTAGCTCAATCTGATCAAGCGAAGAAGAAGGCAGCGAACGCAGGTAATTATCCAGGTCGGCACCCGATAAATAGGTTGGTTTATCATCAATAAAAATAGCCACTCCACTCTTGCCTTTGAGCGAGATTACCCCATTCTGATCTACATTTACCCCTGGCGATTTACTCAGCACATCCATTGCGGTTATACCTGCATTCGAAATCAAAGCATCAACGTTAACCACCGTACGGTCTATCTTTCGTTCTACAAAAGCCTTTTGCCCCGAAACATTTACCTCTTTTAAATTGGTTGCTCCAGCTTTAATCTTGATATCAGCCAAATTGATAACAGCGCTATTGGCAGTTAAAACCAAGGTATCGGTCTGGTAAATAGGCGAACCTACAACCGATACCTTGATGAGGTATTTTCCATAACCAAGCTTATCGAAACTAAACAACCCATCCTTTTCGGTGAAGGTTGTTTTAACCAATACCGAATCTTTAAGCAGTGCAGCAGTGGCAAATTCTATGTTTTTCCCATCGGCATCCAATACACGACCGTAAATTCTGGATGGAGGAGTTTGGGCTTGAGCAAAGGTAAGGGCAATATTCATCCATATGGCTAAAAAAGCCATGAGCTTAAATTTCATGATGTGAATTGGATTAGCGCTTTTAGAACTTAGTTTTTATTGTTTTCGATCAGGAAATTATACATCAGTGAATGATTTTCATTTTTCAAAAACTTTTGTTTGTACTTTTTCTGAACGTCGGCATTTTGTTTTACACCATTTACAATTAAATCGTCTTTATTGAGTTTGTACGACAATTTATTAGTACTGGTAATAATGCCGTCTTTCATCAATTCCTGATTAATTTCGTTGGTATAATCATGTCCATCTCCGTTGGTTACAGTTTTCGAGGTAACCGTACGCTGCACACCTGTTCGGGTACTTGTTCTTTGGTTATATACAGGCGGCGTTGGGGGTGTAGGTGGAACTGGTGGATTAGTTGGAGCTGAGGGAACCGGAGGCAACGGTGGTGCCGCAGGTACAGCATACGCTGCGCGAGGTGCCCTTGGTGCTCTAGGTGGGCGCGGCGGACGTGGTGCTCTTGGTACACGTGGACCATCGCCACCTTTATTCTCCTGAACCCATTTAGCGTCTTCCTTAGCCCATTTATCAACCTCCTTTGTCCACTTGGCATCTTCTTTTGCCCATTTTGCGTCTTCCTTAGCTAATTTAGCATCTTCTTTAGCTAATTTCTCGTCGGCGATTCGGAGTTTTTCATCGGCTATTCTAGCTTTGGCGTCTTCTTCCCGCATTCTCTCATCCGCTACTGCCTTTCTGGCATCGTCTCTTCTGGCTTTCTGATCAGCAATTCCCGCTTTTACATCTTCTGCTGTTTCTCTGCTCTTGTTTTTTTCGTTTAACTGTTTCAATTGACGATCCATTTTCGAATTGATTTCCCTTTCTAATTGATCGGCAGATTTTCCTTCAACAGGTTTAGATTTTTTAGCTGTATCCTGTAAAACTTGTATTGAAGTAGCTATTTTTTTTCTGGTAACTGTTTTTGCATTGCCAATACTTTTAAAGGCGGCGCTGCAAACCACAACCGATACCAGGGCGATGGTTAATATTGTCTTTTCCATTTTGTTTAAAGTTGAATTGGTATTGAATAACATCCTGCTTGCTCTATGCAGCAGGCTACCTTTCCTACCCGTTATCGCCATGGCATAAGCAGGTGCACGCTGCTTAAATTCCTGACAGAATATGAGGGCCTGAACGTAGTTTTTGCGATCGCTTACACAGGTAATGGCCAAATCATCACAGCAATGTTCGCGTTCTGTTTTTATTAATTGTGATACCCAAAGTACCGCTGGGTTAAAGAAGAAAACGATTTCGATAAAACTTTGTAACAGGTTTACCAGGTAATCTTTACGTTTAATATGCGCCAGTTCGTGAGAAAGAATAGCTTCAACTTCTGCATTTGACAGACCGGTAAGCAAACCTAATGGAATTAGGATTAAGGGTTTAAAATGCCCCACAACCATTGGTGCCTGTGCAATACCCGACTGCATCATTTTAACCGGTTGACTTAAACCTAATTTTTCGGCCAGCATAGCTAACTTTTCATCCCACTTTTTACCCGCAGCATAGGTTTTATGTTTACGCAAATGATATACACCGTTTAAACCTACCATTAACTGGATGCTTTTTCCGCATATAATTAAAAACCAGATCAGTACAATCTGATAAGCGTATGCATTCCATAAAGCAAGCATTTTGTTCAGTCCCGAATACATATCATGCTGAACGTTTGCAATTACGGGCTGATCGGTGGCCCCATTTGGGAGATTAATTATAACCTGATCAGCTATAGAACCTATAGGCTTTTGCAGTTCTTTGTAAAAGGTAAAAAATATTGCCACGACAAACAACGCTAAACATATGGTAAGCAGGTTATAGCGCATTGCCGCACTTGCTTTCCGGGTAGTAAACATAACCAAACCAGCAAGCAAGGCCAATATTACCCCAAGCCATAGCGAGTGGAACAAAGTAGCCCCGAGGGCATGAAGCCAATTTTCGGGTAAAAGGTTAATTAACTTAAATTCCATCATTGTGGTTCTTTAGAATCTGTTATTATTAATTATTCCATGCTATCCAATAGCCGCTTTATCTCTTCTATTTCCTGTTTAGAGGTTTTTTCGTTACCCAGAAGCTGCATCATCAATTGTGAAGCAGATCCTTTATACAGGGTATTTACAAAACGGTCCAACAACTGAACTTTGGTTTTCTCCTCAGCCTCAACAGGAATATAAATGTGTTTCATTTGGCTTTCATCACGTTTTAATATCCCCTTTTCGGTTAAGATCTGCATCTGCTTTAAAGTTGAAGTATAATTCACCTCTCGCTGTTCGTTCAATCTATCGTTTACAAACCGAACCGTAGATGGACCGAATTCCCATAATACCTGAAGAATTTCTAATTCAGCTTTAGTAGGTTCAGGCAGATTATTTTCAGTTTGATTAAGTTTCATAAACTAAAGGTACGATTTATTTCGTACGACACAAATATTATGTTTATTATTTTTTAATAAAACAAATAAATATCTGATTTTTAATGAATTAAAAATAATATAATATTTAAATCCTCCGATAGCTGGGTAATGCATCTTTAGAACCAGGCAATTTTATTACCCAACCAGATCTAAAAAACATAAACAATGTTCGAATAGAATACGGCTTTGACAACAATCATTAATCGCCTTAATTCTTATCAATGGAAATAAGGTAACGCTTAAGCAAATTTGGGAATCAAAATCTATCCTATGTCCGCATATTTTTGTTTATGGTTACATTTTATCGCTTATATAAATTAAGATGACAGATAAAATAGATACCATCTATATTCTGTTTATCAGATATTTGATATTAACAGTAATTTACCTCGTGCTGTTGGCCATTTTTGGTGAATATTATTTTTTTATCAGGTTTAATATCGAGATCTTAAACCTTGATGGCTTCGCCGACCTTTTATTATCACAAAGAGGGCTTTCGCATTGGGAAAAATGCGCTTTTTTAGTTTTTCTACCATTTATCATTACTGCAGGGTTTATCATTCACTACTGGATCTACGATATAACCAACCAGCCGTTTACCAGAAATTTTGCCTTTCTGATCGGCATATTGCCATTTACGTTTTTACCATTTCTCATCAGCTTTCAGGATGTTAAGCTCTTATTGGTATTGCCCGGCATCGCCCTTTTTCTTTTACTGTTGTTATGGATTATTCTTTTTCATGTTAGGATGTTTCAGTTCAGCTACCTGTCATTTCATTTATTCATCACCTGCTGCCTGATCACAACGTTTGTTGTACTTGGAAGGATCGATCTGGAAGCACAGAATTGTTTAAACAATAAAAAACATACAAACATCCTTAAAAACCTAAACTCACCGCCCGTAGATAACAGTATTATTTTTATCGGTAATACAACATCTTTTGAGTTTTATTACTCACCTGCGCAACAAAGGAGTATTATCCTTCCTAAAGACTAAAAAACGGTTATTTGAACTAATTTCCAGCATTAACGAAACTATTTAACCGGTTGTTTTGCCATATTGACCACAATCAAACATATATTTGATAATTATCAAGCCTTTTATCCCTCATAATAACGATTTTTATTGGATATTTGTCTATTAATCCCTATAAAAACCTTTAATAAATGCCTTTTTTAAAAATGCTTGTTAAAAAACTGTATCATTTTTTTAACAAAGCCTGCAGCATTATCTTCACTTCCGTCAGGATAATTTTTCCGCCCAGCGACTGAAGTTTTTTGCTACCCTATTATTCCAATTGTCTATCTTCTTTTCTCGCAGACCTTAATTTAGTCTATCGAAAAGCTTTAAATAACGTATCAACAAGGTCCGGAAATCAGGCTTAACACCTGTTTTGCCAATCTAAAGGAAACCATTGCCTTCAGGATTAAACATAAAATTTAAATGGAGGGATCTAAAATCTTGATTATACTTGAGGATTTCGATCTAAGGATAAAAATCACCGAAATACTAACAATCGGGAAATACAATGTAAAATCAACAAATAGCGGTAAGCAAGCAATCGACATTCTCAGAAAAAATCCGGTAGATGTAATTATTTCGGAGGTAAATGTAGCTGAAATGGACGGAATTGGGGTATTGCGTGTTGTTAATAAATTTATGGAAACTGCGGGCATCAGTTTTATTATGGTATTGAACAATCAGGATTATGACCTTGCCCGCAGAGTGATGGAATTGGGTGCAGATGGCTACCTCATGGCTCCTTTTGATGATGGCGAACTGCTTAATCATGTGGAGGTAAGGCTCAGAAAAAAAAGGTTTCAACATGAATTATTTTTAAAACGGCATACTCAATTAAAGAATATTCATAAAAGTGGCGATGAATTATCCTGGTTAAGATCAAGATTTGAAGGTTATTTGCCCAGATCTTTTAAAAAAAACCAGGTTCTCTATTATAGGGGGGAGAGAAGATCGCTCGGATTACATTATATTTTATCAGGAAAGATAAAAACCTATGTAGCTGATTCTGCCGGCAACATATTTATTACTGGCATTTATGGCCCGCACGAATATTTCGGACTTCAGGGCGCACTATTAGGTACTGAAAATAAAGAAATTGCAGAAGCCATTGACAGTGTTGAAATACTGACCATCCCATATACCGATCTCCAGAATTTAATTACAGACTACCCAGACATGTTCAACTTTTTTGCTAAAGCTCTTGCCCATGGCTTGAACAACCGTGATGAAAAGCTGCTGAATATCGCCTATTACTCTGTAAGGAAGAGGATAGCAAAAGCAATTATTGAACTGACTAAACTAAACCACGATTCTGCAGAGAATAATAGATTTATGCTCCCCAGATATGATCTGGCATCTTTGATAGGCATTGCAACCGAAACGCTGAGCAGGGTGCTTGGAGATTTCACAAGAGAGGGCTTAATTGAAAAAGACGGCAATAACATTATTATACTGGATATGAACGCTTTGAAAACAATGAAAAATTAGCATACGCTTATCTTGAATATCCAAATGAAACTTATCATTTTCTTCACATTGTTACCTGGTTTTGGCGATGAGCAAGATCAAGATAAGTATTGATCAAAATCAGAGGAAAATTAATTTTTAATACAGAATTTAGTTGTAGCCGATCTTAAGTGAGGTTAGCATAATACCAAAAAGCGATCGCCGCACACGAAAATACTAAATCGTTTTAGAGTGCGTAAAGATGTTAAAAAGCTAATGCTTAGGGTGGACAGATAGTTTCTAACTAATTATCCTCCCCACAGCACCGTGCAGTGCTATTGAAACCAGATAAGAAACCATATCCGGTTAATTTGGGCATGAATCTGAGCTTTGGGCATGATCGGTTTGTAAATGAAATTTACTTAATAAAAAACAAATCAATATGTTAACCACAAAACTTAATTAATCAACATGGAAGTAGACTACATCAAATATTTTTTAAAGGTATTTCTTCCATTGTTAGATCGGAAGAAAGATAGGGCAGCTATTCGCTTTATGTACAGACATACAGCCTTTCTTAGTATTCGCAAAGGGAAAACGCTTTTTAAGCCTAACAGTTCAGCTGCTAACGGTAGCATTATAATTGTAGCAGATGGCCTGGTTAACGGCTATTTAGTAAATGAAGAGGCCGAACAGGCCAATATATGGTTGGGCACAAAAGGTAGTGTATATATCCCAAATGGTTTTAAACAAACAGACGGCAACTTCAATCTTTTTGCCATAAAGGATACTATCGTCTTTTTGATAGACCAATCTGAGCTGGAGGAAGGCTGCGCATGGTATCCTGTTCTTGATTCGTTATTCAATACTTATCTTCTTCGAACTGCCATATCTGATGTAAACAATAGAAACATCTTATTTAGAATGCAGAATACTGAAAACAGAATATCGCTATTTAAACGTATTTATCCTGGATTATTTGACCAGATCCCTATTGACCTGCTTCTCTCCTATCTTGATATTGATTTAAGCTTAACACCTAAGCAAAACTTGCAAATAAATAATGTATATAGTTTGGATGTACTTAATAATTTCTAAGATCTAAGATTAAAAAGAGCAACTTCTCTGTTGGGCAATCACAAAAATGCTGTTGAATAATGCAGGATGTAAATCGCATCTATTCAACAGTGGCGCTAATTAGAAAATACCATTATTCATCGGGAATAATATCTCCTGATGATATTTTCATTAAATACAAAACTTCTGCCCGCTTAAAAATATAGCGACTTACCTCATTTCATAACGTATACATGAAACTTTGTAATATCCCATCAATATATAACCATAGGAAAAGCTCCAAAATCTCCTATGGTTATCAACTTTAGTTTAAAAAGGATTGCTTTATCCTTTAAGCTGTTTAACTACTGCTATAATATCCTCTTCTCCATATTTTGAGGCTGCCGCTTCGAAAGTATTCAGTGCTGTTTTAGCCAATGGCGATGAAATACCTTCTTCTTTTGCCAGGTTCAAATCCTTTACAATATGTTTAAGGGCGAAAGCAGCTTTGTAGTTATCAGCAACAATAGCATCACCCTTAATTTTGGTAAAAATATTGCCGATAGCTGCATTATTGATCAATTCTAACAAATCCCCTGTTTTAATCCCTTGTTCATTAGCAAACAAAACGGTTTCAGCCAAGCCTTGTGCATATAAAGCCAAAAGCGAATTGATGGCAAGCTTTGCGCTGTTGCCTGCGCCATTTCCGCCTACTAGCTTAGCAAGTTTGCCCATTTTTTCGAGGATAGGTTTTACCTGATTAAAAGTAGTTTCTTCGCCACCGACCATAATAACCAACTGACCGGTTTCTGCCTGCTTCACACTTCCTGAAACCGGTGCGTCTAAATAAAAGTTTCCTTTTGCTTTACATTGCCTGGCCATTTCTTTTGAAATTGAAGGAGAAACCGTGCTCATGTTGATAATGATCCTACCTAAAGTTTCTCCACTAAAAAGACCTTCCTCTCCCTTAAAAATCTGTTCTATTGCGGCATCATCAGAAACCATAATCGCTATCACATCAGTAGTTGCAGTTAGCTCTTTAGGGGTTTCGGCAACCCGTGCACCCATTTCTTTCAGTGGAGCTTCTTTGCCCTTGCTCCTGTTATAGACAGTAACCGTATAGCCTGCTTTTATCAATTGTTCTGCCATCGGGATACCCATATTCCCTAACCCGATCCAGCCTATTTTTGTTGTATTCATTTCGCTATTTTTATAATAAGCAAATGTGCCAAAGAAATAGCTGAAATTCTAAATCGCTACGTAAAAATGATAGGATGAAATATTATTTGTTGAACCACTTAAAAATACTAATATTTTTAGTAAATTTACTGCGTTATAATAAAAAACATCTCCGTAATTACCAAAAATATGGCCAGCCCACTTAAAGATTTATATAATCCTGCTTTTTACGATAGATTAACTCATGCATTGGCGATTATCATCCCAGGTTTCGATAAAGCAAAATTTATCAGAAAGATTTTCACACCCGAATTTGAATCAAAAGAATTGAAAGAGCGGATGAAACATACCTCGAAAGTATTACACGATTTTTTACCAGCAGATTATCCTCAAACGATAGCGCTGCTTAAAAAAACAATTGCACAGCTAAGGATTCAGGGTATTGGAGATGATGGCCTCGCCTATATGTTTCTACCTGATTATATTGAAACCTATGGTATTGATGATTTCGAAGACTCTGCTGAAGCGCTCGAATTTGTTACACAATTTGTAAGCTGCGAATTTGCCGTTCGCCCTTTTATTTTAAAATACGAAAATGAGATGATTTTAAAAATGCAGCAATGGTCGCTGCACGAAAGCCATAAAGTGAGAAGGCTCGCCAGCGAAGGCAGCCGTCCACGCTTACCCTGGGCCATGGGTATCCCCTTTCTGAAAAAAGATCCGACATCTATTTTACCTATACTGGAAAATCTTAAAACAGATCCGTCTGAATATGTAAGGCGGAGCGTTGCCAATAGCTTAAACGATATTGCAAAAGATCATCCTCAGGTTGTTTTAAATATTGCGAAGAACTGGTCGGGTTTGGGCGCCGAAACAGATGCCATTATTAAACACGGCAGTCGTACATTACTTAAACAAGGTCATACCGATATCCTTAAGCATTATGGCTTAGATGATGCAGGAATTTTATTAAAAGATTTCAAAATCTTAACACCTCAGATCAAAATTGGCGAAAGCCTGGAGTTTTCGTTTTCTATTCTGAACGAAAATCCTTCCGAAAAGAAAGTGAGATTGGAATATGCCATTTACTATAAAAAGCAAAATGGACAGAACACTAAAAAGGTGTATAAGATTTCGGAGCGGATTTATCCTGCAGGTGCAGCAGTAAACATTATCCGAAAGCAAAAGTTCGTGCTGATCACTACACGTAAATTTCATTTGGGCGATCACCAGATTTCGATGATCATCAATGGTGCCGAAAAAGAAATCTCACACTTCGAATTAACGGCTTAGTTTAGATTTTAATTCATCAAGCAAAGCGATCTGCTTTTCATTGATGTATTTAACAGCATCGGAGTAAACAAACCATTCAGCTTTATCTATTTCGGCAAAACTTTTCTTTTTACCCGATCGTGGCGGCCATTCTATTTCGAAAGTATTGCTAACAATTGTTGAAGGATCAAGATCTCCTTCCAAAGCCCAGCACCATACTTTTTTACCTCCCTTTTGCACAACTGGAGTTAATTCGATGAAATCGCCGGTTAGGCTTTGACCTGTTTCCTCTTTAAATTCGCGGATTGCAGCCGTTAAAGCTTCTTCACCTTCATTTAATTCTCCTTTGGGTACTGTCCAAAAGCCAATATCTTTTTTGGCAAAGAACGGCCCGCCCGGATGAACCAGAAAAAATTCTATCTGCTGATTTTTTCTTCTGAAAAGCAATATTCCGGCACTTTGTTTCATAAGGGTAAGATATGCATTATATTTTGTCTCATCATGTTAGATTGTCATCCTGAGCCTGTCGAAGGACTAAATTAAATAGCCTTGGCACAGCATTTCGATGCTCAACGTGATAATGCCGATAGATTTTAACTTTTTGATCCTTCCTCTTCATATCAAAACAAAAGCAGCCAAGTTTTTTAAATCCTGGCTGCTTTATATAATCTGGTATGATAAGATTTTATTGGAGGCGCTTTTACAACAATCCGTACAAACCATGGGCATAATTCCTTAATGAAGATGATACCGTCTTCATCTTATCAGGAGATGGGCCTTTCACTTTATAGGCTTCTGGATGAAGTTCTAAAGGTTGTTCGTTAATTTGTTCTGATGTGTTTCTATTGCTTAATGTAGCATGCTGTTCTTCGCTTAATTTTAAAGGTGCCATGATCTTGAAATTTATACTAGAACAACAGGATTATCTGAAATTAGTTTGCGGTTTTTTGTATTTTTTTTAAATTATTTTACAAGACTCGAAATCCAGTTTTCGGTATCCGAAATTTTAACCGGCACGGCCGAAGCAACGATTTTCAATACGCCTCCGGCATTAATATCCTCTTGGGTGATATAGTTCTTTTTGAAAGGTTTTCCGTTGAGGAACGCAGCTTTGATATATTTGTTTTTCAAGCTAAAATTTTCCGTTTCGATGGTAAAAGTTTTTCCTTTAGGCAGGTTATAACTTAGTGAAGGAAATAAAGGCACATTTAAATAATAAATCGGCCACCCCACACAGGCAGGAGAAAAACCACTTGCAGCAAACACATACCAGGCACTCATCGCACCGGCATCATCATCCATCGTACGCAAATAGGCATGTGGCTGGTTTCTGTAAATTTTACCGATATAACTACCGATTCCGCGGCTGTTATCGTTAAAATAATTCTGGATTACCGTATCAGCCGCTAATTGATGCATCCAATACTGCGATTTATAACCAGACTTGGTGACATTATACATCAATGGTACCTGCAAATCTGGTTCATTGGCATGGTTGTATAAATCGCGCTCAAAAAATTCATCAAGTTTTGCCAGATAAGATTCCTCTCCCCCGTCCAATTCAATCAATCCTTTAAAATCATAAGGTACAAACCATCGATACTGCCAGATGGTGCCCTGGTATAAGCCACGGGCCTGCATACGGTCGACATCATTTTTGGTCATATCTTTAAAGTCCTTGTTCCAATATTTCTTATATTCTAAAGCTTTATTGAGATAAAAATCAGATTTTTCTTTATTCTTTAAAATTTTGAAGATTTCTGCGAGTGCCCAATTATCGTAACTTGATTCTAATGCCTTATCCGGAGATTTATAATCCAGGCCATTTACCTCTTTCACTAACGAATCGGCAATCTTGTTAAAATCTACCGGATAGCCCTTACGATAGGCATCAAGCAAAACCACAATGGCATGCTCAGAACGAACGGTATTTGAGGGCTCGTTTTGTCCGGCATAATCTTTCTTGCCAGAGTTATACAGATCGGCAATAGAACTCACCATTCCGGCATATCTATCTTGTTCAATTAGCGAAAGTAAAGGTAACTGTGTACGGTAATTGTCCCAAATGGCCCAGCCGTTGTAGCGGATTTCTGTATCCTTCTGAATTTCGCCTTTTGTATTGCGATATGAACCGTCAGCTTCAGAAATCACATAAGGCGACTGCATGGTACGGTATAAAAGCGAGTAGAATAACTTTGCACTTTCCAGATCGCCATTTACGGCAATTTTAGAAAGATTTACATTCCAATCGGCTTTGCTTTGTTCTTTTACTGTACTGAACGGATTTTTATTGATAGAAGCTTTTGCAGCTTCAACACTTACAGAAGAAAGTGCAATATTGATTCCTACCGAAGTTACCTCCCCTTTGAGCATGGCAATCATTTTATGATCGTCTATTACCTTCCATGATACATTATCACCAATTTCCATATAATAAAACAGCTTGTATTTACCTGCACCACAAGTTGTTTTCGAGGTAATCCATCCACTTATGGTATTGCCGTTTACCTCGTGCGATTCTGCTACAAAAGCACCATTAAAAGCATAACCTAAATCGAGATAAAAACCTTTTGCTCCTTTCGGGAATTGGTAGGCATGCTTCCCCGCTTTGCCCAATACGGTAAAACCAGCTTTGATTTTATTTTCAAAGCCTACTTCATAGTAACCTGGACTTGCTTTTTCAGCAATCTTGATCAGTTCTGACTTCGCCGGATCACTGCCTAAAAATGGTTTGATGAAAATATTACCACCCGAACCCTGACAGCCTACTCCTTCGAAACGGTTGTGTGTAAAGCCTTCAAATTTCTTCGCCAGGTATTCGTAGCCCGTATGCGTTTTAGGATAAGTCTGAGGGCCGATGCTCAACATGCTAAAAGGAGCTGATGCTGCTGGCGACATCTGTCCGTGATCTGCAGAAGATCCTAAAAACACGTTCACTTGATCTACAGGCTTTGCAGTTTTAACGGAAAAATATTGCGCTTTTTGCTGGGCTAAAACGTTTAATGAAAGAAGCGGCAATAAGGCCAATAATTTAGTGGAAAACTTCATTATTTGTGTTTGTTTTTAAATCGTTCTAAAATAGTATTTTAACATGAAGTAGGTATTATGTTTTACGTTCTTTACAAACGAGGTCGAAAATCCATGCAGAACAACGCTTCAACTAAGGCTAATGCCTATAGCAGTATTTCATTTGTTGGGTTGCAAAATGCACAAACCCTTGTTCCTAAACCCGATAGAGCGGAATAGCCCGGAGCGCAGCGAGGACTATAAGCGAAAGCGGGGCTGTAAACCGCCAAGAACCACAAGCCACTCATTTCCTAATTCAAGAAATAATAAATATGTTTCTATTTCGGTCGGTGAGACACCAACCGATAGAATAAACAGCAGTATTTCATTTGTGGGGTTGCAAGATGCACAAACCCTTGTTCCTAAACCCGATAGAACGGAATAGCCCGGAGCGCAGCCAGGACTATAAGCGAAAGCGGGGCTGTAAACTGCCAAGAACCACAAGCTACTCATTTCCTAATTCAAGAAATGATAAATATGTTTTTATTTCGGTCGGTGAGACACCAACCGATAGAATAATCCCTCTTTACCGTTGGCTTTAGCCAACCGAGACCAAGCAAAAAATTTTCATCTGGAGCGCAAAGCCTGTACTAAACAAGAAGTTTCCTCCCGTTTTACGCTTTTACGCTTCGCTGCCTCGTACCTCGTTGCTGCAGGGTAACGCTCCAACCGGGGCTAGGTAGCCAAAACAGTACTTCATTTGTTGGGTTGCAGGGCGTACAAACCCTGGTTTCTAAACCCGATTGCAATGAATCCCGACGTTAAGTCCGGAGTAATGGAAAGTGGGACTACAAGCCGTCAAGAACCATAAGCACTCATTTCTATATTAAAAACTATCGATTTCATCTGAAGCACAAGGCCAGTAAAAAGCAAAAGTTTCTTCCCGTTTTACGCTTCGCTGTCTCGTGCCTCGTTGCTGCAGGGTAACGCTTCAACCGGGGCTAGGTGGCTACAGCAGCATTTCATTTGTTGGGTTGCAGGGTGCAAAAACCGTTACCTAAACCCGACAGCAGCGCCCCCCCCCGATTAAGCACCAGTTTATGTTATATTTTGGCGTGCTTGCTTGTTTCACAGGTCTTCTATCGGAGCTACAGCGAATGGCGGGACTGATCGCCCCTAAGAGCCACAGACCACTCATTTCCTAATTCTAATAACCATTAAGTATTTTTGCTTGTATACATAAAGCTGTCTATTGGTCTGTGCAGACACAGACCAGGGAATAGAATTATAATCCAATCGTTTCAAAAAAGGCAAAAAAAAGCCGTCCTAATGTAAAACATGGACGGCTCTAAAGTAATTTTATCTAATTATTTAATGTTAACCGGAACAGAAATTTTATCCCATTCTAAAGCGAATCCGCTTTTAGTAATTTTATAAACCAAACGTTCTTGCGTAGCTTTTAAAGCTTTGGTTTTAACATCAACACGTAAAGCATCTTTAGCTTCTTCATATTTGTAAGCACCCCACTGTTTTGGTTCTTTGTTAAAAATAGCTGTCCAGGTTCCGCTTTCTTTAGGTATTAAAAAGAAGCTGTATTTTCCAGCTGCCAAGGGTTTACCTTCAACTACAATATCTTTATCGGTTTCGAAAGTAGTAGCCTCGTTTGCACCTGCACGCCATACTTTATCGAAGGCTTCTAAACCTCCCCAGATTTTACGTCCTTTAACTGCAGGACTGCTGTAGTTGATGGTAATGGTTGCACCTTTTACTTTCCCTGTTGCTGTAGCTGCAGGACTTGGCTTAGGCTGAGCATCTTGTGCTATTGCACTTACAGAAATGGTAATTGCCGTAAATAGCAAAGCGATTGATTTAATCATCGTTTTCATAGTATTGTATTTATCTGTTTTTGTTGTTTTTGATTTTACGAATTTATGGCTTTCGGTTGATAAAAACTATAATCTTAGTGTCTAAAAAATTGTGCAAAACTTCACTATTTTTCTGAATTCATTTCTCAGTTATAGACCAGAACCGCTTTATCTCTTTCTTCCAACAAATCTGATTACCGAGCCCCGTCCGTTATGAAACAAACCTTCATTCAGTTCAATTTCCTTTTCTTCCAGCGCCAGAATCTCATAATTTTCGAAATCAGTTCTTATTTCCTCAATTGAGAATAGCATATCGATTTCTTTTGGTCCACCAACTTTTTCGTTTTTGGCAATGTAATCAAGGTGTTTCTTGCTAAACGCTTCGAAGATAAGCAAACCGCCCTTACGTAAATAATTGCTTAGTGTTTTGTGGTAGGCTGATTTAATTGCCGAAGGAAAGTGTGCGTAGATTAAGGCAATGGCATCAAACTGGTCATGTTTATAATCCAGTTCCTGAAGTTCGCCCACCTGGTAATCAATACTAACGTTCTTGTTTTCTGCGAGTTGGAGTGCTTTATTCATTCCTTCAATACTGATATCAAAGGCTGAAACCTTCCAACCGAGTTTAGCTGCAAAAACAGCATTTCGCCCTTCTCCTTCTGCCGGAAAAAGTATTGTTCCGGTCTCAAGGTGCGTCAATTGCTCATTTAAATAGTTATTCGGTTGTTCGCCATAAGCAAACTCAGCGGTACTGTATCGGTCATTCCACCTATCTACCCAAGCTTCGTTCATATTTAGTGTTATCTATTTTGTTGAAAATAAAGGTATCAAATTTTATTTTGCACTTGGGAAGCGAATATCTGTTGCACGTAAAAATTAAGTTTATCTGTCCATTACGGTTTTTGGATTAGAAAACAACAGGCCAATTACCGAGAACATCATTACTGCTGCTGCGCCGATTACATTGAGCCAAAGAAATGAAACAATATCGAATTCATATACTGCGACAACAGCAATTTCGGATAAGATGGCCGCAATAAATACGATAGGTCCGTTTATCTTTTTAAAATAAAATGCCACTAAAAAAATACCAAGGATTGGCCCATAAAAAAGCGAACCCAGTACATTAACAGCTTCGATTAACGAACCCATCTGTGTAGCAAACATAGCAACAGCTATCGAAAAAATACCCCATGCCAAAGTGTGCAAACGGCTATATTTCAATTCAGTCTCATCGTCTACCTCTTTTTTACCAAAAATGAGATGTACATCTTTTAATGAACAGGCAGCAAGCGAATTCAGCGCTGCAGAAATAGACCCCCAACTGGCCAAAAAGATGACCGCGAAAAGCAAGCCGATCATGCCGACAGGAAGGGTATTTTTTACAAAGTATAGAAAGATATAATTGGTATCGGTTTTCTCTGCATTGTAATTCGACTTGTTGATTGCCTCTTCTACCCTGCCATGCAGTTCTTTCACCTGTTTCTGGGTCGACTTAAAATTTTCTATCGAAGAATTTAAAGATGGTAATTGCTTTTCCTTTTCTACATGGATATTTTTTGATTGCTGGTTAAATTTCTGTGCCAAAGCGTTATGTTCTTTCTCGAAAGCAGCTGCCTGCTGTGGCTGAGTTTCTTTTAGATACTGATAGGAACGTTCATTGAAATAAATCGGTGCCGGCTTTAATGAGAAGAAAGCAAACAATAATGCGCCGATTAGCAGGATGGCGAACTGCATCGGGATTTTAACCAACCCATTCAACAGTAATCCCATTTTAGCGTTGGTATTGTCTTTCGCGGTAATGTATCTTCCAACCTGGCTCTGATCTGTCCCGAAATATGAAAGCGCAAGGAAAAAGCCTCCGATTAAACCACTCCAGATATTATATTTATCCTTCCAATCGAATTCGGTGGTAATTACATTTAATTTACCCGATTTCCCGGCCAGGTAAAGTGCATCTGTAAACCCGATTCCATTAGGCATATTCTGCACCAAAAGATATCCGGCAAAGGCCATTGTTCCTAAAATGATCAAAAACTGCAGTTTTTGTGTGTGTGCAATTGCTTTTGCACCACCAACATAAGTATAAATCAATAAAATCCCCCCGGTAAGGATATTGGTTAAATAAATATTCCAGTTTAAAACGCTCGATAGGATAATACTTGGTGCATAAATGCTGATCCCCGTTGATAGTCCTCTCGAAAACAGGAACAGCAATGAAGTTAAAACCCTTGTTTTTTTATCGAAACGGTTCTCTAAGTATTCGTAGGCTGTATATACATTCAGCCTTTGAAAAATCGGGATGAAAGTAATACAGATGACAATCATTGCCAGTGGAAGGCCAAAATAATACTGTACGAAACGCATGCCATCAGTATAAGCCTGCCCTGGTGCTGATAAAAAAGTAATGGCACTGGCCTGTGTTGCCATAATACCCAGTAGCACAATATACCAGGGCATTTTATTATCGGCCTTTAAATAAGAAGCATTGCTTTTTTGCCCACGACCAATAAAAACACCGTAGGCCACCACAGCAAACAAAGTAAATATCAGTACTGCCCAATCGATATTACTCATGCCCAGAATTTAGTAAACAGGTAATAAAATACAAGCTGAAATACCAAGGCCAAAGCAAGTAAAATATACCAGGTATTCCAGTTTTTGAATTGATTTTTCATCACTTTCCGGCTGATAAAAAGTTAAAAAACAATCTGGCTGCACCAACATTTCCGGCAGGCAATTGCCTGAAAAAAGCTAAAGGTGTATAAATAAAATTCCCTTTACCATATTTCGCATATAAGGTCGATCCTTGAAGCGGCTCTTCATCGGTATCGTGCATCTCGAAAAGCGGTTCGTATTTAGCATCCCATTTATCAGGAAAATAAGCACCGCGTTCCTGCACCCATCCTTTAAAATCTTCAGCGGTAATTTTATTTGGGTAGTTTAACAGTTTATGTTCAGGTTTTAAAAATTTAACTTCTGCATTTTCTTCAGTCACCCTTTTACCACTGATACTAAACGGATAAATACCGAAATCCTGTAATGCCATATCTTGTGTGGTATTGTACTGCATCACAATGGTTCCACCGTTTTCTATATAACCGCGTAAAGCAGTTTGCCAGTTTTTAATTCTTTTTTCAGTATTGATTACTCTTACTCCGGTTACCACTGCATCGTAACTTGCCAGTTTCACCGGATTTAGGATATCCGCTTCGGTTAGCACATCAACCTGCAAACCTGCCTGCCTTAAAAACTCAGGGATCAGATCTCCAGCCCCTTCAATATACCCAACTTTTTTCGCCAGTACCTTTACATCTCCCTTAATCAACCAGGTTGTGGCCGGAACAAAATACTGTAGGGTTGGCAAATGAGGATACTGAATTAATACCTGACCTTTGGAATATTCATTCGCTTCTGATGAAAAAACAGCTTCTAATTTATTCTGGCTGGTTTTAATTTTTGCTAAATCTTCAACCGGGAGAAGGAAATTCATCGTATTGATCGTATTCTCTGCCAGGTTAATCCCCTGAAAGGTTTTCACTACCTGGTTGCCGATTTTAAAACTCACCTTACCATAATTAATATTTTTATTGGCTTTTAAGCGAAGGCTAACATTTAAAGCTTCTTTTTCTTTAGCAAAATAAACAGGTTCGCTAAAACTTAAATCGAGCGCAGGGATGATCCTGAGGGCTTCTACAACATCGCCTTTAACAGGATCTAATTTTTTATAAGATAAAGGTAATCTGATTTCAAATTTTTCCGATTCTATTTTCAGCGACAACAGCACATTAACTGGGGATTGCATTTCCGGAAGTCCGATTAAAGTATCATTAGCCACACTGAATGTTGCTGCATCTTTTGCAGGCTTAGCTAGCCAGTAAGGTTCAGTAAGTGCCGCATCTGCAGGAATCTGGATCTTGCGTTCAATGGTAATCAGCGAATCGTTAGCAAGCTTTCTATTTAAATTATCTGTCTGGTTTAACCAGTTCACACTTTCAATGGTAACAGGGCTAGCCGATCTTGAAATTAAGTTTAAACGGAAATTATAACTATTGCCCGCAATTGCTTCAGGTTGGTTGGTTACCGCCTCGCCCATAAAACCTACACTGCTTAAAATGATGTTATCAATAGCCGCAAGTTTATCTTTTCTTAAGGCTGCATCCTGCAGTTCGGCAATTTTCTTTCTCAGCATCAACAATCCGTGCAGGCTCTTATCGGGTTGATTATAATTGAAAGATAATAGTATAATATCAATCAGTTCATCAATATCACCAATACCTTTGTCTGACCAGTTAAGGTTTAACCCATCAAACAAAGTTCTTTTAGCAGGATCGCCCAAAACATGGGTAAAATAATCGGAACGTACACCAGCCACCGACTGTGTTCCTGCTCCCTGACTTTTATGCAAACTTCGGCTTAATCCCGCCAGTTCGCTATAACCCATCCCCAATTGTGCATCGTATTGCCCAACGGTTGCCTTTAACTGATTTTCTGCTGTGGTATTTACCGAACCAAACCTAAAGGTGTTCCATAACAATCTTTTTGGTTGCCAAACAGAAACATATTTAAGCTGGTTTGGAAACATATTTTTATCGGCAGCAGCCTTAAAGGCTTTCTCCGCCACAACAGCAGAAGCCGCGTGCTGACCGTGACCCGCAGCAGCAGTTGGCGGGAAACGACAGATAATCACATCAGGTCTAAATTTTCTGATCACCCAAACCACATCGGCGGTAATGCTGTCGGCATCCCACTGCTTAAAAGTATCGTTGGTGTTTTTAGAGAAGCCGAAATCGATTGCCCGGGTGAAAAATTGTTGTGCACCGTCCAATCTGCGGGCTTCTAAAAGCTCGTGCGTTCTGATCAGGCCCAAGGCTGCGCCTTGTTCAGTGCCTAAAAGGTTTTGCCCGCCATCTCCCCTTGTAAGCGACAAATAAGCGGTCTCTACATTTTGATCGTTAATCAACCAGGATAATAAACCAGTATTCTCATCATCGGGATGAGCAGCCAGATATAAAACCTTTGGAAGGTGTTTTAACGTCTTTAACTCTCTATAAATTTCTGAAGATTTGGCTGGGCGCACTTGCTGAGCAGCACAAAAAACAGCCGGAAAGCAAAATATGAATATTGCGGTTAGTCTCTTAAACATAGAATTTGTTTTGCAAAAACCAAATATGCTCAAAAAGCTTTTACTTTAATGCTTCCGAAACGAAAAAGGTACAAAATAAGTCGGGAGTCCAGAGTCTGAAGTCCAACCCGTGGTCTGTGTCCTCACAGACCACTCCTTTCTTTTGCAATATTTATCTCTTCGTTCTGTGGGGACACAGACCGAGGAAGAAGAGCCGGGAGTCTGAAGTCTAAGGTTTAAAGACTAAAGCCGTTTATTTTATCTGCGTCGTCATCTTTCGATATTTTTATACTTAATATTGCAGCATAAATTTTACCTATGAATGGCATGGTGCTCATCATCGATGATGAAAAGAAAATCTGCAGTTTACTTTCCAGGATTATTGAATTAGAGGGCTTTAAAACCCTGCAGGCCAACACTGGGAAAGAAGGCCTTAAATTGCTTAAAAATAATGATGTAAGCATTGTAATCAGCGATGTTAAGCTACCTGATGTTAACGGAGTTGCATTAGTTAAGGATATTAAAGCTATAAAATCTTATGTCGAAATTATAAATCTTACTGCTTACGGCACCATTGCCGATGGCGTTTTGGCGATTAAAAACGGGGCATTTGATTATCTGGTAAAAGGCGATGATAACGAAAAGATTATTCCGCTTTTGTACAAGGCGATGGATAAATCAAATCTGCAACGGCGGGTTTCCGACCTGGAAAACAAAATTGCTAAAAAACACAGCTTCGAAACCATAATCGGTCAATCAAAAGCTTTAAGGGAAGCGATTGATCTGGCTAAAAAAGTAAGTGCAACCGATACTACTGTTTTGCTCTTGGGCGAAACTGGAACTGGGAAAGAAGTTTTCGCTCAATCGATCCATTACGAAAGCCCCAGGGCTGCAAAACCATTTGTGGCCTTAAATTGCAGTGGCTTTAGCCCTGATTTACTGGAAAGCGAACTCTTCGGATACAAAGCAGGGGCTTTTACGGGTGCCAACAAAGACAAGAAAGGACTATTGGAAGAGGCTAACGGTGGCACATTATTACTGGATGAGATCGGCGAGATGAACCTCGATTTACAGGCAAAGTTATTGCGCGTACTCGAAAGCCAGACTTTTATCAAAGTAGGTGATACCCAAACGCAACAGGTAAATGTTCGGATTTTGGCCGCCACAAATAAAGATTTAAAGGCCGATGCAGCCTCTGGAAAATTCCGCTCCGATCTTTATTATCGGCTTTCGGTTTTTACCATCACCTTACCTCCGCTACGCGAGCGTAAGGCAGACATCCCTGCATTGGCTAAGTTTTACCTGAAAGAATTTGCAGACAAGGTAAACCGATCAGCACCAAAAATGGATGATAAGATCTTATCAATATTGAGTGATCATAGCTGGAAAGGAAATATCCGGGAACTTAAAAATGTAATCGAACGTTTGGTAATCCTCTCAGATGGAGATACTTTAAGCGCTACCGCCTTACCTCCTGAATTTTTTGAATTTACACCGATAGAAAACGATTATAACCTACAACAGATAGAAAAGCAGCACATTCAAAAAGTACTCATCCATACCAAAGGCAATAAAACAGAAACCTCGCGATTACTGGGTATCGGCTTAACCACACTTTACCGTAAAATAGAAGAATACCAGATTAAGGAAATTTGAGCGGAGGTTGAAAGATTGAAGGTTGGATAGTTGAAAGGTTCTAACTGCAAAGGACAGTCTCACATCTAACGTCTCAAATCTCACATCTCCTATGCCCCGAACCTAATCCATTTATCACCTTCGTGGCCAAAGATAAAAGACCCCGGGTGTAACATTTCTGCGATATCTTCTATTAGCGAAACGGCATTTTCGGCTGTTCTTTCACGGTTAACATCGTCGTTCAATAAAATGATTCTGTTGTTTTGCACAGCTTGCCAATCGGTATTTAATACCGCAGGTACTTCTCTCATTAAATCGGTTAAAGTTTTACCCGGTTGATAATAAATAATAAATACAGCGTTTAATACGTCAGTCTCTATCATTCCACCTGCCAGCGAAATTTCTTCTGATAAAAAATATTCCGGATTGTTGCTAGTATCTAAGCAGGCAACGGGCATTTTATCCATAAACTTAATCTTGTGCTCCACTAAATCTAAACGTTCCTGTAATTCTTCCTGGTGAGCAGCATCGAGGCCGATAAATAAATCGTTTAAAAAAGACATCTGCATTAAATTTATTAATTTGTGCAAAAATAACATTCCTAATCGCATGCGAGGCTCATTTAATTATATATTTTGGTTTTTTTGTGTAAGCTTATTCTTTTCATGTAAGGAAAATGCCGATCATCAGGACAAAAAAGTCTTTAATATTAATCTCGATCAGGGTTTAACCTCAATTGACCCGGCCTTTGCGCGCAACCAGAATGCCATCTGGATGACCAACCAGATTTTTAATGGTTTGGTACAGATCGATTCATCCTTGCAAACAATTCCCTGTATAGCCAAAAGCTGGCAGGTATCGGAAGATGCTTTAACCTACACTTTTAAATTGCGCAACGATGTTTACTTTCATGATGATCCTATTTTTAAGAACGGTAAAGGGCGCAAAGTAACTGCAAGTGATTTTGTATATAGTTTTTATCGTTTAATCGATCCAAAGGTAGCCTCATCAGGCGGGTGGATTTTTAGTGATAAAGTGAAGGATAAGCATAATTTTATCGCGTTAAATGATTCTACTTTCCAGATTAAGCTGGTGCGTCCTTTCCCGCCGTTTATGAGTTTACTCACTACACAATACTGCTCGGTTGTACCCAAGGAAATTGTAGAACATTATGGTAAAGATTTCAGAAGTCATCCTGTTGGCACCGGTCCTTTTAAATTTAAATACTGGAAAGAAGGTGAAATATTAGTGCTTTTAAAAAACGAGCATTATTTTGAAAAAGATGCCAAAGGGATGCCCCTACCCTACCTTGATGCCGTAAAAGCCAGCTTCATCACCGATAAACAAAGTGGTTTCATGAGTTTCCTAAAAAAGGATCTGGATTTCTACTATAATGTTGACGGCAGTTACCGAGATGATATCCTAACCAAAAGCGGAAAGATGACCTCAAAGTACAAAGGAAAATTTACATTAACCAAAAGCCCATACCTGTGTACCGAGTATGTAGGTATATTGGTTGATACCAATCTCGCGATTGTGAAGAAATCGCCATTGCGTTTAAAAAAAATCAGGCAAGCCATTAATTATTCAATAGACCGTGACCGATTGATTAAATACTTAAGAAATGGCATTGGCGTAGCGGCAACATCCGGTTTCATTCCCAAAGGCATGCCAGGTTTTGATAGCTTGGCTGTTAGGGGATACGCTTATAACCCAAAACTGGCTGCTAAACTTTTAGAGGAAGCTGGTTTCCCTGAAGGAAAAGGTATGGGAGAAGTAACCCTAAATACAACCACAACTTACAAAGACCTGATTGAATTTATTCAGGGCGAGCTTACTGCTGTAGGTATTAAAGCTAAAATTGATGTAAGCCCAAGTGCTAGCTTAAGGGATTTAATGTCGAAAAACAATGTAAACTTCTTCCGTGGTTCCTGGCTGGCCGATTATGGCGATGGAGAGAATTTCCTTTCCATGTTTTACTCAAAAAACAAAGTCCCTTATGGACCAAATTACACCGCCTTTTATAATAAAGAATTCGATCAGCTGTTTGAGAAAAGCTATTATGAAACTGATAACGAAAAACGCTTTGAGCTGTACCGCAAAATGGATCAGATGGTAATGGATTATGCACCTGTTGTTCCGCTGTTCTACGATCAATCTGTAGTGATGCTGCAGAATAACATCTCAGGTTATTCCTTTAATCCATTAAGCTTGATGATTTTGAAGCGGATAAAGAAAAACTAAAAAGCCTCCCGATTTTGGTCGGGAGGCCTGAACTATATATTTAGATTGGGTTTTATTGTTGAACGCCGCCCATACCTCCTTGTTGCTGATCTTGTTTCACATCGTCGTTTTTGATCTTTTTCTTCTCCGTAAATTTAAGCTTACCGAATGAATAACTAAAGTTTACACCAAAAGAACGTAATGGATAATAAATATTAGTGCTCTGATAAAGTGTACTTACTTTATTTCCAAGTGTTGTAACAGAATTATTTACGGTTTTAATATGCAGATCTCGGGTAAATGGATTTAAAGTATTGATGCCGATTGAGCCTTTTTTGTTCAGGATATCTTTCTTAAATGATGCACCGTAGAAAATCATCGCATCTGTTTTACCTTGATACGTTCTTCTAGGCGAGTTTACTACACCAAACAATTCGAAATTATAACCTTTACCAAATCCGTATGCAGAACGGCCAAAGATATTATAGTTTAAAAAGGTACCTGTACTTATTCCTGTTTGCGTATTGCTCACCTCGTAGGTATTAACACCAAGATTAGTCATTAAAGTCCATTTTGGCTTTGGATTGTAGGAGGCAAAAACATTCGCTCCATAAGTTTGTGCCACTCCCACATTTATATATGTGGATAGTGTTTTCTCAAATCCGTTCTCTTTTAAAGGAGTGATAGAACTTTCGATTACCCCACCTGTGCGACGGTAAAATACTGATGCATTGATCACAGATCCTTTAATAAAGGTTGAATAACCAAGCTCAAGGTTATCACTTAGCTCAGGACTTAATGTTGGCTCTCCTTGTCTGATATTAAACTGATCGCTCTCATTACGGAAAGGGTTCAAATAGGCTAAACTTGGTCTTTGTACCCTACGGTTGTAGCTTAATTTCAAAGTTGCATTGCCTTTAAGTGTTTGCGAAATGATCGCGCTTGGAAATATATTGAAGTAGTTATTTTTCTGAATGCCCGGATTAATAGTATTGAAATCGATACTGGTATATTCTGACCTTAAGCCACCTTTAAAGTTTAATTTTTTACTTAATTTAAAGCTAATTACCCCATATGCGGAGGCTACATCTTGCTTGTACTCAAAATCCTGGTTTGCATTATTAGAAAATTCACTATTGATGTTTCTGAAAATACCCTTCGCACCTACCTCTAAAATAGTCGATTTGCTAAACGGATAAGTGTAGTCTGTTTGTATAGTGTATTCCTGATTTTTACCGGTATTGTTATTATTTACAGCAGGGAATGAACTGCCGATAATTTCGTTTTGAAAATCCGTTGTATTTCTTCCTGATGATAATTGGCCAGACATGGTGAACTCCTCTCCCTCTTTTTTAGTGGTATGCTTATAGTCTACATTCCAGTCGAAGTTATTAAAACCCATATCCATATCACTGATATTTTTAAACGGCACATTATTTAAAACATAATCTGCTTTTCCGGGGCCACCGTTTGAAAAGTTATTGTACTTTATATTGGAGCTTACGTTATTATAGGCATTAAAATCATAATCAACACCAAAACTTCCATTATACCCTTTACGGCTCCATTTAGAAACCCCATCCTGCATAATGTTAGTTATCGTTGTTTTGCCAATGCTATCCGTGCGCGTACTATTTTCAAATAAGACTCTCGAATCCTGAGCATAGGCCAAATTTGTACCCAAACTTGCATTTACACTTAAACGACCCGTTTTTGCAGTTAGGTTAAATGCACCATTGTTCTGACGTGTACCTGCAGATGCATTTACCGTACCACTTACGCCCTGTGCATTCGATTTTTTAGTGATAATATTGATGATACCGCCTGAACCTTCAGCATCATATTTTGCTGATGGACTGGTAATTACCTCTACACTTTTAATCTGTTCAGCAGGAATCATTTTTAAGGCGTCAGAAACGCTACTGGCCATAGTTCCAGATGGTTTACCATTAATCAAAACACGAACGGCACCACCACGTAACTGAACATTTCCATCAACATCAACAGATAGCATCGGCACCTTACGCATTACATCTGTTGCATCGCCGCCGGCATTTGTACCATCAGCCTCTGCATTATATACCATCCTATCGATTTTATTTTCGATAACTGCTTTAGTTCCCTGAACCTGAACATCGGCCAAAGTATTTTCAGTTGATGAAATATAAATTGTACCAATATTATTGTCGGGTTTTGATGGCGTGGTGGTAACCAAAACAGACTTTGTTTTGTAGCCCATAAAACCGATCATTAATTTATAAGAATCAGGCGATACATTTTGTAAGGTTAATTTTCCTTTTTCATCGGTTACACCACCATTAACAGATTTATTATCCTTCGCATTAATCAACGATACCGTTGCATAATCAATTGGTTTTTTAGTTAATGAATCGAGTATAGTAGCAGTAATACGTCCGGTAACAGTAGATTTTTTCGGACCTCCACCAAGGCCACCCGGAAATTGGGCATGCGCGGTAAAAAATAATCCAAGGATAAAAGTAAGTAGTAGAAGTTTTTTCATGTTAAGAGTTAGTCTTTTTGTAATTAGTCTACGCAAATTGCATTTTGTTACAATTATAACCTATACTTTTTACCCTAACTCTTCTAATTAGTCGGCAAACACTATGCTTTCATCGGTAAAAGGAATCATTGTGAATGGAAAAATGTAAAACGGAAGATGCAAAGGTTACCTTACAGCCACATCCATCTTACATTACACTTTACCTCGAAATATTATTCGGCCTTGAATAAACCATTTGCATTACATTAATATTCCGCATGGCAAAGGCAGCCTCACAATAGTTTAAGTAATAATTCCACTTGCGGATAAAAGTTGCGTCAAAACCTAAGGCTTTAACTTTATCGAGGTTCTTATTAAATTCTGTAAACCATAAATGTAATGTTCTGGCATAATCTAAGCCCAAATCTTTTAAGTCGACAAGCGTTAAATCGCCAGTTTCATTTATCGCTTTATTTATCGCTGCTACCGAAGGCAAAAGCGATCCAGGGAAGATGTGTTTCTGAATCCAGTCTACACCGCTTCTCAATTTATCATACCTGCAATCGGGCGAGGTAATTACCTGAAAGGCAAAAATCCCATCAGGCTTTAAGAGCTCCTGACATTTTTCAAAATAGGTTTCCAGGTACTGGTGACCGACAGCTTCAAGCATTTCGATAGAGACTATTTTATCAAAGGTCCCTTCAATTTTACGGTAATCCTGAATAATGATTGATACCCTGTCAGATAAACCCTCAGCCTCAACCCTTTCTACAGCTAATTTTTGTTGCTCTTTCGAAATGGTAACCGAAGTAACACGACAGCCATAATTTTTGGCTAAAAAAATTGCATTACCGCCCCAGCCACTTCCTATTTCCAAAACGTGATCAGTCGCTTTAATTTTTAATTGTTTAGCTAATCGATCGTACTTGGCATATTGAGACGCTTCTAAGCTCAAATGCTCAGTAGAAAAATAACCGCTGGAATAAGTCATGGTTTTATCCAGAAAAGTAGCGAAGAAATCATTATTGAGATCGTAATGCTCCGAAATATTTTTCTGCGATCCGGCCAGGGTATTAGCCCTACGCACATGGTATATCTTGTTCACCCACTTAAAAAGGTTTAACGCAACAGATTTTACCTTACTACCAGTAACAGAAGGTGCATTTTCAATATTCAGTATTACCCACTTAATTACATTCGTAATATTAGTGGTATCCCACAAACCGGAGGTATAACCTTCTCCAAAGCCGATATCACCATAAAGTGCTATTGATTTAAAAAAATCAGGATGATTTACCTGGATATTTGCTTCAATTTTATGTCCGCCATTGCCAAAAACCCAAATCTCTCCACCTGGCAGCGAAAGTTCTAATTTACCCAGTGTCATTTTAGAAAGTGCATTGAGCACCACTCTTTCGAAAAAACCTGTGGATGTTTTGGTAGCAGCAAGCGTATTCATATTCTTCTATCTATTTTATTTGTGGTTTATACGGCTTATATACGTTGCGTTGCAACTCAGGGTTTTCGGCTTTTGAATGAAAAGGTATTTTTTTTATCCAAAGTTTAAAGGCCTGCCAGTGGATCATGCCCATTACCTGTAAAGGTATTAAGGGCATAGAAAAAAAATATCGCAGCAAAGCGGCATTGGTTAATGGCTTTTTCTCTCCCATCAAGGTACTGATAAAAAACAATTTACTATTCTTATCCAGGTCGTTAATTTTAATATCGAGCTTATCAGCCGGCACTTTTAAGTTAAAATCGAAGGAATCGTCATGGTCGATAAATGGTGAAACATAAAAATATTTGGTAGTGATTTTTTTAAAGGTATCACCATGCAATTCATCTTTTCCGAAGAAAAAAAGTTTCATTTCACGGTAAGTATTGCTGATTTCGGCCACGCAACATACTGGATTTCCTTCCTCATCAAAGCAATAATAAAAAGAAACAGGATTAAAATTGTAACCCAGCACATTAAGGTTGGTAAGGAGTTTTATTTTAAGCCTGCTGCCATCAACGTCATGTTCTTTTAAATAATCTTCTAAATGCTGCCGTGTATTTTTGGTTTGATCAGGATTTTCTTTTGGCAACTGAAGATGTTCGGCATCGCGAAAAGAAAAAAGGTTAAATTTATTAAGGCTAAACCAACGGAGCTTTTGCGAAAGCAGCTCCATTTCATCCAGATCGATGTAGAACATATACACCCTGTACCAAAAGGAATGTTTTTTTGGCGCCAGGCGGTGGTGCATGACTTTAGCGGTATAGATGGATGAGTTGATTTGCATTAATATTACAATTTACAAAATTTATGATTGATTTTCATTCTGAGTATCCTGTCATTCTGAGCGCAGCGAAGAATCTTTTAATTAAAGATATCTTCATTAGAAAAGATCCTTCATTGCATTCAGGATGACAAACTGAATTAAACCCCTAATCAAAACAATACTTATCTTACTGGTAATGAACTAACTAAACTAACAGCTCCCTACACAGGTCAACCGCACTTTTATAAGCATCTTCATGAAAACCATATTTAAAATAACTTCCGCAATAGTATATCGGACCGGTTTCGTTTAGCCTGTGCAATTGTTCCTGAGCCTGCATGGCCGGAACATCAAACAAAGGATGATGATAATCTATTTCTCTAACAATCTTTTCAGGGTTTAAGGTTTCGGTCGGATTAATGGAAACAAAGTAGTTTTGTTTTTTAGAAACACCCTGTAAACTGTTCATCCAATAAATGGTACTCGGTAATAATTTTTCTCCCTGTTTTTCTACGCGATAATTCCAGCTGCTCCAGGCTAACCTGGCTTCAGGCATCTGTTTTTCGTCGGTATGTACCACTGCTTTATTCAACTGGTATTTAAATTTAGAAAGCAATTCGGTTTCGAGTGTTGTTTTATCTTTTACAATTTCTAAAGTCTGGTCGGCATGAGTAGCCATAATTACCTTATCGAACTCGAATATTTCGCCTTTCTGGTTTTCCACTTCAACTTTACCGTTTTCTAATCGTTTTACCGAAACAATTTTATTATTGATTTCGATCCGATCGCGGAAAGGTGCAATCAGTTTTTCACGGTAAGCCTGACTACCATTTTGCAGGGTGTACCATTGATGTTGGGTATCTAAACCTAAAAAGCCATGATTTTTAAAGAAACGGATCAAGGTAACGGCTGGGAAATCCAAAATCTGTTCCATTGGTGCACTCCACACTGCAGCACTCATCGGAATCAGGTACTGCCATAGCATATCGTCACTGTAACCAAATTCCTTAAAAAACTTACATATGGAATAATCCTGATATTCTGGTTGATCCAAAATCTCAACACTCTGTTTGTTGAAACGGTTAATCTGCATAAGCATTTTTAGGTATGGAATGTTGAACAGATTTTTTCTTTGAGCAAAAAGATGGTTTAAACTCGAACCGCTATACTCTAATTTTTTAGGTAGAAACTGAACACTGAAAGACATATCCGTTTTAATTACCGGTGCATCGATTTCCGCAAACATTTCGGTCAGGTTTGGATAAGTTTGATAGTTAAAAACCATAAAACCGCTATCCAAATAAATGGGTTTACCTTCCTCTTCGAGTGTTATCGTATTGGTATGTCCACCAATATAATCTGCTTCTTCGAAAAGCGTAATATCATATTGATGTTGCAGTTTATGGGCACAACCCATGCCTGCTATTCCTGAGCCGATGATGGCGAGAGTTTTCATTTTGCTAAATTTGAATTAATCCTCATGCTGTCCCGAAGATTCGGGATCAGCATCTGTTAGAAATACCCTGAATCAAGTTCAGGGTGACGCACCGAGTTAAACCTTGTTAAACAGATAGTGGCACACCATCCACTCATTCCCTTTGTTGTAATTGAACAGTTCGGCGCACGACATATAGAATAACCTCCAGTACACCCACCATTTCACGGCCTGATCTTTACCGTAGGTGCTTTCTAAAATAGGCATAATTTCTTTTTTATGTTTGTCCATATTGCTTAACCAGGCTTCGGAGGTTTTGCCATAATTGGTTCCGTTTACCACCCAATGTTTATCGATTTTCAGATCATCATTAAAGTAAAAAAACAGATGATTCGAAGGCATAATCCCCCCGGTAAAAAAGTATTTGCTCATCCAATCGGTTTCGTCAATCACCTCAAATTTATAGGCCAGGGTTTTGTGCGTAAATATGTGTACGAACAGCTTTCCATCAGGTTTCATAAAGGAAGCAACCTTGTTTAGTAGAAATTTATAATTACGCATATGTTCGAACATCTCTACTGAAACCACGCGATCAAATGTATCGGCAATGGTAAAGGTATTCATATCGGCAGTTAAAACTGTTAAGTTCTGAATTCCACGCTGTTTTGCGGTTTCATCAATAAAAATTTTCTGCGTAACGGAGTTAGATACCACAGTAAAAGTGCTCTGCGGGAACTTTGCCGACATATAAAGTGAAAGCGATCCCCAGCCACAGCCCAGTTCCAAAACATTCTGACCATTCTGTAAATCTGCTCTTTTACAAGTTAAGGCCAACATATCATCCTCTGAAGTATCGATATCCTTAACCCCTGGTTTCCAATAACCGCTACTATATTTTAGATTCTTACCTAAACAATACTGAAAAAATGATGTAGGCAATTCATAATGCTGTTCGTTGGCATCGGCTGTATTTACCGCGATAGGCGATTGTTTCAGCTCGGTAACCAGATCCATAAATTTTTCCTGCTGCAATTCTGCGTTACCCAAAGTTTCATCATCCAGGCGTTGTCTGCATAATTTTCTAATGCCGATACGTAATGCAGTATCGGGAAGTTTGTCATTTTCTAAAAGTTTATCGTACCACATTTTAAGGTAGAGGGTTATAAGGTAAAAGGTTTAAGGTTTTGAAGTCAAAAAGTCCGGAGTAGGAAATCCGGTGTTATTATTTTATAGGCAAAACGCTTAATCTCTGATCGCTCATTTTTTAATTTTAATAATTTTGAAGATTTAATTAGGCTTCAAAACCTCGGTCTTTAAAACTCCTGACCTTGGACTATTCCTTCTTAAACCATAGAAAAAAGGAACTTGTTGTTTGTTGGTATTTTTTATAAGCTACAGGTTTACTCCGTAAGTTTTGCTCTTCATTATTCGGAACGCCTGTAACCTGGGTTAATAAATACAAAATAATAGCAGGGCTGACGAGGGCTAGAAATCCCCAAGGAGAAGCCAAAGCAAAAATAAAATAAGCCATCCACGTTAACCATTCAAAAAAATAGTTTGGATGGCGACTATAGTACCATAATCCGGTATCGCATACTTTGCCTTTATTGCTGGGATCTTTTTTAAATGCTGCAAGCTGTCTATCGGCAATCATTTCGCCGAAGAATGCAATTACCCAAAGTGCAGCACCAATATATTCTAACACAGAAATGGACTGCGAGGGATTAGCTGTAATAATAAAAAACGGGACAGCTAGCACAACATTTGATATCGCTTGAAACTGAAAAAACACAAAGAAGTTCCGGTTTGCCTTGTCGCCCCACTCTTTACGGAGCTGTTCGTATCTTCCCTCTTCTTCATCCAAATGGCCAATAACACGTTGCCAAAGGTGGATACCCAATCTCAATTCGGCCAGTAAAAACATACCGCAGATTAAAATTTTTCGCGGGTCAAATCCCTCCGACAGCAGAAAAGTAATCAATGTAATCACTGGAAAATTCAATGCCCAAAAAACATCAACCACACCAGCGTTTTTAATTTTCTTTGCCCAGAGCCAAACCATAGCCATGATAAAACAGCAGGCAATTAAGGAGATAAGGGCTATAAAAAATAGATTTTGGCTCTGAGGCATAAGATTTAAGGTAAAAGGTTTAAGGCTAAAAGCCAAAATCAGCTTTGCTACAAATAAACTCCCTGTAAGACGCCTACACCTTAAACCCTACAGCTCACGCCTTAAAAGTAATTCTTTAACACCTTCGCCATGCTTTAGTTTGAATAAACACACTAAAACATAAGCCAAAGTTGCTATGCTACCTAAACATACGAACAAAATGGTAATAGAGATTTTAAGAATAATGCTTTTTTCTTTATACAACACCCAAATATTGATAATGAAGATGTTAGCGTAAAAATCCCACAATGTGGCGCGCATCCAGGGAATACTGCCTAGAAAGCCCCATTGATCGAACAGGTTGCTCTCTAACGAGGTAGCGATTACCTTATAACACATAAAAACCAGCAAAGCAGAGAAAACAATTTTAAGGAAACCGATCATAATATGGGAATTTAATTATAAAAAACTGATTGTCCTATATACGGTAAGATAAGCCAAAAGGATTTATTATCCTTAACCCAACATACCCCTTCGACTATGCTTAGGGAGCCAAGTAATCCGTGATTTCAGTGCTTCCGTGGTGAAAAAACTATGGCTAGTTTAGTGAACCAAACAGGAAAAAAACAAATGGTCTGTGAGGACACAGACCATAGAATAAATCCCGAACATTCGGGATAGTATGATGGAGCACTTAGCTTTAGTCTTCCCTTAAACTTTTCTGATTTTAATAATACGCATCCAGTGCAATACTTTCATTACCGGATAGGTTGGATCAAATTCCCACCATTTGGTAGCAAAGTTAGGACTGTTGGGTTTTTTGTGGTGGTTATTCTGAAAAAGCTCGCCCATTAATAAGAAATCCCAAGGCAATGAGTTTTTGCTATGATCATCATTATCATGGTTAGAATAGCCATATTTATGACCACACCAATTTACAATTGCCCCATGCAGAGGCCCCATCAAAAAGTGGATCGGCAACAATAAATACAACCACCAGTGGTTGGCAAACGCAACATAAAAGCCGATATAAAACAGTCCGCATGCAATTCTCCAGGCCCATGAATTTCCAATCTTATCAACAATCGGCCATTCGGGATAATTCCCCTGGAAAGCAGGCTCTGGCTGTACTTTAAATTGCAGATAATTCATGTACATATTTTTTGTTGCGATCATCATTCCGAAAACATCTTTAAAAAAATGTGGAGAGTGCGGATCTTTTTCAGTGTCGCTATAAGCATGATGCATCCGGTGCAGGATGGCATAAGCCCTGGGGTTTAAAAATGATGAACCTTGCGAGATCAGCAATATCAGATAGAAAAACCGCTCCCAAAAAAGCTCCATTTTAAACATCTTGTGCGACGAGTAACGGTGAAGGAAAAAGGTTTGGCTAAACAGGGATAAAAACCAATGGCAAAGGAAAAAAATGAAGATAATCATGTATGGGGTGTATTCTTTATAAACGTATTTTGAGGGCGTTTAGTTTTTAACCGTGTAGAAAAACCGCTTTAATTTAAGCGTTTAGACAAAAAGAATCCTGTTCCGATGCATAGAACAGGATTCTTTTTTAAATTATTTATTATCTACCGAAATCGTCTTGAACACGTACGATATCGCTTTCATCTGATGGGTTTGAAGCATCGGTATGTTGCCATATTTCTGCTACAACACCCCAATCTTCTAAACCGATTAAACGGTGGCGTTCACCTTGTTGTAACTTGATCTGGTCTTTTGGAGCATATTTTTTCACTTCACCTTCTTCATCAGTTTGGCTGGTTTTAATGCCAACAGTACCTGTTACCACTTGCCAGATTTCGGCTCTGCGGTGATGATATTGCCACGAAAGACGTGTATTTGGCGCAACGATTAAAATTTTTGGGCTTAATTTACCGCCAATTTTAAGGTCTTCAACATTTAATCCATCAAAATAAGTATCGGCAAATTGTTGCGCCTGCGCTTCGTCTATTACAAAGAAACCACCCCAAGGGCGTGTTTCATCGCGGTTTACTACATTAAAACCTTCAATTTTTAAACGTTGTGCTATACTTTCGAATATTTCTTTTTTGTCGTTTGTCATTGATAAAATATTAGTTTTCTAATGATTGTCGAGGTTCACAGGCATTAATTTATCACCTGTGTGGTTCTATAATTTGCCGCAAAAATAAGCCTAATAAATTAAAAAAGCCTCTTCAAGCTTTTTATTTTTTTAAACTCAATTTACGAATTACCGTAAAATCTGCCCATACAATAGTTAAAGGCTGTAAAATTGCTGATAAAAACCTTTTAGCATGTGAGATACCTCCTTAGCATTAGTATGTTCCGAGCGGTGACGAAGGATCTCTATTCGGTGTGCTTCAGTCGAAACAATGATAAAAAAACGGATGCCTCATGTCGGCATCCGTTTTTTATTATTTATAGTCGGTGTAACACCAAACATTAGAGCAATAAAATACTATTGTTTAATAACCTGGATTTGGAGTCAGATTAGGGTTATTTTTGATTTCTGGAGTAGGAATCGGGAACAATAAATGTTTGGTTTGCAAAGCTTGGTTTACACTTTTGTTAATGTGACCAACAAAATTATCGAAACCATTGGTGCTTTCATTGTACACTTTGCGCAAACGTACCATATCAAACCAAGCAATGCCTTCGTAACACAGCTCGTGCCAGCGCTCTCTCCAAACCGCTTCTTCAAACTGTGTCTGGCTCAAACCTGCAAGCTCAGCCAATTGTGCTCTCTTTCGTACTGCATTTACTGCAGCATAAGCAGCAACATTCGGGCTACCATCTGCCCTGTTCTGCGCTTCGGCATAAATTAATAAGGTTTCGGCATAACGGATCTGTGGAATGTTCAGGTCGCTCCTGCTGGTACCTTCTACTCCAAGTGTTCCATTTGCAATTAGATCGAAGTGTTTAAAAACATAAGGCTTACCGCGGTTAATCAGCGGCATTTTAAATCCATCTGTATAATAATCGGTAAAGAAATAACCTTCTCTGTTTTTAGCCCTTAAATCTCCTGCTTCATACGAACCATAAAAACTTGCTGTTGGGATAGCAGTTCCAATCCCATCAATTTTAGAAACCAATGGCTGGTGCAATGGTAGATATGAAGACTGTAAGGGGTTACCAGATCCGGCAGCATCATTGTACTGGATCCCGAATAAATGCTCCACTTTATTATCGTTTTTCGCATCATGCAAGGCCCCATAACTTGGAAATAAGCCAAGTGATGTTGGATTACCTGTTGAATAATCGATTACCTCTTTAGCCTTATCTGCAGCTGATTTATAATAAGCTGCTCCTTTGTTAAGCGGTTGTCCGGCCATGGTTAAATATACTTTCGCCAGTTCAGATTTAATTGCTGCTGTAGAAACACGCCCACTTGCATCCATAAAAGGCAAGCCAGCCGCTTCTGCAGCAACCAGGTCGTCAACAATTAGTTTGTAAACCTGTTCTTGTGGCGTACGGGAAGGAGAAAAATTAGGATCGTTAGGGCTGGTAATCGGTTTAGTAATTAAAGGCACATCGCCCCATAAACGTACCAGGTAAAAATAGGCCCAGGCCCTGATGAAAGATGCCTCTCCTAAAATCCTTTTTTTCTGTGCATCGTCCATCGGGTTAATGCCCGGAACTTTATCCAGCACCAGGTTGGTTTGTGCAATTACTTTATAAAGTCCGTTCCAGTTTTGGTTAACATGCAGGTTAGTACCATCATAAATTAATGAATACAAATTGTTCAGATCGGAGTTTTGTGCGGTTTCGGTAGATTGAATGCCGGTTGGCGCATCAAGCATCTGCCAGTTGTTGGAATAAATACCGGCACCGTTTCCAATAAACCTGATCTCTGCATAAACAGCAGCAATACCTGCTTCCGCATGTTCTGGTAAGGTATAAAAATTATCGGGTGAAAGATTGGTGGGATCTGTTTCATCTAAAAACTTCTTACATCCCAAGTTCCCCATTATAGCGCCGCTTAGCAACAACAAAGCAGCGATATTTTTTATGTTTATTTTCATGTTGATATCCTTTCTTTAGTTAATGTTTATAATCCAATGTTTAAACCAACCATGAAAGTAGTTGGCTTTGGATAATCGAAAAATGTTTGACCCTGTGCAAATGCATTTCCATAGGTAGTTACCTCAGGGTCGTTACCTGTATACTTGGTGGCCAGGAAGAAATTCTGAACAGATGCATAAACACGAAGTTTGCTTAAGCGTAATTTTTCGACAAGTGTCTTATCAAAAGTATAACCCAGTAAAAGGTTTTTTCCACGGATGAAAGAACCGTCTTCTAACCAATGGGTATCTACGTTGGTTACATATCCGGCAGATTGATCCCTGATTGCGGCAATTGGTGTATTCTGGTTCTGAGGAGTCCAGGCATTTAATACACTGGCAAAACTATTGGCCTGTACCTGTCTGTCTTCACCTGAGTGATGGGTCATATTCAACACATCATTACCATAAGAGTATTGAAGTTCTACAATCAGCTCTAAGTTTTTATAACGGAATGAGTTACCAAACGACCCCCAGCCTTTTGGCGTTCCGTTACCGATAATCTGACGGTCGGCATCCGTAATGGCATGATCGCCGTTTACATCTAAATATTTAATATCGCCCGGAAGCAAAGTTTTACCTCCCCGGTAACTTACATATTTAGCGGCTTCTGCCCTTTCGGCCTCGCTCCAGGTGCCTAAACGCACTAGCCCCCAGAATGATCCCACAGGTTCACCAACTCTGATAATCCCCGTTTGATTGGTGAAATTTGGGTTACCTACACCAAAAATATCATCAGGAGTGGCCAAAGAGAGCACCTTGTTACGGTTGAGTGAGATATTGAAGCTGGTTTTCCAGGTAAAATTGTCTGTTTGTACGTTTACCGTATTGATCCCTAAATCTAAACCTTTGTTCTGCATAGACCCGATATTTTTTCTGATCACCGAGTATCCTGTAGTACGCGGAACCGGGGCATCCAACAACATATCGGTTGTTTTTCTGTAATAAAGATCAGCCTCTAAATTAATGCGGTTGTTAAACAAGCCTAATTCTAAACCCGCATCAACCTGTGCTGTTTTTTCCCACACCAGGTCTGGATTCGCCAAACGGCCGATACCGATACCGGTTACCTTACTATCGTTAATAATGGCAGCGTTATTAACCAATGTAGCTAACGACTGATAGGCGGGAAGCTCTGAGTTACCACTTAAACCATAACTTGTTCTTAATTTCAAATTAGAAATGGTTTTGTTTCCTTTAAGAAAGTCTTCGTCTGAAGCTTTCCAGGCCAGTGCTGCCGAAGGGAAAAAGGCGAATTTATGGTTCTCTCCAAATTTGGATGAGCCGTCTACCCTACCTGTAAAAGTAACCAGGTATTTATCTTTAAAGGCATAGTTTAACCTTCCAAAATAAGAGTTAAAAGCCGATCTGTTCCGGCTGGAACCAACTGTAATCGATTTACTGCCAGAGCCCATGTTATTGTTTCCGTAAAAATCGGTTACAAAATTCTCCGCATGGCTGGTATTGCTAAAGAAATTGGTGGCCTGCCAGGAAATACCCAATAACGCATTAATGGCATGCGATTCGGCAAAACGTTTGTTATAGGTTAAATAGTTTTCCAATGACCAGAAGGTTTCCCGATCGTCGGTAACATTCGCCGTTCCATTCTGTCCATCAGATATACCGTATAATTGTTTGGCATTGTACTCGTTAATGTTTCGGCTCACAATATTAGCCCCTAACTGGGTACGGAATTCTAAATCTTTGCTGAAGCTAATGGTAGAATAAATACTCCCCAAAGCAGTTTGGGTGACCATTCCATATTTTTGATCAGTTAAGATGTGCACCGGATTGGAACCTCCTTCTGCCCACGGAATCAGTTTATTATCGCCCCACTTGCCATCTGCCAGTTTAATTGGCAGAAAAGGAAATGCTTCTGTAATCATACGGACAGAGTTTAAGCCGCCTGTTCCCTGATCAACAATGTTTTCATTCTGGTTATTATAGCTCAAATTACCGCCTACCTTTAACCAGGGTTTAATTTTACTGTCGAAATTAAATCTGCCCGAATAACGTTTTAAATAAGAGTTTAGCAAAAGTCCCTGGTCATCACGATAGCCTGCAAAAACACCATAGGTGCTATTTTCGTTTCCACCTGTAAAACCCAGCTGGTGATTTTGCGAAAGTTTGTTCTGAGTAGATTCTTTTAACCAATCGGTATTGTATAATGGATTTCCATTGCTATCGAAAAATTGAGGTAAAGCAATTCTGGCGGCTTTAGGAACAGGTGTGGATGCGTAACTTCCCGCTGCCCAACCTACCGGATCGTAAACTTTAATATTCTCATAAGCCAGATCCTGCACTTTAACATACTCGAAGGCATCGAGCATCTCAACATGGTGTGCGGCCAATGTATTTATACCAAAATCTGCATCATAGGTAATGCGTTGAGCATTGGCTGTTCCTTTTTTGGTGGTAATTAAAATTACCCCATTTGCACCCCTTGCACCGTATATGGCCGTCGAAGAAGCATCTTTTAACACCTCTACTGAAGCGATATCACTTGGGTTAATGTAATCGATAGCGTTACTATTCTGTGTTTGCGACCCCACTGGCAAAGCCACACCATCTACCACGTAAAGCGGATTGTTACTCGTATTGATTGAACTAAATCCACGGATTTTGATATTAGTCTGTCCGCCGGGCCTACCTGAATTGGTGTTTACCTGCACGCCAGAAATACGGCCAGCCAGTGCCTGGTTTAGGGATGAAGACGGGCGTTCCTGAAGTTCGCTTGCCTTTACCACACCAACAGAACCCGTAAGGTCTGTTTTTTTCACCGATCCATAACCAATTACCACTACTTCATCTAACTTATTGGCTTCGGCAGGCATCATTTTAACACTAATACTCGCTTCATTCCCTACTGTAACATCTTTATTTTGATAGCCAACGTAAGAAAAACGGATCACGTCGTTTGGGTTGGCCTCAATGCTGAACTTACCAGCTTCATCGGTTACAGCAGTTTTGCCTGACGAAATGTTTTTGATGCCAACACCAGGAATAGGCATATTTTTTTCGTCTAATACGGTTCCTGTAATTACTTTTCGGTTTTGGATATGCATTAAAGGCATATTGAGCTCAGAAAATCCATCGGATTTTTCAGCAACCGGATTCATCGAAAAAGCAGAACTATTGAGCAAAAAAAGCACAGAAAGCCCTGAAATCTTTAGTAGATTGATTTTCATTGGTTTAGGTTTAGTAAATGGTTAGTTAATAATATATAATTCAACTGCTAGCAGCTAAAACGTTTTATCAATTATTCAATAAAAAATAATTGACGGCAAATCATCATTTTTAATCAGAAGGCTTTGAGTTAAAAGCAATTGTGTGATGGGAGATCGTATTTTTAAACGTGTTAAAAACTACACACAAATAAACTACACAGACATTTACTGCGCCACAGGGCGCAAATATTCCTAAGCTCATCATCATATTTGGTTATTGATAAATCGATTTATCAATTCAATATTAACTATTTTATCACAAAATCAAGAATATTATTTCGATCATTAGAAATACGTTACCGTATAAATCCGATTACAGTATGATTACTTTTACAGGCGCTGAATTTTTTGATTAAAATCAAAAAATCGCTCAGTCTAAAATTCATTATACCTCACCTACTTAAGTGTATTTTTAAGAATTTGATAAAAAAATTAAGTTTTTTTTTTATCAAGAGAATGCACGTCAGATTTCTTATAAGTAACGTTGAACCAGCCTAGCAATTACAAATGTTGTGTTGGGCTATTGCGGTAAATAAACGAGAAAGCCCCATATTGCTATGAGGCCAATTATTTTGTCTTATTCGCATCCACCAATAAAACTAAACCAAACAAACTAATGAAATTAAAAGACAAATAAGTTTGAGAATTGTTTTAATAAATAAAATCTTTTAATATTTCTTTATTAGGTTATAAAGAATAAAAATAGATGCTGCAAGTCGAGATCAGACAATAATTAAAACGGTAATGCAAAATAAAAGGCTGTATCATAAATATTAGGATTGTCACCCTGAAGATTAATTTATTATATAAAATTAATATAAAAGACAGCAATTAACCTACGCATAAAAATCTCCTCGAGTACCGTCATTTCGAGCGGAGTGCAACGCAGTCGAGAAATCTATCGAGATAGATCTCTCCATTTCGCTGCGCTACAGTCGAGATGACGGCCATTTTATTGGAGTCTGTCAATGTTAGCTTCTCGAATGACCTATTTTAAATATCTTAGGCGTTTCGATAAGCTCGCAAGACAATTACAAGTGAATTACATTTATGATACAGTTTCTTTATAAATCTGATGCATTAAAGCTTAATTTAAATCAAAACGATCTAAATTCATTACTTTATTCCAGGTGGCCACAAAGTCTTTCACGAATTTGCCTTCTCCATCCGAGCTTGCATACACCTCTGCTATAGCTCTTAATTCTGCATTGGAACCAAATACAAGATCTGCCCGGGTTGCGGTCCATTTTGGCTGACCAGTTGAACGGCTGCTTCCGATATAGAGTTCTTTATCTTCTCCCACAGCTTTCCATGCAGTTTCCATATCCAATAGGTTTACAAAAAAGTCATTAGTTAACTGGCCAGGTTTTCCGGTTAAGACACCATTTTTCGAACCATCATAATTTATATCCAACGCACGTAAACCACCAACTAATACTGTTAATTCAGGTGCTGTTAAAGTAAGCAACTGGGCTTTATCGATCAGGAATTCTTCCGTAGGAACAGGAGATTTTGAATTACGGTAGTTACGGAAACCATCAGCTGCGGGCTCTAAATAACCAAAAGATTCTACATCTGTTTGTTCTTGCGAAGCATCCATCCGTCCAGGTGCAAAAGGAACCGTAACTGAATGTCCGGCAGCAGCGCCAGCTTTTTCAACTGCAGCATTACCTGCCAATACAATTAAATCGGCTAATGAAACTTTTTTACCATCAATTTGTGCTGCATTAAATTCACTTTGAATATCCGATAATACGCCCAATACTTTTTGTAATTGTGGAGGATTGTTAACCGCCCAATCTTTTTGAGGAGCCAAACGGATCCGTGCACCATTGGCACCACCGCGCTTATCAGAACCGCGGAAAGTAGAAGCCGAAGCCCATGCAGTAGAAACCAATTCAGCCACACTCAGCCCTGAAGCCAATACTTTTACTTTTAATGCGGCAATATCACTTTCGTTGATCAATGCATGGTTAACCGCAGGTATTGGATCTTGCCAAAGCAATTCTTCCTGCGGTACATCTGGCCCCAGGTAACGTGCCAAAGGTCCCATATCGCGATGGGTTAATTTAAACCATGCCCTTGCAAATGCATCAGCAAACTGATCTGGGTTTTCTAAGAAGCGTCTTGATATTTTTTCATAAGCCGGATCGAATCTTAAAGACAGATCGGTGGTAAGCATCGTTGGCAGATGTTTTTTCGATCCGTCAAATGCATCAGGAATAATGGCCTCAGCATTTATAGCTTTCCACTGATGTGCACCTGCAGGGCTTTTTGATAATTCCCATTCAAATCCAAACAGGTTTTCGAAAAAATTATTGCTCCACTGCGTTGGTGTTGTGGTCCAGGTTACTTCCAATCCACTCGTAATGGTATCAGCACCTTTGCCAGAAGCGTAACTATTGTTCCATCCTAAACCCTGGCTTTCGATACCCGCAGCTTCAGGCTCTTTGCCTACATGATCTGCTGAAGCAGCACCATGGGTTTTACCAAAAGTGTGTCCACCAGCAATTAATGCTACCGTTTCTTCATCATCCATCGCCATGCGGCCAAAAGTATCGCGGATATCTTTCGCAGCAAGGATTGGGTCTGGGTTTCCATCCGGGCCTTCAGGGTTTACATAAATTAATCCCATTTGCACGGCAGCAAGTGGTTTTTCTAAGTTACGTGAGTGAACATCTCCATCGGCATCGTCATCCGTAACCACTACGCCATGTGCTTTATGTGCGCCATCAGAACCGTGTGCATAACGGAGATCGCCACCCAGCCAGGTTGTTTCTGAACCCCAGTATACCGATTCATCTGCTTCCCAAACATCCTCACGCCCGCCTGCAAAACCAAAGGTTTTAAAACCCATCGATTCTAAGGCGATATTTCCTGTTAAGATCATTAAATCTGCCCACGAAATTTTGCGCCCGTATTTTTGTTTAATCGGCCAAAGTAGTCTGCGGGCTTTATCAAGGCTCACATTATCCGGCCAGCTGTTCAGCGGTGCAAAACGTTGTAATCCGGCACCTGCACCACCACGGCCATCGCCTACTCTGTAGGTTCCGGCACTGTGCCATGCCATGCGGATAAATAGACCTCCATAGTGACCAAAATCTGCCGGCCACCAATCTTGCGAATCGGTCATCAATGCATGAAGATCTGCCTTTAATGCTGCTAGATCTAAACTTTTAAAAGCTTCGGCATAACTAAATTCGCCGTCCATTGGGTTAGATAAATTAGAATGTTGACGCAAAATACTCAGTTTTAACTGCTTTGGCCACCAATCACCATTTCTCGTACCGCCACCACCTACATTACTTTTCATGCTGCCATTATGAAACGGGCACTTGCTAATATCGTTCGATTCTTTTTCCATATATATTCTATTTTGTTAGTGAAATCCGATCCGCTATTAAAACTTAACCGGATTATTATAAATTTAGAGAATTGAAAGAACTAATCACAATCATTTAATTCTATAATGGAATAGTTAGAATCTATTACTATGCTATATCAGCAATTTACGAGGATGCCAGGGCTTAGATTCATAAAATTTAACCTTATGTTAATCTTTCCATAAAATAAAAGGCCCACTAAGTATTTAATTTTCGGAGGATTGATGTAACCGACTTTCTCAGAATATACCCAGAAACTTCTTCTTCTTTTTACCGTTCTGTTTCCTGGCTTTTTCGGTTGCTTTTACTTGCTGTGCCCATTGCATTTTTGCTTTCCGGACGCTGTCTTCCCTCGCTGTTTGCAGCGCTTGCCTGTATTGTTCATTTGCAATTTCAAATGGTGACCGGTATGGGGTTGCCGGTAAGGCTGCAATATCATTGTTTTCTGCCTTAGTTAAGCTATAAACTACAAAGACAACAACTAAGGTGCAGGCGGCAGCGTAGCCTAAAAAGGTTTTTCTTGGCGCATGGATGTAATTTTCCTGGTGATATTCACCGGTCGAACCATTATATTTTATTCCGGCCTTCAGGGCGATAGGTTTTAGTATTGCGAGCTCTTTTTCAAGCTTTTCGTTCTTTTGCTGCGCCTCACCGTATAAGGCGGCATAATGCAAGACTTCGTTGGGTATGGTGTTTTTCGTGTCCCCGGTATCTTGTGGTGCCGACAATAGCCCAGCAGTAACTGCTTTCTGCAGTTCCATTCCATTGGCATACCGGTCATCTGGATTTTTTTGCAGGCATCGCCCGATCAGCTCGATTAACCAGTGGGGTACCTGCATTTCTGCATGCAGAATATCGTCCTGAAACATATTTTCCAGATTGCTTTTACGCAGTGACATGGCATCCGGGATTTCCTTTTCAAGATGTGCGATCATGACTGTGTTGCGGGCGGTATCGCCCCCTCCTTCGAGTGGAAAAGGAACCTGCCCGGCCAGGAGTTCATACAGGATAATACCGTAACTGTAAACGTCTGTCTGTAACAGCATTTTTCCCTCATGCTGTTCTGGTGCCATAAATTCTACTGCCCCGGCATGGCGAATGCTTGTCCTTCGCTGCTCTTCACTCATAATAGCCAAACCAAAATCCAATAGCACGTAATTGGCAGTCTGCGTATTGTACTTCACATTATTGCTTTTAACATCGCCATGTTTGACCCCAAACTGATGGCAATGTGCAAGTGCCGCAGCCAATTGTTCAGCTACTTTCAATAGTTCTTTAACGGTGAAAACTTTTTGATGCGGAGGCAATAGCAGTTCGCTAAGTTCAGGGCCTTCGATGTATTCCATTTCTATATAAGGAAAGGAACCGCTATCGGTGATCCCTGAACTGAGTATCTTCACCACATTCGGGCTGGGATGAATATTTACCTGCTGTAGCTTATTCACTTCATTGAGAAAATTCCGGTAGTTTTTATCGCTTTCATCTTCCACGTAAATTGGTGTGGGGATAAGCTTAATGGCAGAATAAACCGGTCCCATGCGCATCCCCTTGTAAACAGATCCCTGCCCACCGGTTTTTAACGCGCCAAGGTTTTGTAATCCTTCTGCAATGGTAAAAATTTTACTCATGGTGTTGCGGCTTAAAACTAAATTCCAATACGACCGATTCTCCTAAGATAATCTGATCTCCCTCAGCTAATTCCTGGCCGATCTGCGTAGCATGGAGTTTTACCGTTTTTTCGGTTAGCGCTGAACGCAGTTTAACCTTATTGCGGGGCGGTATCCCGCCTTCATCTGCGAAGATTAAAAATTTGGCTGTGTTGGTGTCCCATTCAATATGCGCGTGCTGCCTGCTGATGTACTTATTTCGTTCATCATCACTTTCCGATGGAAATGCAATGTGGTTGGTACGGAAATAACCTTCGTCAGACTGTGCCTTTTCATCTCTGCCGATATTGTATTTTCCACCCGCGGAAGTTATCTCATAGCTTGGCTGTAAAGTTTTGCCGCTAAGTGCTTTCAGGTAGGCTTTAGCCTCCTGCTTAACAAAATGACTTTTGGTTTTAACCAATAGGGCTACGGGCAGATTTTGCATTTCGACCGCATCGTCCGGAATAGCTTCATCAAAAGCAACTGTGAGTGACCAGCCCGAAGGCAGATCCAGGGAATAGTCATCGCTGATGCGTTGTATCTCATTTTTCAACTGATCGGGATCCTCAGCAAACACGGCAGCTTCATATACATGGCGCGCAGCAGGGCTGCAGTGAATAAAAATACCCAAACCTTTAATATTTGCACCTTCTCCGCCCTCTGCTTTTTGTAATTCCTGTTTTACAAACTGTAGTAAGGCGTGCCTGATTCCTTTCACATCATCGGGATGTTCCCCACTTGCGCTTTTGAAGAGGTCGAATATCATTTTCATCTGTATATTTTGTTAGTGCTTTGCTACTGTGTTATAAAAAATATCGAACAAAAAACATGCGCCATTCCCTATTGAGGTGATGCTACATAAGCTATTGACCGATGGTTCGAGTTAAAATGTTTCATCTCTTCCATTAAGTTCCGGTATAGCTGCATTTTGATCAGTTTTGGCTGAAGGCACAATGCTTTTAATATAACCGCCCGCTTTCAAAAACGGGATCACATGCCTGCCGGCCAACCGTACAGCGTCTGATGATCCTTTGGTGGCCTCAATGCGTATACAGACTACAATATGGCCTTTGCCCGTTGCAGTCGGTGCAAAAAACACATACCAGCCATCATTAATCTGCTGTTTCTTCCAGATCCGCTCCGGTGTACCTGTTTTACCGGCAACAGCCAGTCCAAGCGTTTGCGTTTTTGGACTGCTTTGTTTGATCATATACTCCTGCATCAGCCTGGCGTATACCGGATTGTTCACCAATTTCGTACCAGTTTTTATCGCCTGTGGCTGATCGCTTACTTTAAGCACAAACCTGTTTGCAATCATGTTTCCATTATTTGCAATCCCTGCAGCCATTCTTGCCACTGCCGCCGGGGTTGCAATCAGTGCGCCCTGTCCCCAAGACATCCCTGAAATTCCCTTTGCCCTGGTCTTTCGGATGTTGTTGGGATCATACTTCGGTTTGGTGTTGAATTCGGTCCTGCGCCAAAGCTGTTTCCACTTTTCTTCCTGTGCTTTGTTTTCGCTGGGCTTATTGTAATAATACCCTCCGGCACCATGCAGGAACATGCCTGTTTTTAAGTACAGATCGCCCATATTTTCCTGCAGCTGCTCCTGGTTTGCAAGTTTGATGAAATAGACGTTGTTGGATTTTACCACCGCCCGTTCCAGATCAATCCATCCCGTTTCATCTGGTTCGATACCTTTTGTTCGGATACGCTCCCAGGAGGCTACCTGGTATTTTTTTTCGGCAGCGGCCATACCCAGTTTATTGAAGGATGCCATGGCGGTAATCAGCTTGGCGGTGGAACCTGGCTGTGTAAAATTGGTAAAGCCAAGGTCAGCGGTAGTAGTCCACCCCGAAAGCTGGTTCTGCTCTGCATTGGTCATGGTTAACCGTTCCCAATCATGAATGGGTGGCAGGGGATATACGGCCGAAGTAAGGACATCACCAGAATTTGCTTCCATGATCACTACAGAAACCCGGTTATCCGATAATGAAGTGTCGCTGGCAATTGACTTTTGGATCCTGGTTTGCAGGCCGGCATCAATTGTTAACTGTACATCCCGGTTTTTATTTTTAAAATCTTCCACCTCTTTGCTGCTGATGCCGGCAAGGAGTAATGGAGAAAGTGCGGCGTAATCTTTTTTCACTACCGTCATTTCCTTTACGCCCCGTGCCAGGAAACGGTTTTCACTGTATCTCTTGGCAAGTACAGTAAAGCTTGTTACAGGCAGTTTAAAGCCGCGGAGTTCGGCCGCATGTTCATAATCTGCAAAGTAGCCATTAACACTTCCGTTAAATACACCTGAATTTGCATCACCTGTCCAAAAAAACAATTGTTCTTCGAAAGGATAATACCGGTCTAAGCGCTGATGTACCGCAGAATCGAGATTATAATCCGGAATACCCGCACCAATAAGTTTGAAGTGTTGCGCCCGCACACTATCAACATTGCTGGTTGCCATTAAAACCCCCTTGCGGTCGTGTATGGTTCCGGCTTTTAAACGGCTCATCAATATTGCGATACGGGGATTGTAACTGAACATTCTAGCGCCGCTACGGTCTGCCACAAGGGCCGGCTGTACTACCCATTTCCGGTTGTTCAGCACATAGCCTGCTACATTAGCGCCCAAGAGCAGGATGCCCAAACAAGCTGCAATCAAGGCCGGCACAAGGTTTTTGTCCTGCGCCCTGGCGATGTACTGCATCTGTACTTCGCTGCCCCTGACAGCAGATACCGACATCAAAAATCCGGCGGCTAAAAAATTGAGTACAAGTGATGATCCCCCGTAACTTTGAAAGGGCAGGGATACCCCTGATAGCGGTAGCGCTCCAGTAGAACCACCCGCTATGAGCAGGAACTGTACAAAGGTGGATACGCCGACCCCTGCACTCAAATAAAAGAGAAATGGTGATCCGGTCCTCCTCCCGATAATAATGGATCGGTGAAGGTACAACAGGAACAGCAGGAAGATGCACAATATGCCCGTTAATCCAAATTCTTCACCTATCGAAGGTAAGATCATATCGGTATGTGCTTCGGGAATGGTTTTGGCAAAGCCCTGCCCCACACCCTGGCCGGTTGCGCCGCCTGTAGACATGGCCCACAAACCGTTGGCCACTTGGTCGCCGCCATAAACCTCATTGTTCCAGGCATCCTGCCAGATTGCTTTGCGATCTCCCAGACGCTGCACAGGCCCCGGAAAGATGCGGTCCAGGTATGGAATCTGATCAATCGTTAAAAAAGCCGACATGATTACCAGCACCATGATGGCTGACTCACTGAGCTGCCTGCGCCCGAAAAACATCAGCATACCTACCAAAAGCAAGGTAATCGCGGTGGATATCCATATGTTTTCAAAAATCCATGAGGCCAGTACGTACAACACGATGGCACCTGCCATGAACATAAAATCGCCCCGGGAGAATGAAAATAGTATAATAAAGGTGAAACAAACTACCATTGCCGGACCAAGGTCTCCCAATATCAGAAATAACATGAGGGTTAACAGTATCGCCAATAGGGCAAAGGAGAAAAATGACCATCGTTTTTTCCAGCTCATATATTCACTGATCAGTTTCTCGTTTACGGCAAAAAATCCTGCAAGAAAAAAAATGATCAGGTACTTCACCACTTCACTGGGCTGAAATCCGAACAGGTTTACCTTTACACCACTTCCTTCTGGTCCGGTTCCGAATAAGATAGTGAGTGCCAGCAATCCAATGGCAGCCAGGGCCCAGGGCCAGCCGTTTGCAGCTGAACGGATATTCTTAAATAAAAGCAGGCGATAAACCCAGGTATCGGTATTGAAACGACGCAATTTAATGCACAGCATCAATAAAATGCCCCCAAAACCCATGAGCAGGTATAAGAGCGAATCTTTAGCTAAAAAACGATCCCGCAGCGGATCCTGCAAACTCAGCAGCATCAGGAATGATATGCCTGTGAGCATCATCACTACGGGCAATATAACCTGATCAACAGTGCCGAATTTCCATGATAGGATGAGGTGGACAAGTAAAAATCCACCGATCAGGCTTCCGCAGATGATCATAAACCACTTGTTGAATTCTTCAGGTGTTCTGATGATCAGTGATTTTTCCTTTTTGAGGATATTGAAGTCCCTAGTGGAGAAAAGCTTTATCGTATGTGGACGCTGTTCAAATGTGAAGGTGGTATTTTCATCAAGATTTTGTACGCCCTTTGAGGCGCCGAACTGAAAACCTGGCTTTAAAGGCAAAATCTTAAATGCCTGGTTGGCAGGCAACTTATCAAAAGTAAATTCCCCGGTAGCACCAGTACGGGTATAAGCGGTAAGCTGTATTAGTTTCCGTTTACCGGCAGTATCCAAAGTATAGACCTTTGTAATGCCACTTGCTTTTTCGGTTATATTTTTAATGGTTTCCGTCGGCTCGTCGTTATAAATACTGTCCTGCGGCAAGATCATTTCCAAGCGTACCAAAACACCTGGCACAGCTTTTTTATTTTCTACAATTATTCCACTGATATCATGCTCGCCCATGCCGAGGTTAACCTGTGAGGGATAAGGCTGGGGATGAATTCGCTCCTGGTCGAATTTAAGCGAATCATCGCCCGTATAACCGAGCAATGCCCGTGATGCCAGCACCCTAGCTTTAAATGATTTCCCCCCTTTAGCATAGGCTTCGTCTGCAGGTAAAAAGTACCTGCTTTTGTTCAATCCGCCGATATTGTCCAGTTCCTGGGCACTTGGCATTGCAGATGCAACGGTTTTTTCGATCAGGTCAATGTCCCGCTGATCTTCAAAATAGTAACCTTTTTTAATCAGGTTACGGATATGTTCGGCAGGTTTCTCTGCATTCAGGTTAACCATGGTACCCGCTTTCAAACGTGGTGCAACCTCTGCAAACCTGGGCTGAATGATTGCGTATAACTGGTAGAAGAAGAGCACAAGAACGGTAGCGGTGACTAATATGAAGATCCGTTCCTGAGCCCGGCTCACTTTAACTGCTACTTTATTCTGCTCCATTTTTCGAATCTGCGGTTTTAGGGGTATTACCTTTTAACGGACTAATCTTAATCAATTCTGCATTTGCCGGTTTCCCGTCAGGGAAATGGATGTTATTCTGTACAGGGATTAAACAATTGCTGAAGGTGACATTTTTGAGTAACAATGCCTGGTCTGAAATGGCGATAGCGGTAGCGAAGCCTTTAAACTGCAGGCTGTCCAACTTCAATAGCCTGGATGGAGACAGCATGGTGATGGCTGCACCTCTGTATCCGCTATCAGCTTGCAGTACAATGCCTTTTGCGATAACATACAGGGTATCTTTCCGAAAACGTAAAGAATCGCTGATTAATACCGGACTTTTAAAAATCGAGTCGGATAATACCAGGGTGTCACCCACGGCATGGTCAAACGCATCTTGTAGCAACTGCTCCTGGCTGTTTCGCACTTTTTGCTTAGGTAATGAATTAAGGGTAGAGACAGTATCTGTAGCTTCCTGGTTCTGCAGGTACAAAAATACGGTACTGCCAAGCAGGATGAGGCATAAAATAACCAGCGCAGTAAACCAATAATTTCTTTTAGGTGCTGCATGAGTGGCTGGTTCCGGATTTTCAGGCAACCCTATGCCCCCATTATTTTCTGTTCCTGCTACCTGTACCTTTTGTGTAAAGTCTGGTCTGGTAGGTGTTACCTGTTGAGGCTTTTTGTTGTTCTGCACCAGTACAACGGTGATGTTGTCGCGGCCGCCATTTTCGTTGGCAAGCGCGATGAGATTACCTGCTTTTTTAGCAAGTGTATCGCCCTGGAGAAGCAGGGAGGTAATATCCTGCCTGTTTACCATATCGGTCAGTCCATCACTGCATAATACGAGCAGGTCGCCCGGAAGGAAAGGAGACTGACCGGTCTCAATATAGCTCTCATCAGTATCAATCTGGTCACTAAATCCTATTGCCTTATTAATTTCATTGCGTTTTGGATGCTGCATCGCAGCAGCCTCATCTATTCTGCCCGAATCTTCCAGAAAACCCACAAATGAATGATCTTTAGAAATTTTGATCAACGACCCGTCCCGAAGCAGGTATAACCGGGTATCGCCAACGTGTGCATAATAAAATTGATTGTGCTCAATATCCGCAACGACCATAGTGGCCACGCAGGCCATTTCAGAAAGATCTGCTTCTTTTTGCTTTTTGGCAATGATCATTTCATTTGTATTCCTGAATGCCATGATCATCTGCGAGATTGGATCGGCCGGACGATCTGAGAATTGCATCGAAATCTGCTCGGTTGCAATACCTGCTGCTACCTCGCCGCCATGATAGCCACCCACACCATCTATTACAGCCGCCAAAATCAACTGATCGTTGGTAAGGGGCTTAACAATAAAGCTATCCTCGTTGTTGTCTCTGGATTTGCCGGTGTCTGTAAGGCCAAAAAAGTGTTTATCCATTTTTATTACGGGAATTTTTAATGTCTTTAAAATGAACGATCATCAGCGCAACGACCAGTAATAACAGTGAAATTGATAGCAGTTGCGACATAAGTTAGGACTTAAATAGGTTTATACCGATTATGCCGTTGAGCAACATCCTGGAGTTTAGCGGCAAAGCAACCCATTGTGGTGAATTAATTTCGCTGCGTTGTACCAAAACCTCGTTCAAAGTAGTAAGTTCGCCGAAAGAAGCTAAATAGAAATTACCGTCTGTTTTGTTGTAGCGGATGTGTAGGTGTGGTGAATTGGCCCATTCTGAGGCGATCTTGAAAATATTGGAATCTTCGCGTTCGTCATCATTTCCAGAAACGATGGTATCTTCTGTTTTAATCAGGAACTCGATTTTTTTGCCCGAAAACTGCTTGTCGGGTATGATGGCTTCCAGCCGGCCGAGAACGACCTGGTCCTTGGACGGGGTCGTATTGCCATCAACATATTCCAATTGAGCATCGTATGGGATTTCCATATAGCCTTCGCTGTAGTAAGTGAAGCCCTTTAAAATATCGTTGTTGATATCGAATGTCTGCGCAATACCGGTTTGTCGGGGAATGAAGGTTACCCGTAGATTTTCCGATTTCTGATTGTTGTCTGGAAGCAGTTTTCCGATAAAGCCCTTATCGCCCCTTGCGTAATCCGGATGTGATACCAACCGGAATACCCATTTTGAGCCGGATGGCTCTACATTTTTGCCGGCTTGCCGGTGTTCTCTTAAAATCGCATAGAATTTTTTGACTGTTTCCTGTACGATTAAGCCCAAAATCCCCTGCTTATTATCAATAAATTCACGGTAATCTTCAGCGTTGAAAGTGATAATAAATTCATGATAAAAAACGATGCGATCGGCAAAAGATAATTCCCTGATGGACTCCTTAAATTTATCGACGATAAAGCTATAGATGGTTTCCGGAGTGAGTTGCGGTGCTTTTTGGTCACTGCTTTTGTTTTCATCGGTTAGAAACCAATCCTGAATACCGATACGCTGCCAGAAATTTGATTTTGTTTCCATAACTTAGGGTGCCTATGCGGCGGTTAAGGGCAATTGTTTTTTAAAAATTAAAACTGTACAGGGCTAACTGAAGTATCAGGGTTAAGGTCTTCTGTGCTATCGGCAGCTTTATCTCTGGCTTTTTTGATCTCCGCGTTAATTGCACTATCCACCATCCGCTTTGCTGCTGCTGCTTCAGCCAGCTTGCGCCGGTTCGCGATTCTCCGTCTTTCCTGTGCTGTGGTATCAACTGCTGGCGGGATCGAATCTATGGGTTGGACAGCTTGCTGTGCCTGTGGCTCGCTGCGAAACTGGGAATAGCCCAAGTAAGCAATCAATCCAATAATTGAGATGATCATAAACGCAAATGCAAAATGAGGCAACAATATACCTTTTCTTTCAGGGGCCTGCGCTGTACTTTCCAATGCCAATACCTGTTTGCGGAGCGTTTCGTTCTCCGTTTTGAGCAGATCCATAGCTTCATGGTCTATAGGTAAAGCATTGCCTGATAAGCTTCCACTAAGCACCGCTTCATGCAGAGCCATTCCATCGCTGTATCTGAGTATAGGATCTTTTTGCAGGCATTTCTCGATCAGTTTCAGGAGCCAATCCGGAACCTGCATTTCACGGGTTTTCTGTTCCTCGGTCCAGTTTGTGGGTAAGTTTGTCTTGCGCAGGTTAATCACGTCAGGCACTTCACTTTCCATATGACCGATCATTACCGAATTACGTCCTGTATCGCTATTTCCAGGCAAAGGAAAAGGAACCTGGCCTCCGAGTAATTCATATAAGATGATACCATAACTGTAAACATCGGTTTGCGGCAGCATTTTGCCTTCGTTTTGTTCGGGCGCCATAAACTCCACCGCACCTGCATGCCTGATGCTACTTCTACGCTGCTCCTCACTCATAATGGCGAGCCCAAAATCCAGTAGCACATAGTTGGCTGTGTGCAAATTGTATTTAACGTTATTGCTCTTCACGTCGCCATGTTTTACTCCTAGTTTATGGCAGTGCTCCAGAGCAGCAGCCAGGTGTTGCGCAACTTTTATGACTTCACTTACCGTAAATATCTTTTGATGAGGGGGTTGAAGCAACTCACAAAGGTCGGGTCCTTCTATGTATTCCATTTCTATAAATGGGAAGGATCCGCTCTCGGTTATGCCGAAACTGAGCATTTTTACAACATTCGGACTGGGATTTTCATTTACCTTTAGCAGCTTTGCAACCTCGTTTTCAAAATTGCGGTAATTTTTATCATCCCGGTTCTCGGTGTATATTGGAGTAGGAATTAATTTCACCGCGGAGTAGATTGCACCGATGCGTTTCCCTTTATATACCGATCCCTGTCCGCCCGTTCGCAGCGCTCCTAAATTCTCCAGCCCTTCTGTAATTGTAAATACTTTACTCATATTTCTCCTAATAACAATTATAAGGATTTTTTGTTGCCTATTAATAATATAAATATGATCGGGGCTTACACAAAGTGCTGCATGTGTCGACCCTCAATCTCCATAATTGGGTAAGATTTTGATCTTCCGCACTAAACCCTACCGGTTTACCCTGGAGCAAAAATTTTGGCAGATTTAGCGCCTTTCCTTTTTTTGCTTAGCCAGGAGGAAATTTCCACTGTTGCCGGCAGTCCCCCATACATAACACGAACTGGTTGAGAAGATGATTGATCGCTGAAATAAAATATCTATGTGCCATATGTTATTCACGAAGCCATTATTGTGCCAGAACCCAGTCTGTAACGCATTGGCCAAAAAAACTATTACCCCAAACAAAGCGTGTACTTTGGCAATATTTCTGCCAATAACGATTAATACTACATCATCCGCCACTATATAGCTATTAAAGGGTCACTATCACATAAGTCTACAAGGGTTTTTATATCTTTTAATTCTTTCTAGAGCGTTCAAAACTTATCCGTAAAGTAAAAAGAAGTCCACTTCATCTCTAAGAAAAGAAAAACCGAAAAATTCACAGCGACAACTATCTTTTTGTCTCTGAATTCCTGGCGTTTGTCGATTAGCTTCCCAGGCTGGTATAATGCTGCGATTTGCGCTGAAACGTTTCTAATGGTTGCACGTCTTAATATCAGAACAATCAATTAAAACATTATAAAAATTAAAACTCAAAGCATATGAAAACTTTATTCAAAACATTATTCGCATCATCTTTGGCATTGGTATTATCTACTTCATCAGTATTATCGGCTAATGCAGCTGAAACCATCAAACCCGTTCACGATTCAAAAGCATTGAGCTTTAAACGCATTAAAGTAAAGGGAAATGTAGAGCTCACTATTATACAGAGAAAACATACCGGCATCAGCTATGCAGATGAAAATACCGGCAAAGTTAAGGTTGTGCAGAGCGGAGATGGTTTAGAGATCACCTCATTGGATAACAGCACTGCAAAACTTACCATTTATGTAAATGATATTTACCGCATCCATGCAACGGATAATGCTAAAGTGAAAACACAGGGTAAAATCAATACACAATATTTGCAGGTTTTTTTAAGCGGAAATGCATCACTAGACTTAAACGCACAAACTGAAGGGTTATATACTGTAATCGAAGATCATGCCGATTTAACCTTAAGTGGTTCAACTGGCGACCATATGCTTGTAATGGGCAAAGGACAAAAGCTTACAATGGATAAATTCGTTGCAGCTAATACAAAAACCAGCCTAAACACGGAAAATGCACTAACGTCACTGAGCAAATAAAAAAGAATTATATTTTGGTTCAGGCGGTCTGTTTACGGACCGCCTTTTTTGTTTAAAAAACTGCTGTGGCCACATATGATAGAAAAGAATAAAAACAAGGCTACAGTGATCGTTGCAGCCTACGCTCAATTTAAGTTTTTTTTATCTTAGTTAACTAGGGTTTCTCAACTTTCAACGTTAATAGCGGTTTCCCTTTTTCTACAATATAAGTTGCCAGTTCAGAAGCTTTTACTTTGCCAAAATTGCTTGCTGTTTCTTCAAGTGTAAAAATCAACAATGTTTATGGCGTTGGATTTATATTTTCAGTGGCAGGAATGGAGAAATCATGATTTGGTTTTCTTATCGCCGCCTTGCAAGTACCTGCCCGCCTTAATTATCGAAAATTGTTTGTTTTAACGATATGATTTCTGATGATAAGAATTACATTACCCCCGATTGCCGGCAACAGCTTCCAGGATTACATTTTCATAGGGCAGAAAAACTTATCACAAACCACCTAATGGGATCAGATAGGATATGCCGTTTCGCTTTTAGGCTCTGAGAGTACAAAATAACTTTGAACGGTTGTGATATTGGGCAGCGTAGCGAGTTTGTTCCGCAGAAATTCGTGGTAATCATCCATATCCTTAGTAGCGATACGAAGAATAAAATCGTGCGCACCGGTCATCTGCAAACATTCCATTACCTCGCCAAACTTAGAAACCTCGGTTTCGAATTCGATCAGGGTTTTAGCCGTATGCTCCTTCAACAGCACATGCGAAAAAGCGATCAGGTTTCTATTGATCTTTTTCCGGTCGAGAATGGCCACAATCCTTTTAATATAGCCCTGTTCCTTTAATCGTCTTATCCGTTCATGTATAGTAGCTATAGATTTATGCAGCTTCAAGGATACTTCTTTATTGGTTAAAGAGGCATCATGTTGCAACAATTTTAGTATTTCTACATCAACCTGATCTAAATCTCCGTGGGTCATAAACGTTAATAAATTGAAAAAAAATATAATGGACGTTCAAAAATCAAACTAAAACTGAAATAAAAATTAAATAACAGCCAAAAAAGCAGAAAATTTCTGTAAAAAACAACATGTATTGACATAAAAAATTATAATACTGAATTTTACCGAAATATAAATCAATCAAAATAGCCATTGCTATGCGATTTAATCAACAGTTATGACCACAATAACAGCAAATAAAATGACTTCTGCCATGGAGGGAAAATTTGAACATTTATCGCTTCTGGTTGGTAACACACCAATGCTTGAGCTTACCTATACCTACCTTGGGAGTGTAGGCAAAATTTATGTGAAATGCGAACATTACAACTTAACTGGCAGCATTAAAGACCGGATGGCGCTTTACACCCTAAAAAAAGCGTATGCCGAAGGTAAGATTAAAGCTGGTGATCGGATTGTTGAAGCCACCAGCGGCAATACCGGGATTGCATTTGCAGCCATAGGTAAAGCTTTGGGGCATCCGGTTACCATCATTATGCCAAATTGGTTGAGCAAAGAGCGCATGGATATTATTAAAAGTTTAGGTGCAGAGGTTATTCTGGTGAGCAAAGAAGAAGGCGGTTTTATAGGCAGCATTAAACTTGCAGAACAGATGGCAGCAAGTGATCCAAATATTTTCTTGCCTAAGCAGTTCGAAAATATCGCCAACCCTGAAGCACATGAGCATACCACAGGTAAAGAAATCTGGGAGCAGTTGCGCTTGAAAAACCTTTCGCCCGATGCTTTTGTTGCCGGAGTAGGAACCGGGGGCACTATTATGGGGGTAGGAAATTTCTTAAGAAAGCAGAATCCGGCCATTAAGATACATCCATTGGAGCCTGCAGAATCACCAACCCTAACTACTGGTTATAAAGTGGGCAGCCATAGGATACAGGGTATTTCTGACGAATTTATCCCTGAAATCGTTAAACTGAACGAGCTGGATGAAGTGGTACAGGTAAACGATGGCGATGCCATACTGATGGCACAAAAACTGGCCGAGAAACTTGGTTTAGCCGTAGGCATATCATCAGGTGCTAATGTAATAGGCGCCATAAAACAACAGCAGAAAATGGGAATTGAGAGCTGTGTAGTTACCATCTTCTCTGATAGCAACAAAAAATATTTAAGTACCGATCTAATGAAGGTAGAACCTATTAAAGCGGGATATATTGCTCCTGAAGTAGATTTTATCGATTACCAGGCCTTTAGCAGATTACACTAATTAAAACAATCAACAAATAAACCACAACATGAAAAAAACCACCCTTTTATTCTGTGCCATATGCCTGATCAGCCTTAGTGCATACAGCCAGATTTTAAAACCTGTAACCTGGAGTTACGCAGCAAAAAAAACCGGGCCAAATACGGCTACAGTTTTCATTAAGGCCACCGTAGATCAGGGTTGGCACCTTTATTCGCAATTTGTTAAAGATGGCGGTCCGGTTAAAACAACCTTTAGTTTTCCAGCATCGGGCGCTTATACCCTGGTCGGAAAAACCATCGAACCAAAAGCCATAACCAAATTCGAATCTACTTTTAAAATGGATGTAAGCTATTTTGAAAAATCGGTAGTCTTTCAGCAAAAAATTAAGCTAAAGGGCAAAACGGCAGTCGTTAAAGGTAATGTAGAGTTTATGGTATGCGATGACAAGCAATGTTTGCCGCCAGAACAGGTAGATTTTAGCATTCCTGTAAAATAAGCGCAAAAAGCATATGATATCCTTAAAGAAAATCTGTCTCGGTTTGCTGTTCTGCTGTGCAATATCCTTAAATGGATATGCACAGGACAGCACAAATACCGAAGAGCTGACTTTTACAGAGATTAAGCCAGAAGCGGTTGACAGCACAATTAAAACAACTGATACTGTTGCTAAAATAGCTGCTACTGCTCCTATTCAAAAAACAGTTGCTCCATCAAAAGAAGAACACAAAACCTTGTGGGGAATTTTTATTGCGGGTTTTGTTGGCGGTTTAGCAGCTTTGCTGATGCCCTGCATCTTCCCCATGCTGCCCCTTACGGTAAGTTTTTTCACCAAAGGATCAGAAAAAGGAAGGGCCTTTCGGCGTGCGGCACTCTATGGTTTTTTCATCATCCTCATTTATGTGGTACTTGGGCTTTTGGTAACGGTAATTTTTGGTGCTGATGCCCTGAACAGCCTGTCCACTAATGGTATCTTTAACTTTTTCTTCTTCTTACTGCTGGTTGTTTTTGCAGCTTCGTTTTTAGGGGCATTCGAAATTACCCTACCCTCTTCGTGGGTAAATAAAATGGATGCCAATTCTGACAAAGGCGGCATTGCAGGATTGTTTTTCATGGCCGGAACATTGGCTCTGGTATCTTTCTCCTGCACAGGCCCTATCATCGGCACGCTACTGGTACAGGCAGCCACAACAGGCGCTTTATTAGGACCTGCAATAGGCATGTTCGGTTTTTCCCTGGCCCTGGCCATTCCCTTTGCACTGTTTGCACTCTTTCCATCGGCAATGAACAAACTGCCCAAATCTGGCGGTTGGCTAAACAGTGTTAAGGTTGTGCTCGGTTTTCTGGAACTCGCTTTTGCACTAAAATTCTTAAGCAATGTAGATCTGGCCTACCATTGGGAGTGGTTTGACAGGGAAATATTCTTAAGCCTGTGGATCGTCATTTTCGGGATGATGGGCATCTATCTTTTAGGTAAACTGAAGTTTTCGCATGATAGCCCGCTGGCATTTATCTCCGTACCAAGGCTTTTTCTGGCAACAATAGTTCTTTCCTTTACCATTTACTTAATCCCTGGTATGTGGGGCGCGCCGTTACGCAGTGTATCGGCTTTTCTTCCACCACAGGAAACACAAGATTTTGACCTCTACACTGCTGGCTTACTGGCAGGAAAACAAACTTCAACAGATGGCCCGCATAAATATGCAGATAAGTTCCATGCACCGTTAAAACTGAATGCCTATTTCGATTATAACGAAGGTTTAACCGCAGCCAAAAAACAGAACAAACCTGTGCTGATCGATTTTACCGGCCATGCCTGCGTAAACTGTAGAAAAATGGAAGCTAATGTTTGGCCGGACAAGGATGTGTACAAAATGATCAATGATGATTATGTACTGATCCAGTTATATGTGGATGATAAATCGGAACTGGCACCAGCCGACGTAGTAATTACACCAGAGGGAAGAAAACTCAATACCATTGGTAAAAAATGGAGTGATCTGCAGGCCAGGAAATTCCAGTCTAACTCACAGCCTTTTTATGTACTGCTCGATCCTAAAACAGAAGCACTACTGGCACCACCACAAGGCGCTGATTATGAAGTAACAAATTATAAAAAATTCTTAGAAAGCGGATTAAACGCTTTTCATGATAAATAATGACATACTGGTCATTGTAGAAGTGTGGCCAGCATTTAGTGATAGTTAAGACGACGATCTGGGCATTGCCGGATGGCATGCCCATTTCACCGCCATATTGCTTAACCGGATCAAAGTTTCAAAGAACGCGAAACCTTACGCCCGAGCTTGGAAATATTTGCATTAAAAAAGCACTTACTGAATGACCAACATCTGGGAAAATAAAGGAAAACCTTGGAAGTAATAATCAGCTAGTGCCTAAGAATTCCTACCATTTGCACTGTTATAATTGCCCTAATGATCAATAGGGACAAAAAAGACTGGTCATTAGGGACAGCTCGCCGAAAAAGTGGTATTTCAAGGGTAATGATCAGAAAATATGATCGGAGTGAGGCCGTCCCCTCTATTTACAGCCATGAAGATTGCACAAGGCAGGCCCTTCGGCAATCTATGTTGCGCCAGTTGCTACCAATTACATGGCCTGCTTTACCCGAGGATATGCCATTTGTGCCTTTTGGATATGTTGCCATAATTTTTGTTTTTTATTGAAAAAATGTTTGTATAAAAGAATTGCTGTTTGTACTGCTATGTTTAAATCCATGCTCAAACCTAGCAACTTAGCAGCATTAGCGCCTCATTTTGAGCTAAAATGAGCTAAATTGGACCAATTAATACAGATAATGAGCTAAAATGGACCGTTACAGCTGGCCCGCGCTGCCACAGCCGGACCACTTGTGGCAGCCTGCTTAAGGGCAGCACAACCATAACGTGTGTAGCCGATCGGCCAAAACAGGCATTGGCGTTACCTTTTAGGTAACCAAAAGGTAACGCCGGGGTAAGCCTGGGGTAACGTTGGGGTTAACTTGGTAGCAACAAAGGGTAAACAACAGGTAAAGCAGGGGTAATTAAATATGGCTCTTTTGCTGGCCTTTCCAAATTGGTAGCCAGTAAATCTTTCAGGTAAAAACGGTCGCTTTCCAGGTAGTTTTGCAGACTTTAACGTGCCGTCTTTTACCTTAGGTTTGTAGGTGCTTTCGCTAATGTTCAGGTAACCTTAACCTGTTGGCGGGTAAGCTGCGCATGGGGTCGCCAAAGCCTGTAAAAGTGCTTCAAGGTTATTCATGTGGCGTTAAGTTTAAAACACGAACCATCCTACGAAAGGGTGATGAGGCGTTCCGCAATCCGGATCCGGAAAATGTTTCTGTGCAGTTATTGAGGCGATTAAACTCCTTGTGCTGAAGCGGCTAAAATCGGTCAGAAAATATGATATTTATCTGCAAATTTTAGCACCAAAAAACATCAAATACTGTTTAATAGGCCCAATAAAAGATCCCCCTCCAGCCCCGCCATCATCCGCATAAAATCCTCCTTCTTCCCATCCATCTCCCCGATCAGATCAAAACACTTGCCCATCACATCATCAACATCCCCACGCTTTCCACACTCATTGTGTTCCCCAAATTTTCCGCAATCCCCGAACGGTCAAAAACCAGCTCCGATATCGGCACCTCAGCTACACCTCCACCGGAAACAGAAGCCATACCATTCCCTCCAGGTTCCCCACGGACCATTCCTTCATTTCCGTCAGCAATTACGTATTTACTATTATTTCTCTATATTCTAAACCAGGATTTGAAATTCTATCTTCATTAACCCAATTATTTTTTCCTACTCTACAACCACCAGCCACTACATAAAAAAGATTCTCTTCTGATTCCAGTTCAAAAATTCTAGCCCCTTTGTAAATTAAATACTTATCCAATCTTCTTGGCACATCCTGTTTTAATTCTTTGATTTTAACCCCTCGGAATATATCCGGTAAGTCCAAATAACTTACTCCCCAAAACTCTATATCTACATTGTGATCTGTAGCATTAGAATACCCCTCTACGTCTTCAAATAATTGTGGACTTCTCAATATTAAGAAGCAGTGACTAACTGTATAAGCCCAAATTCTAAAAATTCTATCTGATATATAATTCATTACATTAAAAACTAAAAAGGTTTTGGCACAAGCTGATAATTGCCTCCGATAAACTTATAAAATTTTGTTCGCTCTGATGCTCCCGGTGTATTATAAATCGTATGTAATTCCCGATTCGTACATTTCCATGCGAAATATTACCTCCAGGATTAAAATTTTGAATATTGATATCGTGAAAAATCTGTAAGATTAAAATGAAGATTATTTGCTGTATTTTCAATTGCGGCTTTTATTTCATCCGGCTTAAATCCCCCACTCGTAAACCGCCTATAATTTTTAAATTGGTTGCTTCTGAAAATTCATTTAAATTATTTCTTGATCCAAATGCTAAATTATCTTCTGATCGAGCATTTTGAATTTTATCGGAGATTGGATTTTTAAAACCATCAAACAACTTATCTGTAGTTATTTGATGGTTTTTTGTGGAGAATGCCAGATTATTTGACCTCTCTTTTTTCTGTGGCTGAATTTTGGCCGAGTAGACGCCATTTAACTCATTATAACACTGCCTATAAGTCAGTGTTATGGATACCTGTGGAGAATATCGGATTCGAACCGATCACCTCTTCACTGCCAGCGAAGCGCTCTAGCCAAATGAGCTAATCCCCCAATTTTAAATATTCAATAACCAAAAAATTCAATAGTCATTCAGTAATTGAAACAAGCTTCCTGCCTGAGCAGCAAAAATAGCAAATACTTTCTCGAATGCAAATCATAATTCACTTTTTAATTAATCTTTTGGTTTAAAAGCAAACATGGCCATTAAACAGATTACAGCGAAAACCGATTGCATAGGATAATTAATGAACAGAAAAAGTACAAATGTGGCAATAAGTAACAGCACAAAAAACATAATCGCCTTAAAAACGGTATCCATATAACACATGGCTATAATAGCCAAAAGATAGAAAGGAATGATAACGGCAGCTATAAACATCGCCGAAAATAAATTCCTAATATTAACCGAACATTAAATATCCTTTAGGTTTAATTCCTTAAAGTTTTGAATTAAATATATTCGTTAACCTCTTTTTTGTTTAATAATCCCTGATAGGCATCTACAAATTGCGCAACGTGATAACCATCCATCAAAGCATGGTTTACATGGATAGAAACCGACATTATTTTTCTTCCGTTTTCTTCCCTAATTTTGCCAAAAGATATTTTAGGACAGCTGTCCTGATAAGAAAAATTGCGGGCATGTGATAAGGAAGTGAAATTTAACCAGGGCAATGCCGAATAGTGGATTACATTTTCGCCTGATGAGGAAGGGATTAAACCCGTGCTGGCCTGTACCTTTTCGATCTCCATATTGGCTGCTGTTCTAAAATCTTCAAAATCATGGTAGAAATCCATGTAACCAAATCCAAATGTGCCATTCGGTCTGTTGATGGTAGCTGCGGCATTCACGCGATCATACTTCCAAACTTCGCCATCAATAATGCGGTAACTAAAAGGCGCTATCTGATTTGCGGCTACCAGCGATTTGTGCAGATAAAGCAGGAAAAAAGAAACGTTATGTTGTTTTGCTTCTTCGTAGGTAGCAGTACAGTCTACCTCCACGGTTACGCCAAAGAAAGGTTCTTCAAAGGCGCTAAAAAATTTAAAATGATCTTTTCTGATCCAGGTGTTTATATCTATTTTTTCTTTCATTCAATTAATTTTGGTAAAATCTCAGCTAGACTCTCCATCTGATAAAAATTTACATGTTCAATGGTATGATCGATACTCTCATGTACCCATGTGGTATGGAAGGGGATGTGAACAGCATGTCCACCAATATTCAGTACGGGTAAAACATCCGATTTTAAGGAGTTGCCCAGCATTAAAAACTCCTCAGGTTTACAATCCAGGTGTTTGATCAGTTTTTGATAATCTTTTTCCTGTTTATCGCTCATAATTTCGATATGGTGAAAATAATGATCAAGTCCTGATTTGGTGAGCTTACGCTGTTGATCGAGCAGGTCGCCTTTGGTTGCAACCACTAATCTGTATTTTCCATGCAGGGCTTTAAGTACATCTTCTACCCCATCAAGCAGTTCGACTGGTTTATTGAGCATTTCCTGCCCAAGTGTAATCGCTTTACTAATCACAATTGGATCTATTTTACCTTCAGTTATTCTTAAAACTGTTTCGATCATGCTCAAAACAAAACCTTTAATCCCGTATCCGTAAAGAGGTAAATTGGCAATCTCAGTTTTGTAAAGTTCTGCCAAAATGCTATGATGAGGCATAAAATCTTCTAAAAGACCTGCAAACTGTTCTTCCGTTTCGCGGAAATAAGGTTCATTTACCCAAAGGGTATCATCGGCATCAAAAGCAATTACCGTAATTTGATTTTTCATTGTTATGCTTACTTTTAATGCGACAAAAGTAACGCAACCAGGACTGCTAAAAAAGGACATTTGTCTTGACTGAAAAATATGCTACGAACCAATCTTACTTTCTTATCCTTTATCGAACGTTTTTGTACCGAAAGTGAAGGGGGAACCATTACACTTAAAAACTTTAAAGCGGGTTATAGATTTATTGAACAGGGAGAAAAAATAAACAACATCTACATCATTAAAGATGGGATTAGCAAATGTTTTATTTCTGAGGAAAACGGCAAGGATTTTATTATCGAGTTTTTAGGTAAAGGCGAAGTGGTTGGCGAATTAGAAGCTTTAAAAAAGATTGATTGCTTGTGCAATGTAGCCGCAATAAGCGATGTTACCGCTTATGTTATTCCTGACTATCTTTTCCTTTCCCTGATTAATAAAAGTAGCGAATTTACTACAATCTTACTCCAGGAATTGTCTACCAGAATTATACAAACCAGTACACGGGCTTCATTTCAACAGCTATACACCTTGGAATATGCACTTTTAAAATTGCTCAAACTACAGGCCGATGAGCATATTTCCATCTCCAAAGAAGACATGGCTGCCTACCTGGGTATCTCCGTAAGAAGCTTTAACAGAAGCCTAAAGCAAGTGATAGATAAAGGTGGTTTTGATACGCCCGAATTTAAAAACATCCTACAACTAACCAACATGAAAAAGCTGTTGGAAAGATTAAAATAGTCAACGTATTTGTGGTATAATTATTGCTTTGAAGATATTTTAAAATTAGCTGTAACGTTTCGGTAATTCGACCCGTTTATGTAGAAAAAAAATCAAGTACTGTTTTTGCGCATGTGACGACACACAAATAACCATATATACAAATGAAAAACTACAACCACCAATTCACCTTAAGATTTCCAAGTTAATCGATATTGAGGAGTGTATCTATTTAGAATGGATCATTCTGCAATGTAATGATATCCTTAATTATCATTTAAATAAAGCCTATGGCAATTGCCCATTGGCGATAATTGATTCAGCTAATCTTAATTAAACATGAGTGCTTATATAAACATCTACACCAATTCCTTAACAGACGATCTTATCCCAACAATTTTAAAACGTTTGAATGAACATGAAAATGTTCTGGATATTAACTCCTCTTTCTCATTTAGAAACCCGAATGGAAACTTGCCAATCGTATTTAAATGGGACAAACCAAGTTTGGAAATATTTAACGAAAATAACCTAAAACTAAATTTTAGTGTATCCCTTAAATCATTCGAGCTTAAGGAGTACAAGAAAAAGCTTTTTAAAGAAAAAATCATTAAACAGAGTTTAGTACAAAAGATACTGGGAGTATTTAAAAAGAAAAAAAGAAAGGTTGCAAAACCTATAAAACTGAGTGCAGAGGTTGAAACTCGGCTTCAAAATTATAACAAAGTATTTTCTTTAAAATACCATTCGGGCGATGTTTTCGAAAATCATTTTGCAACTTTAATTGGTGCAATTATTACCGAGCTAAGTAATGGCGTTTGTCATTTTACCCAGGAAAACGTGTGGTACGACGCTAAAAACGTATTAAGAGAATCGTTGGTTAACTTATACACACTTGAAGAACTGCCTAACCACATTAACAAGAATGCGGTAGCTGTTGCCAGTTAAAAACATTTTTAAAGTCAATATTAATCCGCGTTAAACAATAACGGTGATTGATATTGGCTTTTATTTTTCTTCAGATAAATTTAATCGGGAACTATAAAAAATCAGATTAAATGGGATATATTCGAACAGATTAATTGCTCGATAAATGAATACATTTGAAGAAACAGGTGGCGTTAGAATAGGCGGCTTTAAGGCAACCTGGCCTTTTGCTACTTTAAAAGTAAGCGAATTTAAACTCGAACTTAGTGCATCCATCAGGGGGAATTTTGTTTTTAAACGCTCAGATATTATCGCCATTACTCCCCACACTTCTATATCAGGTAGTTCAATCAGAATTAGCCACCGTGTTGAAAAATATAATAAAGACATCTTCTTTACCTTTCTGGGAAATGCAGAAGAGCGGATGGCAGAAATTATACAAACTGGTTTTCTTAATTATACCGAGCCTACCCCAAATCATATTGACCTGGAGATCAGCCAGCTTCAGGCTCAAACTGGTTTTCCGATTAAAATTCCAGTTGCCGTTGGCATAGTGGTGATCTGGAACTTGCTTTTCCTGTCTGATTTTTTCAACGTATTTTACACCAGGAAAGAGACAGAAATATTTGGAATTGGTGTTGGCTTAGCGCTTGCTTTCATATTTTTAATTTGCGTATCATTGCTCACTTCAAGCTTGGTTAGGCAACTGATGCTAAAGAATGGCAGCACCGCTGGCATTAAACCTTTTTTATTTTTCATCGCCTTTATCACATTTATATTATTTGTTGCTGGTTTTCTTCCTCAATATCTGTCAAATCACTAAACATTTAAGGGCAAAATTTGTTAGTTAAGCTAACAAAAGGAAAGACGAAGAACTTGCCGAAATCAGGAAATCTTTTTTTAGTTTTATGGCAATTTAAACATCTCGTTTAGCACTCATTATAATTTATATATTCCAAATTCTATTTAAAGCAAAAGCATGAATGTAGAAGAAGTTTTTAAGAACAACGAAAAATGGATCGCCGAGAAACTGGCCATTAATCCTGATTATTTCACTGAATTATCGAAAGGCCAAAGCCCTGAGTTTTTGTACATAGGCTGTTCAGATAGTCGTGTTACGGCAGAAGATTTAATGGGTATACAACCAGGGCAGGCTTTTGTGCACCGAAATGTGGCCAATCTGGTAAACAACGTAGATTTAAATGTGATGACAGTTTTAAACTACGCCGTGCGCCATTTAAAAGTAAACCATATTGTGGTTTGTGGCCATTACAATTGCGGTGGCGTTAAAGCAGCCATGCAACCAGCCGATCTGGGCATATTAAACCCTTGGTTAAGAAATATCCGCGATGTATACCGTATCCATAAAGACGAGCTGAATGCAATTGAAGATGAAAGCCTTCGTTATAACAGATTGGTAGAGCTCAATGTTCAGGAGCAGTGTGTAAACCTGTTAAAAACAGCAGCAGTTCAGGAAGCTATCGTTAATCGTGGATTAACCGTTCACGGCTGGGTTTTTGATATTCACACTGGCCGGTTAATTGACCTGAAGATCGATTTCGAAAGGATTTTGAAAGATATTAAGGAGATATACAATCTGTATTAAGTCCTTAGTCCAAAGTCTTTAGTCCTGGGCGTATAAAAACCTCGCAGGTTTTAAAAAGTTTGGCGTTAAGCGTTTGGAGTCCAAGATGCATAAATAAACCTCGCAGGTTTTTAAAACCTGCGAGGTTTATTCCCCTTGAATCATCGACTAAGGACTAAAGACTCCAGACTAAGGACTAGCCTATCGCCCCATCCAACCGCCATCAACGGTCAAAATTGTACCATGAACATAATCGCTTGCCGATGACGCCAAAAATAATGTTGGTCCTTTAAAATCTTCTGGTGTTCCCCATCTTCCGGCAGGGATACGGGATAAAATAGAAGTGCTTCTATCCTGATCTTCCCGTAAAGCTGAAGTATTATCAGTTGCAATATAACCAGGCGCAATGGCATTTACGTTTACGCCTTTTGATGCCCATTCGTTTGCAAAAGCTTTGGTTAAAGATGCAATTGCACCTTTACTTGCTGCATAACCTGGAACAGTAATTCCGCCCTGGAATGACAGTAAGGATGCGGTAAAAATTACTTTTCCGCTACCTCTAGCAATCATTTCCCTTCCGATTTCGCGGGTTAAAATAAATGGGGCAGTTTGGTTAACAGCAATCACCTCATCCCAATATTCATCGGAATGTTCAGCAATTGGCTGACGTAAAATCGTTCCGGCATTATTTACCAAAATATCGATAACCGGATGATCGGCCTTTACCTGAGCTGCAAAAGCCAGGGTACTTTCGCGTTTACCAAAATCGCACTGGTAAGCATAAAACTTTCTGCCCAGTGCTAAAATTTCCTTTTCTATAGCGCTACCTTGCAGTTCAAGACTTGCAGAAACACCAATAACATCGACACCCGCTTCGGCTAAAGCTAAAGCCATCGCTTTTCCTATTCCTCTTTTGCAACCGGTAACTAATGCAGTTTTACCTGCTAAATTGAATATGTTTGACATGTTTTTATTCTATTGATCATTTAAAAAGATCTCTCTCCCGAAAGTTCGGGACTGTGCTCCAGTCGAGATGATGAGCGTAAATTTATTTCAGTTCGGTAATGGCACAATGATCCATATCGCCATAATCTAAGTTTTCTCCGGCCATACCCCAAATAAAGGTATAGTTGCTTGTACCAGCACCCGAGTGGATAGACCAGTTTGGAGAAATAACCGCCTGGTCACTTTGCATCCAAATATGACGGGTTTCTTGTGGCTGCCCCATAAAGTGGCAAACGCTCTGTCCTTTCGGAACTTCGAAATAGAAATAAGCTTCCATCCTTCTATCGTGCGTATGTGCCGGCATGGTATTCCAAACACTTCCTGATTTTAACTCGGTCATGCCCATCTGCAATTGGCAGGTTGGCAAAACACTGTTCACCAACAACTTATTTATTATTCTATGGTTTGCAGTTTCAGGTGTGCCTAATTCTACGATTTCTGCTTCGGCCTTGCTTACCTTTTTGTTTGGATAAGTGTGGTGTGCGGGGGCAGAATTGATGTATAATTTAGCCGCCTCACCTGGTGTGGCAGATTCAAAAAATACTTCTTTTGTACCCTTACCAATATATAAAGCCTCTTTATAATCCAATTCGTATTTTTCGCCGTCAGCAGTAACGATTGCTTTTCCACCAACATTGATAATACCCAGTTCCCTACGTTCTAAAAAGTAGGTCGCTTTTAAATCATCAGGGTTTGGAAGTGCTATTTTCTGATCAACGGGCATTGCACCACCAACAATATATCTATCAAAATGAGATAAAGTTAGGGTTACCTGGTTGGCCTCAAATACGTTTTCGATCAAGAAATTATCCCGCAAAGCTGCGGTATCCATTTGTTTAACTTCTTTAGGGCTTTGCGCGTAACGGCTTTCGAATTTGTTCATTGGTTAAAAATTGAGTTTTGCGATCGGACCTGAACCGATATCAGATCCTATCCGCAAATATATTTATACGATACTTATTATTTGTATTAATACTCAACTTTATAATCCTTTTTTATGGTTTCTCCGCTCCAGGCTTTTAAACTGGTCCACGGCGCAGCTGAATCTGTCCAAAATTTATTATCGGCAGGTAAACCTAAGGTTAAAAAGCCCAAGGTGGCCATGTATAAACTTCCGGTAGACGTGTAGGTATCAGCCACTTCTGGTTGATGACCGTTAAAGCCAAGAACCAACCATCCTTTATCATCAAAATTCTGGTTTCCATCGTATAGTTTATGCATTACCGCGGTTAAGCCACCACGCACTTGTGATGGTTTTACATATTCTGGCAGTTTCTCCATTAGCGCTGTTTGCGCCAGGGCCTGAAATGCAGCTGTGCGGTAAGTAATGGAACGGCCATATGCTGGATAAGTGCCTTCTGGCGAGATAATCCTTTCCAAATATTCTGAATAACGTACCATTCTTTTCAATGCGATGTCATAATCGGCTTGAGATGCCCTTTTTTTATCAACCAATACCTTTAAAAGATCAACCAGCATTGGATGGATCACATATGAATTGTAATAATCCATGCTAAATTTCTCGCCATCACTGTACCAGCTATCGCCTACATACCATTCTTTCATTTTATTAATCGAGAATTGAACACGGGCAGGATCGTACTGTTCACCAATGCTCAATAAAAACCCTTCGGTTAAACCCGAAAACAATAACCAGTTATTGTAGGCGCCGCTTCTGGTACGTAGCGATTTAAATTCTTCTATAAATCTTTTTTTGGTGGTTTCATCAAGTGGCTCCCAGAGTGCTTTTGGCGCACGCAAAAAAGCATGTGCAACATAAGCAGCATCAACAATGGGCTGGCTTTCAGAGCGGTAACTGATATAATCAGGGCTTGCAGGATTTACTGAATTGGCCAGCGCTTTTAAAAGCTCGGTACGCATGGTTTTTCTTAGTTTACCCTCAGCAGAATCATCATCTGGTAAAGCAAGCCATGGCGCAACACCTGCAATGGTCCGTCCCAATGCCTCAAGATATGTCACTTTAGCCGCATTTAAGCCATAGCCAGGGGCTTTTTCTAATGGCATGTTCTTTTTTAAGGTTTCATTGGCCAGGTTGTGGATCACCGGATAGGCGATGCGGTTTAAGCTTTTAACCCAAAAAGCACGGTCTTCGGCACCAGTTGTTGGTTTCTTTTGTGCATTTGCAAGCTGCGAGAAAATCAGCAGTGCAGAAAAAATCAGTTTATATTTCATTATAGTTTCTTTAATAATGTATGTGGCATTAATGTTTAGTTTTATGTTATTTGGAGAGCAGGTTTCTGTACTACAATTCAGGCCTCTTCCCGCTTTCCGTTTTATCCTGATGAAGGATCAGGATGTCCACTTCAATCGGGTCTAGGTGGCACGGCAGTCATTACTATTATCGGTTAATTGCTTAGTTGACAAATATTAATTTTTGGCAGTCTTTGCACACACCACTGTTCATAAACCCGGTAGTAGCGTGCATCCCGATTTAAGCACGCGTTTATGTTATACTTTGGTGTACTTGCTTGTTTCACAGGTTTTCTATCGGGATAAAGCGAATAACGGGACTGCCGCTCCAGAAGCATCACTGAACGTTCATTTCCATAAAATAAAGAACTAAATATGCATTTGGGACCAATTTTGCTAAAAAACACGTTTAATCAATTGCTACAAATACCATTTTTTATACCTGGCTAAGGCTTCCAGATAGTAGTAATCGGCATAAATTAAAGGTACATCTATTTCGCTGTTTAATGGGTAAGCACCGGTGCTATGCATCAACAAAAAGCCACCGTTTTCACCTAATTTAGCATGATAAGCACTGCTCGAAAGCGAATAAATCATCGTTTCTGCTGCAGATTTAAATTCGGTTTTTTCGCTACCTGAAGTATATTGTCCAAGCTCTAACAGTGCAGAAGCCATCAGTGCACCTGCAGAGGCATCGCGTTTGGCAAAAGGAATACCCTGTGCATCGAAATCCCAGAAAGGAATTTTATCGGCAGGTAAATTTGGATGGTTCAATATAAAGTGTGCAATACCTTTTGCCTGTTTTAAATAAACCGGATCTTTGGTGAAACGGTACATCATGGTATAACCATACAAAGCCCAACCTTGTCCGCGTGCCCATGCAGAACAGTTTGCAGCCCCCTGCCAGGTGGCTTTCCTAATTACAGCTCCAGTTTCTGGATTATAATCAACTACGTGAAAAGAACTGAAATCGGGACGGAAATGGTTTTTTAAAGCTGTGTTTGCATGTATAACCGATATTTCTTTATACTTTTTATCGCCGCCATTATCGCTTACCCAGTTCATCATTTCCAGGTTCATCATATTATCAATAATTACCGGACACTCCCACAGTTTGCTTTTGTTCCATGATTGGATCGATTTTACCACCGGGCGGTACCGCGTTGCCAAAGATTCTGCAGAACGTTGAATCACAGCCTTGTATTCTGGTTTACCCGTTAAACGGTAAGCATTACCAAAGCTACAGAACATCATAAAACCCAAATCATGGTTTCCGGTATAAGTCTGATTTGGCTCAATCACTTTTAAAGCTTTTTCGGCCTCCTGTTTAATTTCCGCATTTTTAGTCTGTTCATATATATACCACAAACTACCAGCATAAAAGCCGCTGCACCACCATTTGATATCATAATTCACAGGTTTTCCCTTCTCGAAAGTCTGAGGTGTTTTTCCTTCAGGTATATTTTTGCCCAGCACCTTATACTGATCAAGGGCGAATTTAAATTCATCGTTAATTAACTGGTCCATAGGTTTTTTTGCAGTTTGAGCAAAAGAAACTGAACTGCTTAAAAACAGCAATGCGACAGCGAGATTGATTTTTTTCATAATTAATAGTATGTGTATTATTCTTTAATTTTAAAAGTTGCAGTAGCACCAGAAAGTGCACCAGCAGGTAGATTACAATTTATGTTTTGGGGTTTTAACATGCCCGGCAGTTTTAAAAACACCTGAATGCCTGCATTTTCCTGCGCCGGATCTGCAATATATAAAGTGGGGGTTTTACCATTTAAATCTTTAATGTAAACCGTACAGGCCTGGTCTACCCGCACCGATAAACCACCAGATGATAACGTTCCTGGTTTATAAAAAACAGCCTGCAGCATATCTAAACCGGTATGTTTTACTGCCTGTATTTCGGCAGTGTTTTCTAATATCTGGATCATTGAGCGATTGTACTTCTTCAAACCCGCCACATCTATTCCGGGCACAACAATATATTGATAGCTGGCATTTTGTGGATTTTGACCATGATTTAACCAGATTTTAAATACATTATGCTTCAACTCGGTTTTACTTTGAAAATGGTTGATGCGGTGCCAGCTTCCGGTTTGTGCTTTGCTGCTGATTTCTAAATTCCCACCCTGGGGAAAAATATACCCAATACTATCGTGGATTGCCCAGAGTTCGCTTGTCCCATTTTTCTGTGCACCATTTGAAGAAAACACCTCGCCACGCAACCATACCTGGTTGATCGTGGTGGCAATATTTTCTTTAGCGTTGCTGTTAATCCCAGCGCCTAAACAAACCACTTCCCGGTCAAAAAAGAACCATGCTTTTTTCGCCTGAACACTGTCGTAATTTAAATCATAACATGAAACACCATAAATACCATCGCTAACTCCCCCAACAAATTTGGTTGTACCCGGAATTCCCCATTCCTTTAATACTGTTGCCCCATTATCATCAGGATAATCTCTGTTGGTGGTTCCCGGGATTTTATCCCATTCCCAAACGGGCATCAGGTTGGCATATTCCGATCCACTGCGCTGGATATTGGTCGCCCCATCGGGGAGAAATTTCCCCAATATGTTTTCGTTGTTGCCGCGTTCTGTCCGTAAGGTTCGGATTGAAGCCGTTTGTATGCTGAAAGTATACGCTTTGCGAAGATGCAGCGTGTAACCACTTTTCCAATATTGGCTATGTGAAGCTGTTATCCCATAATCAACAGATTTTTTCCGTGCTGTTCTTAATGCTGATGCATCCCAATAGGCGGCATTTTCGGGATCAAACAGTTTAATCTTTCCTACCATTCCGCCCATCCCGCTACTTAAAGAATCTTTACGGCTAATGCCCCGTCCACGTACATTAAAATCGTAAAACGATCCTCTTACCGTCCTCAAAAAAGTATTTTTAAGGTAATTGACTAAAATGGTCAACTGAGCTCTCGGCAAGGCATATTCCGTTTCTCTTAAATAGAATGCTGCATTAACCGAATTACCGGCAAACACTCGTCCATAACTGGCAATGGCCTGTTGTTTTCCATGCTGGTAATAACTACCATCCACCTGAATGCCTTCTTTTCCATCTGCAATGGCAATAGGTTCGAACAGGTATTTAGCAGCCGAATCTAATGTTGCCTTGTTTTGTGTTAAACAGGCACGGTACAGATAATGCAAAGCCTCATCAGAGGTATTGGCACCATCGCCGGTTTTTAACTTTCTGATCATTCTATTGATCAATGCCTTTTCCAACTCCACAGGAAGTTGCGTTTTCGCATTCCGCATCAAAATCAACGTTTGGCCAATGGCCTGGGGATAAAAAATATCATTGTACCACCAGTTTTTGTTCTTCGGATTTTTATCCAGCCAATGCTGCAAAGATTTAACAATCGCGCCATATAACTCAACATTTTGATACAGCTTATTTGATGGACGGATATAAGCACTTGCCATATCTTTTATCCTGTTTAGCGGATCGTATTGTGCGTCTGCATAGTTAATATCGGTCCAGCTTCCATCTGACTTAAGTGCAGGTAAGTTTTTAGTTATCCTTTTCGTTAGCACACCATCATTTATCCCTACTTGCAGATCCTGATTGATGCGCTCCATAATAGTGGCATAGGTTTTTTGTTGTGCCCGTGCAAAAAGGCAGCTTAAACAAACAAAAATTACTGATAACCATATTTTCAATCCGCTATTTTTCATGCTAACCATCATTTTTTACTGTTTAAAGGAGATTTATAAATCCTTACATAATCAACCTCATATTTCAATGGTAAAATCTCTTCCTTTAAAGGCCCGCCCAAAGTTCCCTGCCTGCCAAGTGCCAGGTTAAGCAGCAGATAAAATTCTTTCCTAAAAGGATTATCCACTGCGTTATCTGCTTTCTTAATATCAAATACCATATATTTTAAATCATCATAATAGAACTCAATTTTATCCTGATCCCAGTTAATGGCGTACACATGGAAGTCTTGCCAAGGCCTGCCAACCACTGGTTTTTCCCCCTGGTATTTATAGTTATTGGTAGAATCTGTATAATGTACCGTTCCGTAAACCTGTGTAGAATCTTTTCCCACAAATTCCAGAATATCAATTTCGCCACAATTGGGCCATTTTACCAGCCCGCGGTTGGTACCCAGCATCCAAATGGCCGGCCATGCACCAACCCCCTTACATACTTTTGCCCTAACCTCTATCCGGCCGTATTTAAAATGCTGCTTCCCTAAGGTTATTACACTAGCCGAGGTAAAATGTGCACCTTCAAATTCTTCCTTTTTTGCTTCTATCACCAGGTTTCCATTTTCTACCCTGGCGTTTTCCAATCTGTTCTTTGTATAAAACTGTGGTTCTTTATTGCGTACAAACCCTTGTTCGTAAGTCCATTTTTTAGCATCAGGCAAGCCTGTATAATCAAATTCATCACTCCAGATCAATTTTCGTTTTATGCCATCGCTTTGCGCAAAACAGTTAAGGGCAACTATACAAAACAACGGGATTAATACTTGTTTATTCATAAAAGTAGGATGTAAACACGACCTGCGTTAAGATTAGTTAAGCAGCTGTGCTTGTTATTAAAGGATAACCTTAATATTAAATTCCTTTGTCGTTGTTTTACGCTCGTTGGGATTAACATTATAAGCCACAAAAGTTGCCCTGTATTTACCCACGGCAGCATATTTATAAGCATATGATGTGGTAGCAGATGCCGTAATATTTTTTACTGTAGCAGTTGCAATATCAGGCGACACCCGCCCAACATACAAAGCCTTACTCACAATCCAACTGGTATTTGTTGGAAGCGTTGCCGCGCCACCAACAATGGTAAGTGCAGTTGTAGTGGCTACCCATCGCGCACTTGCCGGTGTCCAAACGTTGCCATAACGTGTCCAGTAAGCATTATCATTTGCTAGCGAGCCCAAATTATAGCTGTAATCCCCCAATACATTGTTTACAGTATAGTTAGTAATGGTCCAGGTGCGTTGCGTTGAGCCTGTTACGCCCGAATATTTAAAAGCAATAAAAAGCGAATCGTTTACACCACTTACCAGGTCAGCCAGATCAACATTGCCTGTATTTACTGCGGTAGCACTGGTAGCCAGAGGTGTCCGGGCAGTAATGTTTGTCCAGGCTGCATTTACAACCGTTGCCGAATCTCTTGAAGGCAGCTTATTGGTAGCCAAAACCTGTAAAGTATTAGTTTGTGTGCCAAACTGGGCAGTGCTTGTGAAAGACAATGTGGGTATGCCCTGTGCCATTGCCCTATCGCGATATTCGTATTTATTGCCTGTGGTACCGCCCCAAAAAGCAATGTTATCGGTGTAACCATCGAGCGCAAACTTACAGGTATCGCCCAGTTTAAAAACCAGGGTATCGCCAATTGTAGCACGCGCATTGATCAGATTAATGCCTGCAGTTGGGGCATCAGTTGTGAGGTCTTTCTTGCATGCTGTAAAAAACAAAACTACAAGCGCACCTATATTGAATAGATATTTCATCTTCTTTTCCATTTTGAGGTTAATTAATATCCTGGATTTTGAGTTAAAGCCTTGTTTAAGTTTAACTCGTAAGTTGGTTTGGGGAGCAGTACATGTCGTTGGGTAATCCCGGTAATTCCGCTATAACCAACGGCGTTTCCTGTTGTTGCCGAAACCCCGTTAGCTACTGCATAGTTAGCAAAGGTTTGCATATCACCCACAAAGTTACCCCAACGGATAAGATCGGCTTTACGGTAAGCTTCGAAGCACAATTCACGCATGCGCTCATCCCTGATAGCGAGTTGAAAATCGGCTTTGTTTAGCCCTGGTGTTAACAGGTATTCACTTCCATTGGTAATGCTTGCTGTAGCGGTAGCGGTTACACCACTGGTTGGCGCAGCAATGCTTACCGTTGGTGCATTAGTAAAATAGGGCCCTGCAGCTGTTAGGTTTCCTCTGCTGGTTAACTTAATGCCGGTTACTACTCCACCCGTAGATACTACAGCAACAGCCGTTGCTCCCGAGCCACCACCACCGCTAATGGTTACCGCCGGTGGATTAGCAGCACTATAACCCGAACCTCCGTTAACCACTGTAATATTTTTCACAATGTTGCCATACGTCGTTCCGTAAGCCCTTTTTCTTACCTGGTTAATGGCATCGTAGGCCGCTGCCGTTGGGCCATTAACCTGATTTTCGGCTTCTGCTTTCATCAATAACACATCCGAATAACGGATTACAGGCCAGTTGATGTTATAAGTACCCAAATTCCTCGAGGTTTCCGGACAATATTCGCGACGGAATTTCCCACACATCATTTGCCATGGATTTGGCTTTTCTGTTTTACTCCTTACACCGCTGGTTGTATTTACCGTCCAGATAAAATCAGCACAATTCCAATCTCTTCTGGTATCTAACGATGCTTTGTTTACCAACGTGCTGGTGGGCTCCACTTCATAACTATCAAATAACTTTTTGGTGGTTTGTACCCAGCCAACCGCAGCATAAGAGGCAGGGTCGAAAGTTCCGTTAACGGTAAGAATAGCCGATTGGATACCCACAAAGTTTCCGATATCGTTACCGGTTTTATTGGTTACGCCGGCGGCTGCACCTGCCGATCCCCATTCTAAAATATCTTCCTTTACATCATACTTATCCTGGCATAAATTGATAAAAACCTGCTTATAATCCGGATTTAAGCCATGCAAGCCAGAATTGATTACTTTATCAGCATACGCAACTGCATCGGCATATTTTGTGGCATCATTGGTTGGATAACCTGCCCAATACAGGTAAACGCGCGCCAACATGGCTTGTACAGCCGTTATGGTTACCTGATCGTTATAACCAAGGCCTGTGGCTGTTCTGCCTTGCAATAAAGTTTCAGCTTCTTTTAAATCGGCCACAATCTGTGCATAAACCGCTGCCTGAGGTGATGCCGGAATATTGGTTTCGGCAATACCAGGACTATGCAGAATAATGGGTACCGCACCAAAATTAGTGGTGAGGATAAAATAATTGTAAGCCCTTAAAAACAACGCTTGCCCTTTAATGTAACCCCGCTGTTTTTCATCCATTGTTGGCTTATTAATATTATCAATCAGCACATTGGCATTATTAATACCCAAATACGGCCAGCGCCAAACATCGGCCACATAAGCATGCCCGGCATCATAAGAATAATAAAGGCCACGTGCCTCGCCGTTTACAGGTCTGTTTGGCAACATTTCGTCTGTTGCGCTTACAAAATTAAAGTTCAATACCTGCCCGTACATCCGCTCGTACATCATATTACTATATATACCATTAAGTGCTACCTGCAACTGATCTGCCGTTTCATAATAATTAGATGGGCTGTAAAAATCTGTTGGTTCAGTATCTAAGAATTTTTTGCATGATGATGATAACGCCATCACAAATAAAAAAGCCAGAATATATTTATTTTTCATTGTCTTATTTTTTAATGGTGATTAAAATGTTGCGTTTAAACCAAAGGTTATCGTGAACGACTGTGGGTAAGTGCCATAATCAAACCCTGGGGTAAGGTTGCTCGGCCGTGATGAAGCTTCCGGATCCAGGCCCGAATAACCAGTAAGGGTTAACAGGTTTTGAGCCGATGCATTTAAACGCAGTTTCGACATACCAATACTTTTAAGCATTTTGTTAGCGAAATTATAACCCAGCTGAACGGTTTTTAAACGCAGGTATGATCCATCCTCTACCACTCTGGATGAGTAATTTGCAGCAGCCATTCCACCCGCCCTAAATAAATCATTGTTCTGGTTACCTGGTGTCCAACGGTTTTGGAACGAAGCATACTGGTTCAGGTTTGGATTGGTTACAATACCACCTTCAAAAACATAACGGTTGGCATTGATGATATTATTACCGTACGACCATTGTAAGAAGATGCCCAGATCCCAGTTTTTGTAACTAAAGTTATTGCTAAAACCGCCCGTGTGAATAGGCAGCCCCCTGCCAATGATGGTATAATCGTTATTGTTTACCACCAAATCGCCGTTTAAATCTTTGTATTTAATATCACCCGGCTGTATAGATGTTCTGGTAGAACCGTTGGTGGTTACATTTGGCTTAAGCAAAAATGAACCATTTGGCATTTTATCAAAATCACTGTATTGGTAAACACCATCGAAAATTAGTCCATACATCTCACCAACCGAACGGCCTTTAACAGATATGTATGGCGATAAACTAGTATAAGTGGTATTAAAAAAAGTTCCGGAACCAGCAAGTAAAGAGTTTTGTCCTTCAGTTAATTCCAGAATTTTATTCTTGTTAAAGCTGATGTTGAAATTACTCGTCCATCGGAAATTTTTAGTCTGAATATTTGTGCTGTTCAGGGTAATCTCCAAACCGCGGTTTTCTAAACTACCGATATTTTTAAATCCGGTTCCGCTTTGTACGCCACTTGCATAAGGCAGCTGTGCATTCAGCAATAAATCGTTGGTTACCCGCTTATAAACATCAGCAGTTAACCCAAGGCGGTTTTTAAAAAAGCTCAGGTCCAAACCGATATTGGTTTGGGTATTCGTTTCCCATTGCAGATCATAATTGCCTGATGCGGTGATTACCGAGCCAATGGCTACAGGTTTACCATTAAATGAATACCAGTATTGTGTATTGCCCAGGTTGAGTTGTGGCAAGTAAGCAAAATCGCCAACGCGGTTATTGCCAGATTCGCCATAACCGATCCGCAGTTTACCATCAGATAACCAGGTGGCCCCCTTTAAGAAAGATTCCTGACTAAAGCGCCATCCGGCCGATGCCGAAGGAAAATAACCCCAACGCTTGCCCGGAGCAAATTTCGACGAGCCATCTGCCCTGAAACTGGCCGTTAATAAATATTTGCCTTTAAAATCATAATTCAACCTGCCTAAAAATGATTGCAAGGTCCAAACCGAACTACGCGAATTGACAACGGTATTTGCAGCTGGCACTAAATCAAGCGCATCTATACCTAAACTTTCATTGGTAATTTGCGAGGCATAAATCGAGCGGTAAGAACTTTTGCTCCGCTGTGCAGAATAACCCGCCAAAACAGTTAAGTTGTGGTCTTTATTGAAAGTGTTTTTATAAGTTAGGGTATTGTCATTTAACCAGTTAAAAGCCGGACTGGTGGCATAAGTTCCGTTCGGACCTGATGAGTTCCATTTACTGCCCGATTGTGTTAGGGAGTTATTAAAAATATTAGTTTCCGTATTGGCATTGGTAATCCCTGCAGCCACCCTTAATTTTAGTTTTGGTGTAAAAGCATATTCAGCATAACCATTGGCCACCATGGTAGTGGCTTTATACATGGTTTTCTGGTTTTCTAAACTGATTAACGGGTTTACACGATAATCCTGGTTATTGGCCAGCTCATTTGTAGGGTCGTAAAACGAATCAAGCAGATCGGTATTCTGGTCTCTGCCAGAAATTGCCGCAGCAGGACGATAGCCCCAAACAGAATACAACAATACCGAAGAGGCATAAAAATTGGTGGCAGAAATTGGTGTCCCGAAAGTTTCACTATAGGCATAATTTACGTTTACACCTGCTTTTAATTTATCGGTAACGGTTTGGTCGAGTACAAAACGTCCCTGGTAACGCTTAAAACCACTATACTTTACAATTCCTTTCTGGTTATTGTAGTTACCGGAAATAGAGTAGGTTGTTTTATCGTTTCCACCCCTTAAGGCAATATCATGGTTTTGGTTCTGCCCGTTCTGAAAAATATAATCCTGCATATCCAGGCTCGATACATTCTGGTAATCATTTACGGTAACGCCATTCTTTAAATACACAGAATCAGCAAAAACAGGATTCAGTTCTTTTACATATTTCACAAACTCAAAGGCATTCATCACCGGAATTTTTTCTGGCGATTTTTGCGTACCGTAATAAGCATTATAACTAAGTTGTGGTTTGCCCGCCTTGCCCCTTTTGGTGGTAATAAGCACTACCCCGTTAGATCCACGCGCACCATAAATGGCAGTTGCCGAAGCATCTTTTAATACATCTATGCTTTCAATATCAGATGGGTTGATGGAGTTTGCATTGGCATCTTCAGAAGGGAAGCCATCGATAACGTATAATGGTGAGTTGTCTTGTGAGATGGATCCAGCCCCGCGGATCACAATGTTTGCTGTTGCACCCGGTTGGCCATCACTGGTTGATACCTGTACCCCTGCCACACGGCCGGCCAGCGCCTGATCGAATGATTTGACAGGAGCCTGTTCCAGATCTTTCATATTCACCGAACCTACAGCACCCGTAAGGTCGGCCCTTTTGGTAGTTCCATAGCCCACAACCACTACATCACTCAAACCTGTAATAGAAGATTTTAATACCACATTAATCGTACTACGCGTACCTACAGTTACGGTTTGCGAAGCATAACCTACATAGTTAAAAACCAGTTGATCTGTTGCTAACGCCTGAATTTTAAACCGGCCATCAGCATCTGTTTGTGTAGTGGTTTTACTCCCCTTTATACTAACCGATACGCCGGGCACTGTTTGTTTACTTTCATCCGTAACTACACCAATAATGGTTTTACTTTGGGCAAAAACAGTAACATTGCTAAGTAGTAGGAAAGTGAGTAATAATAAAAGCTTAGGGAAAAGGTACGCATGCAATGGCATGCCTGTTCTCCCCGGGATGTAGAGTTTACTCATAATTGTTGGTTAAATTGGTTATTAGGTCTGTTTGTTAGGTTTAGCTTTAAAAAGCATTCCCCGCAGAACAAACTTATAGCATAGCCCATTTCGAAGGGGTATAATTTTCTAAACATTTAGGGGTAATATTCTAAATATTTGGCAAAAATGCTTTTAAACCATAATTTAGATTGCCAATAACAACTATAACCAATTATCTCATGCCTAAAGCTTTCCTGAAATTTTTGTGCTGTGCAGCCCTGTTTTTAGGATTTGTAACATCAGGAAAATGTCAACAACCAATTTTGTTCGACCACCTTGGTATAGAGAAGGGCTTATCACAAACTTCGGTACTGGCCATCTGCCAGGATAAAAAAGGATTTATGTGGTTCGGTACCCGAAATGGCTTAAACCGTTACGATGGGTATAACATTAAAGTGTACCAATTTTCAGCGGCCGACTCCCTTTCCATATCGCATAATTATGTTGTAAGTCTTTTATCAGATTCGCATCAAAATTTATGGGTAGGTACCGATGCAGGTTTAAATAAGTATAATGAAAAAACGGATAATTTTGAGCGCATTACCGCCAGCCCTAAAGGCATTAGCAACAATATGGTTAACTGCATTACCGAAGATAAAAATGGAAATGTATGGCTTGGCACACTTAACGGATTAAACTTAATTGTAAACGGGAACCTTAAAAAGATTAAGGTTTTTTTTAAGGATAAAATATACCATAACATCAGAACCATAAAGCAGGATCACGAAGGAAATATCTGGGTTGGAACATCCAGTGGCTTATTAAAAATGACTGTTAAAAATGGCGCTTACGAAACGGCTGTTTTTAAGAATAAGGGTAAAGCTGGCGATATCAGCGAAAATTATATCACGGGTATAATTGAAGATAGCCAGCACAAACTGTGGTTCAGCACGCAGGATAATGGTTTAAACCTGTATAACCCTTCAACCAATACCTTTAAAAATTTTAAACATTCAGATAGTCAACAGTATTCGCTTGTAAACAACACCATCCGCACCATGGTTTTAGACGATGCGGGCAAATTATGGATAGGTACATTGGATGGGATTAGCATAATGGACACCCAAAATTTTAACTGTACCAACTTACAGTACGATCCCGACAACAAAAAAAGCCTGTCGCAGAATTCGGTACATCGATTATATAAAGATCAGAACGGTTCCATCTGGGTGGGCACTTATTTTGGTGGTGTTAACATCAACTATCCGTATACCACAGCATTTAACATTTATAGCACCAATAAAAATACCTCAAGCATTAACAACAATGTGGTAAGTGCCTTTGCCGAAGATGAGCATAAAAATCTCTGGATCGGAACCGAAGGCGGCGGATTAAATTATTTCAACAGGCTAACAAAAACATTCACCGCTTTTAAAAACGATGGCCGCAGCAATTCGATTAAATCCAACCTCATTAAAAAAATAATACTCGATAAAACCGGTAAACTCTGGATAGGTACGCACTCCGGCGGACTTAATCTTTACGACGGCAAGAACCATACTTTTAAGCGTTTCGACTTTAGTGCGAAACAGGAAGATGTACCCGATGAAATTACTGCAGTGGCCGAAGATAAAAATGCACACCTATATGTAGCCACTCAACGTAACGGCGTCAAAATTTCCAATCCTGAAAAAACCAGATTTTACAACTTTCAGCTGCCTTCAATTTTTCCGAATTTACCAATAGTTAAAGCTTTAACGGTAACCGATCGCGTTTACTTCGGCACCACAAGCGGATTTAGCATTTACAACATTGATAAAAAAGAGTTTTACACCTTATGCGATGCAAAAACCAAAAAACCTTTAGATTATTATGTAAACGGCATTGCAGAAACAAAAAATAAAGAGGTTTATATCTGTACCAACAACAGAGGGTTAGTGCAGTACGATCAAAAAAAGAACAAAGTAATTTACTACACGGTAAAAAATGGTTTACCGAACGATAATGTGCTGGGCCTTTTAGAAGATGACAATGGGAATCTATGGATAAGTACTGCCAACGGCTTATGCATGTTTAACAGGGAGCACAAAACCTTTAAAAACTATACCGTTGCCGATGGCTTGCCGGGAAACGAATTTAATACCAATGCCTTTTTTAAAAGCAGCAATGGCGAAATGTTTTTTGGTGGTTATAATGGCTTTATCAGCTTTTTTCCTAACCGCATACAAACCAATAATAAGGCCGCAGTCATGGTAATAACCGGTTTAAAAGTTGATAACAAACCAGTAAAAATTAATGCTGAGGACCGCCTGCTCGATGAAAATATTAGCTTAAAGGATAAGCTCGTTTTTTCTAACCATCAAAATACATTTAGTTTAAGTTTTGCCTTACTGAACTTTATTAAACCTGAAAAAAACCGCTATTCCTATAAATTAGACGGTTTCGAAAAAAACTGGAACGATGTAGATGTCCCAACGGCTGCTTATACCAATCTTCCTCCTGGCAACTACACTTTTATGGTTAGAGGGGTTAATAATGATGGCATTCCAAGTTCAAATATCCGTAAAATCGATATTACGGTAAATCCGCCATTTTATAGAACCTGGTGGGCCTACCTGTTTTACTTTTGCGCTTTTGCAGCCATTTCCATTGTATTTATCCGCTATTTATTAATAAAAGCTGTATTAAAAAAAGAAAAAGAGATTAACGAACACAAGCTTGAGTTCTTTACCAATATTTCTCACGAAATACGTACACCTTTAACCCTCATTCTGGGCCCCTTAGATAAATTGATCGAAAATGCAAAAGATGATCCCGCCCTGAACCGGGATCTGCAACCAATAAAAAATAATGCCGACCGTTTAATGAACCTGGTTACCGAACTGCTTGACTTTAGAAAGACAGAAAGTGGAAAAATGGCATTACATGTGAGTCCGGGCAACGTGGTAAAATTTTGCAGGGAAATATTTCTGGCTTTTCAGAACATGGCCATTGCTAAAAATATCGATTATCAGTTTGAAACCGAACACGCAGAAATTGAGCTTTATTTTGATAAAGTTCAAATGGAAAAAGTACTCTTCAACTTACTTTCTAATGCCTTTAAGTTTACACCTGTTAATGGAAAAATTTTTCTGAAAATAGAAACAGAAAAACAATTGCTCCATATTAAGATATCTGATAATGGCAAGGGTATTCCTTTAGAGAACCAGGCCAACCTATTCACCAATTTTTATCAGGCCAATGCCACTACAACCATTGGTACCGGTTTAGGCTTATCGTTCTCTAAAAGCATTGTAGAGCTCCATCATGGCCAGATCAGTTTCGAAAGCATACCTAAAAACGACAAAGCCTTTGGCCATACGGTTTTTACTGTAAGTTTAAAAATAGGAAAACAACATTTTAACACTACTGATTTTATAGCTGATTATGTTTATTATGATGATGCGGCAAACTATAATATACCCACTTTGCCAGAAACAGCATCACTGGTAGAGGAACTTGCTGAGGCGGCACCAACTGTAGAAAAAGAGAAACGCAGTATTTTACTAGTAGAAGATAACGAAGATGTAAGAGCCTTTATTAAACAGGCTTTAAGCCCCTCATACCAGATTTACGAAAGCGAAAACGGGGCTAAAGGCTTAGATTGTGCTTTAGAGCTGATTCCCGATTTAATTATCAGCGATGTAATGATGCCAGTGATGGATGGCCTGGAATTATGCAGAAAACTTAAAACCGATGAAAGAACCAGCCATATCCCTGTCGTTTTATTAACGGCAAGATCTGCTTATGTACATCAGGTAAACGGTTTCGAAAATGGTGCCGATGCCTATATTATGAAACCATTTAACTTAAAAATACTCCAACTGAACATCCAAAACCTGTTAAACGCCAGGGAAACCATTAAACAAAAATTTGCGCAAGTAATTACGCTGGAGCCTAAAAACCTGGTGATTAACACTACGGAACAAAACTTTTTGAATAAAGTTATTCAGCTTATCGAAGACCGGATTGCCGATCCGGATTTTGATGTACCCACCCTATCTTCAGAAATTGGCATGAGCCAACCTGTACTCTACAAAAAAATAAGGGCACTAACCGATCTTTCGGTAAACGACTTTATTAAATCGCTGCGGATAAAAAGAGCAGCCCAATTACTTAAACAAGGTCCAGGCAATATTGCTGAAATTGCTTATTCAGTAGGTTTTAACGATCGGAAATATTTTAGTTCGGAGTTTAAAAAACATTTCGGCAAAACGCCGAGTGAGTTTATGAGCAATGATTAGCCAACACGGATTTCGGCAACCTGCTGATCGAAATGATTGTTCATAATGGCCTGATAAACCTGTTCTGCAGCATGATACAATACATCTACTTTTTCAAACAAGCATATCACGTCGGGCTCACTAATTGCATAATTATTTTCATAGCGAACAGCCAGGTAAGCTTCATCAAGCTGATGTAAAAGACAAATTTCTTCTTCATCGTCGCTAAATAGCTCAGAAAGCGGTTTAATATAGGCTTTAACATACAATTGATGGGCTTTAATGCGATGTGTTTTTTTATCTTTTCCCATTACCAAAATTTCAACGGCGCGGTACATTAAATCGAAAACCTGGTGCAGCATAAAAGCACAATGCTCAAAATTTTGTTCTTTAAAATAGAAATTGGCTCCAGATAAAAATTTGTTGGCCTTACTTGTTTCGTGTTGATAGGCGCGGCTAACCCGATCTGCAATGAACTCAGGTGCACCACATTCAAGAAAACTTCCAGATTTAGTAAATAAACAATTTTGAGCTGCAGTAGCATAATAAAAAAACAAACTCCCGGCTAGCAAAGCCTGCTCAACTTCATGCACATGGAAAACCCGATAACTAAATTCCGTTTGCCCATTAAATACAATATTTAATACCGGCGTTAATTCGTTTAAAATACGCACATGTTTAAACGAAACCATAATCAGCATTTCTCGCACCACTTTATCTGCAAAAAAATTATTGTGGAAATAAATATATTGAATAGGTACCGCAGCTGTAATGCGCTTTAATAAGCGTATTACGGTTTCTTCTTTTATGGCACTATGGCTAAGGTTTAAGCATTTATTCCGCATAATACCGCCTTTCATCTTTAATATCATCACTTAGTGAAGGATTACCGATCATCAGAAAAAAAGCTTCCATGATCATCAGCATGGCTTCATACTGTTCAAATAAAAATTCTTTATCCATCAGTTTAATGCTGCTCCCGGTACTAAATGCGGCATACAGCCACTCTAAAAGGCCCAGGCGCAACTGTTTAATTTTTTCAGGAATGAAAAAAGACGTTACAAAGCGATAAGGATTTTCTATGTGTTCGGGCACCAGCGTATTTACTTCACAAAGGCCTTTGTTATACACTTCGGTTGTAATAAAACGATCTTCAGTAATTAACCCTTCAGGCAAGGCTTGCTGATAAATTAGTTTTTTGTTTGCAATTAAATAACCAGCATTAAGCAATTTCGTAAACTGGTTATACAGAAAAAAATAATCGGCAACATCACCTAAACGGTGCGCTTCTGATAAGGCCATTTTATACCATTTTTTCAGGTATATTTTATGCCCCGCAAGGTTATCCAAACTAAAGAAAAATTCAATTGCCTTAAACGGATCATCAAATAATTCCTGATTGAAAGCCAAAGGCGATGTACTTTCGAACATGGCCATATGGTAATAGCGATCGGTACTTTTAAAACTATTTTTAGTGATTAGCCTTTCGTGGATGAGCCAACAGGCCTCCAGCATTTTCATGGTATTCTCGTAAAACGCAGCAACATACTGATCCCAATCCAGATCGAGCTTATTTTCCAATCCGGCCAGTAACCATTCCTTGTAAACCATCTTATAGCTATCCGATTCAAAGAAGATAAAAATATCTAAAAAAGTAAATTTTGGGTTTTTCATTTCGCTCTTGCTCAACAACTTCGGGCAATAATCAAGTACAACCGATTCGTGTTCCAGATTACATTCATCTAGCTCAATCGCTTTTACAAAAGCAGTATCAGCTTCAATCCGGTTAAAAATTAAATCCGAATAATCGAACAGCGGCACCAGTTTTTCATAAAACCCCAATAGCTTTGCAGGATGCTTTTGCGGCGAATAATCGAATTCGTTTTGAGATGGGTTTAACCAGTTTTTTAAAAAATTTAAATGATGGCCTACACCATCTGATAAAAAAAAGCTTTCAATGGCATCAATAAATGCTATCGTTTCTTTTTTAAAATTTGAGTTCCCTTCCATAGCGTATAGTTTTAAATTATTATCTTAGCTAACGAATTTAGCAAAATAAAATAAGTTTAACTATATTTTATACACAAAACTTATTAACATACTACTATGAATGAGAATCAGCGCTTAAAGTCATTAATGGATTTATTGTATTTTAAAACCCAAAAAGATTTTGCTACCGCATTGAATATTAAACAGGGCTCTTTATCGGATATTTTAAGAGAAAGGGTTAATGTATCAAACGCTATTAAAGATAAACTCGAGCTTAAATTCGACGTAAATTTAACATGGCTTGAAAATGGAACGGGCGAACCCTTTTTTAAAAAGAAGCCAGGCGTTAACGAAAGCAAAGAGGGCGTTCCCTATTTCGATATGAGCCTATCGGATGCTAAAGATTTCCTGGTAGAAGAACAACGGGCAGAATACCTGGTAAATTACCTCCCTTTTAACGATTGTACAGCCTATTTACCCGTTTATGGCGATAGCATGTACCCTAAATATGCCGCAGGCGAAATTATCGCCATAAAAGAAATTACCAATTACGAAATTCTACAGTGGGGCGAAGCTTATGTGGTGATGACGGATGAAGATAGTAACAGCTTACGTACCATAAAGCTAATTTTTCAGCACACCGATAATACCAAACTAATCCTCCGTTCTTCAAATCCCAATTTTAAAGGCGATACCATAATCCGTAAAAAAAACATCCAGGCACTTTACATTATAAAAGGAAAAATTACACGGAATATTATTTAGCAGAACAGTTTTCAGTTCGAGTTTGTATTAAAAAATGTCATCCTGAGCTTGTCGAAGGATCTTGTTAAATATCTTACAAAGCGTTTCGACGGGCTCAACGTGACAAATTTAGAGTGAATTACAAATATGAGAGAGATTCCCAAACTGGATCTGCGTCATCATCTTTAATCAGCGGGAATAAATAAAAAAGGGCTCCCGCAGATCAGCAGATTTTCGCGGATTTTTAAAAAATCATTTACGCCACTTATTGAAGCATAGAATTGCTTAGCAGGTATAAAACTAGCAACTGCTAGTATAATGTTGTTAACTGCGTTAATAAAGTTACCTACCTCTCCGATAAAGTTGTTAACTGCGTTGATAGAACTGTTAACTGCAAGGATAAACCTACGAACTGCGAGTATAAAGTTGTTCACTGCGTTGATAGAACTGTTAACCGCAAGCATAAACCTACGAACTGCGAGTATAATGTTGCTCACTGCGTTGATAGAACTGTTAACTGCAAACTTAGAACTATTAACTGCTTTCATAATTCCGTCATCCGCAAGCATAAACCTAGTCATTGCAAGTATAAAGTTATTCACTGCGCTGATAGAACTATCAACTGCTGTTATAATTCCATCAACTGCAAGCATAAACCTAGCCATTGTAAACTGCCAATCCGATTCTGCGTTTATCATCTTAAATCAGCGGGAGTATAAAAAAGGGTTCCGCAGATCAGCAGATTTTCTCGGATTTTAAAAAGCCATATAGGAGTTTGTTTATAAAATTGTCGTCCTAAGGGATAATTTATTGTATAAAAATCAATATAAATGACAGTGGGTTTAGGGAGATAAATGATCTCGAAGTATCGTCATTTCGACCGTAGTGGAGAAATCTTTTAAATTCGTTTCAATATTTGCTTCAAAGATCTCTCCATTCCGTTGCACTCCAGTCGAGATGACGACCCTTATTAAGAATCTGTCAATGAAAACTAAAAAAGCGGTCCGATCAATGATCAGCCCGCTTTGCTTATATATTTCCAACCCGCTTAGTATCCCGGATTCTGGTACATTTTAACCGGATCTAATTTCACCTCATCAAAAGGAATAGGATAATACCTGTCTTTTGTGGTTACGTTAGCCAGCTTGGCAATTCCATATGCCGACTGTGGTTTCGCTTTTAAGTAAGTAACCAACTCTGCAGCAGTAAAATTCCTGATTAAATCGAACCATCTTTGGTGTTCGAAAGCAAACTCTACCCTACGCTCGTGTAAAATGGCCAGTTTTAAAGTCGGGAATTTAGCCGCATAAGTAGCATCTGTTTTGGCAACCGCATAAACTGGCATACCTGCTCTTGTTCTTACCATATCCAAATATTGAATAGCTATGGCATCGTTGCCCTGCAACATATTTACCTCAGCAAGCATCAAAATCACATCGGCATAACGCATTAAAATCCAGTCGTTGCCTCCATAACCATTTTTCGTAGCCAATTCACTCGCATCGCGGAATTTGGTAATAAACCAATCTTTTACAGTCGCATCATTTGCAAACTTTACAGAAAAATCTTTCCTTAAATCACTCGTTTCATATTCGTTGATCAGATCTAACTTCACATTGCCACCAATACCGGTAGAAACCTTTAACGAATTAATGGTTTCGCCTTTCGCCTGGTTGTTGGCGGCGATGCTTGAGCTGTAATTAATATCACCCTGTTTGTAAGAAATCTGGAAAATCAATTCTTTACAGGTCGTTTTTTTCGTTACGTCGAAAACATCGGTATAGGGAATTTCGGAAAGATTCCCAAAAGCTTTCATATTATAGGCCGCCAAAAGGTAAGTATTGGCATTGCTTAGGTTTTCGGCCTTATTGTTTGGCAGGGTGGCCGCCATGGTTAAATAAACCTTGCCCAGATAGGCATTTATGGCGGCTTTAGATGTTCTTCCGATATTCGCCGTTGCCGGAAAGTTGGGTAACGTACTGTTCAAGCCGTCTTTTAAATCGGCTACAATTTGATTGTAAACATCCGCTTCAGGTGCGCGGAAAACAAAGGGCGTCACCTCTTCATTAGTTGATAATTGTTTTGTTACCAACGGTACCGCGCCCCACTTCCGTACTAGTTCGAAATACATAATGGCCCTTATGAATTTAGCTTCTGCAGCGTAATTTGCCTTATTAGCCTGAGTGGTAAAATTCGCTTTATCAATGTTGGATAAAATAAAATTAGTTCTGGTTACCGCATTGTAAAGGGCTAACCAATGGGCTTTCAGATAGGAGTTACTTGGCAGCAGGGAAAAATCGTTAAACTGAAAAGGTTCACCCGCATTACTCTGGTTATCATTTCTTCCGGTATCGTCAGAGCGTTCATCGGTAAATAAACCACTGTTCTCTCCCATAGTGTTGCTGCTTCTCAACGATTGATAAGCACCATTTACGGCCAGTAAAACATCATTTTCTGTTTTAAAATAATTTTCAGGCGCTACTGCATTTGGATTCTTTTGATCCAGAAAATCCTTTTTACAAGCACCAAGGCCAACCACAACAGCCAGGGCTAAAACGATATAAATATTTTTTCTCATGTTCTGAATTTTAAAAAGTTAATTTAATGCCAAGATTATAGGTTCTGGCTAACGGATAGTTACCATAATCCACACCCGGAGTTAAGTTAGAACCTCCACTGTAATCAACCTCTGGGTTATAACCTTTGTAATCGGTAATGGTAAAAGCGTTATCTACACTGGCATAAACGCGGATATTATTCACTTTAAGCGTACTGGCAAGCGATTTTGGGAAAGTATAACCCATGGTGATGTTGGTACACCTGAAATAAGAACCATCCTGAATGTAGAAAGACGATAAACGTGTGCTATTGCTCTGCGTACCCGCCCTCGATGCGCGGTAGTTTAAGCCGCTACCGGGATTTGACTCGTTTCTGTAACGGTCGGCTACTTCGACATACTGATTTCCCGAACCTTCAAAATTATAAAGGTAATAATCCTGACCATCCAACACCTGGTTTCCATACGATCCGTTGAAAGATGCCCTTAAATCAAACGTTTTGTAAGAGGTGTTTAAGGCAAAGCCATAGGTAAATTTCGGATATGGTGTACCGATTACGGTTTTATCTGCATCGTTGACGATTCCATCTCCATTGGTATCCTGGAAATATAAATCTCCGATTTTTGTAGGATTGGTTGCTGAAGCAGAAGGCGCAACCTTCCCGACATTATCTGCCGTCAAACGACCTAAAACCTTAAATCCGTAGAACATCCCTACAGGCTGTCCTTCTTGTGTAATGTGCGTTAAATATGAACGCTCGGCGCCATTGGTTAAAATGGTACTCGCGCCGCCCATATTTAATACTTTGTTCCGGTTAACGGCAATATTCCCGCTTAAGCCCAAGGTAAAATCCTGGTTTTGGATAATTCTTCCATCCAACTGTAAATCGAAACCTTTATTGCGGATTTTGCTGTCGGCCAGATTGGTCAGGATAGATGAGGTACCTGAAATTCCGGAAACCGGCTGATTGAACAACAGGTTGTAAGAATAACTCAGGTAATAATTGGCGATAATGGATACACGGTTGCGGAACAAGCTGATATCAGTACCAAAATTATATTGCGAAGTAGATTCCCACCCCAATTTTGGATCCTGGATGGCATTTGGCCAGATGGCGGTAGAAATCGCGTTTCCAAAAACCACCCCACCTGTTGCACTCATTTCCTGCTCGGTTCTGTAATTCGGAATATTGTTATTCCCGCTTAATCCCCAGCTCGCCCTTAACTTAACAGTAGATTGTTCACCAAGAAAACTGTTGTAGAAATCTTCTTCCGAAAGGTTCCATCCTGCAGCTACTGAAGGGAAATTACCGTATTTATTAAACGGACCAAACCTCGATGAACCATCGCGGCGAAACGAACCGGTTAAAAAATATTTGCCAGCATAGTTATAACTGAAACGGCCAAAATAAGAAAGTAAGGTATTGGTGGCTTTACCTGTTTTATTCGATCCATCGGTTATTAAAGTTAAAAATCCTGCATCAGCGCCTTTATCTGTAATTTCACCAATATTATCGTTCTGGAAACCACTGGCAGAAATACGGATCAGATCGCTGGTTGTTTTTTGAGCAGAATATCCTCCAAGCACATCAATCTTATGTTTACCAAGGGTTTTATTGTAGTTTAGGGTAAACTCACCAAGCTGATCTACCTGACTAAGCGTTTGTGCAATGGCATTTGCTGCAGATATCGCAGCAGTAGAATAAGGCGGATTATTACCATTGCTTAAACTGGTTGGCAGATAAAAATCATATTTCTCATTATAGGTTTGCGTACCCAAATTGGCTTTAAAATCCAGTCCATCCAATATTTTATAAGTGGCATTTGCATTATAGGTACTTCTGGTACCCTTTCTGGTAATTTTTACTTGTTCAACTGTAGCCAACGGATTCTCAGGATTTTGAATACCATATTGAGAGGCTAAAGCCCCCATGCCAAACTGGATCGGATTTCCATTGGCATCCCTTGCCGGCAGATAAGGCAGGTAGATCAAAGCCGACATCATCGGGCTTAAATCGTAACGACCTTCTCTCACCTCGCGGTTATCGTTCTGGGTATACGAAATATTTGCGCCTACACGTAAACGCTCGCTCACCTTGCCATCAATATTCCCCCTAAAGTTGGTTACTTTTTGGTTGGTGTTGGTTACAATTCCATCATTGTTCTGGTAACCGCCACTTAAAAAATATTTTACATCTTTGGTACCGCCAGAAAATGAAAGGTTATGGCGTTGGAAAGCCGCATTGCGGTAAAGCTCATCCTGCCAGTCGGTATTATAAGCCGCAGGGATAGCCTGTTGTGTGCTGAAATTATAGAGATCGGCCGGAATACTTACACTACTGCCATTACCCACGTTGGCGATACGGGTAGTATTGTTATCACCGAACATGGCATCGTTCCAGGTTTTCCCTGAGTTTACCCATAAATCTTTATAGGCATTGTTACGTCCGTCGATTAAAAGCTGGATAAACTGGTTGGCATCTAATAACTTTACTTTTTTGGCCAACTGAGAAATACCACCCTGAACATCATATTCAAACTTTCCTTTTCCATCAGTGCCTCTCTTGGTGGTAATTAACACTACCCCACCCGATGCCCTTGAACCATAAATGGCAGCAGAAGCCGCATCTTTTAAAATGTCGATGGTTTCGATATCCTCCGGATTGATGGATACGTTGTTGCCTGCGGGATAACCGTCAATTACGTATAAGGGATCTGAACTGGCGTTAATCGAACCGATTCCCCTCACCCTGATTTTGGTACCCGAATATGGTGCACCACTGGTTTGCGATACCTGCACCCCTGCAACCTTACCAACCAATGCCTGGCCAACAGTAGGAGAAGTTAAATTCATTTCGCTGGCCTTCACACTGCTAATAGCACCGGTTACATCCGATTTTCTGATCTTCTGGTAACCAATAGCCACAACCTCATTTAGGGTATTGCTGCTTTCTTTTAAAGCAACGTTAATATTTTGACGGCCGTTTACCGCAACTTCATGATTATCGTAACCGATATAAGAAAATACTAAAACTGCACCTTCTTCTACATTAATGGAATATTTACCATTGGAATCGGTAACGGTTGTTTTTTTTGTTTTCTTTTCGAAGACACTTACGCCTGGTAAGGGTTGGTTATTTTGGTCGGTAACTGTTCCGCTTACCGTGGCAAATGCTCTATTATTAAAGCCCGAAGCAGTTACTTCATGATTAATCGCTGTTGCACTGGAATTACAGATGGCCAGTAAGCCTAAAGGCAAAAGCAATTTCCGGCAAGCACTTTTCATACTTGCGGTTAAAAAAAATGATGTCATCTTTTTGTTCTTAGTAATGGTTTTGAAATATAATTGGGATTTGTTTTTTAGTAGAAGTGTAGATTTCACATTTACATAGGCTTATCCTTTAAGGTTAACAAGTAATTTTTGAGCGTTCTACAGCGGCAAAAGTAACGGTGTACTTTTAACACGATGTATCTATTATGTTAACTCTGTACACCAATTTTAACTGGCACTTTAAATTAATATTAAGCTACATTAGTAGATAATAAATCGTTTTAATAACCATTAAAGCATAACATCTTGTTAATGTTTCTTTAATGGCCAATCTTTAAATTTGCTTCCAAAACTTTGATGAAATCCCTTTATACTTTCTTTGTGTTATGCCTTTTTTGGCAGGGCTTATCTGCACAAGATTTAACAAGCCAGTCTTATCAGTTAATTAAGACCAGGAATGAAGTACAGTACAAAAATTATTACCTGCTTACACTTTTTGAGCAATTGCCCGAACTGCGCAAAATGCTGAGCACAGATACAGCATTCAGCAACATTTACAAAACAAAAACGGCACAGGTAAATGAAGCTGTGAAAACCTGCAAAGCCGATATTAGCTGTTATGCAAAAGCTTTAAAATTCAACAATGAGGAAATAACCCGTATCGGAAACCGTTTAGCACTGCTTTATACAGAAAATAATCCATTGGGAAATTTGGTAAAAAATCACCTCATCCCCTCAGGTTGTTATGCCATGTTTGCCAAAGAGCAACACAAAACCCTTTTAATTAAAGCCTGGGAACAAGATGCCCATGCCATTAATTATGCAATTGGCGTTTACGTAGAAGGAAACAAGCCCAATTACCCGAAAATAGATTCGATCAGCTTTAGTCTAACTGACAAAACGTTTGCAGAACTCACATCTGCCAGTGCATTGTTAGCCTTGCAGGGCAATACTAAGCTCTTTTTCGAACCTGCCATGTTATTTGCATTGGAAGCGTTGGAATTAAATGAACGCAATGAGGCCGCCGATTACGAGCCGATGGCCAAAGGTGTAAACCTTGCCGCGGTTAACCAGATCAAAAAAACAGACTGGAAAAAATATCCTTACAGCGTAATCCTGGTTCCGGGTGCTGGCCCGGAAGAAAAAGATGTTGCACTTAGCCCTGGCGGAATGATCCGTTGTCGCTTAGCAGCCTTGCAATACCAGAAAGGCATGGCACCATTTATCGTGGTTTCTGGTGGACGTGTACACCCCTACAAAACCAAATTCAGCGAAGCCTACGAAATGAAGAAGTTTTTAATGGAAACCCTTCAGATACCCGAAAGTGCCATTATCATGGAGCCGCATGCCCGCCATACCACCACCAACCTGCGTAACTGCGCAAGGCTGATGTTTAGGTACGGAATGCCCGCAGATAAACCAGGATTAGCCTGTACCGTAAAATCGCAGAGTTATAATATCACCAATCTGCTCCCCGAACGTTGCAAAAAAGAACTCGGCTATTTTCCTTATAAAAATGGAAAACGTTTAAGTGATACCGAATCAGAATTCTACATCAATACAGCTTCGTTGCAGATTGATTTTGATGAACCTTTAGATCCTTAGTTTATGAAAACATTAAACCCAATTTTAGTACTGATTGTGATGTTTTTTGTGGCCAGATACAATAAAACAGAAGAAAAGATCACAAAAACAATTACAATTGATTCGTTAGGTGCCTGTCAGGGTATTTCTTACCAGAACGGACGGTATTTTCTTTATGGCGATAGAGAAGTGGGCATCATGCGCGAATATCAGCTCCAGAAAGACTCGTTGATTTATCAGCACAAGGAATACAAGTTTACCGTTAAAGGCGAAAATATCATTAAACACCCTACAGGCATTGCCTACCACAAAGGCTTACCAACTTTTGTGGGTAATTCGGTAAAGCAAAATGCAGAAGGCACCATTTGGAAAGCGGTAATTAATTGCATCAACTGGGAAGGATTTTTAAAGACGAAAACATTGGATGGAAACTTGGAAAAATCTATTGAAGATGATGCCTGTATCCAGGGTACTCGACCAGAATATATAAATTATAAAGGCAAATGGTTCGTTGCAACAGCCGATTATGGCAATAAAGTCAATGAAGTACGTTTATACAATCCCGAAGCCTTAGCAAAAGCCGATAAAACAAGTGAAAAGGGAATTCTCTTTAAAAAATTTACCTGCTCACCATGGGTACAAAATCTACACTGGATTGCAGATAAAGGTATTTTAGTTTTAATCCAGAACCAGATTGAAGGACGTAAATGGAGACTAACCTTTCTTGATCTGGAAAAATCTATTGCCAGCGGTCAGGAATCTGTTATCAAAGTTATAGACACCGATAAACCGGATGAACTGGAAGGTTTTACCTTTACAGGTCAGGCCGATAAAGGGATTGCCGTAAGTTCTTCGCGCAAAAACAATGTAAGTTTTATGGATTTTTCGGTTGGCGGGTAGCGTCTGGCGGTAAGCTCAGCAATAAATAGCATTTCGTCCTATCGGTTGGTGTCTCACCGACCGAAATTGTATATTCAGAATTAGGAAATGGAGGGCTTGTGGTTCTTGGCCGCCGGTAGCCCCGCTTTTCATTACAAGTCCGTGCTCGTTCCTCGCTACGTGCTTTCCATTACAATCGGGTTTATAAACAAAGGTTGGTGCTCCTGCAAACCCACAAATGAAAAGCTGCAGTACCTCATTAGCCCCGGTTGAAGCGTTACCCTGCAGCGACGAGGTACGAGGAAGCGAAGCGTAAAAGCGGAAGACGGGAAGAAATTAAGTGTATTGCAGAAGCCTTGCGCTCCAAAGCATAAGCTTGTGGTTGCCTAAATTTGTCAATAACTTACAACTACCCTTCTTTACTTTCCCTTTACACATCTTCACCGTATCTTTATTAATCAAAAAAAGGAAAATATATGAATACTGAAAAAGCCATTCTTGCAGGCGGCTGCTTTTGGGGAGTAGAAGAACTGCTCCGTCATTACCCGGGTGTTACCTCTACCGTGGTAGGTTATACCGGTGGTGAGGTTCCAAATGCCACCTACCGGAACCATGGTACACATGCCGAAGCCATTGAAGTTATCTTTGATCCAACTGTTTTAACCTACCGTAAATTATTGGAATACTTCTTCCAGATCCATGATCCAAGCACACGCAACAGACAGGGAAATGATGTGGGCACCTCGTACCGTTCAGCTATTTTTTATAATAGTGAAGAACAGAAAAACACTGCCAATGCATTAATTACCGAGTTAGATGCGTCTGGCAAATGGCCTGGCAAAATTGTAACGGAGGTGGTACCTGAAACCGATTTCTGGAATGCTGAAGAAGAACACCAGGATTATTTACAGAAAAACCCTTACGGTTATACCTGCCATTTCGAAAGACCTGACTGGAAATTGTAAGGATAAATAGCTCAAAAAATCCGTCATTGCGAGGCACGAAGCAATCCTAATGCTTTAGCATAGCGATCGTTGTAAGATTGCTTCGTGCCTCGCAATGACGATCAATTTAAAAAAGGCAATTTCCAATTGAAAATTGCCTTTTTGTTTAAAATAGGATCATGACCTAACCCATCCCCGTGGTCTGTGTCCCCACAGACCACCTAGATCCATAGAAAAAATTTATCCATTTCATTGCGTTTCAGGAGGATCATGACCTAATCATCATCATCTTTTTTCTTCTTCTCCAAAATCACAAAAGCACTCCGTTTTGGTGCTGGCATTACTGATTGCTCGCCTTTAACCGATTTCCACACCACCTCGTTTAAATCTAAATCCGGTGCCGAATCTTCCTTTGCAAAATTGAACAGTTCAGAACGTCTGCTGCTCTCATTCACCGCCACATTCCGCGTATCTAAATCAATAAGTGGCTGAATCACATTATAAGGTGTAAAATCAGGCGTAGCGGTAAAACATTCGTACAGTGGCATGGCAGCAGCATCATACTGGCTCATTGGCGGCAAACCTAAAATAAGTTCCATTGTTCTTAAAAAACCGGAAGTAGAATACATCGTATGAACAGGTGTATTCCTTTTTACGTATGGTCCAACCACATAAGCTGGCGAACGGTGTGCATCAACATGATCTGGTCCGTTCTGCGCGTCGTCTTCCAATATAAAAACAACCGATTCTTTCCAGATCGAGCTATGCGATAAATGCTCCAAAATACGGCCTACGGCTAAATCGTTATCGGCAACTGCGGCCTGTGGTGAGTATTTACCTTTCTTTTGCCCGCTGGTATGATCGTTAGATATTCTTAAAGTATTAAACTGAGGTACAACACCTGCAACCAATAGCGAATCGAAATCATGCTGCCAGGCATCAACCCGAACCTGGTCTTTAATATCCATATCAAAACCTGGCGAAGCGGTGCACATATGGCCTTGCAGCGATTTAATATTCGCTTTGCCATAATCGCCAAACTCACCGTAACTGCGGTAGCTTACCCCCGCTCTCTGACAGTAATCCCAGATAAAACCACCTTTAGGATAGGTAACCGGTCGGCCGCCTTCGAAGGTGGTACTTCCGCCGCGAGCACCATAACTGGTTGGCCAGGTTTTCTCAACTACATCTGTAGCATAAGCGGCCATGCTCCAGTTGTGTCCATCGGCACTTACCTCTGCGTCAACATAGAAATTATCAAGCAGTACATAGTTTTCGGCAAAAGCATGCTGATTAGGTGTAATTTTCCTACCAAACAATGTTAATGTAGAATCGCCGTTTCCTTTTGGCATATCGCCAAGCACCTGATCGTAGGTTCTGTTCTCTTTAATGATATAAAAAACATGTTTAATGGGCGATTTCTCTCCCTGTTTACGCGGAATAGGGTTTCCAGCTTCGCCATCGGCCATAATCGTCCGCTTATCGCTAAAGGGCGTATTGGCATAAACCTGTTTGGTATATGCTTTTAACTGCTCAGGTTTTGGTGCATCAATAAAAGATAAGGTTCCTTTAAACAAACCCGCAATATATTGCAACCGGCTATTGGCCGTACTACCCATGTGATAACCACTATTGTCGACTTTAGAAATGGGTTGTGGCCCCTGAGGGTTCGCCATAGGCGTATTCCCTTTACCGTTGGTAACCAGAATTTTCGAACCCAGAACCTTTACACTTGTTGGGTACCAGCCTACCGGAATAAAGCCCTGGCTTAAGCTTAGTCCAGGTTTGCTCACGTCAAAAACAGCCAAACAGTTGTTATCTGCATTGGCGATATACAAAGTTTTTTCGTTGGCACTCAAAGCCAAACCATTAGTGGTAGAACCTGTTAACTGTGTGGCATAAAGGGTAGTAGCAATGGTTTCGATTACCTTATTGTTTAAAGTATTAATTACCGAAACGGTATTATCGTTCGCATTGGCTACGAATAAAATATTTCCTTTTTTATTAAGCAATAGTTCGTTTGGATGATCGCCAACAGGAATGCGCTGTGAAATGCTTTCCGAAGCCAAATCGATAACCGCAACAGATTTGCCACCCCAGAGCGAAACGTATAATTTACTTTCATCTGCAGATAAAACACAACTGTAGGCAATTGCAGGTAGCTGGATTTTTTTCAGGATCTGCTTTTCTGTGGGGTTGATAATGTATAAACTGCTGTCTTCTTTGGTTACCGTATACAACTTACTGTTGTTTTTGTTTACTACGATCCCCGCTGGGCTGATTTTTCCTTTTGGCCAAATGGGGCCCAATTTGATGGTATCGCTTTTACCTAATTTATCATTCTGGATATTAAAATCTAAAATCCAGTTGTCGTTACCGCCTGAGGCATACAGGTGCTTTTCGTCTTTACTAAAAGCAATGCCGTACCAGGATTTACTTAGCACTTTTTCATCTATAATCTTTTCTGTTTTGGCATCAAGCAATTGCAGCGACTGGGTGCTTTGCCCGTTATTGGTGATGGCGAGATATTTACCCGAAGCGCTCAACTGCATATTTAAAGGCAAATCGCCCAATTGCAGTGAATGTCCAGCCGGACTCAGTTTCCACCCATTCGGCAATAAAATCTGCTGGGTACTTTCATTTTTGCCAGGCCATTGTGCAAATCCTTTTTGGATAAACAGGAAACCGAATAATATAAATAGGTATGATTTTTTCATTTTCTTAAATTGATTTAGTACCACCTTAGCGATGAAGATTAAAATTAACCAGGGCCCTGATGGTATAGCCATTGCCTGAAGCTACGGAACCGATTTCGCGGATAGCCTCCGATGGGATTACCTGACTACGGGTTGCATAAAAAACAGGTCCGCCAGAAAGAGAGAATGAAAGTTTCGAATGGTTTGGTTCCAGATTGATTGATGGTCCGATCATTACCTTTGCGCCACCTTCTGCTTCATCCTTTTCCCAAAAGCCTTCTAAATCTTGACCTAAGGCTTCGAAGCCAAGGTATAAAACGTTAGAAACACGATGCTGATACCCGAAACTGCTTATAAAATCGAGCTTATCCCTGGTTTTATCGAAAGCTTTTTCGAAACGAAGGTTACCTGCCATTCGCCAGTTTGTCTGATCGAACGAAGCGGTAATCCGGCTAATCGCAGAACCAATACTCGACCAATCTCTGCTTAAGCCTAAACCAGCACCTAACCTAAAGCCAGTGATGCCTTTACCACCCACTAAATCCCTGATCACTTCAGCCTGTTGCGCAGAGGTTACACCTCCTGAATTGGCAAAACCGATTGCTGCGGTGGCATACAAGGTTAACCTACTGCCTAAATATCCTTTAACACCAAACTGTTGCCCTAAGCCGTCATAACCGAACTGTCCATTGGTTCTTTCGCCATAACTTCCTGAATAATGAATATTCCAACGGGGATTTTCTGCGGTTAAGGTATTCAGAGAAAACAGAAAGGGCTGAGCGGCATCAGTTCCTGTTCTGATTTCAGGTGCAGTCTCATTTATTTTTTGTGCTGCACAGTTTAAAACGGCACCAGCAAAAATGAGCATCAAAAATGTCTTTTTCATTGCGATGATCTATCAATTAAAATTTGGTTTCATTTAATAACGGCGATTGACTTGCGTTTACCTGATAAGTTTGGATCTTATCATTTTCATCAACCTCTACAATCCGGTAACCTTTATAGGCTGTGCCCCAGTTTCCGCCAATATGTGCATCGAAAAAGTGCGGCAATTTATCGGTATAAAAAACAGCATCAAGGCTGTGGTCGTGCCCATGAAATACCGCTTTTACATTTGCATAACCATGCAGCAGTTTAATCGTATCCGGACAGTCTACAAAAGGGCTTTCGGGCACCCAGAAATGAGGGGGAATGTGCAACACCACGAAAACAGTTTTCAGGTTTTTAAACTTATCGAGCTCCTGTTTTAAAAAATCGTTGTTAGGGCACAAATAAGTGCCTTTGGTATCAGAAGTATTGGCCAAAACAAAACCTACTCCATTTTTTTCGAAAGAAAAGTTATCCTCGTAACCAAAAACCGATTTCCAGATCTTCGCGTCGGCATGATCGTGGTTACCCGGGATGGCGTAAAAAGGAATTTTAAGTTTATCGTAATATTCTTTTTTTACTTCTGACAATAGTTCTGGACGATCGTGTACAAGATCTCCGTTAATAATCACAAAATTGAGTGGATTTTTATCATGCGATTCATTTAACCACTTCACAATATTCTCATGGTGCAGTTTGTAATCCGTTCCAGGCTGACCATAATGTCCATCGGATGCGATGGCAAAACGCAACTTAGGAGCTTTGCCCGATCTGGCAGTTGAGGTGTGTTCTTCAGCAAATGAAGAAAGAACCGGAGAAATACTGGCCACTACAGCAGCAGCCAAACTATTTTTCAGAAAAAATCGTCTGTTAGACATAAGGATAAGATATGTTTTGTATCAAAGCCCAATATTAGCTTGATCAGGCTTCTTAAACATAAATTTAATGTTATGATTAGGTTAACCGAAGCGTATCTGTGTATCAATTTTATAACAGAAATTATGCATAATCTTCCTAAGCTTATCCCCAGACTGTGTTCTCACAGAACGAAAAACAATGATTTGCAATGAAAGAACGAAAAATAAAAGGTCTGTGGAGACACAGACCTTGGATTAGGCTAGAGATCATTAACCTACGGTATCTTACCTTGGATCTTCGACAAGTTCAGACTGATAATTAAAAAGGAGCGATTATTTATTTTTGGTAAAAGACCCAAACGGATGTCATCCTGAGCCTGTCGAAGGACCTTCAACTTATTTAAGAAGATTCTTTCTATTTCGCAGGCAAACAATGTTATAGAATAATAATCGCCTGTTTTATCACCATATAAGCTGCTAATGCAAACAAAAATATCGCTATCGATTTATTTATAATTAAGCTGCTTAACGCAAACTTTTCCTGAATATAGGTTGCAAAATGCGCATATAAGTAAAGTGCGAGTGTAGAACCAACGCCCGAGCCCAAACTAAAAATCACTAATGAAAGGTAATCCGTTTTGATCCATTGATGTAAAATTACATAATTGCCAAAAAACAGCCAGAACGGAATCTGAACAGGGTTTAGCACCCCTAAAATTAATCCGTATAAAACGCTTCCACTACGTTTATCCTCTTTGGCATTACTTGTTTTAGGTACTTTTTTCCGGTTTTTCCAGGTAATGGTACCCATCACCAAAAACATCACGATCATAAAACAATCGACTAAGGTACTTAAGCGCACCTCGCTTACAGCCTCGTTAGGATTGATATCGCTCATGGCCCAGCGGGCAAAACGCATCATACCAAAGGTAAAAAACACTTCTACACAAGAGAAGGAAAGAATAAAGTACCAAACCTGCCGCATGCCCTTGTTAATAGCAAGCTGTGCTACGGTGAGATTAATATTACCTGGGGGAATATAGCCCATGGCATTGAGAATGATGCCGATGAAAAACGTTAGAAAAAGCATTGCCGAAATTATGGATTTAAATTTAAATGCGATGCCAAATATTTTCCGGTGTACGATTTTTCTACCTTGGCTAAATCTTCGGGTATACCTTCAAATACCACCTGACCGCCGCCATCACCCCCTTCAGGGCCAATATCGATTACCCAATCGGCACATTTGATCATGTCCATATTATGTTCGATCACCAAAATAGTATTACCCTGTTCAATCAAGGTATTCAGCGCTTTTAACAGTTTTTTAATATCATGGAAATGCAGACCGGTTGTTGGCTCATCAAAGATAAACAGCGTTTTATTGGCATTATTTCCTTTAATTAAAAACGAAGCGAGTTTAATCCGCTGCGCCTCACCACCCGATAAGGTATTGGAAGATTGACCTAAATGTACATAGCCCAGGCCTACATCAACCAATGGGTTTAATTTATTGAGGATCTTTTGTTCATCCTTAAAAAATTCTACCGCCTCTTCAATGGTCATATCCAAAATTTCGGATACATTTTTCTCTTTATAGGTTACATCTAAAACCTGCTGCTTAAAACGTTTACCGTTACAGGCTTCGCAAGGCAGGTAAATATCGGCCATAAACTGCATTTCGATCTTTACCTCTCCCTCACCCTGGCAAACATCGCAACGGCCACCTTCTACGTTGAAAGAGAAAGCAGCTGGTTTTAAGCCCGCAGCTTTTGCCGATGCCAGACCCGAAAACAGCGCACGGATATCATCCCAGGCTTTTACATAAGTAACCGGATTGGAACGGCTCGAACGGCCAATCGGGTTCTGATCAACCATTTCTACAGCACTTACCAGATCGTAATTACCAAAAATGCCGTCATAAGCACCCGTTTGCTCGCCTGCGTAGTTTCCAATTGCCTTTTGCAGTGCAGGGTATAAGATTTTTTTAACCAAACTGGTTTTACCCGATCCGGAAACACCACTTACTGCAGTAAAAACACCTAGCGGAAACTTCACATCAATATGCTGCAGATTGTTTTCCCTTGCTCCTTTAATCAGGATGTGATCTTTCCACTTACGGCGTTTATCCGGAATGGCAATTTTTTCTATTCCCGACAAGTAGCGGCCCGTTAAGCTATTTTTATCTTTTAAAATCTCTTCGTAATTACCACTAAAAACCAAATTACCACCATGGGTACCGGCCTCAGGACCGATATCGATAATGTAATCGGCTGCACGCATCATTTCTTCTTCGTGCTCTACCACCAAAACGGTATTGCCTACATTACGGAGCGAGATCAACACTTCGATCAGTTTATTGGTATCACGCGGGTGCAAACCAATGCTCGGTTCGTCCAAAACGTAAATAGACCCCACCAAACTACTACCCAATGAAGTTGCCAGGTTAATCCTTTGCGATTCTCCACCCGAAAGTGTATTCGATAAACGGTTTAAGGTAAGGTAACCTAAGCCCACATTATTTAAATAAAGGAAACGGTTATCAATCTCTGCCAATAAACGTTTGGCAATTTTGGTATCATTGGCATTCAACTTCAGCTCGTTAAAGAAAACCAGCGCTTTTGCCAGCGGCATCAGCACCACATCAATGATCGATTTTTCAGCAATCTTTACATAAGATGCATCCTTACGCAAACGCGAGCCTTTACAATCAGGACAGGTGGTTTTACCCCGGTAACGGGATAACATTACGCGGTACTGAATTTTGTAGGTCTGCTCTTCCAGTTCTTTGAAAAAAGCATCCAGGCCTGCAAAGTATTTATTTCCTGTCCAAAGCAAGCGTTGCTCTGTTTCTGTTAAGGCACTATAAGGTCGGTGAATCGGGAAATCGAATTTTGGTGCGGCTTTAATAAAATTCTGCAACCATACATTCATTTTTTCGCCACGCCAGGGGGCAATGGCATTATCGTAAATACTTTTGCTCTTATCAGGAATAACCAGGTCTTCATCTATGCCGATTACATTTCCATAACCTTCACAACGTTTACACGCACCATAAGGATTATTGAAAGAGAAAAAGTTTGGCGTAGGTTCTTCAAATTTTATTCCATCCAGTTCAAACCGATCGCTAAAATGTTTCGTTGTGCCCTGGGCTTCCACATAACAATCGCCCTTACCTTCAAAAAAAGCAGTCTGTGCCGAATCGGCCAATCTGCTTAATGTTTCTTCTTCCTGGTTGGTTACAATACGGTCGATCAGGATCTGAACGGTTTTATCATCTGTAAGTTCTGCATCTTTAAAATCAGCATCATCTAAAACCGTTTCTATTTTTTCTATTTTATCGTTAATCAGAACGCGTAAAAATCCTTTCTGTAATAAAATAGCCAGTTCTTCCTTAATCGTACGGTTATTGTGTGGGTATAGCGGACAAAAAATAGTAACTGTTGTATCCTCGGGCATGGCATTTACATAATCTACTACCGTACTTACCGAATCCTTTTTCACTTCTTTGCCCGAAACAGGTGAAATGGTTTTTCCAATACGCGAGAAAAGCAGTTTAAGGTAATCGTAAATTTCGGTCGAGGTACCAACGGTAGAACGTGGGTTGGAAGTAATAACCTTTTGTTCGATGGCAATTGCCGGAGCAATACCTTTAATATAATCAACATCGGGTTTATTCATCCGCCCCATAAACTGGCGGGCATAAGAAGATAAACTCTCTACATATCGGCGTTGCCCCTCTGCATATAAAGTATCAAATGCAAGCGAAGATTTCCCCGAACCAGACATACCTGTTACCACCACAAGTTTGTTTTTTGGAATGGCAACATCGATGTTTTTTAGGTTATGCACACGGGCACCTTTTATGATAATATTTTTATGCGGATCTTTTTCGGCCTCTTTTTTGCTCATGTATGGTAACGAATATAAATGTATAACCCCAGAATGTTGTTAGGGTTTTAAGAACATACAAAAATAGGGTACTGAGACGGTTAATTTATTTTTTAACATTTTATTTTTTGTTTTTTGATAAAAAAATAACTTTCTTTGAACATTAACAACCTCAAAACCAAACTAACACATTCAAAAAACATAGGAGAGCAGCTATAGAAATTAAACATCTACAAATTAATTTTTAGCAAATAGTACGGGATTTAGTGTAGGTAAACCTATGAATTTACAATCATATAATGATCAGGACCTGGTAAAGGTATATATTACCGGGAACGAGAATGGATTGCAGGAACTTTTAAGAAGACATAAAAGTAAAATTTATACCTCTATCTACTTATTGGTTAAAGACCAATATCTGGCGGAGGATATTTTTCAGGATGCTTTTATAAAAGTAATTAATACCCTGCGGTCGGGAAGATATAACGAAGAAGGCAAGTTTTTGCCTTGGGTAATGCGTATTGCCCATAACCTGGTTATCGATTATTTCAGAAAAGAAAAGAGAACACCAATCATCACCAGTGCTGATGGAATGGATGTATTCAATATGCTACACTTTTATGACGAAAGTGCAGAAGATAAAATGCTTCGCGACCAGACCCATAAAGATTTGAAAGCAATGATCCATTTATTGCCTGATGAGCAGAAAGAAGTGCTCTTGATGCGCCATTACGCTGATTTAAGTTTTAAAGAGATAGCAGATTTAACTGATGTAAGCATCAATACAGCGTTAGGCCGCATGCGTTATGCATTGAGTAATTTGCGTAAAATGCTTAAAACAAAGGAGATGACCTACAAAGGGTAGTGAAAATGTTACATAAAATTTTTTAGGGGTTGAAATAAAGCATCTGAACTATCGTTAAGTTTATAAAACTTATCACATTTTTTGCTTATGACAAAAACCTCTACATCAAAAACAAATGTAAATTTACCTACACCTAACATGTTTCAGCCTAGAACTGATATTGAATCTGACGCAGAAATCGACTTATTTTATGATCAAATCAAAGGTAAGTTAGATAGACTGGCTAAAAATCCTCAAGATGAAACCATCAACAAGATTTTAGCTTACAGCAGCGCAAAGTAGAAAATCTTTACATGAGCCAAAAAGCTTGTTCCACAGGGTGGGACAAGCTTTTTTATTTTATGCGTTCAATAGTTCATTTGCCATTGGTTCATTGGTAACTGCAAACCGGCTACCGGCTTATAATTGATGCCGCCTTGTTACCTTACAACTACTTCCAAGCATCGTTACCAACTGGCTATCATCCATTTGACAATATACTATTGACTACCCAATAATGAAACAATTTGGCAATGAAATCCTACAGCTCCCATCCTACTCTTTCCTCCCCTCCATAAATGGCCTAATTTTTACAATCCCCTAAAACAAAAAGCCCTACCTTTGCATAGTGTAAATCTAACACTAAGTACGCTATGAACAAGAACTTGCTCCCACTCACTTTAGGCGGTTTAGGCATCGGAATAACAGAATTCGTTATGATGGGCCTGCTCCCCGATATCTCAAAAGATTTAGCAGTAACCATTCCGCAGGCAGGGCATCTCATTTCCGCATACGCTTTGGGTGTAGTAATCGGCGCACCTTTATTGATCATGATTGCTGGTAAATATCCGCCAAAAATGATATTGATTGCCTTGATGATCATGTTCACTGTATTTAATGCTTTCTCTGCGTTCGCCCCTACTTTTAATACCCTGTTTATTGCCCGGTTGCTTTCGGGTTTACCACACGGTGCATTTTTTGGTGTAGGATCGGTAGTAGCCAGCAGAATAGCCGAAAAAGGGAAAGCAGCGCAGGCTGTATCACTTATGTTTATGGGCCTAACCATCGCCAATATTATTGGGGTACCGCTGGGCACCTTTATTGGCCATAATTTCTCTTGGCGAATATCTTTTGCCGTTGTTGTATTTGTTGGCCTGGTTACTTTGCTAAGTTTAAAATTATGGCTACCGGCGCTAGAAGCCACCAAAAACCGCGATTTAAAAGCAGAACTCAGTTTTTTCAAAAAAAGAGAAGCATGGATCATCATTTTTATGATCTCGATCGGAACGGGTGGCTTATTTACCTGGTACAGTTATATCGCTCCTTTAATGACAGATGTTGCAGGTTTTTCGCCAAATGCAGTAACCTATATATTAATGCTGGCAGGTGTGGGCATGATGTTCGGCAATTATATTGGCGGCCGATTGGCGGATAAATTTTCACCGGCAAAAGCGTCTGCAGCCTTATTGCTCACCATGGTTGTTACCTTAACCATCGTTCACTTCGTATCCGCAAGTCAGCCATTGGCATTAATTATGACTTTTGTTACCGGCGCCGTATCTTTTGCATTGGCTGCTCCAATACAGATGTTAATGATCCAGAGTGCCAAAGGCTCCGAAATGCTGGCCGCATCTGCAAGTCAGGCGAGTTTTAATATCGGCAATGCTTTAGGCGCATTCTTCGGCGGGCTTCCACTGGTTTATGGCTTCGATTATACTTCGCCAGCCTATGTTGGTGCAGCCATGGCTTTGGTTGGTGCTTTTTTTGCCTTCTGGTTAATTAAAAGTAATCAGGGCGTAACTGAAGAAGTTAAAGTGCCAGTTACCTCTTTTCACTAATTCCTTTTTGTTTTGTTCGGAAAACAAAGGTTAGTGCAAGCAAAAATGATTAGTCCTGCGGTACACTTATCCCGATGAAATATCGGAAACGTTACCATCAGGCTTAAAATGAAAGCTCAGTGCTAAGCATAAAACCCACCGTACTAAAAACAGGCTTACCTTGTTAAAGCTATCATGCCTAATACCTGCGACCTACTTTATCTTTCAACCGGCCTACTACCAGACCAAGTGATATCCCATAGAAAGATTGCAGATTGTTCAGGTTTGCCGAAAAACCGGCAGTAACAGCCGCTGTTCTATCCAGGTACAGTCCATATTTCATTTCGAGCGGCAAACCGACCGTTTTTCTTCTGATCGTTTCATATACATTATTACTGAAAAGGCATCCGCCGGGCCTGTCACAATCGTTATACAGGAATGCACCAGGCCTTACCCGATCAACCAAAGAAACCCCAGCGCCAAACTTAAAATAATGGTAACGGTTAAAAGTATAACTTTTGCCTACTAAAATACCGACATCAGAAACATGGGGCTCTGGTAAGCCGCCAAAATAAAAAAACCTGATACGTTCTACGGCTGATGTTTTAAGCGAAATATAATTACTTCTTTTCTGCAGGTAAAAATCTGCATCTCCATACACCTGTCTGTTTCCTCCGCCACCCAGGCTAAAGCCAAGGCCGAAATAGATTTTCCTTTTTTGGTGTAAGGTATCCTGCTGTGCTGATGCATCTATAAACAGTAGCAAACAAAAACATATCAATAAATATTTCATCATGTTTAATTTAGATGAGCATGAGGACTATGCAGCAACTCCCATTCTTTTAAGCAGCTTTAAATGAGATTTTATCCCACCCAAATAACTGGTACAATTGGGTGTTATCCCATTCTCATTTAACATTTCGTATAATATTTTACTGATCTGCGGATAATACACATGATGGTAGTGCGGGAATAGATGATGGGCGATATGATTATTAAAACCACCCAAAATAAAGTTTGCCGTTTTACTAAAAGGATGCATATCGTTCGAGCTTTTTACCTGGTTCATCAGCCACGAAGCATTAATATAACCCTGTGCATCTGCTTGAGGGTACTGCGTTTCCTCAACATGATGTGTCATAAAAAATGTAAACAGCAAAAACAGCGATTGGCTTAAATGCATCATCAAAAAACCAAATGCTACCACGTACCATTGCTGACCAGAAAAAAGTAAGGGTAGCACCAGCAATAAACCAATATAGATCGATTTTTGAAGCGCAAAAGACAAATAATATTTAAAGCCTTTTTTAACCGCAAAGCCATCATCACCAAAAAGAATCACAAAATCTTTAATAAAAATCCAGAACAGCGAATAGGTAGTATAAGCTAATGGTGCATACAGGTATTGGTACGCATGAAACCAATAATATTTGCTATCCGGCACCACACGGATCAACTTCGATATTTTAAGGTCCGAATCATAGTCTTCTACATTTGGCGCATAATGATGTGAATTAACATGGCGAAGTTTCCAGGCTTCGGCATGCGCACCAACCAATGTATAAATAGCCACAAAGCAGATATGGTTAAACCGCTTGCTTTTAAAAATGGTATTGTGCGAAAAATCGTGCGAAAAGTTAAAGGCAAAGAGCAATGCAATAAAACCATATACCATAAAACAGCCAATAAAACCAATTGGGTTAACCGTACGGTATAAAGCTAAATAGGCCAATAAGGTGAGCAAGAAATACACAAGGAATTTAAGCGCTATTATCCGCATAAAAGCAAATTTATTAGCTACTACTTCTTCACTAACGCGTTTGTATATCGCTTTTAACAACTGACTATCAGCCGCTACATAAATATGTTTATCCTTCATATCGCATCGGGATTAAGTGTTCACTTTTGCCCATCATTTTCAAAAACCTGAAATGTGAGGCTAAAGATTCGCCGTACGACATTTCCATATAAGTAAGCTTGTGCTTTTTAGCCAGCGCTTTAAAAACCGGAATAATGTCAGGGTAGTGCACATGGCAAACGTTCGGAAGCAGGTGGTGTACCGCATGGGCATTAAAGCCGCCAAGTGTCCAGTTAAGAAATTTACTTTCTGCATGATAATCTATAGAAGTAAGCAACTGCAGTTTGGGCCAGCTCATATTCAATTTATTATCTTCATCAGGCACAGGATGAGATACATAATCTGATAAATGTGCAACGCCTAATACCGCTACAAACAGCAGAGAAATAATAAAATGGTTCAGCAGGAAAACCCCCAGAACTACTCCCCAACCGAAAGGCAACAGGCAAATAGGCAAAATGATCATATATCCTATATACAAGAGTTTATATACCACCAGCTTTACCACTTCAATGCTGGGAATCTCTATTTTAATGGTACGGCTCGATAAATTGAACAACATCAGGGTTTCCCTAAAAAAGAACCAGTTAATAGAGTAAAAGAGGTATAGAAATGGCGCATATATAAACTGATACCGATGGTACCCTTTTAAAGGCTGAGATTCGGTCATCCTAAACAGCGGATTGTTCAGCACATCAATATCACTACCTTCTATATTGGTGTATAAATGGTGCGATTCGTTATGGTTCTTGCCCCACACGTATGCATTATTGCCCTGCAGGTTAAAACTCAACGAAAACAACAACCGGTTCCAGAACTTACTTTTAACCGCCACACCATGGGCGGCATCGTGCGAAACATTAAAAGCAGTTAACAAAACTGAAAGTCCCATCAGCAGGTAAAATGCATAGAACGCAAATACCGAATGACTGGTAATCATTAAGGCGTAAAACAGGATGTCCAAACCGAAGTAAAGGAAGATCTTGAAAAACATTTTTGTGTTTCCCGTCTTTTTCATTCCGGTTTGGATAAAATATTGTTCTATCTGCTCGTCCAGTTCTTTGTAGAATTCAGAGCCTTCATCTTTTATAAATCTTAATTTGTTCATCTTGATATTTATTTATTGATTCTTTTAAACGATTAGCAGCTTGAGCCACCATAAAACAGCAAAAAACTGCACAAACTAATCACTACCTCACAGTTTACCCCTTAAAGTTCCAATTGATAAGGGGTAATTTTCTCTTCTGGTTGGTGTTCCATAGGCCTATCTGTACACCTTTTAGATCTTTGCTTTCGTTAAATAGTGCAACCTGCAAACCACGGCTTTTTACTGCCTTATTGCCTAATAACCCAAGCTGAATGCCTCTGTAATAAACTGCACTGTTACCAATACCCGTTTGCATTCCATTTCCTTTATGAACATCGTTAAATGCCGAAAGCTGCAGGCCATTTTGTTTTTCAACTACAATGCACACAATTGAAATAGAAATCCCATTCATCGCATATAGGTATTGGCCAACAGCACCTACCGTTAACCCATTTACTATACAATCATTACCGATGGTACCTGAACCCGAAAGGTTTAAGCCATTGATCTTCTCCGTAAACATCACATCCCTCAATGGGATAAGATTTTCATCTTTATACACAGGCCCATGTGGTGCGAGCGGCAATAACAACCCGGTACCTACGAGTTCTAATCTCAGCCCATTGGTCATTACGTTAGTATCCTTTTCTGATAATCCAGTGAAAATGCCAAAGGAAATTCCGGTTATTTTTGCGTTTGATTGATGAAATGTTGCTGCTGGGAAATGATTTTTCCTAACCTGACTGTACCCTTTTACTGCAAGCGAAAGAGCAATTTGTGTTATGAGTATAATTTTACTTTTCATGATGTTTTGGATTAAGTATATACCTAAAGATCGACAGTTAAAAAAAAGCAAATTATCTTATAAGATTAAACTAAGCCCCATAATTGAATCTTAAGGATTACCGCAACAACCAAACACTCCTAAAAATTAAATTCAAATAACTTAGCAATCTAAAAAACTTATTCGATGATATATTTTCGCTAAATTCAACCTATAAATTAATCTTTATGGATAATCAACAAGCATTATTTTTTCAGGCCATCAGATCAGCCTTGCCCGAATACCAGAACCTGGCGCTGAGTGTAGCTGAAGAATTAGGAATAAGCACGAATGAGGCCTATAAGAAAATCAGGGGCGATAGCAACCTTACTTTCCAGCAAATCATCAAGCTTTCTGATTGTTTTGATGTCCCGTTTCTGTATAGCCCGAAACGATCGTTATCGGTTACTTTTAGTTACTTAAGTGTAAATGAAGATCTAGATATGATTGGCTATCTCCGGAACCTATTGGACAATATTAAAGCCATCAAAAACAGCAACAAGAAACACATCACCATTACAACCGACGATATTCCTTTATTTCATTTTTTCAAATACCCCGAACTCACCAGTTTTAAACTCTTCTTCTGGGCAAACAGCGCCAATAACCTCGAAACGCCCTTTAGCTCTTCCTTCCTATCTGATGAAATTATTAAAATTTCGCAAGAGCTGCATGCCACTTATCTGGAAATACCAAGCACCGAAATATGGTCTAAAGATACTGTAACAGGCACACTCGAACAGATCAGGTATGCATTCGAAGCCGGACACCTTACCGATACCGAGCTGGCTGTGAAAATTGTAGAGCAGGTAAGGTATTGCCTTACCGATATGAATATGTATGCCATTAGCAGCAAAAAAACCATCGACCCTAACCATACCTTTAACTGGTACAACTGCGATGTATTGGGAAGCATCGCTTACCTGGTCGATTTTAAAGACCGCATGGCCTGCTACAACAGGTTTAATACCTTTAATTATTTAAGAACCGAAGACCAGGCCTACTGCAAACAAACCAAACAATGGATGCAGGGCCTGATTATGAAATCGGTTTCTTTTAGCGGTCAGGGAGAAAAACACCGCAATAAATATCTGTATAATGCCTTTGCCGAATGCGACAAGTTGCTGAGGGAGATTACTAATGGTTAGATCAATAATTAAGTGTTAAACCAGCACCGAACCCCATATCGCTATCATAGTGCGCAGAAATACCCATGTATTTAGTGGTAATAAATTTAAGTCCGCCCATAAATTCTTTATCACTGTTTACCATAAAGCTTGCCCTTAAACGTTTGGAAACCGGTATATCTTCCCGCATCAACTGCAAACGAACATTACCATCGTGGTACACTTCTGCCTGCGCTATTACCAACATGGGCAAGGTGTAGGCAAGCCCTACACTAAACATACTTCTTTTATCCTTTGTGCTTTTCTGGCCAAAAATATTGGTTTCGGGTTCACCAGTTTCCATTTTCCGGTAGCGCCAATCGAACCCCACAAAAGGCATTAGCCACTGCATCCGATCTACATACCGGCCAATATGGGTTTCGGTTTCAAAGCCATGCATTTTATTGTAACCTAAACGCCACTCGGCACCAATACTCCAACGCGTATTTGCCAACATGGCCATACCGTCGTTCCCGTTGCTGGCAAAATCGTTTTCGGCCATAAAATGAAACATTCTATCGTCGGCAAAAAGTTTTCGCTGTGCCAGCTTAGGGTTTGGGATTTCGGGGTTTAACGGTGAGTTTTCATAGCTGAAAATTTTACCCATCCCACTCATCATGTGGTATAAAATATGGCAGTGAAAAAACCAATCGCCGCTTTCTGAAGCGCTAAACTCGATAGTATCGCGCTCCATGGGCATGATATCGAGTACATTTTTTAAAGGGGCGTAATCGCCCTGACCATTAATTACCCTAAAATCATGCCCGTGCAGGTGCATAGGGTGGCGCATCATACTGTTGTTATATAAAATGATCCGCAGGTTTTCGCCCTTTTTGATGAGGATTTTGTCTTCTTCAGAGATGGTTTTATTATCCAAAGTCCAAACATAACGGTTCATATTGCCCGTTAACTGAAACTCCATTTCACGGGTTGGGGCTTTAGGCAAAATCGTTTTTTCAGGCGAGCGCAGCATATCATAATTCAATGTTGTCATGGGGCCTTTTACGCCTTTACCGTTACCCATATCATGGCCCTTATGTGCATCAGCAACAACCGTATCTGCCCCGGCATCATCCAGTTCAGCATACATTACGGTATTCATATCCATTACCTGGTTCTGCATTTTCATGCCTTCCATCTGTACCAGATTACCGTTCATATCCATCATTTCGTTCATCATTTTCATGCCTTCGAAATATTTCAGTTTGGGCAATTTCTGAGCTGGCACCTTTTCTCCATTACCAAGCCATAAGGAAGCAGATTTGGTACGGTCTTCGGGCGTGAACAAAAACTCATAACTTTTATTTTCAGGAATGGTTACGATTACGTCATAGGTTTCGGAAACGGCAATAATCAGCCGGTCTACCTCTACCGGCGTTACATCGTTACCATCATTAGCCACTACCGTTATTTTACCACCCGCATAAGTGAGCCAAAAATAAGTAGATGCTCCTCCGTTAGCAATACGCAACCTTACCTTATCGCCTGCTTTGAGGTTGTTGGGTACCTGGTACTGATTTTTTCCGTTTACTAAAAAAGCTTCGTAATATACGTCACTCACATCCATGGCGGTCATCCGTTTCAGTTCGTTGGTGAGCTTGGTTTTAAAGTGCCCGCCTTTTATGGCTTCAGCATAACTTTGTGTTGTACCTTTTTTTATCGCGAACCAATCATTGGCATTGTGTAACCGCCTGTCAACTTCGTGGGGCATCATATTTGTCCACTCACTTAAAACAACAGGTACTGTAGGTATAGCGGGCTCTTTTCTTTTATTTAAGATCATTGCGCCGTACATTCCAATCTGCTCCTGCAAACCCGAATGGCTATGGTACCAATGGGTACCGTTCTGTATAATAGGAAAACGGTAAACATGGGTTTTATTGGGTTCAATAGGCATTTGGGTTAAATAAGGAACCCCATCATATTGATTAGGGAGAAACAGCCCGTGCCAATGCAATGAGGTTGACTCTTTTAGCCTGTTGTGTACATGTATTTCTGCCGTATCGCCCTCGGTAAAGGTTAGTGTTGGCATGGGTATTTGCCCATTCACCGCAATGGCTCTTTTAGCTTTCCCGCCAAAAGTTACGGTTGTATCGGCAACATATAAATCATAACGCACAACCCTTGGCAGCTTGTTGTTGCCTAAAGTTTCTGCATCACTTGCTTTCTGGGGAGCTTTTTTGGGGTCAGCTGCTTTTACCTCGTTGTGCTGATGTTGGCCAAAAGCAAAACTACTGAGCAAAATACTAAGGCAACAAACTAAAATAAACTTCATTTTGTAGCGTGTGTTTTATTTAAGTACTTCGGCAACCTTGCCACAAGTTAACATTTTATTGCCGTAATATGGATTTTTTATCGCCTCGCCTTCGCTTAACCAATAGCTTTTCTTCATCGGACAATAAGCATAATAAACAGGCTTATCGTTAAGTTTTACCGCTTTTACCAAGGCATAAAAATCGGTTGATAAAGAAGTAAAATGATCTCTTTGGTGTTCGATATCTTTACTCTCGGCAATGTGCTCGGCATCAAATAATATTTTATCGCGTAATACTTTCGAAGCGTTGGTTTTTTCGTTGGCTTTTATCGCATTAATTAATGCAGTAGCCTTGGTGCCAGCAATGCTTGCATTGCTGCTAATTAAGGCATCTTTAACTTCGTAATAAGCCTGTAAAGGGTTAACTGCTGCTTTTTCCTGTGCTGATACACTGCCAGCCATAATTAGTACAATAACCTGGATCGTACATAATTTAAATAAGGTTTTCATTGTGTGTTTAAATTTTAAACAAAGCTAGCGGAATGGCCTTTCCGGATGTTATACTTTTACCGGAAATGTTTATATAATTATCGCCCTGCGGTCGGGCCATGGGTTTGGCGTTAAGCGCTTGGGGGTGGATTAAACAATTCATCACTCAATAATGAAGCCTCAAAACCAATGACTATTGAATCAATGACTATTGAACCAATGAACATTTATCTCCTATATTTGCACATGCTTAAAAAAGAACGCTACAAACTTTTTGTAGAACATTTTTCGGCCAAGCAGCCTGATGCAGAAACCGAGTTACATTATAATAATCCTTATCAGCTTTTAGTGGCGGTAATCCTTTCTGCACAGTGCACCGATAAAAGGGTAAATATGGTAACCCCTGCACTTTTTCAACGCTTCCCTAATGCTAAAGCGCTGGCCGAAGCTACTCCCGATATTGTTTTCGACTATATCAGAAGCATCAGTTACCCCAACAATAAGGCGAAACACCTGGTGGGTATGGCCAATATGCTGCTTAACGAATTTAACGATGTGGTGCCATCAGGCATTGACGACTTACAGAAAATGCCAGGTGTTGGCCGCAAAACCGCCAATGTAATTGCCTCGGTAATTTACAATGCACCGGCCATGGCGGTTGATACCCACGTTTTTCGTGTGGCCAACCGTTTGGGTTTAACCAATGGTAAAAGCCCCTTGGCAGTTGAAAAAGATTTAGTTAAAAACCTTCCCGAACACGATATCCACATTGCACACCACTGGCTTATTCTGCACGGACGTTACGTTTGCGTAGCCAGAAGCCCCAAATGTGATGTTTGCGAAATTACCTACATGTGCAGGTACTTCGAACGTTTAACCGCACAAAACGAAAGGGATAAATTAAAAGCTTAAAAAATTATTTTTACTTTACTATTGACATTAGCTAAAAAACATTTACCTTAGCTAAATATATTAGCATTATAAATATCAACATTTAAGCATATTAGCCGATAAACGATTATATTTACGCAATCAATGAAAAAAGAAATGAGCACTGCAAATCCAGATAAATTAAAAGCCCTACAACTTACTTTAGATAAGCTAGAGAAATCATACGGTAAAGGTACCATCATGAAACTTGGCGATTCTGCCATCGAACCGATAGATTTTATTTCTACAGGATCAATCAGTTTAGATATTGCTTTAGGTATTGGCGGTATTCCAAAAGGCCGTGTAATTGAAATCTATGGCCCGGAATCTTCTGGTAAAACAACTTTAGCTACACATATTATTGCCGAAGCACAGAAAAAAGGTGGTATTGCTGCTTTTATCGATGCAGAGCATGCCTTTGATCAGTTTTATGCGAAAAAGCTAGGTGTAGATACCGATAACCTTTTAATCTCTCAACCCGATAATGGGGAGCAGGCATTGGAAATTGCCGATAACTTAATCCGTTCGGGTGCTATTGATGTAATTGTAATCGACTCTGTTGCCGCTTTGGTTCCTAAAAGTGAAATTGAAGGCGAAATGGGCGACAGTAAAATGGGTTTACATGCCCGTTTAATGAGTCAGGCACTACGTAAATTAACCGGAACAATTTCGAAAACCGGATGTTGCTGTATTTTCATTAACCAGTTACGTGATAAAATTGGAGTAATGTTCGGCAACCCTGAAACCACAACCGGTGGTAATGCATTGAAATTTTATGCATCGGTACGTTTAGATATCCGTCGTATTTCGCAGATCAAAGATTCTGACGAAGTTTCCGGTAACCGTGTGAAAGTAAAAATTGTTAAAAATAAAGTGGCGCCGCCTTTCCGTATTGCAGAATTTGATGTGATGTTCGGCGAAGGTATTTCTAAAAACGGTGAGATTATCGACTTAGGTGTTGATTTTGGCATCATCAAGAAAGCAGGATCATGGTTCTCTTACGGAGATACCAAACTTGGCCAGGGTAGAGATGCCGTAAAACAATTGTTGAGCGACAACCCTGAACTGGCAGAAGAATTAGAAATTAAAATCAAAGCCGAAGTAACCGGCGATAAACTGGCTGAGAAATAAGCCCGTCTTAATTCAATAACATTAAAACGCCCTGCTAAATTAAATTTTAGCAGGGCGTTTTGCTTTATACGTTATCATATTTTATAGCGCAGACCTCTATTGAAAGACACGGTTATTAGTTCTGACTAAAAATGGCGCTAAAATCTTTGGTTACATATACAATTACCAAAAGTGCAGCAATAACCAAAGCCCCCAGGATAATTACGCCCCAGCTTCCTTTTAGCTTGTTTTTGTCATTTCTGATCAACCAATATAAAATACCGATTAGCGGTATCGCGCAAACAATCCAAAATATTAACGATGCTCCAGTCATATATATAAATTCAATTTAAATAATTCTCATTGCCAGTTTTCAATTGGCGGTTTACAGTTTTTTGCCACGGAAGCACAGAAACACAGAGGTACATTGCATTAACCACTGTTTAAGATTGCTTCGTTCCTCGCATCCGATAGCTATCGGATGACGAACGAGGGAATTAACCAGTTTTCAGTTGCCAGTTAACTACTCCAGGCAATTAACCATAAACTATTGACCAATGAACTATTGACCAATGCCCAATGAACCAATGACCAATGAACCAATGACCAATGAACCAAAATTAAAACTCCATCCGCGCCATTGGCGAAACATCCTGCCCTACGAAATCCTTTTTCAGGTATTTCTGGTAACCTGCAATGGCAATCATACCCGCATTATCTGTACAGTATTGAAATGCGGGGATATAAACCTTCCAGCCCAGTTCATCGGCAGTTTGCTGTAATCCATTTCTTAAACCAGAGTTCGCCGAAACACCTCCTGCAATAGCAATTTCATTAATTCCGTATTGTTTTGCCGCTTTCTTTAACTTATTCAGCAAAATCTGCACAATGCTATGTTGAACCGATGCACAGATATCATCTAAATTTTCGGCAATAAAATCAGGCTGCTCTTTTTCCTGTTTCCTGATAAAATACAGGATAGAAGTTTTAAAACCGCTAAAGCTAAAATTCAGATCGGCAATTTGCGGTTCGGCAAATTTAAAGGCCAACGGATTTCCATGCTGCGCATGTTTATCGATCAGGGGTCCACCAGGATAAGGCAGCGCCAGTAATTTAGCGGTTTTATCAAAAGCTTCTCCTGCAGCATCGTCTAATGTTTCGCCAATTATTTCCATGTCAAAGTAATCTTTTACCAGCACAATCTGTGTGTGCCCACCCGAAACCGTTAAACAGATAAACGGAAAACCTGGCTTAGGATCATCAATAAAGTGCGCTAAGATATGCGCATGCATGTGATTCACAGAAATTAAAGGTATATTTAATGCTAATGCAAAAGATTTTGCGAAAGAAACACCAACCAGCAACGATCCTAAAAGACCGGGGCCACGTGTAAAAGCTACGGCATTAATGTCCTGTTTTGTAACTTTAGCATTAATTAAAGCTTGTTGTACGGCAGGCACAATATTTTGTTGATGTACCCTTGAAGCTAATTCAGGTATAACACCACCATAATTTTGATGAATTGTTTGGTTTGCAATAACATTGGCAGTAATTTTGCCGTTGTTACAAATAGCAACGGATGTATCATCGCAAGAAGACTCGATAGCAAGTATAACAGACAAATTATTAATATTTAAGCTGCAAAATTATTAAAAAACTATTTAAAATACTCCTTTGGGTAATCGCATCAATAATCTTGCTGCTTGCGCTTATTATTTTTTCGCTACAATTTAAGCCTGTTCAAACTTATTTTGCGCAGAAAGCTGCCGCATATTTATCTAAAGAGCTTAAAACCACCGTATCCATCAAGAGTCTTTACATCAAGCCATTTAAATCTATTGTACTTGAAGATTTATTGGTTTTAGATTTGCAAAAAGACACCTTACTGAGCACACCACAGTTTATGGTCGATATTAATCAATTATCCATTGATAAAAAGATCATTGATATCAATACCGTTCAAATTAACAATGGGCAGTTTTTCCTAAAGGATTTCAAAGATAAGTCTTCTAATCTCGATTTCATTATAAACTACTTCGATTCTGGTAAACCTACTGTAAAGAAAAAGAAAAGCAAACCATACGATATTAATATTGGCCGCATTATCCTAAATAAATTTGCCTTCAGGTATATCAACTACAGGGCAAAAGATACTACCCAGGGTAAAAGTGTAAACTTCGAAAACGTAAGTGTCAAGGAGTTGAGCGGAATTTTTGAAGGGCTCGATACCAAAAACCATCTGATTAAAACCAATATTAAAAACCTCACTTTTAAAGAGCGTAGTGGGTTTTACCTTAAAAACTTAACAGCCCAAACCACGATAGACAGTAATGCCATCGAACTGAAAAACCTATTGCTCGAAACCAATCAGAGCCGTTTAACCGATTACTACCAGATGCGGTTTAAAAGTTATAAAGACTTTAACCATTATGTAGATAATGTGCGGATGAAGGCCATTTTTAAAGATAGCCACATCAGCTCAAGAGACGTTGCGTTTTTTGCGCCGGAAATGAACACCATGAAACTTGATCTGGATGTTGATGGCCAGATTACGGGTTTAGTAAACAACCTTAAAGCCAAAAAACTATCGTTAAAAACCGGAAGGGCCACACATATTAAAGGCGATTTTATTTTAAAGGGACTGCCAAAATGGAAAGAGACCTTTATGGACCTCAACATAGAAATGGCGGGAACAAATAAAACCGATCTGGAGGAAGTGCTGGCAGGCATTACCAACAGCAAAAAGAAAATTGTTCCGGTAATTGTAAATAAATTCGGCAACATTAACTTTAACGGAAGTTTCACCGGTTTCCAGAACGACTTTATTGCCTACGGCGAATTTAAAACCAAACTTGGCCGTATTGTTTCGGATGTGAACATGAAAATCGATAAAAACGATGTTCCGTCTTATACCGGGAACGTAAAAACCTACGATTTTAACCTGGGCAACCTGATTGACGAAAAAAGCCTTGGCCGGATCAGCTCCTCGTTATATGTTAAGGGCCGCGGCACCGAGCTTAAAGAATTAACCGAGAAGATAAACGGCGATGTAGACTATATCGACTTTAATAATTACCGTTACCACAATGTGAAGATTGACGGAACTTTTAACAAAAAGTATTTCGATGGCAAGCTGAGCATTAACGACCGTAACGTTAAACTGGTTTTTGATGGCGGAGTAAACCTGAATCCTAAATTGCCGGTATTTAACTTTAATGCCACTATTTCTAAAGCAAGATTAAAGGCCTTAAAACTCCTGAAAGATTCGTTGCAGGTTGATGCTAAATTTACCACCAATTTCTCGGGCACCAACCTGAACAATATTTCCGGAAAATTATTAATAGAACAAATCAGGCTGCAAAATCCGAAGGGTATCTATAGTGTAGATTCGGTACAGTTAATTGCCGCAGGAACGGGCGCCAGCCGCGTACTCGATATCCGGTCAGATATTTTAGATGCCAGTATTAAAGGCGAGTACGATTTAAATTCTATTGTTTCGTATTACAAAGCCATCGCCAAAACATATATCCCTTCGTTAAAGGCCGATATTATCAAATACAACCACCAGATTTTTCAATTTAACCTGAAGGTTAAAAAGTTCGAACCGCTGGCGCAGATATTTGCACCGGGTTTAGAATTAGAAGAAGGCGCTACGGTAACCGGCGATTTCGATTCGCGCAACAATACCGCAACGCTGAATGGCTTTGTTAAGAAACTAAAGTACAATGGCATTGTGGTAAACAACATCATCCTCGATGAAAATACCACCACACAACAACTTCAACTGATTGTAACTTCCGACAGGGTGCAGATTAACGACAGTTTGTTTATTAAAGATGTAAACATTTCCAACATCCTGCGGAACGACAGTTTGGCTTTCAACGTAAAAATGTCGAACGCCGAAGAGGACAATCAACTCGATTTAAACGGTTTGGTAGAATTTACCAAAAACCAGGATACCACGGCAAGGCTAAGCGTATTGCCTTCTATCTTAAAAATCAACAATGAAGAGTGGCGCATCCAGGAGAAGGTACGCATCGTGCTCAACAATGGCAAAACCGAGATCAGTAATTTCGATTTAACCAACGGAAAGCAGCAGGTTATTATTGATGGATTAATTTCGGAAGACCCTAAAGATTTAATCAGTGTGGGCTTTAAAGATTTCAACTTAAAAACCCTCAACCCTTTTACCAAAGGCTTTGGTGTTAAACTGGGCGGAAACCTGAACGGTACAACCGATCTGTACGGCATATTAAAAGCACCAAGGGTAACCGACGATTTAAAGATCGATTCGTTAAATTTTAACGATATCTATATCGGTACTTTAACTGATACCTCATCGTACAGCAACGAGAGCAAAAAAATCAATGTATTTACCCGCATCATGGCCGACGATTCGGAGACTTTTAAGCTGACCGGAAATCTCGATCTAAAAGAAAAAGAAATCGACCTTGCTGTAAAAATGGATGAAAGCAAGCTTACCATCCTTGAACCTTTCGTTAAACAACTGGTATCGAATTTAAAAGGGAACATCTCTGCCGACTTAACGGTAAAGGGAAAATTCGAAAAGCCAGAAATTAACGGAACTGTAGCGCTAGATAAAGGCCAGCTCATGGTAAACTACCTTAAAACCACTTATGTAATTACCGATGATGTGGAAATAAAGAACAGCGTAGTTGAACTCGGCGATTTTGAGCTTAAGGACCTGGAAGGGCATGAGGCTACTGCACGCGGCACTGTTGATTTAAACGACATTAACTACCCTACATTAAAAGTAACGGTAAATGCAAACAGTTTAATGGCCTTAAACACTACCGCGAAAGACAATTCGGTATACTACGGCCGTGCTTATGGCACAGGTGTATTTACATTTACCGGGCCTACCAATAAAATGAAAATCGATATTAAGGCGAAAACGGAGAAAGGAACCGTATTTAACCTGCCTTTAAACAGTTCAGAAACCATATCGGATAAAGATTTTATTAATTTTGTAAGCCGCGATTCGACCGTTCTGGTTAAGAAAAAAACCAACTTTGATGGCCTCACCCTAACCTTCAAATTAACCATCGACCCGAATACCACGGCGAATATATTTACTACCCTGGGTAATTTAAGTGGCAAGGGTAATGCCGAACTTAACCTGAATATCAACAGTTTCGGCGATTTCGAAATGTCTGGCGATTATATCATCGAGACCGGAAGTTTCGATTTTACGGCCCAGGAGGTCATCAATAAAAAATTCGAGATCAGGCAAGGTGGTACCATCCGCTGGACGGGTAACCCTACGGCTGCACAGATTAACTTAAAGGCAGTATATGCTTTGAGGGCGAGTTTAAACGACCTTTACAAAGCAGCCAACCGCGATGCCAGTAGTAATGCCAACCAAAGGGTAAATACCGAGGTTGAGATGGGCCTAACAGGTTTACTCTTAAAACCAGATATTAAACTTGATATCAATTTCCCTGCCCAGCCTTCTATCAAAGAAGAGCTGCAAACCTATTTCAGTGATCAGAACAACCTGAACCTGCAGGCTTTCAGTTTAATTATCAGAAGAAGTTTTGCCCCTGGAAACGGAGGAGAATCGATCGGGAACCAGCTCAGTTCTACCGCAGCCAGTACAGCTACCGAGTTGGTATTTAACCAGTTTAACAACGTACTTTCTTCATTAAACTTAAACTTTGTCGATCTGAACGTACGCTCGCTGAGCGAGGCCAATGCATCGTTCAAATTCTTTAGCGATCGTTTAATTATCAATGCAGGTATTGTAGACCGGAACAGTGTGAACGATTTTACGGTTATCGATTTCTCTAAAGACAACGTAGGCAGAGAGGTTGAGGCCCTTTTCTTAATTAAAAAAGATGGAAGCTTAACCATTAAGGCCGCAAATAAACCACCTACGCAGCAAAGTATATTCCTAAACAGCGGGATTAGCTCAACGGCAAACGTAACCTCTTTTGGTTTGGTATATACCCAGCAGTTTGATACGTTTAAGGAGTTTATTCAGAAAATTTCTGGTGCTTACCGTCGGAATTTAAAGCGGAAACAAAGCCAGGCGCCTGTTAAAACGAATAAATCGATCAATAAAGAAGCGATTATCAATCAGAGTAAGGGGAACCAACGGAGGTAGAAAGGTTGGTTCATTAGTCAATAGTTTATTGGTCATTGGTCTATTAGACGGGGGCGGGCAATGTCATTAAGTTAAGCATAGGTGTTGTCAGTCTGGCTATCAATGACAGATTCTAAAAATCGGCGTCATCTCGACCGGAGCAACGCATAGTGGAGAGATCTGTGGACTATATTTTACCTATCGGCTGGTGTCCCACCGGAATGACACATACCGCAGATTGACGCATAAATAAGAAATTAACCCGGATTATAGCGGTCGTCATTCCCGCGCAGGCGGGAATCTTAATGCCTATTGCATTCTAGTCTTTAATTAATTGGAAGACGAACGCCCTGGGATGACACCCGATTTTGAACTAAACAAAAAAACCAACAATTGAGCACCTGTTCAATTGTTGGTCTTAAACTATTTTAGTTCGTATAATGAGCCGGGCACAGCGCAGGAATCTCCAAACGCTAAACGCCCCACTCCAAACTCAAAACCTATCCTTTCATAATCGAATGGCCCATTTTATCTCTTTTGGTGGTTAAATAACGTTCGTTATGTACGTTACTGGCAATTTCGATCGGGATGTTTTCCACCACTTCCAAGCCATAACCAATTAAACCGGCTCTTTTGGTTGGGTTATTACTCATTAAACGCATTTTAGTTACCCCTTCCGATCGCAGGATTTGCGCACCCACACCATAATCACGTTCGTCGCCTTTAAAGCCTAATTTAATGTTCGCTTCTACCGTGTCGAAACCGGCATCCTGTAAGTTGTACGAACGTAATTTATTAATCAGCCCGATACCCCTACCCTCCTGGTTCATGTATACCACTATACCTTTACCTTCTTTTTCGATCATTTCTAATGCTTTGTGCAACTGCGGACCGCAATCGCAACGGCACGATCCAAAGATATCGCCCGTTACACAAGAGCTGTGTACACGTGCTAAAATCGGTTCGTTGGCATTCCATTCGCCTTTAGAAATAGCTAAATGGGTGGCATTGTTATCTAACTGCGTATAAGCCGTCATTTTAAAATCGCCCCAAGCCGTAGGTAAGTCGATGCTCACCTCTTGTTTAATCAAACTATCTATGGTTAAACGGTAAGCGATTAAATCTTCTATTGATATAATTTTTAACTGGTGCTGTTCGGCAATTTTAAATAAATCAGGAAGTCTGGCCATTTCGCCATCTTCTTTTAAAATCTCTACCAATAAACCTGCAGGTTTCATGCCCGCTAAACGCGCCAAATCTACCGCAGCTTCTGTATGACCTGCACGGCGGATTACGCCGCCATCTTTAGCGATTAAAGGGAAAATATGTCCTGGTCTGCCCAGCTCTTCAGGATTGGTTTTAGGATTAACCAGGGCCAGCATGGTTTTGGAGCGGTCGCTTGCAGAGATCCCTGTGGTACAACCGTGTCCAACCAGATCTACTGAAACCGTGAAATTAGTTTCGTAAGCGGCTGTATTTTTACCCACCATCAGGTTCAGGTTTAACTCTTTACAACGTTCTTCTGTTAAGGGCGCACAGATTAAACCACGGCCGTAAGTAGCCATAAAATTGATGATCTCGGGCGTTGCATTTTCTGCTGCCGTTAAAAAATCACCTTCGTTCTCTCTATTCTCGTCATCTACAACAATAATCACTTTACCAGCTTTTATATCTGCGATGGCCTCTTCTATTGTGTTTAATTTTGTTTGCATGTTATAAACATTATGGGGCAAATGGTGTGTAAAGCGTATTAAAATCAGTTTTTACCACAAACAATAACCCGTACAAATGTACAACCTTATTGAGCAATATTTGGATTAAAATATCATCTGTAAGTAAAGGAAAAGGCGCCTATTTTTTCTTCTTTTTAAACAGCTGAACGAAGAGCTGTTTGTAGTAATTTACATCAAACAGGGCCGAATCTACGGTAGCTTTATAGGTTAAAAAGGCCGCCAGCGGCGATAAAACAATTACGGCGATCCACATCCCGAATATCGGGTTTAAATTACCTTCGCGTGCCGATTTTTCGGCCACCGTGGTAATAATGTGGTACACCAGGAAGAAACAAATGGCCACCACCACAGGTAAACCCATGCCCCCTTTTCTAATGATGGCACCCAATGGTGCACCAATAAAAAACAAGAGGATACAGGATGCAGCCAGGGTAAATTTACGCTGGTATTCTACTGTGGTAAAAATAATCTCGCCGGTTAAATCGGTTTGGCGCGGCCCCCAGTTGGGTACGTGCTGCATAATATTCGCCACCGTATTATTTGCATTATCGAGGGCCAGTTTCCGCGATCCGTTCGGGATATTCTTCAGTATTACATCATCAATCGCTTTCGGTGCGGCTTTTACTTTGCTATAACCTTTAGCTACATTAAACTGCTTAAAGTTGCTGGTGAGGTTGGCAATGGTCTGCATTTTCATCGTATCCAATTGCTTGGTCAGCGAGTCGCGCTTTTTAACAATCCCTTTCAGGTTTAACATGGGCGTACTGTTTCCGAAAGCATTCGGATCGGTGGTATTGGGATCAAAAGACGACATATCGAAACGCGGTGAGGTTTCTTTAAAACGGTTCCGCGTAAAAATCTGCCGTGGGTTGTACATCCCGTTTTTCGAAGATTGCTCTTCATACTGCACACCATTTTTAAGGTAAAGTACCAAAAACTTACCATCGGAGGTTTTATTCATTTTACCTTCTCTGGCCAGAATTACTTTCGGAATCCCGTTATTTTCACGGTGATCGTAAATCATGATATTGTGCAATGTACCGTCTTCCTCTTTCGAATCGACACGGATGGCATAACCCGGAATGGCATTGTTAAAAACCCCTGGTTTGATTAAAAATGAAAGTTTTTTGTTCCTGACATCGTACAGCAGCGAGCCAAATTTGAGGTTGGCTTTGGGCAGCATATAGTTGGCAAAAAAGAAGGAGGCTATTGTGAGCATCAAAATCACCACAAACAGCGGGCGCATGGCTTTCTGTAAAGAAATCCCCGCCGATTTAATGGCCACCAGCTCATAATTTTCGCCAAGTGTACCAAAAGTCATGATGGAAGAAAGCAGTACCGATAGTGGCAGCGCCATCGATACGTTGGCGGCCGAGGCATAATACATCAGCTCCAGAATGGTATACCATTCGAAACCTTTTCCTATTAAATCATCAATCCATTTAAACAGAAAAAACATCAACAGAATAAACATCATAACAAAAAATGTTGCTATGAATGGCTTCACAAATGCTTTAATTAATAGAAGATGTATTTTTTTCACCCTACAAAGGTAAACAATACGAAGGTAATTTATGCACCCAAAACGCTAATCAGATAATCGATCTGGTTATCCCAGATTAATTTTTTCTCTGCAAGAAGCTCATCAGTTGTAAAATCAGTAATCGAGAGGGCAACATCATTGGTTAGTTCGTCCTGTACAATTTCCATCTCAAAATAACATTGAGGTTCATCATCCAGCCACTTAAATTTAACGAGTTTATTTTCTTTAATGGAAACCAGCTTTGCTTTTTGCTGCTCATCATCCCAGGTAAAAGTATATACCTGATCGCGGAAATTCACATCGTCCGCAAACCATTGCGATAAGCCGTTTGGTTCACTTATAAAACTATACAATATTCTTGGTGACGATCTAACTTCGTACTCTAGTGTAAATTTTTTCTTTTCTGCCATGTTAGTACACTACCAGGATAATTTCCGGACTATTTTTTAATATTATTTTTCTAAAGAAAGGTAATTTATTCTATATCTGCAACAATATAATTTTTATTGGATTCAGGTGGTGGTTTACTAGTTCATTTGTCATTGGTCATTGGTTCATTTGTCATTCGTTCTTTGATTATTGAGGTTAATCGGTTAATCGACTAAGGACTATTGACTTCGGACTATCATTGGTTCACTGGTTCATTAGTCATTAGTTCATTGGAATTAATCGACTAAGGACTAACGACTCTGGACTCCGGACTACAAACTGATCCTGTTAATCGCTCAATCCACGCCAAACGTAAAGTATTGATTGCGCTTATATGAACCTTATATATCTTATGTGATTAAGAAACGCAGAACTGCCAATTGTTTTAACAACCTTAATCCACGCGCCAAACGCTAGCTCAGTTGTTCTTTATCGAATAATGAAACTGATTTTTCACCTATGAATAGATCCTGAAATAAATTCAGTATGACGAATGCGAGTAGGTTAATCAGCATTAAATGCCCACCGCCAACAAATGCCTCATTAATTGATTACAGATCTTATTTAACATCCATTCAGTTAGTAACTATTAAAAAAAATCCCGATGTTTAATCCATAAACAATCAATTACATCATGAAATATTTTTTAATGCTCTCTCTACTTTTCTGCTTAAATAAAAGCCAGGCGCAAAAGAATTATGAATTTGCGTACTACTATCAGGACAAAGAAATTTTGAAGCTAACAGTTGCCAATGAAGGCTATAAATTGGACGGAATTTGGTCGATGATTAAAGCGGAAACGGACACTAATGAATACCTGTTTACTACAAATGATAGTGGAAAGTACAACGCCATTAATACTAAATATGTCGACATGGCATCGATCTATGAAAATGCCACATATACACGAGATACGAGTAATAAATATTTCAGTGTAGATACCATATTCTTTAAACAGGATACATTAATTGGACAGATTGCATGCAAAAAAGTGTTGATCAATTATGTAAACGCTTTTATTAATGAAGAAAAGGCCATTGTACCATACGACACCTTACGAACAACCTTATTTGTTGCCCCAAATATTAAAGGCCCCAAAGCATTTTGTTTTTTCTCTAGGCTACTCAATGGATTGGTACTTAAAAGCAATTTCCAACAACCAGAGTACGATGCATCAACAGGAAAATTGGTAAAAAATATTACCCAACTGAATATGTATGTTACAACAAGGTTGATCACCGATTTAACACCGAATTTCTTTAAACTGCCCGCTAACTGTACTTTTTATACCAATCAGGATAGTTTTATGAAAACCTTAACCTTTCCAAATTTAGAAGAAGAGCTAGCAGACAACGAAGAGGAACAGGGCAATAATTAGTCAAGCTCATGAGTTCTTTTATGAGCAGATCAATATCGGACAATTCCATTCTATTTTTGCAAAAGCAATCTTGATACATCGGTAAATTTAGCAATCGGCAGTGCAACCTAAGCCAAAAATCAGGTGATTTTAAGGATGGAAACCTTTTTAATGGCCGGCAAATAACAATCAAATTTACTGAGCAATAAGTCTTTAAAGGATTTTTCACATTTCTTTTTAATAGAATGTATATTTATTCTATATTTGCAACTCTTAAAAATAACCACATCAATATTTACGTTATATAGTAAATATTAAGCCCGGCGGGGTAGCTCAGATGGTTAGAGCGCAGGATTCATAACCCTGAGGTCGGCAGTTCGATCCTGCTCCCCGCTACCAAAACGGCAAAAAGCCTTGAAAGTCGAACCTTTTCTTTGAAAGGAGCTCAATTTCAAGGCTTTTTCTTTTTATGAAATTTTCTTATGAAAAGAAAAAACAGACATAAACCTGTTATTCATTGAAAATAAGGCAATTAAGAGTTCGATCCTGTTTTTGAGTTAACCCAACCTGCAAAATTGGCTCATATATATGATTATCAATTAATTAAGGTTCGACTTTTTTATCACTATCACTCCTCACCCACGCTTCTTTTTTCTCTTGCGACGATTTCTCAATACGGTCAACCAATTCATGAAGCGCAACACCATCTTCGAAATCCGGCGTTTTTCTTGAACCCGTACGGATATCTTCAGCGATCAAGGCATACAGATGGCCAACATTCCGGGCGCCTGAAAAAGACGGCCATCCGCTGTAGACACCGGCAGGCGGGGTAAGTGTTTCCAATTTTTTTTCTTCTCCTCTCGCGCCTTTAATAGCCAGCTGAACAATTTGGCCATGACCATTTTCGCCGGTTACCTGCAAGTCACCGTCTGTACCGTTAATCTCCCATAGTAAGTTAGTTCCCCTTGTTATGCCACCACGATAATGCACAGATAAGGCAGCACCGCTTTTGAGTGTACCATGTATCAATATCTGATCCTGGGTATTTTTAGGCTTTAACGCTCCTGTATCGGTCAACCTGACCTGGTCAAACTGGGTCAGCATCCGGGCCGACAACTCTTCAATGTTACCCAATACTTCCGTTAGGCCCACCAGCGTATGGGCTAAAGGTATGGCTTGCATTGTTGCACCATTAGCCTGATCATGGAGGTAATAAAGATCCGCTTCTGTTTCATTTCCCCAGCTACCACCGGCACCAATCAACGTAGTGGATAATACCTTACCTACATAGCCATCTGCTATAAGCTGCTTCAGGTAGGCCACCTCCGGCGCGTAGCGCATCTGTGTTCCGATTGCAGCGATAACCCCTTTCTGCCTGGCCAACGCTGCCAGTTTCCTGCCTTCCCCTAGTCCGTTTCCCAAAGGCCATTCGCAAAAAACATGTTTGCCGGCATTCAGTGCTGCGCTGACCAGTTCAAAGTGATATGGGACTTTTACTGTTACCACAACCAGGTCAATCTCGTTTGAGCTAACCAGTGATTGCGCATCCTTAAAGGCAAGGGGAAGATTTAAGGACTGTGCTGTTTTTTTTGAGCTCTCGTAACTTCGGTTGGCCACTCCAATGATCTCGAAGTCATCAGACAATGACCTTAATGCGGGTAAGTGGGCTGCTGCTGCCCAGTGGCTGTCGGGATTAAGCCCGATGAATCCTATGCGGATTTTTTGCTTATTCATATGATGATGGGTGTTGTTAAAACATAAACTATTCAGCCTTTGCGTAAAAATATTGCATAAGGGGAATCCGCCAACTGACAGCGGCAGATTTGATCGGTTCGTAGCTGAAGATCTCTTTGCCCCTATCCTTAATCGTGATCCTGAAAGGCTGTTTAAGTTTTTTGGTAAAATGGGTGATGGTGAGGTATTCCGCCAGGTCTTCGTGCCAGCTGGAGGTAGCGTAAAGTGAGACAAAAGGCTTTTTGGCAGCTGATTCATAGATCTCCCTTGCAAGATGTATAGGCAATAGCCTGGCCCCGCCACGAAAGCGGCTGCGCAAGGTGAGGGTGTCAGCAAGGTTTGCATTTAGCTCAGTCCGGTCGGTCCAGATGCCTTGTGTAAAGTTTTTTTTCAGGTCTGCCTCCCTGTCAAAAGTCCCCCTGGTTTTATTCATTCCCAGCAGGTCAAGGGAGCCATCTACAACATGGGTCGCCTCGTGCAGGAGTACATAAAGTATTGCGTCAAGCCTGCCTGCATCGATGGAAACCTGCAAACTTGGGTTATCTTTTTCATAATAGCCCATTTCCTTCCAGGTTAGCCACTGGGAGACATCCTGTTTTAAAATCTCGGCCCTAAAAGTGATGGTAAAAACCGGGAATGGGCTCTCCGGGTTCATCGTTGCAGTCAGCGCTGTATTGGGCATGTTGTCCAGAAAACTGATGCCCAGCAGGTGGTCCTTCAGGACACGGGCATGTAACGGAGGAAGCATTTTAAAGGCCCTGACGACCTTAACACTGTCGGCTTTGCTAAGTCTGTGGCGTGTCGGGGACATCCCAGCATCCCGGAATTTCTGGATTACTTCGGGCGGTGTATTCCCGATCCTTGCGGTCAGTGGCTTAGATGGATCAAGCCCGTACTTTTTTTGAACAACTGTTTTATGCTCACTCAGATCAAGGCTTGTCGATTGCCCCTTGATGATCAGGGGAGAAATGAAAAGTATGCTGAACAGTATCAGTATTGTGGTGCAGGTATTTGTTTTGGTTGACATTTGGATTATGGTAAAAAAATAGCAATGCTGCCGGAGAAGAACAATTTCCATTGCTGCATTGCTATGGTCAGGTGATTGGCAATTGTGTTCAGGCGGACGCGCTTTAACACCAGCTACCCGGTGATTTTTAGTGATCCGACCAGCCCGTTCTGAAACGTGAAATTAAAGCGCAGGACTGCCGGGCTACCGGGAAATGTTCCCGAAACCTCCGCCTCAAGCACCGAGCCATTTGCGCTATCATTATAGCTGATCGGTTTTAGCACGCTCTGATACTCCTGGTTCGACTTTTCTATCCAGTTCTGGATTTCCTGTTTTCCGTTATGTGTCTTTCCTTCGTCGAATACTACTGCATCGTCTGAAAAAAGGGAAGCATAAGCTACTCCGTCGTGGATGTTCTGTGCTTCCACTAAGCCTGATATTAATTTTGGTAGGTTCATAATATTTATTTTTAAATTAACATATTGATATACAAATTTCGATAGTACCTGTATAACCTGCAATAAGGGAACTACGATTCAGATAGGGAATAATTTATCCCTATTGATTGTTAGCTGGTCTACACATATCTTTGATACATGTATGAAAAAAAGACATTTCCGAACCTCAACTGCGGACTGGACCTGGTAGCGGAAGTGCTTTATGGCAAGTGGAAGATCAGGCTATTGTGGTTCATCAACGAAGGCTTTCTGCGTCCGAGCGAACTGCAACGTAAAATACCAGATGCAAGCCGCCGTGTCATCAACATCCAGCTAAAAGAACTGGAGGAACATGAACTGGTGACCAGGACAATCTACCCGGTAATGCCTCCAAAAGTTGAGTATACACTTACCGATTTCGGCAGGACGCTGATACCTGTACTTGCTGCTATCGGACGCTGGGGAGATGAAAATCAGCAAAGATTAAAGCGGGCCATACTGAAGGGATATCCGGACTATGATCAATCAATGGAGATTTAAATCGTTATGACATGAGGTTAACCGGCATCGATTATTCCTGGCAGCAGCTAATCAATCGCTGATTCCATCCCTGTCAGGTAGCCTTTGAATCAATGCGCCCATCTGAATGATATGTAATCTTCTGCTCATCTGACAGGTCGTTCAAATGCGGGAACTGTCCATCTTTAAACTTCCGGTACAGCGGAGCGATTTCTTCCACCGAATCGGCTACGAAAGGTCCGTGCTGGACAACCGGAACATGATGTGGCTGTCCAGCATACAGCACAAAATGCGTATCCTCATCCAATGCCTCCAGGGTAAGCCGGCCACTGCCTTTTTCGTTTGTTCTTTCCAGCCAGCCAGCTTGCCCAGAACTGATAATTTTGTCACCCACCTTTACCCGGCCTTGAAGCACATAGACCAGGCCATGATACTGCAATGGAATTTCCTGATTTACCAACGCAAGCTTTTTCAGCCTGAATTCAATCAGGATAAATGGTGTATGGGTTTTCAGGGGAGAGACCAAACCGTTGCTGCTGCCACCGTAAACACGGATTTCATATTCACCGGTCTTAATTGTTGGCACATCTTCGAGTAATATTTTTTGCAAAAAAGGCTGGGCATACCGCTGTTCAGGCGGTAATATCAGCCACACCTGTAAGATACGCAGTTTTTGCTTTGAAGTGATCTCCTCGGTGTGGACGATTCCCTTTCCAGCCGTCATCAGCTCAAAACTTCCCGTTTTCCATTCCCTGTCATTACCTTCCAGCACCAAAGTCAGGGTCTCAAATCCAGCGTGGGGATGTGCTCCCCCAACTGGCGCTCCGCCGGGCAGGTCCAATACGTCATCCATAAACAGGATAAAAGGATCGCTGTCTTTGTAGCTGACACCATCAAGGACAGCCATCGCCTTGTGCCCATTGCCCAAAAATCCATTGTGCCAATGGTTTTCAGTGATTATTGATATGCTTCTGTTTCTCATGGATGACTATCAATTGTTGATTAAGCCACAAATTTCCGAATAAATACTATACATTTGTTATCTGTTACAAAAAGGATAGTACTTACAAAAAGAATAGTATATGGCAAATCATACGATCGAAAGTTGTGCAAAAGCCAAAATGGCAATACGCGATACGCTGGACATAGTGGGCGGAAAATGGAAATTAGTATTGATTTCAGTGCTTCAGAGCGGCAAAAAAGGATTCAATGAGTTATCCAGAGAGGCGGCCATATCCCCGCGTATCCTGTCCAAGGAATTACAGGAAATGGAAATGAACGGACTGGTAAGCCGAAAGGTATGCGATACTAAACCCGTTACTGTCCGGTATGAACTCACGCCTTATAGCCAAACCCTGGATGATGTATTGACAGCGATGGAAAAATGGGGATTCCAGCACAGGAATAACATCATCCAGGGTATAAAATAATCACGAACTGTTTACGGGAATGGTGTACTAGGTCGTAGGGATGGTGCCGCCGTCGATTACGAATTCTGTACCCGTTAGATAACCCGCCCTTGGAGAAACAAGGAAGCCAACCAGTTCCGCTACCTCTTCCGGCTCGGCGGGTCTGCCATACGGAATCCCGCCCAAAGCATCCATCACGCCTTGGGTAGCCTGTTCAATTGAAATTGCTGAGCTTTGCGATATTCGCTCCATCATTCTCTTGGCACCATCAGTCATGATCCAACCCGGAGATACAGTTAACACCCTGACACCTTTCGAAGCCACCTCATTGGAAAGCCCCTTGCTGTAGTTGATCAGCCCTGCCTTTGCTGCCGCATAAGGAAGTGTACTGTCATATAAAGGCAGCCTCCCCTGTATGGATGCGATGTGAACGATCACACCTGTTTTCTGTTGGATCATCTGCGGCAGAAAACCCCTATCCAGTCTGACCGGAGCAAGTAAGTTGGTCTGCAAAGTCTCTTCCCAGTGTTCATCGGTCAAGGCACTAAAGCCACCAGCGGGAGTTTCACTGCCTCCTAAGCTATTCACCAGGATATCAAGTTTGCCGTATTTTGATCCTACTTCAGCCACCACCTTATCCGTTCCTTCTGCCCTGCTCAGATCCGCCGGAATAAAATGAAGATTCTCATCATATATCCCAGGCTCGTTCCTTGCCGTAATGATGACCTGAGCTCCGGCAGCCAGTAACCTGTCAGCAATAGCTTTTCCGGTTCCCTTTGTTCCGCCCGTTACCAGGGCAACCTTTCCTGATAGTTCGTTATTGAAGTTAAATGACTTTTCCATTTTTTGAATTCTTTCATGCAAAAATCAGTGATACTACCGATCCCCGCAAGTACGGAATTACGATTCATATAGGGAAAAACAGATCCCTATGCCATTCGTATTTCCGTTATTGTCAAAGTTAAAAGTACACCCCCGATTTCTGGCCAGCACCCGGCAGTGAACCATTGTCTCCACCGTGATCGTCGCGGCAACGATCCGAAGCTAATCAACCCGTGATCAAATGTCCCTCAGCGAAACCTGCACTTTTTTCAGGGCTGATCTTCTTTGGCATTGTCATCAAACAAACCGGGCAGTCTGGTTCTCTTCATATCCAGAACCTGGTCAAAGGCATGCTTCTTTCACTAGTTGCTGCATTCGTCTATTCACCGATACCTTGCATTTTCTGCTGTCTTTTTCGCGCTTTAACCAAATGGGTGTATTCCTACGGTACTTGTAATAACCTTTGCTTTGATATATCAACAGTTTCTTCAGGGGAAAATGTACAATACATCCTTCCATTTATCCATTCCAGCGGGGTAGCTGAAAAACGAGTTTTGTAGGGACAAATAGGAACATAACCAGAAGCTCGCTTCTAGCTAGATTTCGATTTGCAGTTCAAACATAATTTGTGACCTAATGAAAACTACACAAGACCGCACCCTGGGTGCATTCGAAAAAACGTTCTGGCTACTTGACCAGATCGATTCCAAAGACTTTGCGCTTGCCGCAGAAATAACAGGTACGGCAACAGTTGAGAAATGGAATCTCGCCATCTCCGCAGTACAGCGCAGACATCCCAACCTTTCGGTCAGGATCGTAATGGATGAATTTTCAAGACCAGTAAAACAGCACACAGACAAGCTGCCCATTCCATTTAGGGTAATCCATGTTGATGCTGACTACTGCTGGGAACAAGAAGTAGAAAAAGAGCTGGCGCAAAGATTTAACACCGCAGAAGGGCCGCTTATCAGGGTGGTGCTGGTACAAAAGCCGGATTCTACCGTGCTGATCATTGCTGCAAACCATACGCTCGCCGACGGCACTTCAGTAAGTTATCTGATCAGGGATCTGCTGAAAGCAGTAAACGGAACAGAACTGGAGAAATTTGAAAACCAACTGTCCAACGACCAAACTTTGGGATTGCCCGATGACGAGCCAGTCCAAACTGTACCTAAAAATGAATTGGGAATAAGTCAAAGGATGGTTAGTCCCAAAGTATCATCGCTGCGCCTCTCGGCAGCGGCAACCGACCGCCTTAGAAACAGGGCCAGGGAAGAAAACACCACTGTTCATGGCGCCATCTGCGCAGCGGCGATTATGGCATCCAGAAAGATGCGGTCGGAATGGTCAGAGGTTAAAATGGAACTGATTTCGCCCATCTGCACCAGGGGCGTATTAAATCTGGATGACAATTTTGGCCTTAGTATCACCACACACCCGGTATTCTTTGAAAACGAACAGGCGCTATCTTTCTGGGAGCTGGCAAGACTCGCAAAAACAGGCCTTGAGGGGACCTCAACCGTAGCGCACGTGCGCAATTACCTGGGGTTTTTCAGGGAATTAACCTTTGGCCATAACGATATCCAAAAAATGCTGGAGATCCTGAAGGGTGCATTTAACCATCAGATTATGGTGACCAATCTTGTTAACGTGAAATACGATACAGACTTTGGCCCACTGAAGCTCCATGCACTTTATGGTCCAATGGTGAGATCCGGAAAAGGAATGGAGCAAACAATAGGCGCAGTGAGCACCAACGGATCTCTTGGCTTAACCAATACCAGCGATACACCAATAAGTGGGCTGCTTGAAGAAATTGAATATATTCTTTTACAGGCATCTAAGGTAGATTTAAGTAATTCCGGCAATTTCCAAAGTAATAACAATGGCGGCCAAAGCTGTTCGTTACGCTAATAAATAGTGCTGACCCGGTGGATGATATGCCGCCGGGTTATTATATTTATTCGCATTTCATGTTATTAAAATACTTATCACCCTTGCGTATGGGTAAAAGAAGCTGCATCACTATATGTTCTTTGAAGCTTGACTCTACTGATTAAAAGCTCATCGAAAGATGGGCTTTTTTATTCGAAAGTGATTTTGCAAGGGCCTTAGTGAGATGCTATGACCATAATGAAGGCGTAAATACCTTATGCTATTTGTTTTTCATTATTTTTTCGAATTCGGCCTGGGTTAGAATTTCTAAAAATTCATCGCGAAAGTGCCATGCAGATACGTATCCGGCCGAAACAATGAAGCTGATCACCCAGGTGGTCTTTCCCTTCCATAATCTAAATGCACAAACATCTGTCGCGGTAATATAAGGACTTGTTTCACCTAAGTGTTGATGTGAGGATGCTTCTATCGTGTCTATACCACCGGTTCCCAGGGGAATAAGATTGTTATGAAGCTTTGTCTTTTTAATGATACTGTTGTCTTTGTCAAAATTAATCAGGTAATCATTTCCTAATAACACTTCATCCGGTGCTGTTTGCGCAGTGATGACATATACTTTTTTTGCTCCATTTTTTATGATCGGGACAAGATTTAGACTGGTATTTTCATAAATTTTAAAAAGCGTGTCGTTTAAAACAGCCTGTGCAGCTTTTGACCGGATAGCATACAAGTCTTTTTCTACTCCGGTAAATTTTCTTGTTGTGGTGTCTATACTATATTTAGATGAGTCTAACTTATGGCCGAACTTAACTGTCGCTAACACTACCGGATCGTTATTTTTAGAAAAAAAGATCGTGGTCATTTCTTTTCCCGTCTCATAAGAAAAATATCCCCCGGATAATTGCTTCTTCCCGCCATAACCGGAGCTGAAAATCTGTGTGCTATAACCTGAAGCCCATTCAGAACGATAAAGCGCTTCCCCCTCTGCATTAATGCTATCAGCAATCTTTCTCAGTGCATTTTTTTGTGCTGTTGCGTTTTGCGCCAGGATAAATAGGGTAATCAATGTTAACAGTTTTTTCATTAGGGCGAAAAGATTGGTAAATATTTTGTGAATATAAATAACCTTAAGGATTTTATATAACGCGGTTGCGATAAAACGAATGGGTTTCAAACGTTCACATCGTGATCTAAAAAAGCTATATTTCTACTTTTGGTCGTAGTTTGAGGTAATGTACTTCATTCTTTGACAAGCAGCTTTAAATAAGTCAAAATCTGCCCACTATGCTCCGCTTCGTGATAGTTAGCAGCTTGCAGGGCCTCCAAATGATTTTTTACCCGAAATCCGATAGGTAAGTCAAAGGGCTCATAAGCTGGATTCCAGATCTGATTCAAGGTGGTTAACGGTATCAATCAATAAATGTTTCACCTCATTAACATCTGGATTAATTTCCCAGGAACGAGGAGAGGATCCAATTTTAAAGGACTCCATGAATTGTTTAGATATATACATTGGTAATCCACTACGCATATACATATGCCGCTGTTGAGAAGTGATGCAATGTCCTATTTGCCAGATTATATTATTGTTAAAACCCTCTGGAATTTTAAATAATATTTCGTTATTACTTGTTTCGATTAATCGCAACAGCCTATTCCTGCTAGCTCTTAAAATTTCACATTCGAAATGTACATTAATCATTTATTTGGTTTAAGTCTTCAGGAACAAAAGAATTCGTAATGCGCTCTAAAGTAACTTTTTGACATTAAAGTTCAAAATTTATATCTTTTTATGATATCTAAGTGCAGGGGTGTATTAATACATTTGTTTTTTTGTTTAAAGGGATTTTTAACTAACCTCATATTCCGCTCTAGCAAACATGCACACGCGGCACGCGTGCGCCAGCGATGGGGAAGGAACAATATTGTATTTACCCGGCAATCCATTTAGTGGCCGCTTTGCATTAAAATGGAAGGGTTACTTTTAATGAAATATACAGCTATTAGGTCCGAACACAACAAGGTGCAATTCTCTTGAAGATTGATGCACTACCGGAAACTATGCAAAAGCAAATTTTATAATCTTAGACAGAAACCCAATTTCAGATATTAAAAATACGCGTTCAATAAATCTGTTTACAACGATGGGATAAAAGTCCGCAAAGGTCCAATGTAAAAGTGCAAACTCATTCTAGTATTGTAATTCAGAAACGAAGGATAAACCACAACGAGTAACTTAAAAGTTTTATTATGATCTCGTTTTTCCAACCAAACCAGAAAATGCTACTGGCAACCAGAACGGTTACCAGTAGCAAGAATCAGGTAATATCTTTAATTTGTAATTGATTTTTTTGCTTTTTCGATACTGAAATCGCCCTTGATCAGCATTTCAATAACGGCTTCGTTGATCATATCAGGAGAGGTTTGCCAAAGGAGTTTGTTTCCCTTTATAACAAAGGTTTGGGGTATCGCGCTCACCCCTGCCGGTTTGATCCATTCCCGTTCAAAATCGCTCCCCTTTCCGCCACCATAAGCAACATCAAAACCCATCATTTTGTCATTGGCTTTTAAGAAATCCAATACTTTTTGCCTGTCATCTTCCATCACATCCTGTGCTATAAAAACTACTCCGCGGTTTTTAAACTTCGATGCCATCGCATTAAAATGAGGCATGGCAGCAATACAGGGCTTACACCATGTGGCCCATAGATCAACAATATAAACTTTTGATCTGTCGAACTTACCCGTTGCATTTCCTTTAATCCACTCTACCTTGGGATAAACATTAATCGTGTCGCCCACATCCAGGTATTCCCTTGTTAATCCTTGTGCGCTAATGCTACCGATCGCTGTAACGGTAATCACGAATATCAATACTGCTATTTTTCTCATCTTTATTTGATTAACTTTGCAAGTTCCTGACCAAGACCGGTATCGTTTAATTTAAGCTGGCTCGCCAGTATCTTACCGTCCTCACCAATAAGGAGTGCATTAGGCAAGGTATAGTATGTCAAGCCATAAGCTTTTGCCGTTGGACTCACACTTCCTGCATTGTTCACACCACCAATATCACTCAGGTTCATCCAGTTAAAGTTCGATCTTTTTATTGTTTCCATCCAGTATGAAGCCGGCCTGTCGGCATAACTATAATAAACGGTTATCATCACCGTATTTTTATCCTTCAAAGCCCTGTTAATCCGCCCAAGGTTGAAAGTAAAAGCATCATAATTCATAAAATCAGGCGTATAGAAACAAACGAATACATTCTTTCCCCGAAGTGAGGAAAGCGAAATTTCTTTGCCTGCTGTGTCCTTAAGTTTGAATTCAGGTGCAGGTTGTCCGGGTGCCAGTTTTTTTGCCAAATCGAACTTAGCCTGGATCTCTCTTCCGGCAAAGGTATTTCTAACCTCCGGACTGAACCTTTTGAACTCTGGCTCAAAGTTTGAACGAAGGGTTCCCCGATGTTTTGTTCTCCAGATGTCAAGGGAGAGAAAGCTGTTAGGGTTATCCTTAATGAAATTGCTGTCAATTTTCCCTGTTTTGGCGAATTCTGCATTCATTTCCAGTCTGGCAGCATCCATTGCTTTATTATCCCCTTTTTCCTTATAACCGGCGATCAATGTATTCAGGGAATCAACACGGGCCTGCACCGGCTTGTAAAGCTCAAACCTTCTCTGATAATCGGCCTGTGTTTTTCCGCCTTTGATGACACCTGTTTTTGCGCCCGCAGATCCCGTGATCAGGATCTCGCCGGCATCGATAAAAAAGTCGCGAACGTCAAGACTCTTCACATTTTGCATGGTAGTTATGGCAGGTGGATCTACACTGATCCGCGCATAGGCCGGATCTCCGATCAGCCCCTTGAAAGTAAATTTACCCATTTCAGCTTTGGTGGAATCTTCTACACTCACGCCATTGTTCTTATAGGATAGCAAGACTTTTTTCCCATTAATCTCCGGCGAAAGCTGCCCTTTGATGGTGAATTTGTTCTGTGAAAAGGAAACTACTGAAAACAGAAGCAAACTTGAGGTAATCGTTAAGCGTATATTGATTTTTAAAATATTCATGATCATTATTTAAGGGTTATTGGTAAAACCTGGATTGGCATTCATTACGATTGGCGGGAGCCGAAGCGTAAGCCTGTCCTGAGGCAGATTAAAACTGGTAATATTGGTAGAAGTCTCATCGTTATAAATGATATGAGAGAATGTCTCGCCCGAGAAAATCGGATCGATTGAGCAGCGTCGCATATCAAACCATCGGTATCCTTCCATTGCGAATTCCCTTGTACGCTCCTGGAAGATAAACCTGATCAGTGACTCTTTACTGGAAGCAGCCTGAGCGGGAACACTGGCAACATTTACAGGCATACGGTTTCTGCGCAGCAGCTCCAGATCGGCAACTGCGACTGCAAGGTTATTTAACCTCGCATTTGCTTCTGCCCTTAGCAGGTATAATTCGGCCAACTGTAATCCAAACTTTGAATAATTAACTGAATATTTTGATAGCCTGCCCGAAGGGTTAGGTGTAGAATACGGGAAAAAAGCGCCATAAAAATTCAGCCTCAAATCATCCGGGGCAAACAGCGCCTGTGCCTTCGGAGAGAGTACAAGAAAGTCATTCCCAAACTCGTTTCCGCTGTAGGGCCCGTTGTAAAATGTTTTCGCCAGCACTGATTCGGTTACGTCGTCATAGTTTATCCCCGGCGAATTATTCGGGCCGTTGTAACCAATTGGATCAAACTTCCCTCCTGAAGCAAATTCCACATTGTAATCGTAGAGCTTAGCAGGCACGGCCTGGGCGGCAGCATCCGTTAATGCGGCATTAAACATGGCCAGGGCCTCCGCATTTCTGCCCATGTAGAGATAAACCTTCGCCAGCATCCCTTCCGCGGCGGGCTTTGAAAAACGCTGGGCAAACTTATTATTCAGCGGCAGGGTACTGATAGCGTCTTTGAAATCCTGAATGATAAAAGCATATACTTCGGCCACACTATTTCTGACATGTCCACTCAAATTGATATCCGCATCCCTGATAATAGGAAACCCCAAATCCTGCGATGCCGTTGCAGTATTGTAAGGCCTGGCATAAATGTTTATGAGCTGGAAATATATCCATGCCCGGTTAGCCAGCGCTTCGGCTTTCAATGCAGTCTTCTGTGCGGCGCTCCCTCCCGTAGATTCATCGATCTCGTTAATTACCTTGTTTACCGTATACAGGTTACTTGTGTAAGCTTTGAAATCGAAGGTATTATCCTGAGCCCTGAATATATCCGCCTTATAATTGAATGCATTCTGGCTCATCGGTGACGCTGATGAGAAGTAACTGCCTTCTGCAGCGACGTCGTCTCCCATGAGCACCATCGATTGCCAGCCACCGGCAAAAGAGTAGAGATAAAGATCAGGAGCGTTCATGATCTTATCATAGTCGTCCGTTGCCCTGGCAACTAACTGTCCTTTAGGCACTACTTCAAGGAAGGATTTTTTACACCCTGCTACAAACACCAGCAGCAGCAGGACAGATAAATATTGATATATTTTCATCATCATAAGATTAAAAGGTAAGGTTTGCACCGAAACTGAAACTGTGCTTAAAGGCAGGCATATTCCGCCCTCCCTGATTGAAAGTCTGGAACTCGGGATCTATACCAAAATCATTTGCTTTCCAGATCATAAAGTTCCCTGTTTGTGCAAAAAGCGATAAAGACTCCACGTGCAGGCGGTTCAATAACTTTGGCCCCACGATGTAATTCAGCGTAATGTCCCTGAGTTTAATATAGGAGGCGCTCACCACATTGATATCAGCATAAGTATAATAATCAATATTTCTCCGGCTTACATTCACTCCGGCACTGGCCACGTAAGATGGGATATTAGTGATGAGCTCATCCCCCGGTTTTTTCCATCTGTCCAGAAACTCCGGGCTCAGGTTACCTCCAAAACTGCCCATGCCATATTCAATCCGTCCGTAATAATAACGGTTAACGTCCTTTCTCATCATATTGCCAAGATTATAGATCATATTTGCTGTAAGCGAGAGATTTTTATATCTGAAGGTATTACTCAACCCACCATTAAATTTTGGAACAGTGGTACCCATATAGATCAGATCTTCAGCCGTAGCAACATCAGGATTCTTGGTAACGGTTCCATTCGCCAAACGGATTTGTGGATCACCGAGGGCATCCAGTCCTGCAAACTGATAGGCAAACAAGGGCTGTATACCGTATCCAACCACATAATTACTATTTATTCTGCCATTGGTTGTCAGCTGAGTGGGCTGGGGAGTTGAATAATTCACCAGGCGGTTTCTGTTCAAACTAAAGGTTAGCCCTGTTGTCCAGCTAAAATCTTTAAGCTGCATATTCCTCGAATTCAAGGTGACTTCCAATCCGCGGTTGTTCATATTTCCAAGATTACCCCGAATAATAGATGCACCGTTAAGCGGATTCAGATCTACCTGCCCAAGCATATCAGTAGTCTTTTTGTTATATAAATCAATACTACCGCTAATCGCGTTCCGGAGCACAGTAAAATCAACCCCAATATTAACCGTTGCGGTTTTTTCAAAGGTAAGCTGATTATTGGCCAGGCCTGCCAGCGAGTAATAATCACCGGTTACATTATTCCGTCCAATCTGGATCACATCCCTTGATGAACCTGCACCGATGAACGGCGAATTACCGGTGACGCCATAGGTGGTACGAAGCGCCAGATTATTGATCCATGTACTCTTCTCCAGGAAGTTTTCCTTACTTATCAGCCATTTCGTACCCACGCTGAAAGTCGGTTTACGTTGCTTTCCCTTTTCCGATCCAAACAGATTGCTATAATCCCTCCTTACACTGGCATCAAGCATGTACTTTTCATTCAGGGTGTAATTGAACAGTCCAAAGAATGATTCATTCCGGTTAAGCTGCTCAAAAGTCTCAAATGGTTTTTCGTTAAAAGTACTTCTAAAGGACGACACTGCTCCAAAAATCCCCTGGCTCAGGGCCAGATAATTAAGGCTTGCAGAAGTCAGCAGATCAAGATCATAACCCCTGGCAATGTTCGTTCTATTGGTTGCCAGCTGCTCAAGCGCTTCGTGACCGATCTGAACATTGATCCTGTCCCGTCCGTCCCTAAGCCCCATGTTGTAAATCAGCTGATTTCGTAGTGTATAATTTCGCTGATCAATATTTACCGTCTTGTAAGTTCCTCCCGAGGTAGGCAAATAATATACAGGTACATCATTCGCAGTACGTGCAACAGTAAAACCCAGCAGCTCCCTTCGCAGGTCGTAAGTTTTGCTATCATTATAAAGCTGGCTGGTAGACGGCGCTTTCTGATAACTATATGTACCATCAAAGCTGAGTCCTCTCCATATTTTTAAGTTCACATTCCCGGTAAGATTCACCGAGAGGGCATTTCCTTTTGTAAATCCCATACTGGCTTCATCCAGTGGTGAATAATCCAGATTGATCCGGCTTCGGTTTTGGTAATCTCTTCTTACCTCCGGGGAAAGCCCCTGAACATAATTCATTTGCAGGTTATTGCCTGCATTATCCTGAAAGAGCTGATAAGGAATAAAATTGCTGCCGATTACAATACTTCTGTCGCTATCGGTTATGGTATTGTTCAATGCGGTATTCAGACTGATGCGAAGCCTGCTGATCGGCATAAAAGTCTGGTTGATATTTAAACGATATACGCCATTCTGATCTCCGGGATGGCTACTGGTGGTATTGGTGTAAGAACCAGAGGCATAGAAGTTGTAAGCTGATGATCCGCCTGAGGCAGAAAGCGTATGGTTAGTGGTGAAGGCATTTCTAAACAACAAATCTCTGATCTGGTCCCTGTTATCGATACTGCTCAGGCTATCGAGGCTACGCTGCGCCTGAGCTGCAGTGATGAGGCCCCGGTTCTGGTTGTACAGGATTTGCTCGTGTGGTGCAATCACCGAGGTACCAATGGATGCATATGGAAAAGCAGCGGGATTGAACAGCTCCCTCGCCGTTTGTATGTATTGCGCACTGTTCATCATTGGAATATAATCCAGATCTGGTTTACCGAAGAGCGATATATTTCCTGAATAGCTGATCTTTAAGGGTTTTCCTGCTGACCCCTTCTTTGTTGTGATCACAATTACGCCATTAGAAGCTTTCACTCCCCAAATGGAAGCTGCAGAGGCGTCTTTCAATACCGAAATATCCTGAACATCATCAGGATTGATTACAGATAAGTCGGTTACCGGAACACCGTTTACGACGTAAAGCGGATCACCAAGTGCCTGAATAGTCGATCTACCCCTGATGATACTTTGCTGCGTATTTCCACCGCCAAACTGCCTGTTTCCTAAGATTCCCTTTGGCCCGGCAATTACCGTTACCCCGGCAACCAGTCCATCCAACCTGGAAACCAGGTCTTGCGTAGCCACCCTGTTCTGATATATCTGCATGTCGGGTTTCCCGAAAGATCCCGTTGCCCGTTCACGGGAAAGCGTTTGGTAACCTGTAGAAACAACAGAGACTTCATCGATGGTATTGATTTGCTGATTCAGGATTACTAAAATTTCAGATGCCGATTTAACGGTCAGCGTATCCGATCTGTAACCGATATAAGAAACCACAATATTCGCGTCGCGAGGAATCCGCGAAAATACATACTCACCGTTTGTATCAGTGAAGCCTTTCAAACCTGCCTCTTTTGAGGTTACACCGGCACTGGGCAACACCCCTCCTTTTTGATCCTGTACCCGGATTTTAAGGTTGATCAAAAAAGCTTTGTCTTCTACCTTGACCCGGTTAATCACAATAATAATCCTGTTTTCTATGGTATAGTCGAAAGGCTGACCGCGAAAGCATTCATCCAGAACTGCTTTTAAAGCGGCATCCTTAACCTGAATGGTTACCCGTTTCGAGCGGCTGATCTGCTCACGGTTGATTACAAAATCAACACCTGACTGCTTGCGGATATCCCTTAGCACCTCGCTCAAAGGAGCATCTTTTTTTGATAAGCTGATGCGCTCGTTCTGCGCAAAAGACCGTGCCGGAAACAGCAGAAAAAAGAAAAGTAAACAATATAGCCCGGGCGAAAAATATTTAGGAGCTATCCGTGCACCCTGACGAATCTTCCCAATAAGAGAACCTGACTTATGGACATGATTAGTTGGATCATATCCATTTCCATGGTATTTTTTATACATTTGTTTGGTTGGTTTTAGTTGATAATAGTGTTAGAACAATTACTCATCTGTACCGGCCTTCAACCGGGGGCGCCTCCAACGCTCCCGCTTTTTTACCAGTTCAGGAACTTTCCGAATTAAGGCATAACAGTTACCCTCCTTCCTTCCAGTTTAAAGTGAACCCCCTGATTCATTGTCAGCGCTTTCAATATCTCAGAAAGCTTTTTCTTTCTTGAAATGGTACTGTAGAATGCTGCATTATCCCGCTCCCCATCATACACGACCTCCACATCGTACCATCTTGCAACCTGTCTCATTACCGTATGAAGGTCTTCGCCATTAAACACAAAATCATCATTCATCCAGGCATTTGCCTGCTCTGTATCTGCCTGTGAAACCGTAACTCCATTTGTGGTAAAATCTGCCTGCTCTCCAGGCTTAAGTATTTTTGAGCCCTGCATACTGCCCGATATGCGTACAGAACCCGATAATAGTGTTGTCCTGATCTTTTTTTCATTAGAATAGGCCTGTATATTGAAATGCGTTCCCAATACCTGTACCGTCTGTCTTTGGGAACGAACCATAAACGGATGCGATTTATCGTGGGCCACTTCAAAATACCCCTCTCCGGATAACGTCACTATGCGTTCTTTTTTATTTTTGAAAGAGAGCGGATAGGTTAAGGTGGATGCCGCATTTAACCAGGCTTTTGTCCCATCAGGAAGGATGATCGAAAATCTGCCACCATTAGGTGTTTCAAGCGTGTTGTTTTCGTCGGTTGCCGCCTGATCAGCGGAAGTTTTGTAAATCACCATACCATCAGCTGATCTTGATATTTTAACACCAGGTTGGGCAATATCCCCATGTTGTAAATGATCCAGACTAACTTTTTTCCCGTCAGCGAGTATCAAATAGGCCCTATCCCTGCCAGGGTCTATATCATTTTTGTATACGCTTTCTACCTGACCGGAAAGGGGCGCCTTGTTCTGCATAAAATAGAGCCCGCCTAACGCCAACAGTACGATTGCGGCCGCAGCAGCAATTTTAGCTTTCAGCGCGATAACCCGAGGTTTACGTTCAGGTAAGGCTAGCTCTACCTTACTCCATATCTCTTCTGAAATATCTTCAAGTTCCGCTGAAGAATATTTTGCATCAGTTTCCGAGCGGTAGTAGTGAAGCCAGTAGCGAACCGCTTCCATTTCGGTTGCGTTACAAGTTCCATTTTTAAACTTATCAAATAATTTTTCAGCTTCGCTTTTTTGCATTTCACATCTGTTCTATACCTACATTACACCTTACTCTGGCCAATCGGGTATAGAAGAGAAAAAAAAATTAAAGATTGATGAAATAAACTGAAAAAATCGCTGAACCGAGCCTCTTTCTAAGAATTTTTAACGCATTTTTCATCTGCGTTGCGACGGTATGCTCGGATAGGTTAAGTTTTAGGGCAATTTCTTTATTACTTAAATATTCTTTCCGTCTTAAATCGAAAACTTCCCGCATTCTACCAGGTAAATTTGCGATTTCCAGTTCGATCATTGCACTTATATCCTTTTCGCGGATCAGATAATCAGCAGAACCTTCTGAAAAATCATTAAGGGTATATTGCAGGGAGGCAATGTATTCTTCGGTTACCCCTTTACTGCGAAAAATATTAAGCACCTTATTTAATACTGACCGGTAAAGGTAAGGTGCCAGAGGTGCGCTGTCAATGATTGTTGCCCTGTTGTTCCACAAGGAAATGAAAACTTCCTGCACAATATCTTTTGCTGTTTCCTCATCCTGAAGCTTTTTCACAGCAAATAAAAACAGTAAGGTCTGATACCGACCATAGATTTCGCCAAACGCCTCCTTACTATCCTGCTTTAGATGTAGGACAAGTTGCTGATCATTATATGGAAGGTTTGCTGACATGGACCGAAGATGACCTGCGAATCTACAAAATAAATTAATCGGATATGTTAATTGGTTTTTCCAAAAGAGGTTAGAAGGATATTCTAAATTGCAAAATATCAACGAAGCTTTTTCTTTGTTCGGTACTATCCTTTCAGTTTGTTTTTCAAGGCTTTTTGTTTTTAGCGCATTTTCTATTGAACATCTCAAATATAAGCAGAAACGCCTTATTCGCTAAAATAAAGCAATTAACAGTTCGATCCTGCTCGGACAGAACTACTCTGCTTCGGTTCACCTTTATACTGAGTAAACAAGTTTAATGTGGATGAAATCAAGGTTAATCTCCCGTCTGTATAATATTTAGATGAGCATTTGGCTGACCTAAAATGGACTTAAGCCTTGGGTAAACCTTGTCGCTTTCCATCCTGTATTAATAAAATGACCAGAGAAAAAAGTTCCTGTTTAAGTTTTCTATAATTTGAATTCAGGTGGAGCATGGTGTCTTCCATCTGCTTTTGCTTTATCCCAAGCAATTCTCCATGGCCGTCAATAAGATTTTCTGTTTGTCCCTCCAGTACTTTTATATAATCAATCAGATCCGTATCAGCACTATATTTATCCTGTTCAAGCTGTAAGAATTTTTTACCGACGGCTTTTAGGTCATCAATATACGCTGGGCCGGAGAGCAGTATAAAATGATCATCGAGCAAATGATGAAGGAAAACCATTTCAATTTTAAAAAACTCGCTGTCTGATGCCCAGTGCTTTGCGATAGCATGATATTGGATATACGCCGGGGAGGTGCTATTTATGCTGTTCATTTATGTTTTATTAAGGTGAAATTATAAAGGGAATATTAGCATGGGAACAGGATTATACAGCGCGCACTTATCTTTGAAATATTGTTGGGTAAGGGAATTAAAATGAAAATGCTGGTCTACCAGAACCAAGAGGTCGGCCTTCATTTCGTTCACTACAATTTCCAGCGTATCTATGGATTCGCCTTGATTTAACATGTTTAGGAAGAGTTTCTTGTAGCCTATATTCAGGCTGACTTCATCATTAAACACCTCTTCTGCCTGATCGGTCTCCATCAGCGGGAGGCCACTGGCCGAAGCGTGTGCAATAACCAGATTAGCATCCCAACAGGTGGCAAGGTCTGCCAGAAACTTTACTGTCCCGATGCCACAGAAACGCAGGTCTGTTATATACACCATGCGTTTGAGTTCGTTCTCAGACCACGAGGAAGGAATGATCAATAGCGGCACCCGAATTTTATGTAGTAGATGATTAATGGCAAGATTAACATTCAGCAAAGCCTGAGGCAGAAATTCATCCAAACCCTTTACAACCATTAAGATTTCGTTTTCGCTGGCCAGCCTATATAGATCTCCCGTTTCAAAAGAAAAACTCAGTTCCTGAATTATGGGTTTAAATCCCGGATAGCGCATTTTTCTTTCAGAAAGAATTTTCATCAGCTTAGAATCGACTGCTACAGCATCCTGTACCTCTGGTAACATTTCTGTCCATCCATATTCATCCGTGGTTAGATTTAGAACTGGCAAATTAGCCAGGATAATATTTACCCCAAGACGTTGCGCAAGAACGAATGCAAATATAGCAGCATGCTCAGCTTCCGGACTATGATCGTTGATGATGATAATGGATTTCATTTGTTATTTGCTTTAAGCTATACGCCGACAACAAAGGTCGGCATAGCTTAAAGCAAATGAAATGATGGTAGTCACCTTAATAGTTGCGGGTGATCATGAACCAAGGGTTTAGCACAGAAAAAACCAAAAATAACGCAATTTTTAATCGGCCTGACGGTACATCTGCTTATAATAGGCTTCTGCCATTCTCGCCGACTCGAATTCAGGGATGACACCTTTTATACCGCTTTGAACCATATTAAACCATTTTGACGGATTATCGTAGTAAGTAGGTAAAACTGTTTTTTCCAGCACATCCATTAAATTGGCATTTTCTTTTTTATCTCTTTCCTCTTCGGATAGCGAACTTTCTGCAGGCTCAATAAGAAAACAGTTTTCTCCATTTAGCGCAAACTCAGGAATCCATCCATCTGGAATAGAAAGGTTGATAGCACCATTCATAGCCGCTGTCATGCCGCTGGTTCCTGAAGCTTCGCGGTACATTTTTGGATTATTAAGCCACACATCGGCTCCCTTTTTTAGAAGTGAGGATAAACCGAGTTCATAACCGACCAAAACGGCACAATTAGTGAACGCCTTTGTTTCATCAATGATCTGATTGAAAATTTGGTTTGCGCCCGTATCTTCTGGATAGGGTTTTCCTGCCCAAATGATCTGTATAGGATATTTTGAATGCTTTAATAACATCTCGAAACGCGTCCAGTCGCGCATCAGCAGATCTGCCCGTTTGTATCCGGCAAAACGCCTGGCCCATACCAGGGTGAGCACATTTTCATCAAATAGCTTTCCTGTCTGATCGGCCACTTGCCGAAACAAGTGTGATTTTAATTCCTTTTTCCGGTCTAAAAACGCCTGTTGGTTATTCTCATTTACGCGCTGAGCGATAGCCTTATCCTGCCAGTACTTTTGATTCTGTGCATTGGTTATGGAAACAATCTCACATATGCCATCATAGCCTCCCCACATTTCGCGGGCAACTTCACCATGAAGTTTAGAAACAGCGTTTGCTTTGCCAGAAAACTTCAATGCTGCCAGCGTATAATTAAACTTCTCGCCCTCCATTCCCAGCACAAATTTAACTTCATGTTCCTGCATGTGGTAAAAGAACGACATCTCTTTTAACAACGAAAAATCATGTTCTTCATTACCCGCAAGCTCAGGGGTATGGGTTGTAAATCGCATTCTTTTTTTAATCTCTTCAAGATTTTTATACTTTGAATACAGATAAAAATTAAGTGGCACCGCATGCCCTTCATTCATATGATAATAATCTGGCTGCAGGTTGAGCTGATCCAACAGTATTCCCCCACCAATCCCCAAAATGATTGACTGCGCAATCCGGGTGGCCTCATTTGGGTCGTATAACCGGTGAGTAATGCTTCTACTTACCTCATCATTTTCAGGAAGATCGGTACTCAGCAAAAATAAAGGTGCGGTACCAAATGTGGCAGGCCGCAATAAAAATGCTTTGACTTTAACGGTAGCACTATGTACCGGAACGGAGAGAACAATCCCTGTATCTTCCAGAAACGAATAATCTTTCTGAATGAAGGCCGGAACCATATTGTTATCCTTATCCCTTACCTGGTCGTAATAACCGTATTTCCAGAGCATGCCGATGCCTAACAAATTTTGTTTCAATTCGAATGCACTCCGAAGATGGGATCCGGAGAGAAAACCCAAGCCTCCGCTATAAATTTTAAGGGATTGATCAATGGCAAACTCCATTGAAAAATAGGCTACACTGGTTTGATATGCTGCATCAGGGCTGTACCCAAATAGTTCGGTTCTGGTCATAGAAAACGTTTTGTTCGTGGATTATTTTATTGGAGAATTAAGAAATTGTTAAAAAAGAACCTGTTTATATATTCAGGATCAAATAATAAGTTCCTTAAAAGTATTCTACAAAAACCAAACCAATGAACCCGTCCGCATTAAATTGTTCCCCATTTTTTAAAGATTTTTTTGATATACCTTCCCAAGGGCAGATATGGCCAGCGCATCATGTCTTTGGAAAGCATTACAAATAAATGCCGGCTGGAGATCCAGTTCAATATACCCAATCTCAAAAGCAAATATCGACGGGACAAGCCGATTCCATGTCCCCTCTTATCATTTCCCTTTTCACCAGATTTCATTAGCACTCCTTTCAAAGTGCAAATCCGGATGCAGCGGACCTATGAGATGCATAGGTTGGTCATTGTCATTTTTATAAGCATGCTTACTATCCAAGGCCAGGTTTGCGCCCATGTAAACAATCAGGTTGCTTTTAAATGAAAACCTGACTTCTATTTTCTGAATAACATTTTTCACCCCCTTCACAGATTTTGCGACATGTTCTGCAGCAAGTTTTTTGGCGTAGCTATCCACTGATCCTTTAAGGGTCACCAAACCATGTTCCACCGAAACCTCTATTTTCTCTACACCGATAAGGGAGTCGGTCGTGATCGCCAGTCTAACCTCCTCCGCTAATTTTTTATTCTTCTTTTTCATTATAATTTCCATTATTAATGGGCCAAATTTGCTCCTTCTCATCATCATATTTTGTTTATTTTATCCGCGCCCGTTGAATTTCCAGTTTTTTATTTCTGGCATATCATCAAGATGTACACCTATGTATTCTTTATGGCTGGCTAATTTATCCTCACAAAAACGGATGAATTCATCAGCCTGTTGCTGGAACCGGGGAACGCGTTTAACCGCTTCCATAGCTAAATGATACCGGCTCATCTGATTTAATACCACCATATCAAATGGTGTGGTGGTTGTTCCTTCCTCCATAAAGCCCCGAACATGAAACCGTGCTGGATCCGGCCGTCCATGAACCAGATCATGAATAATACGGACGTAACCATGGAATGCAAAAATCACCGGGGCAGCATCGGTAAACAGGTCTTCAAAATATTCATCACTTAATCCATGCGCATGGTATGCTCTTGGAGAAAGGGCCATTAAATCAACCACATTAACAACCCTTACCCGAAGCTCAGGCAGGTGTGTGCGGAGAATTTCGGCGGCTGCGATCGTTTCCTGGGTGGGTACGTCTCCGGCGCATGCCAGGATCACCTCAGCTTCGCCAAGATCATTTCCAGCCCATTCCCAAACGGATGCCCCCTTTTCGCAATGCGCTACAGCATCCTCCATCCCTAACCACTGCAGCTCAGGCTGTTTACCTGCAACCACAACATTAACATAGTTTTTACTTCTCAGGCAATGATCCATTACCGATAACAGCGTATTGGCATCGGGTGGTAAATAGATCCTGATTACACTGCTTTTTTTATTGACCACCGTATCAATAAATCCTGGCCCCTGATGACTATAACCATTATTATCCTGCCTCCAAACATGAGAGGTTAACAGATAGTTTAACGAAGCTATTGGTTTACGCCATGGGATTTCCTGAGTGGTCTTCAGCCATTTTGCATGCTGGCTAACCATAGAATCGACAATGGTTACGAAAGCTTCATAACAAGGAAACAGGCCATGCCTGCCCGTTAACAGATAACCTTCCAGCCAGCCCTCGCAAAGGTGCTCGCTCAATACTTCCATTACCCTGCCATCCGGAGATAATTTATCATCAGTATCGATAATTTTCTCCATGAAGCACCGGTCAGTAACCTGAAAAACAGCTTCTAATCTATTTGAGTTCGTTTCATCGGGACAGAACAATCTAAAATTCTTATTGGCTGCATTCATGGTAAATATTTCACGCAAAAACTTACCTAGATTCCGGGTGCTTTCTGCCTGGATTGTTCCCGGATGCGCTACTTTGATTCCGTAGTGTTTGAAGTCTGGCAGAATAAGATCCTTTAACAATATTCCCCCGTTTGCATAAGGTAATGCGCTCATTCTTTTATCCCCAACCGGCGAGAGGCTGCGGAGGTCAGCGTTTAGTGTACCGTGCTCATCAAAGAGCTTTTCAGGCTCGTAGCTGCGCATCCATACCTCAAGGGCTTGCAATTTCTCAGTGTTCTCCTTAACTCCGGCCAACGGAACCTGATGCGAACGGAACGATCCCTCGATAGGCAGATTATTCCAGGATTTGGGTCCGGTCCACCCCTTGGGTGTTCTTAAAATAATCATAGGCCATTTTCTTTGGTGGATTATACCTTCGGCCCTGGCATTGTACTGGATCTTTCTGATCTTATCATAAACGATATCCAAAGTAGAAGACAGCTGGCGGTGAACATTGTGCGGGTGCTCCCCTTCAACGAAAAACACCTCATATCCATATCCTTTGAACAGTTCACTTAAAGCGGTATCATCCATGCGGGAAAATATGGTAGGACTTGCTATTTTGTATCCGTTTAGGTGAAGTATGGGCAACACCGCACCATCTCTTGCAGGATTTAAAAAAGCAACAGAATTCCAGCTTGCTGCCAGAGGACCTGTTTCCGCCTCTCCATCTCCGATTACGCAGGCGGCAATCAGGTTTGGGTTATCAAATACAGCGCCGAAAGCATGCATCAGGGAATAGCCCAATTCACCGCCCTCGTTTATTGATCCCGGTGTGTGGGCACTTACATGACTGGGAATTCCTCCGGGAGTAGAAAACTGCCTAAAAAGTTTAAGCATACCTTCCTCATCCATTGTTACCTCAGGAAAAAGTTCGGTATATGTACCTTCCAGATAGGTATGGGCCACGATGGCAGGTGCACCGTGACCAGGTCCGCACACATACAGAATATCCGCATTTGTATCTTTTATCAATCTGTTCAGGTGGACATAAATAAGGTTTAAGCCGGGAGAGGTGCCCCAGTGGCCAAGCAACCTGGGTTTAATGTCATCTGGTGTAAGCGGGTTACGCAATAACGGATTGGCCTGTAAATAAATCTGACCAGTAGATAAGTAATTTACCGCTTGCCAGTATTGATGTATTTTATCGATTTCTATTTCTGAAATTTCTTGCATGGTATTTTGGATTTAAGCTTTAAACATGTATTGTTTTAAGCTTCATGGATAATGGTTTGATAGGTTTTTAGCTAAGTTTATATAGATCTGACAATAAAAATCAAGACTTAAGACTAATAAGAAACTACATATCAAGTCTATATCATTCTAATCTGGTATGTTTAATCAAATATCCTCAACTATACTGGGCCAGGAAATGATAGTGGTCATGTTTAATAGAGATGTTGATCCTAAAATAGAAGATCAAGACTGAGTAAGTATGTTATTCAACAGGTAATTGATATAGCCCGTTCGTGGTTTATTTGTAAGCACTAATTGTACTGTATGGATTATTTTTGATGCTTTACCTAAAATCAATTTGTAAGATTGAACCAGTATCAGCGGCGTTGTGCCTGCAAAAATTGCGGCGAGCCATGCCTGTAATTGTATTAAAAATTAAAGTCTATAATATTAAAATACCATAGCGATTATAAAAAATACGCCTTCATCTGGGCGCAGCAGACTTACTTACTGGTACCCAACCCCGGAACTAAGCAACTAATGGATAAACTCAAATAGATCTTCTACATCCGTAAGCAAAAGTTTTACAGAGATCGAATCTTACAATGGATTTTAACTACTGGATGGTTTTAATTAGGTTTGTATTATTAGCTTTATTCACATGCTCAAGAAACTGACTTTCAATCACATACCATCACTACTGTTTTTACTGACTGTTTTTGCCGGCGGTAGCGCGCAAGCACAGGTCCTGCCCGACAGCACACACTTAAAAATTGACCAGCTCTTCGCTAAATGGAACGATATGACTGCGCCCGGCTGCGCGGTCGGCATCGTTCAGGATGATAAATTGGTTTATGCCAGGGGTTTCGGACTGGCCGACCTGGAAAATAAAACGCCTAATACTCCAGCCACCGTTTTTTATATGTGCTCCGTGTCCAAACAGTTTGCCGGATATGCCACTGCATTGCTGGTAAACGAGGGAAAAATTAAGCTCGATGAAGATATCCATACCTATTTGCCATGGATGGGCGATTTTGGTAAAAAGATCACAGTCAGAAATCTGGTCAACCACACCAGCGGCCTTCGGGATGATATCGGACTGGCACAGTTTTATGGATTGGGCGGAGACGGGATGCTTACGCAGGATTTAGCGATACAAATGCTGAAAAGGCAGCGTACACTGAACTTTAATCCCGGCGAGAAGTTTTCCTATTCCAATTCTAATTATGTGCTGCTTGCGGAGATTATAAAGACTGTATCCGGCAAGAGTTTTAAGGCGTATACGGATTCGACAATCTTCAGACCCCTGGGAATGACAACCAGCGCGTTCGCAGATGATTATTCTCAACTTATTGCAGGCAGGGCGCCATCATATGGAAAGGACGGTGAGGTTTTTCATAATGCCGTACAGAACGTGTATACGCTGGGCGACGGCGGATTGTTTACCAACGTGAACGATATGGCTAAATGGGTGGCTAATTTTTATCAGCCTAAAGCGGGCACCCTGAATGATATTGCGCTGATGACTACACCTGGTAAGTTAAATGACGGCTCCAGCATACCTTACACAATGGGGATCAACGTCAATACCGACCGTGGCTATAAGCGGTTGACGCACAATGGCGGTCTTGCCGGTTACCGTACGGTTATTGCCATCTATCCTGAACTTAAAACAGGCTTCTACATCTTCGGGAACGGGAGCGACAGCGATGTATATAACAAAATTAACCAGATAGCTGAACTTCTGATAGCGGACAGGTCGGAAAAGAAGCCATCACAGGCAGTGGCTCAGGCAAATGATCCGGTAATTATCATAAGGGACTCATCAGAACTTGTTAAATGGGCTGGAAATTACATTGCAGCTAATGGCTATAAGGTTACGGTGAACTCGAAAACGGGCAAACTATATATAAATGGGAATACGGAACTTGAACCAGAAGGCCATGGGTTGTTTCACATGAAGGCACGGCCGTCGGTGAAATACCAGTTTTCCGTTGGCCCAAAAACAAATACTGCCTTTGCCAGGCTGATCTCACCGGTGCTGATAAAGCCAATTGAAATGGAACGCGTCCGCGAAGTTCAACTTTCCGGTAAACAGTTAAATGACTATGCCGGTCGATATTTTTCGGAGGAGTTGGGAACTTTTTTCGATATAGGGGTTAAGGGTAACGGGCTTTCGATCAATGATAGATACCATGACACGGTAAAAGTGAACCTATTTGGGGCCGATCACCTCTTCACCGACTACGATTTTCTAAACCATGTACGTATTGTCCGCAATAATAAGGGTCAAATAAGCGGGATTGAATTGATCACTGGTGATACGGCGGGGCTGATCTTTCTAAAGCAAACCAGGTAGCTGAAAGGTGGCTTGTTTTCTGGTTAATACTTTTGAGTCTTCTATTCACTTTCAAATGAACTGTCAATTGTTCAGTAATTCTTTTGAAGCGATTGAAGTATAAATCCACGAATGCTTTCGGCCGGCATAATCAAGACGGATGTTCTGCTGTGCCTGGCAATATTGATCCCGCAAAACCTGCCGGAGCGATCAAATACCGGACTTCCACATTCAGCACTTTCTATTGCCGCATCGCTGATCAGGACATGATCAAATCCATCAGAGCGCTCGCTTCTTCCCCCGGCATACGCATAGGATGCGTGGTTCAGCATAGGCTGACCTTCCAAATAAGTTTCGACGGTTAAGGGCAGGCCGTGCCGGATGATGTCAAGTTTTACGACATCACCTGCGTAATATGAGGTAAAGGCGTTGATGAAATCCTCAGGTTTGACAATTGGTTTTCCATCGACCGCTGAGATATGATCATCCCGTTTTAATTTCGTGCTCATGGCTTTATTTTGCGGTATTTCAGTAATTAAAATTTTTCCGTCCTGATATTTGGCACCTACATCCAGATATCCGATACTGTTGCTCAAAGGAACCGTTACTGGCAATCCACTAAAAACGCCTATCTTTTTCAATTGGGTCGGAAGCACAGATATTAGCATTTTGCCGGGGTGGTTTTCTCCTTCAAAGCGTTTGGGCGGTTTAGCACCTAATTGTATTCCATCGCCGATTTTCAGGCTTGGCTTCAGCAATATCAAATCGTTTCTTCGGTCCCTGTTGATGACAGTGGATTCAAAAATTTTCCCCTCTACTAAAATCCGGGGATTGGCCGCAACCATCGAACTTTTACTGATGAGATACGTTTCATTTTTGACACGGACCCATGTACCCAATATTTTTTTTATTTGATCACCATCATTACTCAAAACCACTGCCACGCTTTTTTCCTGTTTTGAAGTAATTCCTATTAGCGAGTCTATCGAAGGAAACGGCTGCATGAGTGAAGGGTTGTTTGTCTCCGGCAAAGAATCTGCCAAAGGCACTTTCTGATAATCTATAGGTTTGTTAAGAGAGGTCCAGTATTTCAAAAAAGAATCCACAGGAATATCAAAGTTTTGCGATTCATCCTCTTTGATGCGACTGTGTATACCAATGAGCCTGCCTTTGAGATCAAACAATGGACCACCGGAATCACCAGGCTCCATTTTTGCTGACGACTGAATAAAACCATTCCCTGTATCTGTATTGGATATTCTACCATAACGCACGTTAGGTGTTGACTTGAGGAATGATGCGGGATAGGAAATGCTGATGACTGGCTGATTTAAAACCATTTCGCTGCCAGCGGCCATTTGTACATAATCAAATTTCTCTTCTTTGGTTATTTTGATCATGGCCATATCGTACACTGCATTTTTTTCATCAATTCCTATACGACCTAAGGGGAGGGCTGTATATTTTCTACCGTCAACAAATGTAACCTGGTAAACCTGATTAGCTTTAATTGCATGTGCTGCGGTTAGGATATGCCCCTGTGCGGAAACAATAACACCACTAAAACCATCTGTTTCATATATTCCATCGGGCCTATTATTTTTCAGAGTGTCCCATGCGATAATATACACACTAAAGGGCATTGCCGTGCTGACACCATTAGCAATAAGATTTTCAATCCTTTTGCTTTTAAGATTCTGCTGGCCCGATACATTTGAAAAAATAAGCGCAAAGAGTAAGGTTGCGCTCCATTTTAAATTAGTCATCTTTTATGCTATTTAGATTTTAAGGGGTAAACTTCACTTACCTTATTATTGCTTAGTATGAGCTTTGCAGTGAATATGAATCGGGGGTCCTGATATTCCTTTACCGAACGTTCAATCGCTTTAAAGCTGCGGTTTACTTTTTTGCGAAAAAGAACTTTGCCGTTAGCAATAACGGTGACTGGCTGATCAAGATTTACAAGATCATCATTCAGGTTAATTTCAAGTACATTAAAGGTATTATGTAATATGGTAATCAGGTTGCCTTTACGGCTAACTTCGGCTACATCGCCAGCTTTCGAGAATGCAAGAGGAGCCGATAACCAATAGAAGCGGTGCTGCAACCTGTTATCTTGTACCCAAACAACCTTATCCGGAAAAGTATTTCTCTTATAATCTGCCATCCACGGGATGGCGATGGTATCTTGATGATCCAGCCAATGAGGCTTATCAGGATAGAGGTGAAATTCGTGCTCATAGCCTTTAGCATCCAGGTTGTGCAAACTATCGAGCTTCCTGTTGTATTTGATAGCGAGCTTGTTTCTGTTATATGCGGAATCTAAACCGCCAATGAATATTGAAAACGGCAGGTTACGCAGGTTACGCATATCGGCATCGCCTGGATGGCCGGCCATCATTGATGCGGCGGCAAAACGATCGGCCATACGGGGAGCCAATTGAAATACCCCATCTCCTCCCGCTGAATAACCAAGAATATAAACCTTATCGGGATTTACATCTTCCATTATCACACTATAGCGGATTAGCGAATCGATGAAATTATCGATATGATCTTCATGCCAGAGGTTCCAGTTGTTCGTTGGTGCCCTGGGCACAATAACCAATCCTTCTTTGATCTTGTACAGTGTACGTTGATTCTCCCATTGCTGATCATTCACTGCCACCGGAGCGTTACCACCACCATGCAGCGAGATATATAAACTTCTGCCACCAACTGGTTTTGTTCCAAAAACCTTATAGGCAATGGCCATCTGGTATTGTTGAAACTTTATTACGCCCTCACTCCACACCTTTCGGGCAGCAGGCATTAATTTTTGCTTTTCTGTGTTCCATTGTTGCATTGCAAGCCTGTCTGCCTCGGCGCGGCTCATCTTTTTCTGCGCTGCGCATGTACCGCAAAGTAACGCTATCACACATAGGGTTTGTAACTTCATCAGGATGAGACTTTTATTCTTTTTATTCATATCTTAATTCTTTAGCAGTTCCAGGATACCCTCATTTTCAATGATGATCATACCCTGTCTGTCGCTGGTGATTCCCGGGGTTAATTTGTAAGGGTAGGTGGGCTTATTTCCGTTCATAACCGTCGGCATATAAGCAAATTGCACTGATAAATTCCCTTTTAAGGCTTCCCCAACTTCGATAATGTGTGTAGAAACGATAAAAGCAGACGCTTTATATTTCGCGAACGCTTCGGTAACAGTCAGCGTTGCATCATAAGCATCTTTAACATTTGTACCTTTAAACAGTTCATCAAAAAGGACTACGAAACATTTTCCACTTGCCACTTGCTCAGCAGCACTTTTCACCCGTAAAACCTCGGCATAGAAATGGCTGTAACCCGTTTGGAGGTTGTCGGAAACATTTATTGAGGTATATAATCCATCGCGTACCGAAAGGTTGATCTGATTGGCAGCAATTGGAAACCCCATATGCGCCAGGTAGATTGCAATACCAAGAGATTTCATTAAGGTTGATTTACCTGCCATGTTTGCACCGGTGAGAAAGAGTAAATTTGCATCATGGTCGAACCTTAAGTCGTTACTTACACCATTGCGTAAGGCTGGATGTCTCAGCCCGGTAATGTTTAATACATTTTCCTCTTTCTCCATGGCCTCTGCGTAACAATAGCCCATCATCTTTCCGAGCTTGCCTACATTGGCGTAAACATCGATTGAATACATGATTTTCAAAAGCTTATTGAGGGAGCCTTTCAATGTCTGCTTGAGGAGATGGTCATAAACCGCAAGCTGATACGGTGCGAATTCCTCATTGGTCTGTTGAGCAATTAATTTTCTCAAAAGAGGGTCATCTAATATTTCTTTGAGCCTTTCTTTATCCTGGTCAAATGGGGTATTCGAATTATCATTTAGAAGAACCGAAAGCGCCTGGGCGTATTTCAGCACTTTGATTGTTGAATTCAATCCAGCTACGAGTTGACCATAACGTTCATCACGGATCAATACCGACTGGCCTTTTTTAAGAAAGGAGTTAAGTACGGCAACAATGAACATTTTTGGACTTTCGATTGCCAGGTAGTTTTCAGTTGATTGGAAGTCTGCCCTTTCAAGCTGAAACGTAAAATCTTTCTCCTGGAAATAATGGAAAATATCCCGCCGTGCGTTGATAGCCGCAGCACTTGTCAATGGGTTTAGGAACATCGTCTGCAAGAGCTGTTCGCCCCCATCGGTTTTGGTTTTATTGAACAGGCTGAAAATAGATCCGGGTGTATATTTACCGAGCAGGTTTAGATCATCCTGCGTTTGTTTGTCAACGATTAAACTCATATGTCTTTAGCATTTGATTTGGCCAGTCCGGCATTTAAGATATCCAGGATGCCTTCATTATTGATAATAATCATACCATGCCTGTCTGCAGTTAAACCGGATTGCAGGGTATAAGTATATATCGGATTGGTTCCTTCCATTGTTGTTGGCAGAAATACAAACTTTATCTTTCCGCTTTGTTCCTTTAACACTTCTCCGGCTTCAATAATGTGTGTAGAGATCACAAACAGGCTCCCCTGTTTACGGGCAAAAGCGGCAGTAAAGGCTATAGTGGCTTCACAGGCATCTTTCACATTTGTTCCTCTAAACATTTCATCAAAAAGCACAAAAAGTTTTTTTCCCAGTTTCAGTTCGGATGCAATCTTTTTTGCACGGAGCACCTCTACATAAAAATGGCTCGCACCCATCCCAAGGTTGTCTGGCAGGTTAATGGTGGTATATATTCCGTCCAGAACGGTGAATTCCATTTTTGCTGCCGGTACCGGAAATCCCATATGGGCCAAAAATATCGCGATGCTCAAAGATTTCATGAAAGTTGATTTTCCTGCCATGTTTGCACCAGTGAGAAAAACGACATTCTGTTCATCGCTCATTACTATGGAATTAGGAACCGCACGCTGAAGCTGAGGATGATAAACATCGTCAATTCTTATAAAGGAATTGCCCCCCGGTAAAGCCGTTGGGAAAACAAATTTCCTTTCCTTTGCCACTTTAGCAATTGAATAATAAACATCAAGTCTGTACAGACATTGTAATAGTGTTAATATGGCGTCCCTGTTGACAAACCTGAATAATTCATCATATGATATAAACTCCTGGCCTGTTGGCTTGTAACCCTCAGCCTTGAAAGGCAGATCAGCAAATTCTTCAGATGATAAAATTCGCTGAATATTATTTTTCTCTGAACTGTACGGATGATCGGTTGCCAGGTCAAGAGCATCCACAAATAGCCTAAATTCCCGAACAAACAGCAGGATAGCTGAGATGCCCCTATAGATAGTCGTTGTCTGTGCATCGGGTGCTACGAAATTACCCAGCCGCTTTGTTACCGACTGATCGTATTCCGATAACTTACTCCTCGAATCTGTATTATTGATATATGATTCTATCGCACTGAGCAGTTCAGTAGATATTGGGAACTTTTCTGCACGACCTGCGAAATACCGGATGATCTGGCTGCGCTGATTTATTTTATCAAAATCACCGATCGGATTAAGGAACATCTCTTCCAGAATAATTGATCCGCCATGTGTCCGGGTACTATTAAAAATTTCGTAAATTGAATTACTCCCCTGTCTTCCAAACAGGTTGAGGTCGTTAATCGTCTGTTGATCTGTAATTAAAGGCATATTAGAATATCTTATTTTCTTTTTCTTCTGATCAGTATGATACTTCCGCACGCGAGTAGCAAGCCAGGGATGATCCATACAAAAATCAATTTAAGCAGGTAGATTTGATCTTTATCTACCAGTAATACCGTGTCTTTTGGTGCCGGTCTGAAGCTGCTGATAGGGAATTCGCCATAGCTCAGCCAGCTAAACACACCGATATTGAAAACGAAATTTGCTGTACGGAGATTGAACCTGTTCAATTCCTTATTTGACATCAGGTCTGCATCGCCGATAACAATGATTCGCTGCTCTTTTTGAGCAATTTTTCGGGTTAAACTGACTGCCAATGGAAAAGCTTTTTGCAAATCACCTTTCTGTGGCTCAAATTGCACGGTGGCTGAGTCAGTCAGAAACCTTTCTCTTTTAAGCCAGCTGCTTTTTGGGTTTGTTACCAACAAAGGCTGGGTTTTGTACCATTTCGTATTTTCGATAGACAGGGCTGTAGCCAATGGCATCGAAACCACTATGCTATCCTTGTGCGCCTGTTCCAGGGGCATAAAGAGTTTCGTTGCCGCACCGGTTAAGTTTGGGGTAGCCAAATCTGGCTCCAATTGTTTGCTTTGCTGAACGATGGCTCCATCCATCAACTGAATACCAAACTGTTTGATTATTGGATTTAAAACATCCTGTTTATTGGGCTCTCCAGTAACGAGCAAATTACCACCGCCATTAATATACGCCTGCAAATTTTTAGCAGCAGGGGCACTCAGGCCAACTTTGGGATCTGCCATAACCAACACTGATATATCCTTTGGAACCGGCGTGGTGGCAAGGGAGATGGTGTCTACATCGAAGCCCTGATTAAGCAAAGACTGCCTGAAAACCTTCAGGTTTGTTAATGCCTGGTATTCACGGTCGCCTATTTTATTGATATTTCTTTCCAACTCTCCGGTAGCAAAAAGTATTTTAGGCATTTTTGCGCTAAGGAGTCTTTTAAATGCTGCTGATATTTCCGTTTCCGATGGCCAGTGCTCATTATCAGGATATACCCGGAGGAAGGTCTTTCTCTCTTTATACTTGAGTTGCATGATATAAAAATTGGGCTCTTTGGAAAGATCGACTTCTTTTCGAATCTGCTCAGGTGTTAAAAACTGCTTTATATTCATTTCTCTTGTCTGGGCAATCTTCTCCACTACCTGAGCAAGGGTTTTTCCTTTGTTCCCTTTCATGATATCCCCGCCTTGTGCCAGGGTATCGTAATACATCACACTTTTTAATTTAATATTATGTTTGAAGCGCACATAAGGTGCCCATGCATTGATGTTTTTTTGATAGGATTCCGGATTTCCATCTTCCATGTAACCGCCCAGCAGGTTCGTGTATCCCGTTATTTCCAGCGGTTCATCACCAAGTTCTTTAATTATTTTCTGCGTATCCGGCTTTAGTGTATTAGATTTATTTTCCGTTACATCCGCATAAATAATCAGTTGTGGAATGGAACTGATGTAACCAATAAGAAGCGTTATTGCAATGATTGAAATATAATGTCCTGCTTTTACCATAGGCGAGACCGTTTGCATGCTAAATTTTAGCTTATAAATAGTAATGGTGAGAAAAAGGAATACAATGGCAAGAAAATAAATAATGCCGTTACTGGTAATTAAGCCTACCAGCATCCAGTCTGTTCTTCCGGATACCGAGAGAAAGAAGGTAATATCCCTTATAAACGGTATGCCCTTCCATAAGTCGGCAATGTTGTACAAAATACCGAAAATGACAAAGGTACTAACGGCAGCTACAATTTGATATGTTGTTAGGGAAGACATAAACAGACCTATAGCAGAATACGCACATAGCAGTAAAAACAGGCCTAGTAAAGCGCTCAACAACATTCCGATATCTGGTGAATCTGCTGTGAAATAGCTGATGGATAGAAATATGGTTACTACCCCAAGCATGAGCACGCTCATGATTACCATGGCGCTGAATTTGCCCAATACAATGTCTCGTATACGGATAGGTGAGGAATACAATAATTTGATGGTACCACTGCTCATTTCTTTACTGATTAAACCCATTGTTAAAAGTGGAAGATATAAGTAAAGATTCCTCATTACCGAGGCAAATAGTCCATTGGAGCCAAATACGGCCTGTCCGACTACGCTAAAAGGAATTTTATATCCATCCGCCTGCATCTGGGCGATAGATTTCAGCGTAGCCATGTAGCCCAGGCCACATTGAACCATGAAAACGATAATAAGAAACCATGCAATAGGAGAATAAAACAGCATTTTAAGTTCTGTTTTTGCAATTTGAAGGATTGTTTTCATTAAGAAAATGATGTAAAATTAATGTTGTGAAAGTTGTTTGAATATTTCTTCTACCGAGTTTTTTTCAAGAGAGATTTCCTGCAGGCGCCAACCGCTCTGAACACTTTCGGAAATAATGGTCTCTGTAATCTCCGCGTCGCCACTGAAAAACAGGCGGACTAATTTCCCGTTAAGAATGTCGGCCTTAAGTATCCCGGGGATCGCTTCGAGCTCAGCTACCAGAGGCATGTTCTGAAAAGAGACCAGCATGCTATGCGGTTCCACATAGTTGTTGAACGCATCCATTGTATCTGAAAACACTATCTTTCCGTTTTCGATCATTTTGATATCCTTACAGAGCAGCTGTACTTCTGACAGAATGTGTGATGAAAATATGACTACCCTATCTTTCGCAATGTCCTTGATAAGCGATCGAACCTCAATAATCTGATTGGGATCCAAACCATTGGTGGGCTCATCCAAAACCAGTACATTAGGCTTATGTACAATTGCCTGGGCAATCCCCACGCGCTGTCTGTATCCACCTGAAAGATTTTTGAGCAGTCGGCCACCGAAATGGCTGATGCCGCAGCGCTCCTTCGCCTCTGCAACTGCATCTTTGCCAGGCTGGCCATACATATTGCGCAGTGCTGCGCAATAGTGAAGGTATTCATCAACCGTTAGGTCAAGGTATAACGGAGGATTTTGTGGAAGGAAACCGATTTCCATTTTCGCCCGTTTGGGATCTTCCCTGAAATTTATACCGTTGATAAATACATTGCCTTCTGTTTGATTGATTGACCCGCAAAGAATATTCATTGTAGTTGATTTACCGGCACCATTCGATCCTAATAACCCAACGATACCAAAATCATTGATTTCTATATTAATGTCGCGTATGGCCCAGGTGTTACTATAGCGATGAGACAGGTTTTCAATCTTTACTATACTTTTTTCCATATTTTATAAATTTTTAGGCGTACCAATCCCACTATTAATAATAGATTAGCCTTACCAATAGTGGGATATCAGAGTTTATTTGGGGTTTTGAACCATTTCTGGGTTTTGAGCAACAAGTTTTTCAGCGAACTGGAAAACATAAGCATTGCTGTTAGGTTCAAGTGTGTAGGTCACATTGCCGATCATGCGGGTAACAGACTTCGCAAATGCTGCATCTTTATTTAGCCGCTTTTGATCGAACCAGCGCAGTCCCGTTCCGAAAAATTCTCGCCGGCGCTCTTCCACAACCCTTTGCAAGGCTTCCTGATCTGAAGTTGCCGTTACAGCTTGATAATCTGCCGGGCGGAATCTCATTTTTCGCAAGTCGTTTACCATTGTAAGTGCCTCATCGCGCTTCCCTGTACGGGCTAAGCATTCTGCCCGTATAAGCCAGGTTTCATTAACGGTAAGGCCTACCGGAGATTTATCGTTATAATTATCCCTCGACCAAAAGCCCGTTCCCTGAAAAGCAGGGTAAAAGTTTGAACCTGGTCTGGTGAAAAGTTCATAACGCAGGTCTTTTTCATCGAGCAGATTCAATAAGGACGGGCTTAACTGTAATGGATAAAAACTACTTCTGGGAACTTTCCGGAGTAAAACCTGCTTGTCGGTATATTGCGTTGGAAGAATATTGGTCGTCAAAAACGTATTATAGTCATAAAGCGAGCTGTTCAATGAAAGTGATTGTTCCGCAGCAGTTTTGGCCGCCTCGAAATCGCGCATATTCAGGTAGACTTTCGCCAACAATGCATAAGCAGCGGCCCGGTTAGGTTGAACAGTACTGGCCTGAACTACCGGAATAAGCGGTAAGGCTTCTTTAAGATCTTTGATGATTTGATCGTAGACCTCCCTCACCGATGCCCTGTTAAGTTTCACAAACAGTTCCGGTGACAACAGTAAGGGAATAGCTGGATCTGTAGCAGCAGTTGCTGCATCATATTGTTTACCATACAAATTCGTTAAAGTAAAAAATGTAAACGCCCTGTTGATTAACGCCTCGGCATACAGCGCATTTCGCTGGTCCGGGCTACCGCCCTTGCTTTCTAAAACACCTTTTAGCACGGTATTGTAAACGTATATTGCGTTGTACATAAAATTCCAGTCAAAATCGTCGGTTTCACCGAAATAGAAAGGATTTTTCCATCCGTAAATAGCTGAATTGGTTGTATTGTTCGCTAGTGAGATCTGCACTTCCGGATCGGAAAGTTCGACATCATCACAGCTTAAAATGGCCGTATTTCCTGCCCCAACTTCCTGGTTGTTTCTGTTATTGAGCAATAAACGATAATCCTGGGTGTAAACCAATACCCGCTGTCCCTGTACAGGCACATTTTCTACGTATTTCCGGCAGGAAAAGAGTGTAAAAGTTAAAACAGTAACCATTACTATTTTAAAGGTATATGTTGATGCTGTTTTATACATTATAAGCTTAAATTAAGTTGAAACGAATAACTTCTAACAGGTGCAAGCTGAAAGGTATTTCCTGTGTTATAGACATAATCAGGATCAATCTTTTCTTTATTTGCAGTCCAGATCAGTCCGAGGTTACGGCATACAGCCGAGACTGTCAACATCTTTACCCCGATGGGTTTTAACAGTTTTTGTGGTAGCGCATAGCTTAGGCTAATCTGTTGAAGTTTGATATTACTACGGCTTCTGATCAGGTAATCAGACTCTGAATACCGGGTGATACTGGTACCGTAATAGTATCCCTGGTTAAAATCAGTGTTGATGGTTGGAACATTCGTAAACAATTCGTCTCCGGGTTTGCGCCACCGCATCCCTAAATCACCTGCGCGGCTAACATATACTGAATTTTCAGTCACAGAAGGTTTTCTGAAAACTCCGCCAAAGGCGTACTGGAATTGAAAACCAAGGCTGAATTGTTTATAGGAAATATTACTGCTATAAGCACCATAATAAGGCGAAGCCGTCCGGCCAGAATATTCCATAATATCGAAGTACTGAAACTCATCAACTCTTAGTATTCTTCCTGGAACCTTAGGATCCTCAATCAGCGTTTGCCCGGTATTATCTAAGCCTGCAAATTTATAGGAGAATAAATAATCCTGAGGATAGCCATCATAAATTTGATTTCTTCCCAAATCACCTATAGGCAAGTTAAAGCGCTCATCATGTACCTTATTGGTATTGTAAGAAATATTAATGGTATTGTTCCAACTCACATTTTTTGATTGTACCGGAATAAAGCTCAGTCCTAAATCAACACCCTTTCCATCTAACTTCGCTGCATTAAAAATAGTTTGGGTAAAACCATATGTGCCATTAATCGGCAATTGGAAAAAAATATCTGTTGTTTTTTTCAGGTAATAATCTACCGTCGCCGAAACACGGCCATTGAAAAGGCCAAGCTGGAGACCGTAATTAATCATCCGTGTTTTTTCCCAAGCCAGGTTTTCTCTTGCAGGTCTGTCAATTACAGCGTAGGGTAAAGATGATTCAAAATCGGTTCCGAGGAGAGAAATAACAGTTACCGGGGCATAACCCTGAGGTGCATTTCCGGTAAAGCCGTAGGTAAAGCGGGTTGAAAGGTTGGTAAGCCAGTTCAGGTCCTTCAAAATCATTTCCTTTTTCATGTTCCAGCTCAAACCGGCAGACCAAAGCGGGATTGCACGTTTTCTGCGTTCGACACCTAAAAGATTCAGATCATCAAACCTTGCACTTCCGGAAACGGTGTACTTACTGTTAAAGGTATATGAACCACTTGCGTAATAAGATAGTGCTCTGGTGGTCGATTCGACTACAGGTGAAGATGTTGCTCCGATACTAGGACGCTGACCATAGATATCCAGATAGCTTACGCTGGGGTTAACTGATCTGAAAGCATTAATAGACTTATCATAGCCATAGCGAAGTTCATTACTCGATTTACTGAAATTTTCTCTAATTTCATTGCCCATCAGCACATTAAGTTCATGTTTATCGCTCCAAGATTTGTTGATACTTACCTGACCACGGAGGTTATAACTTCTACCCAGGGCGTTGGCCAGGCTCAGGCGACCTCCATTGGGAATACCGTAAACAAGTGCCCCGGCTGCGTTTACGCTGGTAGCCCTATTGATCATTATGCGACTTTCGTAACTTTCCGGTTCCTGATAGTTTTCTCTTTCATTAAAATAACGACCAAGGTTTCCTGAGAGAGAAACACTTAACCAGGGCGTGATCTTGCCGGTAACATCGAGGTTCAGCGCAATATTGTTCGTGTTGTTAACGGTATTGTTGTAGTTGAGTTCATCGATGGCAGAATATCGGAAAGGAAGGTATCCTTTACTTTCGAAGTTTCTGGCTACCAATGGGGTACTGAACACATCGTAATATTTCGTACTGCCATCGGCATTGACCAATGCATCATAAGGGCGCATACCCAGGGAGGTCTGGCTCATGGCACGAACTGCAGCAGCATTTAAAACATCCGAGGTATTATTGTAGCTTAGGTTAGCATTTATGGTTAAAATACCTTTGAACAATGATGAAACTGAACCCATATTAAATGCGTATCCTTTATTTTTGTTGCTTTTATAGAGCCTATCTTCGTTATAATAATAACCCGACATATAATAGGAACTGTTTACCCCTCCGCCTGTGAGTGATAAGTTGTACTGTTGCGTTTGGGGTCGCTGTAAGAGGTATCTGGAAATTTGATCTTGATTATCGATATTAGCTAAATCAGCCAACTCCATATTCATCTGACTTTCTGTTATCTCCCCTCGTTTCTGACGAAAAATGATCGCCTGAGCCTGACTATTGTTTCCCGGAAATGTTCCTGATTGTATCGGGAAGGGGTCACTGATCAGATTCATATCGATCATGTCCTTTTCCAGATCGATATAATCTGCGACTGACATGGTCGAGCCATAATTGAGTTTAGGTTTAGCACTTGTACTAAAGGTGGTCGAGAAATTAATTGACGGTGCAGTATTTGGTTTACCCTTTTTTGTGGTAACTACAATTACCCCATTTGCAGCCTTTATCCCCCAAATAGCGGAAGCCGCCGCATCTTTCAAAAACGTAATCTGCTGAATATCGTTAGGATTCATCAAATCCAGTGCACCGTTGGCTATAGAAACCTGAGACGGGAAACCGTCAATAACCAAAAGCGGTTCGGTGCTCACCTGGCCATAATCACTGATAATGGTAGAAATACCCCGGATATTAATCGTACCATTACGGCTTTTACCGGCTTCGGTCTTGGTAGATATGTCTACTCCTGGAACCAGGCCCTGTAGCCGCTCAAGCAAACTTATGGTAGGGTATTGAGCGATATCTTTTGCAGTAACAATCCCGAATGAACCAGTAGCACGATCCCTGTTCAGATTTTGATAACCTGTGCTTACAATTTTCACCTCCGAAAGATCAGCGGAAACTGGTTTTAAATTTACCACCAGGCTGGTTCTGTTCTTTAATGGTATGGTATCTGATTGATAGCCTATAAAGCTAAAAATCAGCGTTTCCTTACCCTTGAGTCCACGTATGTTGAAGGAACCGGATTCATCAGAGAGGTAGAGTCTTTTGGTCTGTTGAACAAGAATACTTGCACCAGGCATAGGCTCTCCTTTTTCATTTAAGATGAGGCCTTTCAAATCAACATCCTTGAAAAATGAGGTAACTCTATCAAGCAAAGAGGGTGTTTTTCTGGATACCACAACAATTTTATTCTGAACCGTATATTCAAGCAATTCGTCCTTGAACAAAAGATCCAAAACATCAGTCAGTTCGGTTTTTTGAACGTTTATGCTGATGGGTTTAAGTGATTTTAAAAGATTATCATCTGCAACAAAGTCGTAACCGCTCTGTTGCTTTATCTTGGCAAATACTTGAAAGATTGATGCATTTTTTTCAGACAATGATATCTTCTGAGCAAACCCCGAAGCGGAGACCTGCATCAATGTTGCTATTAAAATCACGATGGTTATTCGCATAATAAGCAAAATTTTAGTGTATACGGCAGACGGTATACCTGTTTGTTTGGTATATTTTATATACATTTATTTAAAGTTTGTTTTTCAGTTTTACCTCTACTTTCCACGGCGAAGGTAAACTGTTGGTTTAGTTGATTATTTTCTGCTGACTATCGTCAAACTTTGCCAGGTTCCTTTAGCGGAATCTGGCTTTTTTATAGTTATTTAGTTACGAATACTTTCCTCCCTTCAATTCTAAAGTGAACTAATCTGGTTGATTCTAAAGCCATTAAAATCTGGCTGACGTTTTTCGATCTTGAAACGTTGCCGGAGAATTTCCCTATCGGCGCTTCACCTTCATAAATTACCTCAATGGCATACCACCGGGCAATATCCTGCATGATATCCTTGATACCGACCCCGTTAAATATGAAATTCCCGTCTTTCCAGGCTAAAGCGTTTTCGAGATTAACATTTGAAACCATGATCTGGTCATTTTTTAATATAGACTGTTGTCCAGGACTTAGCTTAATTTCGTCGTTGTAGCGGATTTGGGTATCCTTATTCCAGGCCGCCGCCTGATACGAAACTTTTACACTTCCCTCAGCAAGCGTGGTGGTCTCGAGGCGATCGTCGGGATAGGCTTTAACATTAAAATGGGTACCCAGCACCCTCACTTCCTGATGTTGCGATTTTACAATGAAAGGCTTCTCATCATCTTTGGCAACCTCGAAATACGCTTCCCCCTCCAGTTTAACCATTCTTTGTTTATTGGCGTTAAAGGCTGTGTTGTAGGTAAGTGATGAGGCGGCGTTCAGCCACACTAACGAGCCATCGGGAAGTTTTAACCGATAGGTTTCCCCTTTGTTTGTTGCCAGGGTATTATTCCCGGCTAAATGATCGCTTTCTTTATCAACGATCTCATAAACAACCTCGCCTTTACTGTTCCTTGAGATCAGGAGTCCAGGTTCCCTGGCTATCACGCCGGCAGACGCAGCACCAAGTTTGATCGTACTTCCATCGGCAAGCGTGAGCGTTGCACCTACTCTTCCGGGAGGAATATCCGTAGCGGGGGAAATATAAGTAAGCTGTTGCTTTTGAGAATCAACAAAATGATAATATAGCAGGGCTGAGACCGCAATAATCACCAATGAAGCGGCAATAGCGATTCTTGAGGTAAGGGAAAAAACCTTTCTCAAAGGTTGCCGCCTTGATATGATTTCCTGGTAAATCTGCGTTGCCCGAAGGTCGTCGATTTCACGAAGATGGATATCACTTAACTCATAATCCATTTCTAAAAGATCGAACAATCGTTTTTCGGCAGCATCATGTTTTAAAAATTCGCTGAATTCAGCCAGCTCTTCCACTGATGCTGTTTGATTGCAAAATTTTTGATATAACGTAATGATGTGTTTATCTTGGAAATCCATAATTACAGAGAGAAATTGTCACCCCTTTTTTATATCAATCCGCGAGAACAGATTATGGGGGTATAGAAATAAAAATAAATTACAACAATTTGAAAATAATGGCAATAATTACCGCATCGGTATTATTTTTCAGATAGGCACGAAGGAAACGGAGCGCGAGTTTCATATAAGCTTTAACCGTTTCGACGCTTAAATTCATGATATCTGCAGCCTGCTCATACTTGTAACCCTGATTTCGGCAAAGTTCATAAACCAGTTTCTGTTGAGGTGGCAGTGAGTTTACGCCATCATGAAGTTTTTTCCTCACATCAGATAACAGGATGTTCTCTTCTGTTTCATTGTGGTATTCCTTCCATTGTTTCCCCATCTCTACTTCTGCTTTTGACTCCAAAACCTTCCTTCTCAGTAACTGAAAGCTTCGGTTACGGGTGAGGGTAGTTAAAAATGCAGCCAGGTTGCTATTTTCTTTGAGATTTGAAGCGCTTAGCCATAGTTTAAGCATTACGTCCTGGAGAACCTCTTCCGCATGACTTTCAGATTTCAATAAATATAGTGCTCTTGAAAATACCATTTGCTGATAGTGATCGTATACCAATTTAAAAGCACTCTGATCCCCTGCAGAAATTCTACTTAGTATTTTTTCCTCATCTGGAAGGGGCTTTGGTGACATTGAATCAAAATTAGATTAGCAAACAGTAATTTATTGACTAAACCCTCTACAACAACAATCGTATGCAAAAATTTAAGCAAGAATAAGGATTTTGATATACAAAAAGGCACGAATAACACAATTACCCCATCTTTACAACAATAACGACCTGTTTATAATCAATCTACTTAAAAAAATAGCTATCTTATCTATTTTAAGTGGAATTTTCCACAAAATTGATCAAACTTCACAGCCAGAAAAGACTTAATCCATGAATAAAACGGTTAATGCCTCCGAAATTAGCCTATTTATCACCTAAATAGCAATCAAAATTGACCTCAACTAAACTGCTAATAACGCATCAAATTATTGGAACAGCGGGCAGATCGTCTATTCCCTTGCTAGAAAGATGGCCAGCTATCCTAAATTAAGGGAGTCAAGGCTAAATCCATTGACTCCCAGATTTCAGTATTTCTTCGGTATTTTTTTTGGATGCTGGCTACAAAGCTCAACAGATCAGTCTGGGTATTTTGGATACGGGAATTGACCAGTTTCCCTCAGGATTATTCGGTATAGCTAAACCAGTTCGCATGGCGCTAGAGAGGGTGCCAATGGAAAATGGAGGAGAGCTGGGAATTACAAATAATGAAAAAATTATATTTCAGGACGCATTTGCATTTCCTGAAGATAAAGCTTGCAAAAGACAGGCGCTCTGACTTTGTAAGCTTATCACCCACTAATTGTTCGTCTTAAATAGATTTTGCATGAAATCACTCAAGGGCTGCCCTCTGAGCTTAGTTGCTAAGATCTTTCCTTTAGGATCCAAAATAAGATTAGAAGGTAATGCCATTACCGAATAGGCTTCGGCCAAAGGCCCCTTCAATGCAAGCGGATCATTGAGTTGCACCCAACTTAAGCCATCATCAGCTACTGCCTGACGCCAATTCTTTTCATTGGTGTCCATGGAGATGCTTACGAAAACAATATTCTTGCCTTGATATACTGTATTTAACTGTCTGAGCAAAGGATGCTCCTCACGACATGGCTTACACCAGCTTGCCCAAAAATCTATAAACATATATTTCCCCCTGTAATCTTTAAGGTCAAATTTTTTACCGTTGATGTCTCTCAATACAAAATCAGGTGCCTGTTTACCAACGGCAATGGCTTTAGACGCATCGATAAAAGCTTTGATACGTTTCGCATAATAGCTCCGTTTTGCACGTTCGGACAATTGTGCGTAACAAGCTTCCGCCCTTAAGGCATCGGTACTGTTCATGTGGCTACCGATAATCGCCAGGCTGGCAGCAGCAGCATTAGGATATTCTTTTACGAACGATAATGTCAGGCTATCGATCTTACGGTGAAAATCTAGATAGACACGGCTGGTTTTATCATAAAAATCGGTTGAAGTTGCCTTCAACTGGTCTCGGTATTCACCGGTTATCGCTAGTTTTTTCTTATTAAACGTATTGAAAAGCACATCTTCCTTTGCGCCGGAGACTTCCGAATAGTAAAATTTGGCAACATTACCACGTAGATTTATAGTCTCATTGTCTAATAGAACAATCTTCAACTGCTGGTTAATGGAGTTACTTAATGTACATTGCAAAACTTCGGGCAGGCTACCTTTAAGTAATATTCTGTTGTCTTTAACCAGTGCTGAATCTGCAAATCTTTTGCCCGAATATTCGTAACTCAACGAAACTTTGGTGCCATTGGGCGCTATCATTTCTCCCTCAATCACATAGCCCGCGGTTCTGAAAGCAGTAGTCGTTAGTGCAAAAACAAGAATACTGCAACAAATAATTAGACCAGGTATTATTCTGGTTGCTTTTAGCGTAATATTTTTCATATCAATTTTTATAATGGATTTATATATGCTCTTAAACAGTTGGCAACTGCTACTTTATATCGACTATCTTTCCTGATTTGATGACCATATGGATAGCGCTTAGCTCCTTAATGTCATTTAAAGGATCGCCGTTCAGCACCAGTAGATCCGCCATCTTACCGTTTTCAATTGTTCCGATGTTTTTTTCCTGGCCAATTACCCGGGCAGAAACAACAGTTGCGGACCTCAAGGCATCTATGGTGCTAAAACCGCACTTATCTACAAAGGAACTTAACTCATCCAGCAATCTGGGATGAGCACTTTTTAAGTCTACAATCTGGTCGGTTCCCGCATTTATGGCCACACCTTCTTTATAGATCTTTTTCAACAATGTGAAAATCCAGGGATCGCGCTCCTCAGAAACGCAAAGTGTAGCATCGAGTATGCTATTATTGGCCTTCATAATATCGGAGAATGGCTTTATATCTAAAGTATTGATCACACTATCTTTGTAACTAAGTGGCGTTTTTCTTTTGAAAAAGAGGGTGTCTGTAAGCAGGTTTTCTAACATAAATACATGCGAAAGCACTTCCATACGGGAAGAAGCCACATCCATTGGATTTGCCGGGTACATCATTACGTGCCCCCAGGTTTTAAGCCCGTGTTGTTTTGCGGCAGCAACAACTTTTGGCAACAGCACTTTATCAAATGAATGATATAATTTAACGCCTGTTGCCCCACAAGCCTTTGCCTCTTTCATGGCGCTATCCAAATTGGTGTTTTCGGTAACCAACTGTCGCCATGGCTCATAGGGTTCTTTATGGAGATTAATACCCCTGTTATAGAACCAATCACCGGCCATCACCGCTGCAAAATATACGCTGGCTCCCTGACGCTTACCGCTGTTAATCGCACGCTGTGCTTCGAGCAGTGATGCACCATCGCCAGAGGCATCTCTCACCGAGGTTACCCCATGTTGCAGGTAGTAATTTAAATGACTGTAGGTATTTTCTATGTTGTTTTTAGTTTGCGCAGTGACGTGAACGTGGCCGTCTATCAATCCTGGAATAAGATATTTTCCGGAGAGATCCACCACCTTCGCATTTTTCCAGTTCTTCCGGCCATAATCTATACTCAGGATTTTGCCCTGGGAAATTGCAACATTCCTTCCTTTCCTATATCGACCTTTATTGATATCGAGCACGTTTACATTTTTCAGTATCAGTAAAGCGGTATCTGCCGGCATTTTCGTTGCCAAAAGTAGCTCTAGGTTAGAGAAAAGAAAAATTGCGATTATGATGAGTGACTTTAATGTTGTTTTCATACATTTTTGATTAAGTAAATGAAAACGCAGAGGCATCCACCATCTGCGTTCCACATTATAACTACCTATTTAAAAAGCGAACTAATAATTTAAGCCTGGAATTGAAGATTCGTTGATGATTTTATCCAACATCTGCTTCAGGTACGCTAAATGTATCCTGGTATCCTTATCTTTAGCTTTAGGAATACCGCTGCCAATATCTTTTCTCAATTCCCTTAAGTGCGCAAATGCCAATGCCTTCACGTTTGAATAAAGTAGTACATCAGTTGGGGTAACAGCTGCTAAAATATTATCGATTGAGCCTTGAAGTGCGAAACGTTTATTGTACATCGTGATAATACTGCCTACATACATTTTTTGCAATGCCCTTCTATACTCATCAGTTGGAGCACCTGTGTATAGTTCAGTAAAAATGCCTTTTTTCAAATCCGTCAACCATTCGGAAGGTGAATAAGCACCCTTACCATAATCTCTCTGATTGATCATCATCCGGTATAACCTGGATTGCGAGGTAACCATCGCTACAGTTTCCTGCTGAATACGCTGAACGCTGTTACCGCTATACCCTGGTTCAATCTTGTTAAGGATATTTTTATCTAACAACCAGGTTGGTGTTTTAAAAATCTGTTCGTTAAAAAACTTTATAGACTCTTTTTGCTTAGCAAGACTAACCGGTTGATAAATTGCACCAGGTTGATCTGATAACTTTTCAGTTACCATCACGCCCCCGAGGTTCTTTAACACATGGTTTGCGTAGCGGCTTAACTGTGCAACAGTTGCTTTGTACATCGTTGTAAGCTGAGTGTAATCTTCGCCTTCTTCACGGGTCCAGGCATCTAAATTTGGAACAATGCGTTTCAGGTTTTTTATACCATATAAACTTGCTTTAATGGGATCATCGCCCAAATCTTCTGACTGAGATCTTGGATCATAATCCCTTCCTTCTCCAGAAAACCACAACCTCTTATTCTTCGCCAAACGCTCTCTGGTAATAACATTAAGTATCTTCTGCTCGTCCTTTGCTGCTCCTGTTGCCGGGAAAGCCTTATAACCCCATTCTACTGCCCACTTATCGTAGTCATTAATGCGTGGAAAAAGACCTTTTTCAGAAATCCCATCTTCGGGCTGTGCGACATAATTGAAACGGGCATAATCCATAATCGATGGGGTGTGTCCATTGGCTTCTACCCAGGCCTTATCTCTGAGCTTTTCTACAGGTACTGAGCTACTGGCACCCATGTTGTGTCTCAAGCCAAGCGTATGCCCTACCTCATGAGAGGAAACAAAACGGATGAGCTGGCCCATCAATTCATCATCGAATTTATTTTTCCTGGCACGGGGATCTACCGCAGCACACTGGATCATGTACCAGTCGTGCACCAATGTCATTACGTTGTGGTACCATCCAATGTGGCTTTCTAATATTTCGCCACTCCTTGGATCAGATACGTTTGGTCCGTAGGCATTAGCGTTTGACGAAGCAAAATACCTTACCACAGAATACCGGGCGTCTTCGAGGCTCATGGTAGTATCGCTTTCCGGCCACTCCTTACCGATGATCGCGTTTTTAAAACCTGCCTGCTCAAATGCCTTCTGCCAATCGTTGATACCCGCAATCAGATAAGGTCTCCATTTTTTAGGCGTAGCCGGATCTATGTAGTAAATAATCTGTTTTTTAGGCTCTACCAACTCGCCGCTTTTGTACTTAGCCAGATCTTCTTCTTTAACTTCCAATCGCCAACGATTCACAAATACCTCATCTTTAACCGACTGTTGATCGTCAGTAAATTTTTTGTAGCTATTCACGAAATATCCTACTCTCGGGTCAGCATAACGTTTAGCCATTGGCGTTTCGGGCAGCAATAAAAATGAAGCATTGATTTCCAAGGTAATCGCTCCGGCAATAACGGCTGCAGGTAAGTTGCCTCCGGTAGAATTATAAGTTCTAATGGTTCTGATTTCTGTGTTAATTGGAAAAGACTTCACGCTCTTTACATACGAGCGATCTGCTGCTGGTGCGCCCATCCCGTAATTTTTCTTACTATCAGGATTAAAAGTTACCAGCGGGTTCTCGCTTAATAATAAATCGGTTACTTCAATTACGATTGATGCAGAATCCTTGCCCAATGCCTTAATTGGAAAGGAGGCCAGAATGGGATTGATATTTGAATTGCTTACTGCCTTTGAAATCATATCTGCAGAGTCTGCTACGCTCACTTGCGCTGCAACTCTCAAGAAAAGCCTGTTGTCTGGTCCTTGCTCCCAATAAATCATTCTCCGGCTAATTTCCTCTCCACCAAAATTACCAGCTCCTGGTGTAGAACCACTTAACCGGGTTACCACAAGAATATCTTTTTTAAGAAGCTTCTTAGGAATTTCAAAAAAGTACTTTTCTGCAATTTTATGTACCGTCATTAAGCCTTTTTGTGAAACGGCTTTACTGGTAATGATATCCCGGTAGGGCTTCAATGCATTTTTAACGCTATCGGCCTTAGGTTTTGGTGCAACTGTGCTGCTAGCTGTTTGAGTTTTACTTGGCTTTTTCTTAACCAATACGCAAGAGCTAATGCACAAAATAAGGCAAAACGTTATTACTCCCAAGCTCGATAGCCTGGGCGTGTTTTTAAAAAATTTAGTATTCATATTATTTTTATTTCCAGACTATTGTAACAAGTTTGGGTTAGTATTAAGGATAGATTGTGCGATGGGATAGAATTTAGCTTCTGGCTTCCAGGACGGCTTTAATGCGCTTAACACGGCATCTGCCTGCCCCGTTCTTTTGAGGTTAAACCAGCGAAATGCCTGTTCGCAGAAAAATTCCTTTCTGTATTCCAAAGCAATCTCCTGCAATAAAATGGTTGGATCAGTTGCCGTTAGTGCTCCTAAACCCGCTCTTTGCCTGGTCACGTTCAGATCACTAAGGGCACCGTTTATATTGGAATTAATTTTCACCCTTGCCTCGGCACGGATTAAATACTGTTCGGCCAAACGTAAAATGATTTGAGATTCGGTAACATTGGCAGCCACAGCCTCTGCCTGGGTGCGGTACTTGAACTTGGCTGGAACGACGTAAACGCTTCCTCCAATGGTCAGATCCCTCATCCACAAACTACGTCGTCTATCTGCTGTTCCTGTGAAAATATCAAGAAAAGTAGGGCGTAACTGAAAGTTTAATGCTGTCAGGGTATTGGAACTCGGAAGAAAAGAGGCTGTTTCGGTTGTATACTGGTTTGTTGCCTGTAATGGTTGAGGAAGCTGCCAAATGCTTTCTGTACTGTTTTTCACAAATAGCGCTGTTCCCATGGTAGCGGTGGGTACCATACTATATAAATTGGCAGCTTGAATAACTTCTGTAGCATTGCTTTCGGCCAGTGGATAGTTCTCCGTATAAAGGTAAACCCTGGCCAATAATGCTGCTGCTGTAAACTTATTTACCCCAATTCTATCTCCCTTGGTAAATGAATAGTCTGCAAGAAGATTAGCCTTTGCTTCATTAAGATCGGTAATAATTTGCCTGTAGATATTGGCAACCGTTTCGCGGGATTGGTAAGCAGTAGTATTTACATCTGTTTGCAGTACCAATGGCACAGCTCCATAAAAGTTGGCCATAATAAAATAGCAATAGGCACGCATTAACTTCGCTTCAGCCAGCATTTGTTTACTTACCGCTACTGATATACCTGAATACTTTGTTAAGCCTTCAATAATTGCGTTGGCACGGTAAATAACCTGATAAAGACCGGTAAATGGTTCGGTAGATGCTGTTAATGCAACATAAGTATTTGCATTGAACTCTTGTAAATTTACAACAGATGCCAGATACCTGAGGTCATCTGCCATTAGCGAAGTATTAATGGGTAAACCAGTTGTTTGAAAGGTGATCTGTGCGAGTTGCCCATACATCCCTGATAGTGCGGATAGCGCTGTTCTGTCTTGGGTAAATATTGCCGCCGATGGAGTTTCGTTTAACGGGGGTTTGATTTCAATCATTTTCTCGCATCCCATAAGGAATATGGCCACCAGGCCAATAATATATTTGGTATATACGCTAGCTTTCATTCTCTTTATATTTAAAATGTACATTGTAAACCTGCAGTAATGGTTCGAAGTGGTGGAGTTGCAGCGCCTTGCGACTCAGGATCATAACCATCGTAATTGGTGATCGTAAATAAATTCTGTCCCTGAACGTAAAATCTTATACTTTGCGCCTTTATTTTTGAAAGCAAACTGGCTGGTAGGGAATAAGAGAGGCTAACGTTTTTCAGCTTGATGAAGGATGCATCCACTATGTTGGCATCCGAAGCAGAATAATTTAAAAAGGCTGAGTAGGCGGCAGATCCCTGAGTGCTTCTGGCATCCTGGGTGACCAATTTATCTTGAGATCCTAGTGCGATATAATCCCGCATCACCGAAGCCGATGCATTATATGGAAAACCAGGAGGATAAAAAGTCGCTGCAAACATATTTTTACTTTTTTGCTTCACAAACTGAAAAGTAAAATCAAGATTAATGCCTTTGTAAGTAAGTGAATTTGTTAAGCCACCGAAATAATCAGGATAACTTGTACCTACATAGTATTGATCTCCACGACCCGTATCTAAAAAGCCCGTATTCACTACACCGTTCCCATTCAAATCTGCAAAATCCGGCAATCCAGTTGTTGGATTTATTCCTGTATATTTTAATGTATAAAACGAGGCCAAAGGTCTTCCTACAACATATCTGGTAAAATAACTGGTTTTATCTATATCAGGATACGATAAAAGCTTATTGCTATTTTTGGAGATATTGAAGGTAGAAGTCCATTTAAAATCTTTCTTCCGGATGTTTGTACTGTTCAAAGAAAATTCTAAACCACTATTTTGAACATTGGCAGGAAGATTGGCCTGATAGCTGGGAAAACCAGTTTGAGGACTTATCGGAAATTCCAATAATTGGTTTCCGGTACGATTTCTATAAGCTGCTGCTGTTAAGGATATTCTATCATCTAAAAAGCCTAATTCTAACGCAACTTCCAGTTTCTTAGTTTCTTCCCACCTAAATTCATTGTTTGCAATCCTGGAAGGTTGAAGGCCAACATAGCCGTTGTATACATAAGGGGAAGAGGAGTAGCTATCATAATATTGGTAGTTGCCTATCTCATCATTACCAACAATACCATAACTACTTCTTAATTTACCGAAACTGAACCAGCTCAGCTTATTTTTCAGGAAACGCTCTTCAGAAAAAATCCATGCACCGCCAACAGAGCCAAAGTTCCCAAAACGATTGTCAGGTCCAAATCTGGAAGAGCCATCACGTCTAAATGATACATTAGCGATATATTTATTCTGAATGTTATAATTCACACGACCGAATACCGAAGCGTATTTAAAGTCGCTTGAGCCACTCGTAATTGTCCTTGTTGCTGCCGATCCGATGTTAGATAAAAATTCATCAGACGGAAAATCCCTGGCGTTAACACTATAGGGTTGTTTCGACTGTTTAAACTGCCATGATCCGCCAGCCAGGGCTTCCAGGTTGCCTTTCCAAAGCGCCGTTTTATAAGTTACCTGCGGCTCAAAGATATAATTGTTCGTATACACATACGATTCTATTACAGAGCCTGTTGTTGGCGGATTAGCGCCCAAATTGTTTAGTGAACTTAACGGACGAACAGCCGTGGTCCTCATATCTGTTTTACTGTAACCCAAAGATGCCTTCACATCCAATCCTTTTAATACCGTATACTTCAGGTTAAGGTTAGTTAGAAAGTTACTACCCCTGGCATCATTACTTTGCAAAAGAAAGCCTAATGGGTTGTTAAAACCAGATGCCCAATATAATGAGCCATCTGGATTGTACAAAGGAAAGTTTGGTGGCAGGTTGTAAGCGTAGTTGCCAATCTCTGTGATCGCAATATCATTCTTATCGGCTGAGTACATCGATGAAACCGACAAAGCAAAGCGCTGATCTACAGAGGAGTGATTAAAATTCAAATGTGCACCTCCTCTTTGATACGATTGCTCTCCAGGATAAATATTGGTTTCTTTGTGGAATGTTCCGCTCAAATAGAAATTAGTACGTACATCTCCTCCAGAAATACTGGAAGTAATATCATGGGTGCGGGCCGTGTTTCCAAGTAAAATTTTGGGGAAATTCTGATCGAGATTAGGATCCCATGTTAAGTCGGCATCAAAAGCGCCTGGAACAGCCGCGGGGTTGTTAGCAAACGCCTTTCTTCTTAATGCCATATATTCTGTTGTACTTAACAACTCCACATAGTTTGCTACTTTAGACATACCGGTATTAGCGTTTACAGAAAACTGGGTTTTTCCAGCCCTCCCCTTTTTAGTGGTGATAAGGATTACTCCATTTGCGCCCCGTGAGCCGTAAATTGCCGTAGCATCGGCATCTTTTAGCACTTCTATGCTTTCAATATCAGAAGGGTTGATGATATTCATCGGGCTGGTATTACCCTCTGCAGACAGGGCTGCTGTGCCCGTAGCCGCAGCGCTGATAGGCTCGGAAAGGAACGGTACTCCGTCAATTACATAAAAAGGGCGGTTTACTTTTCCAACAGAATTAACTCCTCTTATCTGAATGTTGATAGCTGCACCAGGTAGTCCGTTGGTTTGTGTGATGGTTACTCCGGCCAGTCTGCCCTGCAAGGTCTGTAGTGCATTGGTTACCGGTTGTCTTTCAATATCTGCCGCACTAATGCCTACTTGAGATCCTGTGCTTAGTCTTTTGGTTGTTGTGCCATAGCCAATGACCATCACTTCATCAAGTTTGGCCGGATCAAGCTCCATTCTCACTTCCATTTTAGCCTGAGCTGGCAATTCCTTAGTTTTATAACCTACATAGCTAAATATCAGGATGGGATTTTCATCCTTTGAAGAAATGAAAAAGCGGCCGTTGTTCCCTGCAATAATCGTACGATTGGTTCCTTTCAATTTTACTATTACCCCAGGCAGAGGTTTACCCTGCTCATCTAAAACCGTCCCAACCACTTCGGTATCCTGAAAATAGTCCGAAATCTGATTAATCAAATTACGTTCCTGTACGATTACGGTTTTATCTTCTATAGCGTATGTTAAATTTTGATTGGCAAAACAGGCTTTCAAGGCCTCTGCTACGCTTACACCCTGAAGTTTAACAGTAACTGGTTTAGCTTTTTCCATTATTCGCATATCAAATACGAAATCATATCCGCTTTGCGCCCTGATTGATTTAAATACAGATTCTAAATCCGCATTCCGCTGAATCAATGTGATTTTCTGAGCAGATGTAGAAGCGGTTACCTGCATCATGATGCCAAATATAAAGATGGTAACTAAACGCATAATACGGCGAATTTGTGGGACATGCCCCGGAAGGCCACCCATATTGGTAGTAAAAATTTTGTACATTTGTTTGGTTTAAGTTGAAGATTCTCAATAGTTCTGAAGGCTTAAAATCATTCTACGCCAGGGGTGTTCCACCACCTCTGGTTTTTAATTTTAAGCTCAATTTTAATCGTTTTATTTTGTTACAGTTACCCTCCTTCCTTCAAGCTTAAAGTGAACGCCGCCAGTTTTTTGAATTAATTTCAAAACTGACGATATATTTTTATCTCTTGAGATCCATCCGCCTAGCTTTACTGTGCTGGGTGCAGATTGATCATATATAATTTCTACATCGTACCATCTTGCAATTTTCCTCATTGCAGTCCTGAAATCGCTAGTTTTAAGGTTAAACTCATTATTTTTCCAATCCACAAAAGCGGTAGTGTCAACATCCCTAACCTCAAGGGTCTTATTAAAGCTTATTGCCTGTTGTCCCGGACGGAGAATGGCATCATTGTTTACCTGTACCTTACCTTCGAGCAGTGTAGTCCTGACGCTTGACTCATCGGCATAAGCATTTACATTGAAATGCGTACCAAGTACCGTAACTTTTTGCCTATCGGTGCTAACTATAAATGGCTGTAACTTACCTTTTCCGTCCGACACCTTCTTAACTGCGAAATAAGCTTCCCCCTCTAATTTGATCAACCTGGCATCTGCATGGGCAAAAGATGTTGGGTAAGTGATCGACGAAGATGCATTGAGCCAGACCTGGGTACTGTCGGGGAGCAATACTTTGTACCTACCACCTCTGGGCGTGCTAATGGTATTGTATCCAACTACATCTGTTTCGCTGTCACCAAGTTTCATGTAAACCAATTCTCCATTTCCCTGTTTTGAAATACTAGCGCCATACTGTTTGATTTTGTCCTGACCGGCATGAAGGGTATCCAGATAGACTTCAGTTCCGTTGGCAAGTTTTAGCGTAGCTCTGTCTCTTCCCGGCGTAATATCAACTGACCCCGCGGCGATTTCGATGTGTCCGGCATTTTTAGCCCTTTGTGAAAACATGAAAAAAACCAGGGCCGGCACCAACAAAACGACTGCCGCTGCAATCCATCTACGGTATATTTTGAATGAAATCTTATAATTTGAGGGCTCAGATAAACGAAGGTTACGTATGGAGCGCAAAATCCTATCCAGGCTTTCTTCTTCACCCGGGACAGGATGAGGTTCCCGTTCATCCATGAATTCAGCCACCATCTGCTCAAGTTCACCGTCAGAGATATGCCCCATTTCCTGCAAAAGTTCAGAAATTTCTTTCGCAGACGAACGATTATCCAAAAATTTTGAATAGATACTGTGCAGATTTTGATTTTTATTTTCCAATATTATCGCTTTACATAGATAATACGTTTACAAAACAGACTTCCTCTACTCCATTTTAAAAAAAACTTATTTTTTTACCCTTTATCTAAAAAAAGACAAATCGCCAGCGCCAAAAAGCCATGTATTGATCCAAAAAAAGCTTTCTTTATTGTCTTTGTAGCTTTCACAATATGATTACTCACTGTTGACGTAGATATATTAAGCTGATCTGCCACTTCTTCATATGATTTTCCTTCGATCTTGCATAGTTTAAAAACCAGTCTTTGTTGCGGAGGTAAATCTTCAATTGCCCTGTTCAGCACAATTTCACTTTCCTTATAAAATAATAACTCCTCAGTCGGGTTGTATAGCTGAGCGCTAGCCGATAGGATTTCATCCTGAAGACGTTGATCTCTGGCAGCTTTACGATAAAAATCACTAACTGTATGGTTGGCAATAGTAAAAATGTAATAATTAAATGGTTTATCAATATCAATAACCAATCTCTTATCCCAAATCTTAACAAAAACGTCCTGCGTCAACTCTTCAGCCAATGGAATATGTTTTATCATCTTAACTAATTTCCTGAATATCAATTTGCTGTAATGTTTATAAAGGACTTCAAAAGCAGCTACATCACCGCCTTTCAAGGCAGTTAATAATTCTTTTTCATCGTCAAGAAAATCCATTTAAAGATTAATTTATTAAATGCCCCACAAAGAGAGTTTTCACAGAAGCAACAGGTTTGTTAGGTTTAGTTAAAGTCATCAATTACTTGCGGTATTCCGCTCAACTGGTTATTCTTTCAGTCACAAAATTGATAGACAACATTCAAATATACCGATTGGTACTTAATTTATAGACTATTACCCGGCAAAAATAATTGGAAAATAAATTAACTGGGTATTCCTCGACGCCGTTTCACCGTTTTTACATAAACGATATTATTTAATGGGCAAATTATTTGAAGCGATTGAAGAACGCCGAAGCTTTAAAGCAAAACCCGCATCAGACCGTTCCATCAGGCGTAGAAAAATAAGGACAAAGCATATTTTAGTCAACTGACCGCCAAATCTGTCAGCTTCGCCATGATTGAAAACTGTTTCATATTTTTTTTTCATAAGTTTAAACGATGGATAAAAATGAGCGACGAATTTCCTGGTATAGTTCGCTGTTAATCGCCTTATTGGTAAATACACCGAAGCTACTGGCTTTACGCGAGAAGGGAATTTTGGCGCAATACTGGCATTTTAATCCTTTAGAACTGCTATATCAGTTTTTATTCAATCTGCTCTTCTGTGGACTAATATTCCAATTAAACCTGAATCCATCTTCAAAGCTTAGTATTTATCGTGAAAAAAATAAAATTAGTCTGTATGTTATTTCAAATGCATTAATATTCTTTTTTGCTGTCTTTGTAGGAGGCGTGCTTCAAAACAAATTATTTTTTACGCCACAATTGCCGAAGGTTTACCTAGCAGGCAACTTCGTGCGATTATTCTTGAGTAGTATTTTAACTGGTATTCTGATTAAAATTGTCCTGCTTGTCCGTTCCTCTAAAAATAAAGAAGTAGAAAACGAGCAGCTCAAAATGGCCTACATGCAAACAGAACTGGAGCTTTTGAAAGAACAGATGAACCCACATTTTTTATTCAATTCTTTAAGTAGCCTCTCAGGTGTAATAAGGGAAAACCCTGCCTTGGCACAAAAATATGTCCGCGATTTATCTACCGTTTTTCGCTACGCTTTAAATCGTTCCAAAAATAATCTGGTAACACTTAGTGATGAATTAACGATGCTAAAGGCATTCGCCCGGCTCATCACCATGCGTTTGGAAAATGCCTTTAAAATGGAAATTAATATTCCCGCTGAAGTGCTGAATTATAAATTACCCCATTTGACTTTACAGCCTTTATTAGAAAATGCGGTGAAACACAACGCAGCAACCCTAACAAAGCCCTTAAATGTAAAGTTGTATATGGATGATGACCTCCTGGTTCTGCGCAATAACCTCAACGAAATTCCAACACCCGAAAGCAGCAACGGAATGGGACTTGCAAACCTGAACGAACGTTTTAAGATTATGGTGAAACAAGAAATCGAAATAAGCAAAAGCCAAAACGGATTTCTGGTAAAAATCCCTTTAAAAGCATGAAAACCATCCGTACTGTTGTTGTAGAAGATGAGGCCGTTACCTCAAGGAACCTCATTCACTTATTGGGAGAAATAGCGCATGATATTGATATTGTTTCAGTATTAAGTACAGTTGAAGAAGCAACTACCTGGTTTGCCGGCAATGAAAACATGTACGATTTAATTTTTATGGATATCAGGCTCGCCGATGGATTGTCTTTTGATATTTTCAAACGAATCGCCATCGATAAACCTGTAATTTTTGTAACCGCATATAACGATTACGCCATCACGGCTTTCAGAAACAATGGTATCGATTACATCTTAAAACCTTTTGACGAGGAAGAAATTGCCAATGCTGTTAACAAATACAAAAGATGGATGGGTAGTGCTACACCTCATGTTTTGCCTGTATTTGCAGATTTGGCTGCACAAATTGGCAACCTTTCAAAATCTTACAAAAAATCTTTCCTTATTCATTACCGTGATAAACTGATACCTGTAGAAACGGCTAAAATTTCATGGTTTTATACCGCTAATGAAATCGTTTACGCCAGAACAAACGACGACAGGCAATTTGTAATGGACTTTACCATGGAACAGCTGGATCAACAGCTTGAGCCAGATACTTTTTTCCGGGCAAACCGCCAGTTTCTGATCAACCGCCAGGCTATAACCGAAGTTGAATTTTATTTCAATGGAAGATTGTTGGTTAAAGTAAAACCAATAGCAGAAATGCAAATCCTGATCAGCAAAGCCCGTGTGCCTGAGTTTAAAAAATGGATGAACACTTAAATCGTTTCACCCCTTTGTTTTTCAGCTTCACCTGTTTTTAGGCCACATCCAAATTCATTTTTATTCAACTTTATCCTGTCTTAACAAGGCAGCATTTAGTTTAGATAAAAATGAAAAATCACATCGGTCCATATCGCATTTACATCCTGTTATTCCTTTTTGTGTTAATTCTTGCCGAAATCATCTGGAGCTGGAAGAAAGAAAAAGGCACTTATGATGTTAAGGAAACTTTTTCCAACCTCGCTATTTTTGCAGGTTTTCAGTTTTCAAAATTCATATTTGCAGGTTATCAATTAACAATTCTGGGTTTCTTTGCAAATCTTATACCCGTTAAATTGCCGCACAATGCCTGGGTTTTCGGTTTAACATTTATCACTGCAGATTTTATCTATTATTGGTTTCATCGCTTTTCACACATCTGGAAACCGCTTTGGGCATTTCATTTGGTCCACCATTCGGCCATGCACATGAATTTAACGGCAGCCTACCGCCTTAACTGGTTTTCAGCAATTGTTAGTCCCTTGTTTTTTATCCCGGCTGCATTATTTGGTTTACCTACCGATTTTATTGTGATTTCTTATGCGCTTAACCTTACTTACCAATTTTTTCTACACACTGAAGCAGTTGGAAAATTAGGCCTGGTTGAGCACGTAATGGATACACCGTCATCGCACCGGGTTCACCATGGAAGCAACCCGATTTACATCGATAAAAACTTTGGTGGTGTCTTAATTATCTGGGATAAGCTATTTGGCACTTATCAACCGGAAACAGAAAAAGTACGGTATGGCCTGACTACCGGTTTTTTAAGTTATAATCCCTTCCGCCTGGTGGCTCAAGGCTTTATCAACTGGTTTAAGCCAATAAGTTCAACCCCCGGCAATAACAATTCAACCCCGAATCTTTCTGTTTCAACCGAAAAGCAGAAACATGCATTAAATTAATCCGTCTATTTAATAAAAAACACATGATGAAAAAGTTCATTTTAATTATCAGTATCGCGTTCTGGGCTGCACTGCCCGCAAATGCCCAAAGCAGAATAGTTGTAAGAACACCTGCTAAAAGAATCATTGTACATACCCGCCCAGTGAATGTCAGGCCTGTTGCAAGCGTTGTAGCGGTAAAACCCGCACCAATTGTAGTGGTAAAACCTACGTTGAGAAGAAGGGCAGTTGTTGTTCATCACTAATCTTAAGCAATTTTCATATTTTTAAATCAGTAGAAATCAAATCATGAGAACCCCTAAAATCACAAATTTGTTTGTTGCTTTATTGGCCTTATCAGTTTCCGGTTTAACCTCGGCGTTTGCTCAAAATAAAGCAAATGATTTAAAGAATAAAACGCCCGAAGAGCGGGCTAAATTTCAAACTGAAATGATGAAGAGTAAGCTCAACCTAACCGCCGAACAGCAAACTAAAATTGAAGTTATAAACTTAAACTATGCTAAAAAGTTCGAACCGGTTATAAAAAGCACCGATAGTAAAATAACACGCTTTAAACAAGCCATGTCTTTACAGAAGGCGAAGGATGAGGAGCTGAAAAAGGTATTTACAGCCAGCCAATATCAGCAATACGAAAAGTTTCAAGAGGCATTAAAAAGCACACTAAAAGATAAAATGTAATATGAAACCATCATGATTTTTCAAACCACACATTGGTATGAAAAAATCTGATAGCTTCATCACAATTAAAAACAAATTTATACAGATGAAAAATTTACTCAGACTTTGCTTTTTACTATTGATTTTATCAGCTTGTGATAAAGGAGGCGATTCGCCATCAACAGAACCTATAGATGATGATTTAGATGGGCCAATTTCTCGACCTGCATCTGGATATGGAGCTGATGGCATTTACAAGGTTGCAGAGATCAATTTTGCAAACCCAACCTATTCCGGAACCAATGTAACTATTTTCTATCCTGCCGGGATTACCTTACCCAAAGGAACTATTTTCTATTCACATCCTTATGGCGGGGAAGATAAAAATTATGCAAGGGGCCTTTTCGAGTTCATTGCAAAAAAAGGTTTTGTAGTGGTTTTTGTGCCCTATCCAACAACCGGAGTTAGTATAGATGATAGATATAACACACTCTGGACAGGCTTTTTAAAGGCAGCAACAGACTATCCGAATCTTATCGACAAGACCCGCGTTGGCTTTATGGGGCATTCTTTTGGTGGGGGTGCTTCAATTGCCCTTGCTTATAAAGCGTTCACCGATTATGGCTGGGGACAAAATGCCCGTTTCCTTTTCACCATGGCACCCTGGTATAGCTATCAGATTACCAATGCACAACTTCAGAATTTTCCTGCCAATACAAAAATGATTGCCCAGGTTTATGATGAAGACACTGTTAACGACCACCGTTTAGCAATAGACATCTTTAAAAACATCAGCATTGCCGCGGCAGAAAAAGATTTCATCTACATAAAATCGGCCACAATTGCGGGTTACACTTACCACACGGAACACACCATGCCAAACACAAGAACAGCATTCGATGCTTATGATTATTACGGCATTTACCGCTTGCTCGATGCCATGATGGATTATAGTTTTAATGGCAACCAGACTGCAAAAAATGTGGCTTTAGGAAACGGTTCAACAGCACAAATAACCATGCCTGGATATAAAAATGAAGTTTTGCCACCGTTAGAAGTAAGCGATAATCCTGTGCCTAAATATGCACAAAGCCGATATGAATTTCAGTGCGGCAGTACAGTTAACCCCAGAATTGGAAATTGTAATTAAAAATATGAAGAAGTTGATTTTTAGTATCCTGATTTTATTTTGTTGCGGAAATTTAAACGCACAGAACTTCTCTAAAGTCGATACCTGGCTACAGGAACACGCCGATGTAATGGGCGGCAGAGTTTACCTCATACTCTATAAAGACGGGAAAATTGTGTATAGCAAAGGCGTGAGCGAGCTTTCTGCAAAACAGAAAATGGTGGGTAAAATCTTAGCCAGGAGACAAGGCAAAACTGCCGATTTCAGCGATTACACCGCTACAACCAGACAGCAGATTGCTAGTTGTAGTAAATGGCTTAGTGCTGCTTTGATTATGACTTTTGTTGATGAAGGTAGCCTGAAACTTAGCGATACGGTTGGCAAATATCTTCCGGTTTTATCGAAATCGGGCAAAGGGAGTATCACCATTAGCGAATGTTTATCGCATATGACAGCCATAAAGGCGCCTGATTTAAAGGAGAGTTTAAGCGAGATGCGACAAACCAATAGCATGGATGAGGCCATCCAAACGATTGCTGCTTTGCCTATGGAGGGCGAACCTGGAAAGGTTTTTCGGTACAGCAATACCGGATTGCAAATCGCCGGAGCAGTGATTGAAAAAATCAGTGGCAAAAGCTTCGAAACCTTGTTTGCCGAAAGAATTGCCAAGCCTTTAGATATGAAAAATACCGATTTCGGGAAAGGTAAAGTTGCATTGCCTGCAGGTGGGGCGAGCAGTACACCAAACGATTACATGAATTTTCTTACTATGATTATAAATAAAGGCATTTTTAACGGCAGGAGAATTCTATCAGAAAATAGCGTAAACCAAATGCAAATTAACCGGGTAACTGGCGAAGTTAAAAAAGTATACGCACCCACCGAAGCAGGAAATTTTGGCTATGGCTACGGCGAATGGGTGATGGAAAATAGTATAAACAATAAACCCGGTAACGCTGTTACCAGTCCTGGCTTATTTGGCAGTTATCCCTGGATTGATAACCAAAAGAAAACGGCTGGTTTTTTAATGGCCTTTTACCTTAACAATAAAGGAAGACACGAATACTATGTTGAGTTGAAGAAGTTAGTTGATGAGGTCTTGAAGTAAAGGCAATGCCAAGTAATTCCACAATTAGAAGTTATATTAATGCTTCTTCTTACTGCTGTACTACCCTTTGACGTTATGCGTTAAAACTTTTTCAAAATCTACAACTGCCCCACAATGCTCGTAAAAGTTACGACATATTAAAGTTTGATAAATTCACTAAATCTCTTAATCGTTTGTATAACCTTGCCTGCTTGCTCATCCGGGAAGTGGAGACGATAACTCTTAAAAGATTAATGCCTACATTGATCTGTTAAAAAAACTGGTGTAGAAAAGAATCCCATATCCAGTTTTCTCCTCTTGATCTATTTATAATTATATAAAACATAAGGAAAATTGTATAAAGCTAATTGCAGGTCTTTATATAGATTTGTTATATAAAAATTCACCTTGAGTGCTTTTAAATGTGGGTCCCGCTAACCTACATTGCTCAGTACCGGCTGAACATAAATATATCCGGCTTTGCAGGACTAAGAACCCGGCGGGGACGGACTGGTGACTTGAATAAAATTGAATAACATTGCTATCCTCCGGTATTAATTTTAAATCCTAAAAAATCAAAAACATGGAACATCGCTATAGAATAAGCGGAATGAGCTGTCAGGGCTGCAGGGCAAAAGTTGAAAATGCACTAAACTCGATTGATGGCATTTCTGCAAAGGTATCCCTGGAGCCGGCTGAAGCCATTATTAGCATGGAAAAACATGTACCAATCGAGAAATTGCAAAAGACACTATCTGCGGCGGGAAATTACAGTATTGAGATGGGATCTCATGAAAAAGAGGTTTTAAAAGCACCCGGGCAAATAAATAGTGCTCATTATGAATCAGAACACCAACATCATTCGCCAGCTAAAAAAAACGATATAAACCAAGGAGGAGAAGTATTCTATTGTCCGATGCATTGCGAGGGCGAAAAGACTTATGCAAGAGCGGGGCATTGCCCTGTATGCGGAATGGACCTGGTGAAACAGCCTGAAAAGAACCGATCGTTACAGTTTACCTGTCCTATGCATCCCGAAGTTATCAGGAATGAACCGGGAGCGTGCCCAATCTGTGGGATGGATCTGGTTCCTACCGGAGCAGTTCTGGAAGAAGAAGATAAAACTTATGATTCGCTGCTCGGAAAGTTTAAGATTGCAGCAGCCTTTACTATACCCATTTTTGTCATCGCAATGACGGAAATGGTTCCCAATAACCCAATGTTTGATTTGCTGGAACTTAAATACTGGAACTGGATCCAGTTTGGATTATCCATTCCTGTAGTTTTCTATGCAACCTGGATGTTCTTTCAGCGCGCCTGGATATCGGTGATAACCTGGAAACTGAATATGTTTACCCTTATAGGAATAGGTGCGGGAGTAGCCTGGCTTTTCAGCCTGGTTGCACTGATTTTCCCCGGTATTTTTCCTGCCCAGTTTAAAACGCACCACGGGACGGTCTTTGTTTATTTTGAAGCGGCAACGGTTATCCTGACATTGGTACTGCTCGGACAACTTTTAGAGGCGAGGGCGCATGGGAAAACCGATAGTGCCATCAAGGAGCTATTGAAACTAGCCCCAAACACCGCTACAAAAGTGGTTGGGGATAAGGAAGTGTCGGTACCCATTGAAGACATCCAGAAAGGAGATTTTCTAAGGGTAAAGCCCGGAGAAAGTATTCCGGTAGACGGCAGCATTGAGATTGGAGAAGCGGTAATTGATGAATCGATGATTTCAGGAGAACCAGTTCCTGTGGAGAAAAAAACAGGCGAAAAGGTAACTTCGGGAACAATCAACGGAAATAAGACTTTTGTAATGGTAGCTGAAAAGGTAGGCTCGGAGACCCTCTTATCTCAGATCATCGAAATGGTAAATTCTGCCAGCCGCTCTAAAGCACCCATCCAAAAGATGGCCGATAAGATCTCCGGGTATTTCGTGCCGGTTGTGGTGCTCATATCCATTATAACATTTTTATTATGGGCATTATACGGTCCCGATCCGGCGTATGTTTATGCCTTTGTAAATGCAATAGCGGTATTGATTATTGCATGTCCATGCGCCCTGGGTCTTGCAACACCAATGTCTGTAATGGTGGGTATTGGCAAGGGTGCTCATTCGGGTATCCTGATAAAGAATGCCGAATCGCTGGAGAAAATGAATACGATTGAGGTAGTTGTGATTGACAAAACCGGAACGGTAACAGAAGGTAAACCTTCGGTCGAAAAAGTGGTTAGCGTAAATTCAAGCTTTACCGGAATGGATATTCTAGAAAGAATTGTGACTTTGAACAGTAGCAGTGAACATCCGCTGGCACAGGCAACTTTACGCTATGGCGAAGAAAACAAAATAGAAGTTAAGCCCCTAACAAGCTTTGAGGCAATCACGGGAATGGGCGTAACAGGCAATTTGGGATCGGAAATACTGGCTTTAGGCAACCAGAAATTAATGGAGCAGGTTAAAGCGGTAATCAATCCTGAATTAAAAGAACAGGTTAAGGCTGCTCAAAAAGAGGGCAAAACGGTCTCTTATCTGTCTATAGGAGAAAAAGCAGTCGGGTATATTGTGATTTCTGATCAGATTAAGCCTTCCAGTGCATCTGCTATACAAAAACTCCAGAGGGAGGGTATAAAGGTTATGATGCTTACCGGCGATAATGACGACACAGCTAAAGCAGTTAGCAAAACGCTGAAATTAGACGGCTATAAAGCCCAGATGCTTCCTGAAGATAAATTAAAGGAAATAAAAAGACTCCAGGCTGAAGGCAAAAAGGTGGCGATGGCAGGAGATGGCATTAACGACGCTCCCGCACTTTCCCAGGCTGATATCGGCATAGCCATGGGAACAGGAACCGATGTGGCCATACAAAGCGCAGGGATCACGCTTGTAAAAGGAGATTTAAACGGGATCGCAAAAGCAAGGTTATTGAGCCACAAAGTGATGGCAAACATCAAGGGCAATCTCTTTTTTGCACTTGGATACAATATTGTGGGCATCCCGGTTGCTGCCGGCCTGCTCTATCCTTTTTTCGGGGTCCTGCTCTCACCAATGATCGCAGCGCTTGCTATGAGTTTGAGTTCCGTTTCCGTTATCCTCAATTCCCTGCGCCTCAGGAATGCAAATATCGATTGATTTTTTAGCAACGGGTAAACTGGACGATAACTTTCTTACCAGACGGAAAATAGGCTGGAGATGCTTAGGTTATTTATAATTAGCCATTAGGCCATAACCAAATGGGGGATCGATATTTTTGGGAGACTTGGGATGACGGAAAAACAGCAACAATATATTCGGGTATTGTTGGAGAACCAGGCCAGCAAAATAAAATTACAGGTGGGCTTTTTTTCAAATTTCCGTAAAAAAGTGCAAAAGGAAATTGATGCTAAACTAAAAGAAGGCTATGCCGAATTGGTGATGATGAAATGGCTTTTTTGGAAGTTGAATATATTATCGACGGCTTCGGAACAGATGAAGACCTTGATAAACGCCATAGACTGGAAAATCACTTAAACGAACTTTTAGGTTGGACTGGACTTGGATATGTTGATGGTGGTAGTATTAGAAGCGGAACAATGGAAGCAGGCTGTATAGTTGTGGACTTTGACATCGCAAAAAAATAATCGAGGAAAATTTGAAGAACACAGAATTTGGAGACTATTCGCGAATATTTAAAATGAGTGACGAATAGTCGTGATCATATTAAAGGTTCTCCTTTCTAGCGCATTCTTAGTTCCCTTATCTAAACAATAGCTAGAATGTGCTTTCATTAATTTAACCCTATTACACCTAAATGTATTTAACAAACAATATATTTAGACTTATAAATGGACGGCATAACTTATATTGAAAATTTTATTGACAATCCCAGTCAATTATTTAACCTATTAACATCCACGGTAAAATGGGACGAACGAATGACTGCTCGTAAAACAGCGAGTTTCGGTAAGGCTTATAATTATTCTCAAATCGAATATCCTTACCAGGCGTTTTTGCCAGAACTTGAGGTCATCAATAAAAAATTGAAAACTGTAATTGGTTTCGAACCTAACAACTGTTTAATTAATTATTATTTAGATGGAAAAGCTAAAATGGGCTACCATTCAGATCAAACCGATATCTTAGTTACTGGTACTGGCATTGCGATTGTTTCTATCGGAGAAACAAGAACTTTAAAATTCAGGAGCATCGAAAATCCAGATTTGTTTATAAATTACGAACTAACCTCAGGTAGTTTGGTATATATGACACAAGAAATTCAAACTCTTTGGCAACATTCGATACCCAAATCTGACACTGAAAATGGCAGAATCAGCCTAACTTTTAGGCAAATATTATAGCAAGGAATACATGCAAAACAGTAAGAAATTTAAACTATGTCCTGATCAGATCAAAGATCTCATCCCACATATGGGCGGATGCCTAGCTACTGACAAAATCACAGTAGAGGGGCTACCAGTTAAATTCATGTATAGGCAGAAACCAGATTTCGAACATGATACTGGGTGGATTTTTCTATCTGGTACAGAAACACAAGCATACCTTGATGATCATACCAACACCATGATTTACGAAGTAAATACCATCGCTAACTATGATAATGCAATCATTCCTTATCTTAGCTTACCAATCGGAACCGATTTAGAACGAGTGGATGAAACAGGCACATTCATCTCCTGCTAAAGCAAGCATGTCGCGTGTGCAAATTTCGCAATGCTAAGCGTGTTACTAAATCAATCAGAATATCTAATAACCGTACTTGCCCATATTTAGATTATCTGCTATTTTGCAAAAAAGTTTTCCAATGAAGACAACCGAGGCTCAAAAGAAAAAATATTTCAAAAATGTCAATGATAATCCGTAAAGATGGTTATCATACCACTGCTATATTAGAAGCCGAAAATGCTACACCTTTTGCTTATTCAACAGGAATTTATGAGAATTTCAAAATCCCGGAGTTGTTCATTTCGGGTCTTGGTCCAAACCTTTCTGGCCAATTAATTAAAAGTTATGCAGATCAATATAAGTTTGGGAATGTTCCGCTAAATAATAGAATTACAGACTTAACGGAAAGATTTCCGGTATACTTTATAAAGGTTACCAATGAAAGTTTATCTGATTATGTGTTATCTTCAATCAGGCACTATGAGGACAAAAAATATGAGTATTTACAAGTCGTATTTCCCGACTTAAATGGAAATTTCCCAAATGAGCCAAACTATGATTATGACCAGAAAATTGTTGGAGAATTCGAACCAACATAAAAGTAGAAAGAAACAGGCACATTCATCGACTATGAAGAATAGATAATATCAAAAATATCCCCTATAAAAAAAATAGAATTAAAAGGAAATCAAAATTAGCATGCTTAAACTGTACAAATTAATAAATAATAAGCTTCATTATTGGGAGACTTGGGATGACGGAAAAACAGCAACAATACATTCGGGTATTGTTGGAGAACCTGGCGAGCAAAATAAAGTTACAGGTGGGCTTTTTTCAAATTTCCGTAAAAAAGTGCAAAAGGAAATTAGTGCTAAACTAAAAGAAGGCTATGCCGAATTTGATGATGATGAAATGGCTTTCTTGGAAGTTGAATATATTATCGACGGCTTCGGAACAGATGAAGACCTTGATAAACGCCATAGACTTGAAAATCACTTAAACGAACTTTTAGGTTGGACTGGACTTGGATATGTTGATGGTGGTAGTATTGGAAGCGGAACAATGGAAGCAGGCTGTATAGTTGTGGACTTTGACATCGCAAAAAAAATAATCGAGGAAAATTTGAAGAACACAGAATTTGGAGACTATTCGCGAATATTTAAAATGGGTGACGAATAGTTGTGATCACATTAACACACACACCTACTAACTCTACACTGAGCAGATCCGAATTGAGGGACAAATGTTTTTTCGTTTTCGACTATAGAAAGGTCTTCGACAAGCTCAGACTGACAACGCCACCGTACTTAACTTAATGACAATAGTCTTAGTACAACTACCTAACAACGACCAGAATGTGCTATTGTTAAATCCATACCTTAAGAATTTAGCGCAGTAGGTGCCATGCCGAACTTCTTTTTGAAGGAATGAGAGAAGTGTGACAGGCTTTCGAAGCCAAGATCCAGATAAATGGCAGAAGGTTTTTGATGTTTGCTTTCGATGAGGTGTTTGGCTTCCGTCAGCCTTTTATCCTGAAGCCAATGACGGGGTGGAACACCGAATGTTTTCAGGAAATCGCGTTTAAAACCAGCCAGGCTGCGACCGGTAAGCTGCGCGAATTTTTCGATAGGCACATTAAAATGATAGTTGCTCAGCATAAACTTTTCCAGGTCTATTTTATGCGGTTCTGAAAAGTCGAACAAAAAGTTACGCAGTGCCGGCAGGGCAAGTAGTAGTAATTTAATGCCTTCCTTCACTTTCAAAATGCCCATTTCGTCGGTCATGGTGGCGCCCGAGCTTCGGGCATAGGGAATAATCGATTGAAAATACCCTTTCAGGAATTCGTTTGATGGAATCAGAATATTTGGCGGACCAATATATTTCTGGTCTGCTGTTAACTTTTCTTCCAATACGATCTTGCGCAAAAGGTCTTCCTGCAGGGATATGACGATGGTTTCATAGTTTCCTCCTGGCAGCGGTGTTTTGGTGAGCGTACCCAGCTGGTTTTTGCCAATCAGCAGTACTTCGCCTCCCGTCATCGAAATACTTTGCCCAGCAGTTTCTAAAGTGAACTGGCCCGAAACCTGGAGTACCAGCGTATGGTGGTTCCAGAAACACACTTTCTCTTTCCGCTGGGCAGAGAGATATGAGTAAAAGATTACGCCCGGAAGGATTTCTGCTGGACTGGTCATTTAGCGTTGCAAGTAAGTACCGCCACGTATGGCACCTATTGCAAAAGTAGTATTTAAAGTATTCATTTCCTGTGAGCTAAATACAATATCCATCGCCTTAAGATTTTCGGGCAAGCGTGACCTGCGGCTCATGCTCACTAAAGGCATAATATGATCGCCCTGCTCCTTTACCCAGGCAATGGCAAGCTGCGTAGGTGTACAGCCTTTATACTGGGCCATTTGTTTCAGTACTTCTACTTTTTCGAGGTTGTGTACCAAGTTTTCGCCCTGAAAGCGGGAGAAATGGCTATGGTAATCGTTTTCTGCAAGCGGCGCTTTCATTTCACCGGTTAATAAACCTTCTGCGGTATTGGCAAAGGCCACTACAGCGATATCCAGTTCTTTTGCTGCCGGCAGCAGTTCGCTTTCGATCTGACGGTCGGCCAGCGAATAGCCGATTTCCAGCGCACTGATAGGGTGAGTATTGTTTGCTTGACGAAGCTGATCAGCCGTAATTTCAGACACGCCAATGTAACGCACCTTACCTTCTTTAATCAGGTCGGCAACCGTTCCGATGATGTCTGCTACCGGCACGCTATCGTCCATTCGGCAGGGCTGATAGAGGTCGATGGTTTCGATACCCAAACGTGTTAAAGAGTAATTGATAAAATTTTTGATCGCAATGGGCCGCAGATCTAATCCAAGCCACTGGCCGTTATGAAAAATGGCACCGAATTTTACGCTGATAAAAGCGTCATCGCGCCTGTCTTTAATGGCTTTGCCAATTAACATTTCATTATGACCGGCACCATAGAAGTCGCCTGTGTTTAAAAAGTTAATGCCACGATCTAATGCTTCATGAATGGTGGCTATACTCTCTGTTTCGTTCGGTGTAGCACCACCCCAAACAGAAGACATGCGCATACAGCCTAAACCAAGTTTTGATACGAATGGGCCATTTTGACCCAACTGAATTTTTGTAATGTTGTTCATGAAACAAAGATCAGCATTCGAAACACCGAAGGCTTTCTTCTACGGCTCAAATATTTTGTCTGTACGGCTCAATGGGATTGAGTTATTTATAATCCGGGTAGTCTTAATGAGTGATGTATATTTATAAGTTAGTTGTAACTTTACGGAGACCTACAAAAATGATACTACCATCTGACAAGGAATACACGCAAACCAAAAGAATAATTCTTGGGACCGAAAAAATGAAACCCGAGTTTGTTCCACTTGCTGAATGGATTGACAAAACTTTTGAAGTAAAGACGATTAATATCATTTATGACATACCTTACGACAAAAAACCACGATTGCAAATTTGCTTTGAGTTTGAGGGAGAAAAGGATAAGTTTTTAACTCACGATATTTCATATTTCAACAAAGAAAAACAGAAGCTAATTGCTGAAAAATTTAAAGAGACCATTGATCAACAAGGTTTGGGAAAATCGGTCAACACTTTACTGTCTTTTTTAAAACCCACACAAAACGGGATATATGTCACAGACAACATTTTTGTAATTTATGGTGCATTTGAACCTGTGGCCAAACTAGAAGCCTCATACAAAATAACGGAAGAACAAACCCAAAGTTTTATAACTTCATTTAACAATGAAGACATTTGGACAATATCGATTGGTTTTACAATTCCCACAGTCTTTATGTTTACGGACGAAAAGGTGAAAGAATATGATAACCCTGAATTTAAAAAATTTTTGGCAGACAAATATTTTGACTTTATAAAACCGCTTGACGAATTCAACTATTTTAGACGAGAAGATATTCAAGTATATTTAGACAGTAAAGAAAATTTTGACAATAACTATCAGAGCAATTGGTATTACTATTACAAATAAAAACGCTGGCTGTTTGAATCAAAAAACTATTCGGCAAATAAGGTTGAAAGCAGCAATATGAGCAGACTAAAAAAACATAGGGGACTTAGACGTTATTATAAAAACCTTAGGATAAAAAACAACAATTGGTCTGGATTGAACTTCGACGACCCTGAACATGCCTGGTTTGATTTATGGCATACACATTTTGACTGGCGTGGTTATGGCAATAATAGCTTTAAAAAACGCAAACCTCATCTCGACAAACTATTTAGACATTTTGATCTACTCGCAGAAAAAGCAAAGTCTTTGCAAACTGATTATCAAATATGGGCAACATTGATCGATTTCGACAGTTATCACGATGCCTTATTTTTACACACGCCTAATCCGAACCATAGCAATTTTCCCTGGACAATGAAAGATCTTTCCAAAACAACTACTTTATCGAACGAGGAATTAAACTATTACATTGATGCCCTGCCAGGCTATGAAAAACGATATGGACAAGCAGATGAGGCCTTTTGTGTGCTTTTCAAGAAAAATCTTGGCATCCCCGTAGTACCCATCTAGTTATGTAATTTATAAATTAGCGCTAATTTACGGATGGCTACCCACAACTAACGCTGCCGAAAATCACTGGGTGTACACTTGTATTTATCGCGAAAGCTTTTGGTAAAATTGGCCAAATCGTTATAACCACAATTAAAAGCAATGTCTTTAATCCTTTCGTTTGAAATTAACAGCAGTTCGGCCGCTTTTTCGAGCCTTTTGGTTTTGATATAATTGGCTGGTGTATCGTTGTAATGTCTGGCAAATTCGCGTTTAAAAGAAGATAAACTCAGATTATTAAGTTGTGCCAGGGCTTCGATACTGAGTTGTTCAAACAGGTTGGCCTCAATAATCTGCTTAAACGTATAGGTGGTAGGCGAAAAAAGCTGTGCAAATATGGTTTGTATGGCCCGGGCATTAGCGGTTTGGGCCAGCAGCAGGATAATTTCTTTTAACTTTAAAACCAGTATATCCTCGTTAACCAGTGCCGGATGCTGAAAATAAAACAGCAAGCCTTCGATATATTTTTCGATTAAAAAATTGTTGCTTAAAATTTCGACACTTTTGTTCGAAACCAGCTGATCGGGTGCCTGAAGGATGACCGGCATCTCCCGATCGTAGATCCGCTTTAAAATATCGGGATGAAAATTAACGACCATAATTTCGTTAATCCCCCCATTATTTAAGTTACTAATGGTTTTGCTTGCTTGTATACAATTTAAAAACAAAGCATGTTTATGCGGGATATTTACCCGGTCTTCATCGCGGTGATATTGCATTTCGCCCTGTAACATGTACAAAAAGCAGGCATTATCGGTAATGGGAAAATCGAAGGTAAAAGGTGCCTTTATCCTGATGTTTTGGATAATGGATTTACCAAACAAATCGTATTTTTTATGGTCAATGATCATATTTAAAAAACCTTCAGCTATAAAAATAGAAAAACTAATGCATGGTTTGGCTTTTCTTCCCCCTTGCATTAGCTTATCCGGTGTAGCGTATCCTTTATCCGAAAACCACAAAGCTTTACTTTACCGTACTTTAAGTGCATTGCGTTGTTTAATGTACTGGTAGATGGCACCGCCAATAAATGCGATTAAGAGCACCAGTAATGTTTGGGCAATGATAGGATCGGTAGGGTTTTTGGCCAGTGGATGCCCCAGCGGAATCCGGGTAAAGGTTTCGTTCACAGTAGGAATGAGCGACAGAAAGAAGCTGAAAGAGAGCAAAAAATTCTCTATATACCGGGCCTTATTATTGGCACTTCGCTTTACCGAAAACCAAAAAGCCACCATCACTAAAATGAAAATGAATACCGAAAAAATATGCCCAGCATTAAAGCCTCCATGTTTGGAGATTCCCAATGCAGTTAAAGCCGTAACAGCAGTGGTATAAAAGTATATTTTACCACTAAGGTGCGTTAAATCAATTTTGCCAAAGCGTACAAATGAAATGATTGCCGCTACAATGGCCACGATACCAATGATGGTATGAAAAATTCCTAAACCTGATAGTCCCATAGTCTTTTTTGTTGAGTATGTAATTGTTTTACAAAAATGGCTATAGCAAGGTTAAGGGGTTTTGTTTATTCGTTCAATTAATTGGTAATCCCGTTCAAAAACGACCAGGCATGTTGTTACCAGCCTAAAGTAACGGACAGTCTTGTGCTTTGGTTATGGCAGGTATGACATTATTAGAAGATTGGGTTAAGTGCCTTTTCCTGCAATTGAACAAGAACAAGTTTGAATAACCAAAAAGGCAGCAAAAAATAAGCTGAAAGTTTTATTTTTGAAGATTCTCCCTAAGCACCCTAAAGATGGATAATTTTCAAGCGCTGTTCGATTATGTACAAAAACTTTCTGGCAAAACGCTTTCAGCGGAAGATAAGCAAATATTTATCGCACATTTCAAACCTAAAAAAATCCGTAAGCGACAATACTTTTTACAGGAAGGGGATGTATGTAAATATACCGGATTTATTGTGAAAGGCGCTGCCAAGACGTTTACGGTAGATGAAAAAGGGCATGAACATATACTAAAATTAAGTATTGAAAACTGGTGGTTAGCCGATTTTGAAAGTTTTTACAAGTTGACACCAAGCCGCTTTAACATAGAAGCGCTGGAAGATATGGAGATCTTACAAATAACCCATAACCTGGTAGAAGAATTCATAAAGCCTATTCCTGCCTTTTCAGCGATGCAGAACGTGCTGAGTCAAAACAACACCATTGCTACCCAGAAAAGGATGCAGTCTTCTATCAGTCAAACCGGAGAAGAGCGGTTTCAAGAACTCGTTAACGATTATCCTCACTTTATACAGCGGTTCCCGCAAAATTTAATTGCTTCCTACCTGGGTTTAACACCGGAAACCTTAAGCCGGATCAGAAAGAACTCCTCAAAATAGATTGATCTTTGTTAAGCTTATTTAATGACTTTTGATAAGATGCAGTTCGTTGCGCAGGTGCATCTTTGGATCAACATTAAATTTAAGATCATGAGTAAATTAAAAAACAAAGTAGCCGTAATTACAGGCGGCAATAGCGGTATTGGATTTGGTATTGCCGAAGCATTTAAAAGCGAAGGCGCTGCCGGAGCTATCGTAGGTAGAAATCACCTAACTTTAGAACTTTCTGCTGCTCAACTGGGCAGTGATTTTATAGCCATCAACGCAGATGTAACTAACCTTGCTGATTTAGAACGGGTTTTTAAAGATACAGCCGAAAAATTCGGTAAAATAGATGTACTGGTAGCTAACGCCGGTGCCGGAACAACCGGAACAGTGGCAGACGTGAGCGAGGCGGAATATAACAAAACCATGGACCTTAACCTGAAAAGCGTTTATTTCACTGTACAAAAAGCGTTACCTTATATGAATGATGGCGGGTCTATAATTCTTATCGGATCAAATGCCGCACATCGGGCATACCCATCATTTGGGCTTTATGGCGCAACAAAGGCTGCAGTGATCTTTTTAGCGAAAAGTTTTTCAAACGACCTGCTCACCAGAAAAATCAGGGTAAATGTAATAACACCGGGTACTACAGACACACCTGCATTTGATAAGTTCGTTCCTGCTGAACAAATCGAAGCAGTGAAAACGCAATTTGCAAGCGTGATGCCGATAGGCAGGATCGGGCAGCCGTCAGACATTGGTAAAACTGCTGTTTTCCTTGCTTCTGAAGATTCTTCGTTTTTGCTTGGCGCCGAACTTCTTGTTGATGGTGGCATGACCTACTTAGCTAAGTAATTTCTAATCTACTGGTATGAGTTCAAACTCGTACCAGTGATTCCAGTCGGTAAGGAGCCTGCAGTAAAATATTGGGGATGGTATTCAACTGGCTTTCCTTTCATGGCCACTTGGAGTTGATCTATGGATATTGCAGTACTACAGTTATAGAATGCAACAATTTTCTTATCTAAAACATTAAATTTCCATTTGAATAGAAAACACATTAAAGTGGCGCTTTTTTACCGGCAATCTATAACATGACCGTAGGCACCCGTATTTCTTGGTGATATAAAAGGAATACCCAGATCTGCCGACCTCAAGATAAGTAAGGCACCCATAAAGAACATAAACCAGGGAATAAGCTTATTGGTGTTGAAGCGGATGTATTTTTTCAGAAAGATCCCGCCTAACGAAATCATAAGCATCAGTGGCGTGGTACCCAATCCGAAAAGAAGCATAAAAATACCACCAGATTTAATACTACCGGTATTTAAAGCAGTTGCGAGTGCCAGATAAACCATTCCGCAGGGGATGATGCCATTAAGCATTCCGGCAAACAATCCCCAAAATGGCAAATTGAATACTTTTCCCATTAATCTGCTTAGCGGATGGAGCACCCATGACTGGAACTTAGAAAACCTATTTATATAAGCAGCATTAAACTGTAGTGCTGTGAATAAAATCAGTATAGAACCGATTGAGATACTCAGCATTTTCTGATCGCTAAAAATGCGGATACTACTTCCTAAAGTACCAACCAACAATCCTAATGCAGTGTACACGGCAATTCTGCCAAATTGGTACAACAAAAGCTGTAATCCATTTTGAAAGAAATCCTGTTTCCGGAATGGCATACCCAGCATGATCGGCCCGCACATTACGGCGCAATGAACGCTTCCAAAAAGCCCCATCAAAAATGCCAATGGTAAAAAATCCATCATAGGGTGATGTTATTTTTAAACAGATAATCTTTTCCTGAAGCCTGCCACTGGAGGTTTAAAAACCACATTCCCTTGGGCATTTTAGTTTTATCAACCAGAATAAGATTCGCCGTTCCTGTGGTCTGTCCCTTTAACTTAACATCATCGTTGCTATTGGCAGGCCGCATTAAAACAAGATCGTATTTTGCACTATCCTTTACCTGAATGATAATCTGAGTTTTTGTAATGGTAATTTTGGGTTTAGCGTCATCATTGAGTACATTCTGTTTGGCATTGTATTCTGCATTATAATTAATCCCCTTTTCGTAATAATTTTCTTCGATCAACGCATCCCGTCCGTGTACATAGAACATATAAACTACCATTCCCACAATAAACATCATGAATGCAATCATTCCCAACACTATTTTTGTTCCCCAGTTCATATCTCTTTTTTTAATTTTGAATGCGTGATTATCCACAAGCAGATATCATTTTCGCTTCTTCAATCACGCTCTCATTCAATCCTCAATTCCTTCCGGTTGCGCAAAAAAACTTGTAGTTGCTGTACTTAAAACTTTGCCATTGGCAATAATTTCGAAAACAGCTTCGGTTTTATATTTTTTAATGGCATTATTTTTCCTGATCAGAAAGAAAGTAAGGTGCACTGAACCTTCTTTTGGCAAAACATCAGCTTTTTGGATAAAATCAATTTCATCACCATCATTTTGCGACCTAAATCTGAATTTTACTGCTTTATTGGTTTTGTTGATCAGCTCTGCGTTATAAAGATTGCTCGTTTTATCTGCTGCCCTGCTTTGGTATAAAGTACCACTTGCTCTTAATACCGTGGTCTGGATATCTTCTCTTTTATAGATCAGTGACGAAAAAACCATCATTACCACAAAGAGTACCGCAGCATAACCGTAAGATTTTAATCCAATTTTATATGGTTTACGTTCCTTAATAAAATCCTGATTGAAGAAACCGATCAGATTTTTGGGCCTGTTTATTTTAAGCATTACCTCGTTGCAAGAATCGATACAGGCAGTACAGTTTACACATTCGAGCTGTGTACCTTCGCGGATATCTATACCTGTGGGGCAAACCTGCACGCAAAGCCCACAATCAATACAATCTCCCGTTTTTAAAGCTGCGTCCTGTTTTTGAAGATGGCCCCGCGGCTCGCCCCTGGTAAAATCGTAGGCTACCACCAGACTTTGATTATCTAACAGCACGCCTTGCAGCCTGCCGTACGGACAGATTACCGTACACACCACTTCGCGTACATAGGTAAAAACCCCATAGAATATAAATGTAAATAGCCAGATGGATACAAAGCCCGATACATGGCCAGCAATTGGTTCGGTTATAATTTTATACAGTACTGCCGACCCAATCATATAAGCCAGGAAGGTATTTGCAATGGCAAAAGAAATCATCAGAAAAATAAAATGTTTACTTACTTTTTTGAATATTTTCTCCGCGGTCCAACCTGCTTCGTCTAATTTCTTTTGTTTGTTGGCATCTCCTTCGATCCAGTATTCGATCCTACGGAAAACCATTTCCATAAAAATTGTCTGTGGGCAGGCCCATCCGCACCATAGCCTGCCCAACACTACTGTAAAGCATACGATGAACATAATAAAAATGAGCATTGCAAGGGCAAACAGGTAAAAATCCTGCGGAGTAAAAATCAATCCAAAGAATACAAATTTTCTTTCTATAAAGTTGAGCAGTACCAGTTGCTCACCGTTAAGCTTTAAAAATGGACAGGCAAACAAAAATAAAAGCAGCACATAACTTACCCATTTCCGGTAGGTATATAACCTGCCTGATGGCTGTTTAGGATAGATAAAATTTCTGCCCCCGCCTTTATTTTCTTTTTTATTTTTTGGTAACATTGGCCTGGTTCACACTGTCGGTTGGTGTTTTCATCTCATTGTCTTTTAAATCTTTCGCTTCGTATTGCTCACCCTGTGGTGCTTTGGCTCCTGCAGGATTACTTCCTTTTAGCGATAGGATAAAATTGGCAACGGCACTGATCTGTTTTGGATTTAAGTTTTTCTCCCAGCTGATCATTCCTTTCTCGGGCACTCCATATTTGATGGTTTTGAAAACATTGTTTATGCCTCCGCCATGCAACCAATACTCGTCGGTTAAATTTGGCCCGATAATGCCCTGGCCTTTATCGCCATGGCATACCACACAGTTTGTGGTAAAAACGGTTCTTCCTTCTTCCAGCACGGTTGGTGTATTATCAAACTTAACCGAATTCTCATCAATGGTATTGGCCGATTTTTCGAGGTAGGCCGCTTTTTCTATCTTCGCTTTGGCCATTTCATTTTCGTATTCTTTATCCTGCAGGTCTCCATAACCACCAATGTGGTAATAAAAAAGATATGCCGCAGCAAAAATCATTGTACCAAAAAAAAGGAAGTTAAACCAGGCCGGAACAGGGTTGTTCAGTTCTTTTATACCATCGTAAGCATGATCGATTACCAGATCCTTTTCTTCTTCAATTGGCCTTAAACTTAAAAGTTTTGTCCAGATTGAAGGTTTAACAGGCTGTTGCTTTAACCAGGTATCGTAATCCAAAACCGGCTCTTTTACCAGCTTGGTGTATGGTGTAGGATTTAACTGTTCCTGGTACATTACCTTGAATGCATTTAACAGGGTTACTGAGACAAAAAGCAGCACAACTGCAAAAACCAGGAGAATGATAATCAGTATTTCCGATTGGTTTAGCCCCAAGCCTGCCTGAGCAGGTGTAACGGTTTCTGCGGCTTTCTCATCCGCAGCAAAGGCTGTAATCGAGATAAACAGGAATAATAACAATAGTTTAATCTTCTTCATATGCAATAGGTTGATTGTCTTGAATGGGAAGCTGGCTCATTACTTCGATATGTTTTTTATTTAGTTTGAGCAGGTAAATACCCACGATTACAAAAAACACCATGAACATGAGCAGAGAGGTGATGAGGTATAATTCGCCGCCGGCTAAATCTTTGATCTGGTTGAACATATTTTATTGATTTGAAGGAATGGTTTCTTTATTTGTTCTGATATCGGTACCCAAACGTTGCAAGTAAGCAATAATGGCTACTATTTCTCTGTCGCTTTTAACCTTAATGTTATTCTGTTTTAGGTCGAGTGTAATCTTTTCAGCCTGAACTTTTAAATCATCGTTGGCACGTTTATCATAACCATCGGGATAAGGAACGCCCAATGTTTGCATGGCCCTGATCTTGCTTGCTGTGGTTGTAATGTCCAGTTTTTGCTCAATCAGCCATGCGTATGGAGGCATAATGCTTCCTGGCGACATTGAAGTAGGATCAACCAGGTGATTGTAATGCCAGGCATCAGAATATTTCCCGCCTATGCGATGAAGATCAGGTCCTGTTCGTTTACTCCCCCATAAAAACGGGTGATCGTAGACAAATTCTCCGGCTTTACTATATTCTCCATATCGTTCAGTTTCTGAACGGAAAGGCCGTACCGTTTGCGAATGGCAGTTTACACAGCCTTCTCTGATGTACAGATCTCTCCCCTGAAGTTCGAGCGCTGAATAAGGTTTTACGCTGGCAATTGTAGGCACATTAGATTGAATGGTAAATGTTGGCATCATTTCTACCATGCCCCCAATTAAGATGATGATGAGTGATAACACCATAAATTTCATTGGCTTACGTTCCAGAACCCTGTGCCAGGCTTTATCGGCTGAAGAGGTTTCGATGATAACTTTGCTTAATGGCATGGCTTCTGCCGGTTCATTGGCAAGCAACTTAGCTCCTAACATGGTTTTGGCCAGGTTATAAGTCATTGCGATAACACCGGTTAAATACAGTGCACCGCCAATTGAACGCAAAACATGCATCGGGATAATCTGCAGTGTGGTGGCTAAGAAATTAGGGTACTTTAATAAACCTTCGGGCGTAAATTCTTTCCACATCAGCCCTTGTGTAAAACCTGCCCAATACATTGGCACGGCATAAAAGAGTATACCCAGAGTACCGATCCAGAAATGGAAACCGGCTAGTTTTTTAGAGTATAGTTCTGTTTTGTAAATGCGTGGAATTAACCAGTACAGTACACCGAAGGTTAAAAAGCCATTCCAGCCCAACGCGCCTACGTGTACGTGTGCTACAATCCAATCGGTAAAGTGGGCTACACCGTTAATCTGCTTTAATGATAATAACGGACCTTCGAAGGTGGCCATACCATAAGCGGTAAGGGCAACCACCATAAATTTAAGGGTTACATCTTCCCTTACTTTATCCCAGGCGCCACGCAAGGTTAACAATCCGTTAATCATACCGCCCCAGCTTGGTGCAATTAGCATGATCGAAAATGCAACGCCCAATGATTGTGCCCAACCAGGCAATGAAGTATATAATAAATGGTGCGGTCCGGCCCATATGTAAATAAAAATGAGCGACCAAAAATGCAGGATACTTAATTTATAAGAGTAAACGGGTCTTCCTGCCATCTTTGGCAAGAAATAATACATCATGCCCAGATAAGGCGTAGTTAGAAAAAATGCCACCGCGTTATGCCCGTACCACCATTGTACCAATGCATCCTGCACGCCAGCATATACGTAATAACTTTTCATGAAAGAAATAGGCAGCTCAAAAGAGTTTACAATGTGCAATACCGCTATGGTAACAAATGTGGCAATGTAAAACCAGATGGCCACATATAAATGGCGTTCTCTCCTTTTGAAAATGGTACCGAACATGTTAACGCCAAAAACCACCCATATGATGGTGATGGCAATATCAATCGGCCATTCGAGCTCTGCATACTCATGTGAGGTTGTAAAGCCCAGAGGAAGCGTGATTACTGCGGATAGAATGATCAGCTGCCAGCCCCAGAAGTGGATTTTGCTCAGCACATCGCTAAACATCCGTGCTTTTAACAAGCGCTGAAGGGAATAATAAACACCCATAAAAATGGCATTGCCCACAAAGGCGAAAATTACGGCATTGGTGTGCAACGGCCTAATCCGGCCAAATGTAGTGTACTGGCTGCCCATATTCATTGCGGGTTTGAAGAGCTGCATGGCTACAAGCAGGCCAACAGTCATCCCGATTATTCCCCAAACCAAGGTGGCAATACCAAAGTTCCTGACAATCTTGTTATCGTAAGTAAATTTTTCTAACTGCATAATAGAAACAGAATTTTGTATGTTTTGTACACCAAAGGTATTCTCCGGTGGACAGACAAAGGATGATGGTGCTTAGCTAGAAAAGTGATCTTCTTCACTTTTTTCAGCAACAACCTCATCATCGAAGAGCATGCGGATACCTGGAGTATGTACATCATCATTCTGACCGGTTTTATAGGCCCAGAAAAACGCCGCCAAAAAAATAAGTGCCATTAAAACGCTGCAGCCAACCAAAAAGTAAAGGATGTTCATATCAGTTTATTTTTACGGGCAAACCATCTAGTTGCCATAGTGGTAAAGGAGATAATAGTAACCGTACTAATCGGCATTAACACCGCGGCCACCAGCGGATAAAGTGTGCCCTGCACGGCAAAATAAATACCGACACAATTATATGCGATGGCTATTGCGAAGCTTATTTTAATAATCTTCAACCCATCTTTACTTAACCGGATAAAATCTGGCAGGAAGTTTAAGGCGCTGCCTTTGAGAATGGCATCACAGCCAGGCGTAAAATTATTGATGTTATCCGTTAATGCGATTCCAAAATCACTTTGTTTTAGGGCTCCGGCATCGTTTAACCCATCGCCCAGCATCATTACTTTATTTCCACCCTGCTGAAGCTTTAAAACTGCATCGAGCTTTTGATGAGGGCTTTGGCGAAACCTGATCGTTGTTTTCGGAGTGAATATGGTATCCAGCATCCCACGATCTTTATCGGTATCGCCTGATAAAACCAGCAGCTTCAATTTCGAAAGTTTTAAAATCAACTGCGCTAATCCTGAGCGCCACTGCTGTTTGATATCAAAACATCCTTTATAAACATGGTCGATCACAATATGCACGCCGCTTTCGCGAGCAGATTTTACTTCCATGGGCAGCATAGAAAGATGTCCGGCGTAAATGCTGTGGTTATTTATTTTAGCGGTCAAACCTTTTCCTACCACCTCTTTATAATCGCTGAGTGAATAAAACCGATCAACATTCAGGGCTTTTAAGATATGCCTGCTCAAAGGATGGATAGAATTTCGCAAGAGAGAGCCAACAATAATCTTTTCCTCCGCGGATATCGTTCCGCTAAAACCTATCTCTGCATTTTCATTGCTGGTTAGGGTACCTGTTTTATCGAAAATCAGGGTATCGCATTTGGCAAGTTCTTCAACGGCATCTGTATTTTTTACATAAAATCCCTTCTTATCAAAAACCGATAAAATTGCAGATAGTGTAAATGGGGTACTTAAAGCCAATACGCAGGGACAGGCCACAATAATTACGGCGGTAAATGCCGACCATGCTTTGTGGCTATCGTTCTGAAGCAACCAATACCCGGTAGCGGCAAATGCAATCAGGAAAACCCCCAGACTAAAGTATTTGGCTACGGTATCATTAAAGTTTTGTTTTTCGTTATTGTTTTTATAATTATCGTTGTTCCATAAACCAGTTAAATAACTTTGTGAAACAGGTTTGATCACTTCAAGTTCTATGGCCTCACTGGTCTGCCTGCCACCTGCATAAATAATTTCGCCCAGAACTTTATGTACAGGGCCTGATTCGCCGGTAACAAAACTCATATCCATCCAGGCCTCACCTTTCATTAGAATCGCATCTGCAGGAACCAGCTCACCATTCCTGATCCACAGCCGATCGCCGATCTTGATTTCGTTTATGGATACTGGCTTTTCTTTACCGTTTTGCAGGGTAGTTACGGCAATTGGAAAATAGGAACGGTAATCGCGATCAAAAGAAATGTGATGATAAGTGCGCTGTTTAAGCCATTTACCCATTAAAAGCAAAAAGACCAATCCTGTTAAGGTATCGGCAAAACCTGGGCCTGTACTGAAAAGAATTTCGAAAGCAGTGCGCAAGAAAAGCACCGCAATAATTAATGCTAAAGGGGTATCGAGGTTAATGTGCCTGTGTTTAAGGCTTGTTATTGCTGAGGTAAAATAATCACGGCCACAATAAAAAGCAGCAGGAATAGCGAACGTAAGGTTTAGCCAGCCAAAAAGCGATTGAAATTGTTTCTCGAAACCTGATAAACCAAAATACTCGGGAAAACTAAAGAGCATAACATTGCCCATTAAAAATCCGGCAACGGCTATTTTTAACACCAAAGCTTTATCTACCGAACTGCTGTGTTCCTGTACTACATCCTGCAGACTGATCAAAGGTTCGTAGCCAATCTGGTTTAAAGTTTCTACCAGTTGCCTCAACGAAATTTCGTCGTGATTGAAACTTATGGTAACCTGTTTTTTAAGAAAATCGATCCGTGAGCTGAATATAGCGGGGTTGATTTTATAGAGGTGTTCCAGCAACCAGATGCATGAACTGCAGTGAATGGCCGGAATGTAAAATGTAATGATGCTCGAGCTTTCATGTTTATAATCGAGCAGCTGATCGATAATTTTTGGCTCATCGAGATATTCTAAATGACTTTCATTTTTAAATTGCCTGCCTGGGTTATTATTGTACACATAATAATTGCATAAATTATTCTCTGAAAGGATCTTGAAAACGGCCATACAGCCCGCGCAGCAAAAATCTTTATCTCCTACCTGATATTTTACCTTGGGCAGATCTTCACCACAATGATAGCAAACTGCCTGTGTTGCGGTTTTATTTTGATCTTCCATTTTTAACCTGTATTTAAATTGATGAACTGAACAATTGGGTTTTGGGCTGTTTAAGCCATAGTTTCTCGTCGAAAGCCATACACACGTTTCTTAAAAAAGATCGCCCTTTGGTGGTAATCCTGATTTCTTTTTCGGTTACCCAGATCAGCTTATCACGTAATAAGGGCAACAGCCTACCATATACTTGTTCTGGAATACCTTCGTTGTACATTGTATTTTCCTTGCACATGATGTTAAGGATATGTTTTCTTACCTCAAGATCTTCTCCTGTAAGGAAATGGCCCTTTTCTACGGGGAGTATGCCTTGTTCAATTTTATCGAGATAATGTTCTACCGTTTTCGGGTTTTGTGCAAAAGCCGTCCAGCTATCGCTAATAGAAGATACGCCAAGGCCGATAAGTAAATGGGTATGTTTATTGGTGTAGCCCATAAAATTGCGGTGCAGCTTCTGTTCAGTCATTGCCTGGAACAAAGAATCACTGTTCAGGGCAAAATGATCCATCCCCACATCTTTATATCCTGCGGCATCAAGCAATTGCCTGCCCAATTGGTAAAGCGCAAATTTTTCGTCGCCCAGGGGAAGATCTTTTTCTGTATAATGTCTTTGGCCTGGCTTTAACCAGGGCACATGGGCATAACTGTAAAAAGCAATGCGGTCTGGCTCCATATCGATCACAGTTCCTATAGTATCCGCTAAGCCCTGAATTGTTTGACCCGGAAGACCATAGATCAAATCAAAATTAACAGAGGTGTAACCAATTTCCTTTGCTTTCGCAGTAACTACAGCTACCTGTTGGGACGTTTGAAAGCGGTTGATCAGGAACTGCACTTTAGGATCGAAATCCTGGATTCCCAGGCTTAATCTTTTAAAACCAAGACTGTACAGCATAGTTAAGTGTTCACTGGTGGTATTGGCTGGATGTGCCTCAAAAGAGAATTCTGCATCAGGAACCAAAGTTGAGTTTTCCAGAATGCCATTGATTAATAATTCCAGGTTCTCGGCGCTAAAAAAAGTTGGTGTTCCACCACCAAGGTGCAGTTCTTTTAATTTGGGTTTCTCCCTCAAAACATCTACGTACATTCTCCATTCTGTAAGTACAGCGTTCACATATGGTACTTCTATACTGTGGTTTTTTGTAATTCGGGTATTGCAGCCGCAATAGGTGCATAGGCTTTCGCAAAATGGAAGGTGAATATACAGACTGATCCCTTCATCTTTATGGCTTTCATAGGTAATGGCTACGTTGGCTAGCCAACCATTTGCATTGAAATTTTCGTTATCCCAGTAAGGAACAGTTGGATAACTGGTATACCTTGGTGCGGCAACATTGTATTTTTTAAGTAATGCAGCAGTTTCCATTATTTCAGCGCTTTTACGATAGCACATTCGTTTTGACAGCAGCACGCACTACCTACACATTTACCCACAGCCCATTGATCGAGGTTTTTAATCACCTGTTCCATCCGCTGTTTAGCGTCGGCATCGCCGGATGCTAAAGGAACGTTTGCCACTTTGATCCCGGCAGAACCGGCAGCTTTTAAATCAAGATGGTCTGTTTGGAATGATGAGGTTGCGATGTATTTTATACCCAGGGCTTTTAGTCCCAGAATCATCGCCTCGCTTAGTTCATCGTTGTTAAAAACCAGCAGGGCTTCCTTTCCGGTAGCAAATGAAAGCGTATCAATAGTTAAACTATTGGCAATTATGGTAATGTCGTGTTTTTTATAATTGGCCAGTACCAACCATTCCTTTTCATCGGGTTTGATGTTGTAAGCTATAGCTTTCATATACAGAGTTTATGAATACAAAACTATAGTGGAAGTAAACCGCAACAGGTGAGGATGCTTAGAGAAAAAAATGATTTTTATTACATTTCTTAGTTTGGCGTTTAGCGGCAATTAAGCGATTTAAACAATGAACAAATAAATCACCTAATGCGATTGCTTTACCGATAATCGCCACAGGCTGGCGTACACTTCCAGTCGCCCAATGAAGAATAAGACTATTAACTAATTACCAATGGACCAATGATTAATAAATAATTACATTTCTTCACACAAACGTTTGTGTTTATCCAAAAAAAGCTCAAAAACAAAGCTATAAAACACTAATAATCAAATCGTTTAGAACAGCATTTAACAAAAATGATTTGTTTAACCCATATTAAGACTACATACAACTACAAACTTTACAAAAGCTGTATTACCTATAAAATGATGTCTTTTTCCCTTGCAAAATATTGCTGTATTGAGCAAACGTTTGCGCTGAGAATCTTAATTTTTATCAATTGTTAGTCGTTAACTTCAATTCTGGTTAGTGCAAAATATTCCTTGTTTTTTATTGCACTAATGTGTTTGGGTTGGATTAGCGGCCGTGTGTGACAATTATAAAACCGACAGTTGAAAATGGGGCTGGGTTAAGCAAAAAACCATCTGCATTATAGATTGGTAAAATGTGTGCAACTTAATTATAAACAACCATATACTAACCAAAATGAAAAAAACAAGTTCACTTGCCACAGGCCTGCTCTTATTGCTAAGCCTGTATTCGTGTAAAAAAACAGAAACCCCAGCGGAAACAGAGACATCAAAAATTAAAAACGCCATTGCAGTTACCGAAAGTTTGGGCGGTTCGTCCCTAAACGTCGGTTTAGGTGGTAATGCCTATACCGCTGGCACAGGCGGCTTAATTAATGATACTGGTTTACATAATTGGACATCAGCCAGCACGATTACCAGTGTATGGTTCCGTTTAGGACTTACCGGGAGTTTAACTGTAGCGGTAAAAGGCACCGTACCTTCAGGAAGCAGTAACATTAAGGTAACTATTAATGGTACCGTATTTAATAAAACCATTACCGGTACCACTTCCACCACAACAACCATTGGTACCGTAAATATTACAGCTGCTGGCTATGTACGGGTAGATATACAGGGGGTGAGTAAAACAGGTAGTTATTATGGCGACATTTCCGATCTGGTGATTAGCGGGCCTGCTGTGGCTTCGAATGTGCAATATGCCAATACCGTAGCTGATTATTATTGGTCGAGAAGAGGCCCATCGTGCCATTTAAATTACACCGTACCATCGGGCACAGAATGGTTTTACAGTGAGCTGAATGTGCCCAGCGGACAAGACAAAATCGGTTCTTATTTCATGGCCGATGGTTTTAGCGGGGGGTACTTTGGCATGCAAGTTAACTCAGCTACAGAAAGAAGGGTTTTATTTTCGGTATGGGATCCATCAACCGGCAGCACTACTTTGGTAAGGAAGGGAACTGATATAACCTCTAATGGGTTCGGCGGCGAAGGCACGGGCGGACAATCTTATCTCTTATTTAACTGGGTAGCGGGTACTTCCTATAAATTCTTATTGCGGGGCAAACCCGATGGTGCCGGCGGATCGGATTATACGGCCTGGTTTTATGCACCCGAAAATGGTACCTGGAAGATCATAGCACAATGGAAACGTCCAAATACCACGGCATATTTAACAGGAATGTATTCGTTTATTGAGAACTTTAACCCAGACCAGGGCTACCTGCAAAGAAGTTGTAACTACGGCAATCAATGGTACAAAACCAGTAGCGGCAGTTGGACAGAGGTTACCAATGCCAGCTTTAGCTACGATGCCACTGCATCAGCTGAGCAACGTATGGATTACCAGGGTGGCGTTACAGGCAATAACTTTTATCTGAAAAATGGAGGTTTTTTTGCCTATTATACGGCTTACGGAACAGCTTTGAACAGAAGCGCTACCGGCATAGCCCCAAGTGTTAATTTAACCACTTTACCATAAAACAATCCTATCCCGGGAAAGAGAAGTATTACCCGGGATAGGATTAGTTTGAAAGTTGGCAGTGCGGAATCGATTAAGCACATTGCTGATCGAAATAGCTTGCTGCGACTCCTTTAAGTCCAGCCCCACAATCACCAGTTAACTAATGATCGCACTACTGTTTAATATTTCTGAGTTTTTCTATCGAGCGGATATTTATGGCATTGCCTGTTTTATCAATCAGCTTTTCATCTTTAAAATCAGCAAGCATTCTGCTTACGGTTTCGCTGGCAGTACCTACCAGCGCAGCAAGGTCATCGCGCGAAATTCTGATGGTACAGCTATCTTCAGCACCGTCTCCAAATTTAGCGGCTACTTGTAGCAATGCTTCAGCTACACGTTTTCGTACCGATGAATAGGCCAATTGAAGCATTTGCTTTCCTTTATCGCGCACATTTCCAGACAGTAAAGCAATAAAAGTTTTGGATACGGCCTGATGGTTGAGCAGGTACTCCATAAAATCGGCTTTGGGGATCTGGATAATGTCTGATTCAATTAAGGTTGCTGCATTGTCTGTGTATACCTCGCCATTACACAAACTTTCATATCCAAAAAAATCGCCATCATGATACAAGCTCGACGAAAGTTCCCTGCCGTCCTTAAAACGTTTGTACGTTTTTACCTGCCCCTTAACTACATAATAAAGATGGGTCGGTTCATCCCCTTCTACATAAATAATCTGTTTGTTGGCAATTGGCCTTGATTTGCCCTTTTTACGGAGCTCGTCCATCACCGCTTCGCTATTGCCTGATGCTGCATTAAAGCCAGCTGATTGCAGTTTTTTTTTAAACCTGCTTTCTATGGCCTTAAAAAGTTCTATATCATCAAACGGTTTGGTGAGGTAATCATCTGCCCCCATTTCCATGCCTTTTCGCATGTCTGCCCGCTCGGTTTTTGCAGTAATGAAAATAAAAGGAATATTTGCTGTTTTCTGGTTTTTGTTCAGCAGGTACAAAACCCCATAACCATCCAGTTCTGGCATCATGATATCACAGAGGATCACATCAGGCAAATGATTCAAAGCCATTTCTACACCTAACTTACCATGTTTCGCGGTAAAAGTTTCATAACCGGCAAGATCAAGTACCTCAGCTGTACTTTCCCTTATATCGTCATTATCTTCAATAATCAAAACTTTCTTGTTCATGGAGATTGGGTGTTTAATTGTAAATTATTTACCGAGCGCAAAGCTAAGTGTAAAAACCGTACCTGAATTTTGTTCGCTCTGACAGGCTACGGTGCCATTCATCAGACCTACATATCTTTTTACAATGTTCAGGCCTAAACCTGTGCCAGGGATATCGCCCGTATTGTGTGCCCTGAAAAATGGTTCGAACAGGTTGTGCTGGTCGACTTTTGGAATCCCTATACCATTATCTTTCACCTCTAAAATAAGTTCATCATCTTTTAAAATGGAATTGAACTGGATTAAAGTGTCTGCGCCAGAGTATTTTATCGAATTGGAAATCAGATTGATCACACAGTTTTTCAACAGATTTGGATCGAGGTAAACTTCGGCAGTTGTACCTGTATGTTCGTAAATAATATGCTGGTTCTGTTTAGTCATCATCTGCATTTCTTCCGCTATTTCTTCAGCAAAGCTGATGATATTGAAAGACTGGGCTGATGCTTCTACTTTTCCGGCCTCGAGTTTTTCAAGCGAGAGGAAATCGTTCAGGATAGTGGTAAGGTTATTAATCGAATTTTTGATTTTCAGCGTGTGTTTTTCTACGCTGGCCACATCATGTTTGGACGTATATTTATCTATTAGAGAAGCCGATAACTGAATAGAGCTGAGTGGTGTTCTAAATTCATGCGAGGCCATAGAAACAAACCTTGTTTTGAGCTGATTAAGCTCCTTCTCTTTCTGAAAAAGCGCCTGCATATTTTCTTTGGCCATTTCGAGTTCGGATACCAGCTTAACCAGATCGTGTGTACGTTCTTTTATTTTAACCTCTAGTTTTTCGGTGTAACTTCTGATCTGCTCTTCATTGGCTTTTTCTTTACTCAGATCGTGGATAAAACCGGTATAAATTTTACGGTCGCTAAATTTTATTTCGCTTACCCCTAACCTGAAGGGGAAAACCGAGCCGTCTTTTCGTTTACCTGAAACTTCTCTTCCGGTTCCTATAATGTGTTTCTGCCCGGTATGTTCATATCTGGATAAGTAGCCATCATGGCGCGAATGATCGGGTTCTGGCATCAAAACCGATACATTTTTGCCTACCAGCTCTTCCCTTCCATAACCAAAAAGCTCCAGTGCAGCCGGGTTTAAATGTTCTATGAGCCCCTTATCATCAATAGTAATAATTCCATCAATGGCATTTTCAATAATTGCATCCAAAAATTTTGACCTATCCATGTAACACATCAGTATATCCTTGTAAATATAGAAAAGTTATTCCCGATCTTTTTTCTCTTATTCAACAATCAATCCGTCCAGTTTGTCTTTCGACTTTGCCAACTGCTCATATAATCCTTTTAATTCTCCAGATGCATGGTCTGCAACTTCGGCAAAAAGCTTTTTATAATAATTAATCCCCTCGGCCAGCTGGAGTTTGAATGCGTTTAACTGTTTGCTCTTTTTATTGCTAAAATGTTGAAGCTGCTGTTTAATATCATCCTGAAGATAATCGATATAGAGGTTAAGTTCTTTGATAAAAACATGTGGCCTTTCCACTTGCGCCAGCAGGTTAATTTTTCCGTAAATATGGCCAACCATTTCATCGAAAGAATATACGTCAGAAAAATAGGCCAGGTTTGGCCCTGGGCAAATGGCTACTGCGGTGCTTTCTTTTGGTTTAGCCATATCATGTTTCAAATAGGTGGCGGCGCACAAGCCCTCACAAAGGCAAACCTTTTCGGTGATCTGGTTAAACTGTTTTTGGTATTCATCTGCTGACAGGCCAGCGGTTTTGAGGCTTTTGATCTTTAAGTGCTGATATTCGCGGGATGCCGTACAGATGGCTTGCTCGGTAAATTCGGTATTGTTGCAAAGGTATTTTTTGGTACACGGGCTTCCTGGCCTGCCCTTTTCAATTCTTTCAGCCCGTTGTTTTTCTATACTGCTGTTTTTAAAATTATTAAACTGAATACCCAGCGGAGAGGCTCCACTTAGATAAAAATCGCTTTCTGTTGAGCTGGCCAACTGCGCCAATGTTTCGGCATCTACATTAGTTACTTCTGGTACCAATAGGAATGGGCTTCCCCAACCTGTGGCATCGAGATTATAATATTGAAGGAGGAAATCGTGTTCTGCAGCCGTACCAATCCCCCCCTGAACGCTGATCCGCTGTTTGGGCTGTTTTTCTGTTCGGATTCCCTTTTGCACCAATGCAGATTGGTACATTTTAAAAAGCTCGGCAAGCATATCGTTTTTTTTGAGCTTAAATTCTTCCAAAATCGGCCCCAGTAAATACCCTTCTGTTGCAAATGCATGGCCACCACAGTTTAAGCCCGACTCTATCCTGAATTCTGAAACCCATAAACCCTTTTTCGCCAAAAACTTAGCCTGGATCAGTGCCGACCTGAAATCGCTTACTTTTAAGATGATTTTCTTTTTCAGCTTGCCATTTTCATCTGGGAAAAAGTCTTCAAAATTTTCCATGTAGCTATATAATTTCGGGTTCATACCAGCAGAGAGTACAACAGAGGCGTTTAGTTTACTTTCGGCAAAACCACGGAGTGCGGCTAATGCATCGGTATTGGTATCGCCCGAATATTTGCCATCCACATAATTCATTTTATCTACCTTGGCCATGATGTTCACATCAATAGCCCCTACCCGCATTGCATTTTTTAAAAGTGCCTGGAAGGTCTGCTTGGTTTCACCTTCAGGATATTGCAACATCAGGTCATAACCGTGCTTTAATTTAGCCGTATCGGGCAGTAGCTCAAAATAACGGCAAATATCATTACCCGTGGCAAAATCCTGTTGTTTTAGGGCTTTAAAATCGCTGGTTATGGTTTCCGACAAAAAGTTGAGGTAAGCCGTAATGCGTTTACTCCGGCTATCGGTTTCACCTTTGGGAATTGCTTCGAAATGAATCTGGCGGTTTTTTGAATGAAAAGCACGCATGCGCTCAATCAGTTCGTCATCAACAATAGATAGCACGGATGAAATACCGTATCTGGCAACTTTTAACGGCGTATCAATAGAATAGCCGAGGCCCAATACAGGGATATGGAATGAATGTGGCATGGTGTTTCGTTATGTAATCTGAGGTTGCATCATAAAGATAGATTTATCATCCTGTCCAAAGGACTCCTACGGAGAGCCTGTCGAAGGACCTGCTTAAATACCCTTTAAGGTGTTTCGACAGGTTCAACATGACAGCATCTGAGGTGAAATCGCCTTTATGATACACCCTCAATGGTTTCGACAGCAAAACTATTATAGTTGAACTGATCTGGAGATGATGCCAGTCAAAACGAAAAGTGAGGGAGATCACTTTTTAACGATTTATAATATGCCTTTTGGAAAGTTTGGGGTATATTTTGCTAAAACCGTTTATTCAACACTATCGTTTATCTCGAATCGACCTGTTTTAAGATGAAAGATAATTTTGAACACGATAATATCTTCATCATAAGTATCTTTCTTGCCAGTTCCATGCGATGGTTGCTCTGAAGGCGTATTGGTTAAAGGCATCATTCGGTGGATAATCCCCTGAAGTGCCCTTTGTTTTTCTGCAGCATCGATGATTTCTTCAAATTTGCCCCAGCACACCACACTCTTCCAGTTAAAGGTATCGCGGATCTGATCGGTTTGAAAGCAAACCTGAGGATTACTTTTCATCATCCTGATTTTTTGCCCTGGAGCAGAATGCGCGTAGACTGTGCCACTGCTGTACACATAATTGATGGGCACAATGTAACTTATCCCATGTGCATAGCAGGCCAAACGGCCAATATATTGTTCTTTAAGGAGCTTTTCTATGTCCTCTTCTTTTAATATCCCTAACATCTTCTTATTTTATTATTAAACATTGATCGATAAACACCTAATCACCAGAAATATCCAGAACAATCCGCCCCTCAATCTCACCCTTTTTCATCTGTCCGAATACTTCGTTGATGTCTTCCAGTTTTGCTGATTTAACCTGTGCCCTTACCTTTCCATCTACCGCAAATTCGATGGCTTCCTGCATATCCTTTCTTGTGCCGACAATAGAACCCCTGATTGTTATTCTGTTCAACACGGTATCGAATATGGGAAGGTCAAAACTGCCCGGAGGTAGTCCGTTTAGCGATAAAGTACCTTTTCTGCGTAATGCCGAAAGCCCTTGACTAAAAGCAACAGGTGTTACTGCCGTAACCAATACGCCATGCATACCACCGGTTTGTTTTTTAAGAAATTCACCCGGGTCATGCTCTAGTGCATTAACAACAATGTCTGACCCCAGTTTTCTGGCCATTTCCAATTTATCGTTTGAGATATCAATCGCGGCAACCTGAAAGCCCATTGCCTTTGCATACTGAACCCCAAGATGGCCGAGCCCGCCAATACCTGATATGGCTACCCACTCACCTGCTTTTGCATCAGTTTCTTTTAAACCCTTGTATACGGTAACCCCGGCACAGATAATGGGAGCCATTTCTGCAAAATTTACATGCGAAGGGAAATGGGCAACGTATCTCGAATCGGCAATTACATACTCTGCAAAACCTCCATCAACACTATAGCCTCCATTCTGCTGCTCATAGCATAACGTTTCCCAGCCAGTTAAACAAAACTCGCAACAGCCACAGGCACTGTATAACCATGGTACGCCAACCACATCTCCTTCTTTAACACTTTTAACATCATGTCCCATTGCAGCTACCAAGCCAATGGCTTCGTGGCCTGGCACCAATGGCATTTTTGATTTTACCGGCCAGTCTCCATTACAGGCATGCAAATCGGTGTGGCATACCCCACATGAAATTACCTTAACCAAAATCTCATATTGATTGAGCGGTCTAACCGGAAGTTCTTCTATGGCCAGTGGTCCTCCATACTCATGGATAACCGCGGCTTTCATTGTTTTAGGATACATATATGCTGTTTTACAATAGATTATAATAATTGAATTTTATCTGGTGATGACTACTACATGGGAATGTTATGTGATGGCGGTAAAACCAAAAGCGGGATCTGAATATGATCTGACATGTTTAGGGTATAGCTACCTTTAAGTAACTGATGAAAAAAACCATGTTTTCGGTGCACCATGGTCAGCATATCGATCTGTCCGTTTTCTACAATCCAGTTCAAGCCATCTTGAACCCGTTCACTGTTTACATGCCTGTGGTAGATATTTCTATAGTTAACCCGATCGGCAACCCGGTTTAAAAAATTTTCGGTTTCTTGTTTGTAAAGCGCTGGATCTGATTTTGAATTACCGGTATGTGTAATGAGTATATCGGCATTAAAAGGTTTTGCAAATTCGGCAAGTGTACATAAAACCGGGATATCGCTATGGCTAAAATCTGTGGCAAAAGCAATTTTTTTAGGTTTCTTAAACCGATATCCCGCAGGTATAAGCAAAACAGGTATTTCCTGCTCGATAATTTTTCTGGCAACACTGCCCATAAGTGTTTTGGTTAACTTATCTGCACGGTTTAGTCCGGCCACAACGAGGTTCATTTTACACTCAGCAAAATATTTACTGATCTCTTGTTCAACCTCGCCACGAACAGATCTCCCAAACACTTCTGCTTTAAAACCAAGCTCATGATGCGCCTTTTTATATTTTTCTTCAACTTTTTCAACCAGTTTGCTTAAGGCCTTTTTAGCATCATCTTCTATCAGCTTATATTCTTCAAGCGGCCATACCAGAGATGCGGCAGCAGGAGAAAACTCAGGAACCTGAAAAACATTTAACAGTTCTACCCTGGCACCAATACCATGGGCCAGATCAGTTGCATAATCGGCTGCGTTCTCTGCAGTTGCAGAGAAATCAACAGGTACCAGGATTTTTTTCATATTGTGCGCTGTTTAATTAAGCATAAAGTTTGTAAAAACCCGATGTTAAAAATATGAGCGGCATCAGTTATTATAATGATCCTCATCCAGTGTATGAGCAAAGGCAAACCTTTCTACTAACCATAAGGAAGAAATATTTAGACTAATTATCATTACCACAAAAAATGATTAAATCAGTATGCTTTCCGTAATTTCAATGTTTTAAAATTATCCGTTATACAAGATGAGTGTCCATATAGGCTTAATGATCTGGAAGGAAATGAAGCAGAAAGATATCTCTGTTTCAGACATTGCTGCCGCTCTTGAGATCAGCAAAACAAAGGCACAGGAAATGCTGAATACCGCAACGATCGATATTCTTACTTTGGTCCGCGTGAGTGAAATCCTGAACTACAATTTTTTCAGCTATTACGAAAATGGAAAGGTTTTTTCTAAGATAGAGTTACAGGAAAAAAACCGGCTAACAGCAGAAGTTGACCGCTTGAAGGCTTTGCTCAATGAAAAGAACAAAGCCCTCGAACTTCAGGAAAGGTTAAATAAGATTCAGCTCAGTACGATTTCACTGCTGGAAAAAGGACAGTTTAGATAAACCGGCTTACTTAAACTTAAGGTTTAACGATACGATATTGGAAAGCAGGCTTGTTGACCGGGAATAGTGACCATATCGCAATTCGAGCATGTTCAACCTTTGCCAACCGAAAACGCCTTTAGGTGGAGCGAACCTGATACCTGCACCATAAAAATCACTGGTTAGCGTGGATAGGTCATAATCACTGGTAAAGTATTGATCCGATGGCGAATGCTGGCCATAAGGTGCAAAGTATTTGGTCCCTACCTGGTTGTTATAACGATAGAAAGGACTTATAGAAAAGAACGAATTGATCTTAACAGGAATTTCAAGTTCTGCCGTGTGTGCCCTTATGCCCCAGTTATCCATGTAATATCGGTAAAATGTGCGGATCACAAAACGGTCATCCAAAAAGTAGTTCATCCGTAATCCTATTGGTAACTTATAGCGCTTATCGGGTAGCGTTTCAGCACGCATTGAACCATCTGTAAAATAATCACGTTGATACTTGGTGGCCAGCAATCCTTTTTGATAAGATGGCTCTAAAATCAGGGAAGCCTGAAATTTTTGGTTGATGACCTGCGAGAGGGAAAAGGATGCACTGAAGGAATTCCTCGGCGCAGTATCATATTGCTCACCACCTCTTCCGGTATTTCCCGTTCGCAGCTCTATTGGTAGAATGACCGTCCATTGATCTAGAAAGGCCTGAAGTTTGAAGTCAAACTGGGTATTTCTGTCTTTTGATAATCGGGTTAAATTAAAGGCAGCTCCCATCGACTGGTAATCGAACTCTGTTGAATATGACCCTGTAAAACCAAAGGAATTTCCGGTCTCTTCATTCGAATGTGTCCAGTTGAGTGAGGGATAAATACGGGTATCGGCCGAAGAAGCTGAAGAAATGGTGCTTGGATCGATCTTATCAGAAGAAGCCGAAGTATAATGATCTACACCAAGCTCAAAAAGGAAAGTATTCTTTTTTCCCCTTTTATTGAACTTGGACATCTGAAGATCTATGGTATTGGCAAAATCGCTCAGTTTCTCGGTTCCAATACCGCCTGTAACGGCAGAATTATTACCGTTCTGGTGGTAGTAGGCCGAAACCAGATTGATCTCATCGACTTTTAACTTCCGTGACTGATATTTACTGCTATCTGCTTTTGCAGGCTCGGGCCTGGTTTGTGCATAAGTGCTTAATATACCGAAGTACATAAAAAGCACATGAAGATACATTTTTCTCATTATCTAATCCTGTTGTTAGTTACAACCACAGCCACCGCCACTTTTGCCTCCGTTGGCACCTGAGGCACCCTCGCGATAAAGCTGAAAACTCTGTTCAAATTTCTGGGCCTTTCGGGCCGAAAGAATCATGTCGGCATCGTTGAGCTTACTTTTTTGATAGGGTTTTACACTACTGCAGGCGCTAAGCATACCGATCGTCGAAAATGCCATGATTGCCAGGAGGAAAAATGTTCTGGAACTTTTCATATTTATATCACATTAATATTGTTTGAGGTAAAAACCTGATCATGATCATCGATTACAATACAGGCCACTTGTTTAATCTGGTTAATCAGCTCGAGCCCTACTTTTACGCCCATTACCACAACTGGCGTGGCCAGGGCATCTGCAAGCTCGGCACTGGGGCAGATAATACTTACGCTCTTCACACCACTTACAGGGAGCCCCGTCTTGGGGTCGATGGTGTGCGAATAGCGCTTTCCACCTATAGTAACATATTTTTCATAACTGCCAGAAGTGGCAATTGCCATGTTACTGATCTTAAGCGAAGAAAATGGTCTATCGGTCTGTTCCGGATCGGCGATACCCACCGTCCACGGGTGTCCATTAAGCTGTGTACCCCAGGTAACCAGATCGCCTGCAGCATTTACAATTCCACTGCTTATCCCCATTTGCTGTAGGATGAGTTTAGCCTTATCGGCTGCATAGCCTTTGCCAATTCCACCGAAACCGATACGCATACCCTTATTTTTCAACAACACTGTCGATTTTTCCTTATTCAGGATCACATTTCTGTAATCGATGAGCCCAACAGATGCCAATGCAGTTGTTTCATCAGGCAAACTGGTCATGTTTTGATCGAAATTCCAAAGCCGCTTATCTATCGATCCATAGGTAATATCAAAAGCACCATCGGTAATTTCTGATATCCTGATCGACCGCTCAATAAGCCCGATAACTTCTTCATCTACTTTTACGGGCTTTAACCCTGCGTTTTCATTGATCAGACTGGTCTGACTAAGATCGCTGAAAGTGGTTAGCAGATATTCTATTCGCCTCACCTCTGCTATTGCAGCATCTATCGCCTCATTACCTGCCTGCCCGTTTTCAGCGATGACAGTAAACTCAAAGCGGTTTCCCATGAGCTTGAGTATCCGGTTTACAGAAACTGGTTTAGCCATCTGAAGTTATTTTTTTAATTTATCGATTTCAGAAACGAAAGCTTGTGCACTCTCCTCTGGGAAACCGTCCCAGCTTTTGAGTACTTTCCCATTTTCATCTACCAGAACCGTGTATGGAATCTTGCCATCCTTGTTATATACTTCTGCTAATGATTCATTGAGTTTGATCTGTTCTTTTGAAAGCTGATTTTTCTTCTGCCTTGGAAAATCTGCCCTGACCAATAAAAGATTGGCAGCGGCATATTGTTCAAAACTTTCGGATTCTAAAATCTCTTTGCGTAGGCGGATACATGGACCGCACCAATCAGAGCCAGAAAAATTGATCAGGATCTGCTTGTGCGTAACTTTTGCTTGTTTTTGTGCTTCTGAAAAATTCCCCATCCACAATGCTGGAACGGCGAACAGCCCAAAAAGGGCAACAAAAAGTAATTTCATAACTAAGAATAAGTTTTTAAAATTGTACCTGTTAGCTGGGTAGCGCAAAGGTCTAATGAGCGGAAAGCTAGTTTATCCAATAATCTTATGTTTTTAGCTAAAGGTATTCCATGCTTAAGGCGGTTAATCAGTGCAAAGGGAGTAGCAGTAATCCCAAAGCTTTTCAATTTCTTTTTGCTATCCATGGTCTTTTTATAGTGAATATGAGCAATACGTTAAAATACTTAACCAATGTCTCGACAGATAACCATTTGGTAACGACGAGCAAAGGCAGAAAAATATTTGTAAAATTCTATTCTATAAAAGTGCTTAGCTTTCCTAATCCTTATAAATCTTATACTCCAATAGAGCATCTGAGTGAAGACCTGAATCCTTTGTAACAAAACTATTAACGAAATCTGAAGACATTCTGAAGTTTAACCGAAGATTATGTTAATTTTTGTTAATAAAAACAGCTAGTTAGAACCACATTACGATAGTAGGGTTTAAGCAAACTGAATTACCCTGCGCGTTCCATTTTTAAAAAGAAGGCTACAAGCAATTGGTCTTTAGCCTGGATGAGCCTGCCTATTTTTCTTGGAGGGATCAGATGAAAATCAGAAAAATTAATGGCTTGTTGTCCTATCAGCTCGATCGTACCCCGTTTAACATTTATCTGATAACAGATTTCGAATCTTTTTAATACCCCTGATAGTGTGATCTCTACATCACCCTTAACAAAACTATTCTGACCTTCGGAAGGGATTTCTTTTAAGGACAGGAATTTGATTCTTAGGACTGGAAACCTGTTCTCCTGCAGTGTATTTAGTAGTTGTTTAGTCATCATCGCACTACTACAGTCAAAATTTTTCACCTCCAGATTTAAGGTTCCTGAAAGCGCAATATGGTCTGCTTTATCCTTCGAAACCAGAACGGTATCGGTTTTGGGATACCGCAGGATTACACAGGAAAAGCGGTTTATATTGGTGGATCCATTAACCGTTAACATACTGTTTTCACTCACTACCCATCTTGAGGTATTTTTGGTTTTCACAGCAGGCCTCAAGCCGGCCAACAGTAAAAAAAAGATCGTTAACAGTGGCTTCATCATGATTTTTAAAGGCCGGAACAAAATTACTCCAGCCAAATTGTCAATTGGCTAAAACCCCACAACAGCCTGGATTACATAACCTTTAAATTTTCCTCCGCTCCGGAAATCTGCAGTTGGGAAATCTTTATATTTCTGGCTCACGTACTCCCCTTTTAACAATATGTTTCTGGTCATAAACCATCCCGCAGCAATAGCAATGCGGTCTATTTTTACATCATTATTATAAGTTATTGCAGGTGTTGTTCCGGCAGCCGGCACATCAACCATTGCGGCGGTAACCACATTATATTTGGCGCCGATAAAGAAATTCTCTGTCTTCCCGAACCTGTAAACGCCATCTATTGCCATCTGCTCAGCTCCTCGGTTGCCTACCTCTGTTTTTGATCTCCCCTTTGCATTTTCATAAGTTGCAAACAGTTCTAGCCCCTGAAATTTTATAAATGCGTTTAGCTGAAGGGCATTGACTTTTTTGGTAAAACCAGGATTAAACCGTCCGGAGAAAGCATTGGTGGTATTTACGGCGCCAACTTTTTCCAGTACCATAAAATAGTTCGAGCCGGTACGGTCGCCGCCATATAAGGTCTGTCCGCCAGAACTGTTATTGCTGTAATAAGAGGCTGCAAAACGCACCCTCAAATCGCTGTTCAATTGTTTATCAAAACCGCCTTTTACATAAACGGCTGGTGATTTGTGCACATTTGCATCTTGGGGGGTCGCGATCAGGCTATCGATATTACCTTTAATCATTCCGTTGGAAACACCGATCAAACCAAACAGTGCATTTTTTCTCACCAAAACTTCTCCGCCTATTTCGGTTGTAAATCCATCCATGATGTAATTTTCAATAAACGGGTTATAAATCGTTTGCCCGCCATCCGACCTGCGGAAATGCTGATCGCCATAGTTGATCTCCATGTGTCCGATTTTGATGGTTGTTACCGACATAATATCGTCCCACAGTTTGCCTTTAAACGGCAGCTTATCAAACTGAATATATCCACCCTTCACCCAGGTTTCGTTGTGGTGGCGGGAGGAAAGATAGCTCGTAAGATTAAGCCTGATCCCATCTGAGAGTTGTACATCCATGAACAGATTGGCATTGGCAGTATTAAAACCCGGGGTTATTTTATATAGTCCGCCCGATGTGTTTTCATGTTTCAGCCCTTGAAAAGACTGGGTAAACCCCGCACCAAAACGGACTTTTATTTTATCAAACACGGCATTGCTATCTTTGGGTGCTTCAAAAACATTAATACCGGATTTATCGTAAGGCCTGAGATTGGAAACCTGTGCCTGTACACCAAAACTATACAAACTCGCAATTACTACCGTTAGGGCAGCAACTAGTTTAAATTTATTTTTCATGATTTTATCTTAGTGATGAACTGTTATTTTGCCACTGATGCCTTAACATAGTCGAACTCGAACCGGACAACGAGGTTATTACCCACTTTCATTGCGCCAAGCATAAAACTTGGTGGTTCAATACCATAGTCGGTCAGCATTAATTGTTCGCTGCCATGGCAACTGATGGAACCATCTGCATTTACCAAAGCCATTACCTTCATTGAAAGGCTTTGTGTTTTCCCGGCAATGGTCAGGATTCCTGTGGTCTGAATCGAATACCTTTTTGCCTGTACCATGGTAACTGTTGCAAAAGTGAGCTGATAGCTTATCTTAGGAAACTCGGTTGCGTTAAGCGTTTTATAGGTACGGCCATCCATGGCAGATTTACCGCTTTTGAGGCTCTTTGCCGCCAGAGTAAATTTTAGGGCCGTTACATCTGTCATTTCACCACGGGCATTGAAGTTAAATGTACCTGTGCTTTCGAACTGTTTGGATATCATCGACCAATCGTGAACATTGGATGTGCCCGTTACCTTAACTGAATTGCTTGCTGTTTGCGAAAGCTGATATGTTGTTTGCGCCACTGTTACCAGCGGTGAGAGCATAAACAATAGGATGATAGGTCTGATTTTTTTCTGGAATATGTTAAATGTTTTCATAGCAGGGTTATTGGATTAAACTGTTGGTCAAACCTACCCTGTTCTACGTCAAATTTTGTGAGGCGCACCAGATTGAAAACTGATAGTCATCACTTTTCACCACATCAACATTCTGAAAACCAATAATATAATTCTAAAAAGGACTTTTCGGCTAAAGTTCAGCTGATTCCACTCCAAACTGTAGCCTCAACTATTTGCCTTCCGGTATTAAGGGCATCATAAAGATTGACCAAAATATATCCAATCAGGCCGCGAGAGGCCCAATGTCATTAAGTTAAGCGCCGCGATTGTCAGTCTGTCCGAAGGACTCCTGTGGAGAGCGTAGTCGAAGACTTCTTGAGATGATAAATCGCAAATAAATACCCTTCGACTACGCTCAGGGTGACATCTTTTTGAGATTTATCCTATAAAAACTGATGACTTTAATATATTAATATTCAATCAAATTACTCTAATGAAAAGACTAAGCCTCTCTTTATTGCCCCTACTTTTCCCTTTTTACATTGCACAACAGATATCCTGTAACTGCCTGCAGAATTTAAATGAATCAATTGTTAAAACTGAGCTCAACTATGCCTGATTTCCGCAAAAAGTATATGCTAAGACAAAACCTGCCTATGAAAACCTGGTAACCGCCCTCCGCAGAAAGGCAGAAAATGAAAACAACCCTAAAAACTGCTACTATCTTATTAAAGATTATGTTAGATTTTTTGCAGACAAACATTTTTCATTGACATACCTCAACAAGGATGATTACGAAAAAGAAACCGTAGCTGTAAACGAATCTTATTTTAAAACACTGAAACCGGGTATTGGCGCTGAAGGTATTTGGATAAACGCGGACAGTTCAATTACCCTGGGGATAAAAAAATTTCCGGGCAATGAATACAAGGCTATCGTACTTAGTGCAAAGGATAGTATGCTCCACAGGGGACTTGTTTATTTTACGCTAAAACAGCACCAGAAAGGCTATCTGCTAAATCAGTACAATGTATTTAACAGTATAGATTTTTATGCCCAGCAAAGGGGCGGCCTGTTGCAGCTGTGGAATTTTTCACTTTTTGGAAGGGTTTTCCCAAATGAAATGACTGCAAAAGAAAAAAAGGAGTTAGGTACATGGAAAAACAGCAACAATGGCCTTGATTATTCTCGGTTGGACGAGGAAACCAGTTATATCAAAATCCTGACCTTCTTTAATAACGACAGTAAGATCGAGAAATTAGTAGCAGCAAATGATAAAGCTATCAGGAATAGTAAGTACCTGATCATAGATCTGCGTGGAAACGGAGGGGGTAATTCCGGCTGGAGCTTTCTCTTACCCTACGTTATGACCAACCCGATCAAACAGGACAGCCCCCTACTTCGCATTTCACATGACAATGTCCGGCTCAAAAGATCAGAGCTTGAGTATTTCGTCAAAAATCCAGTACCTATAGATCTAAAAAAATACTATACTGATCAATATGTAGCTAATCTCAAAAAAATCTACGAAGAACTCACATCTGCCAAGGACACCTTTTATCAGATCCCTGGATTAACGATCCCCCTTGATTCTGTTCTTGGCAGCCCTGCTAAAGTTGCACTAATTACCGATGAACTTTGCGGTAGCTCTACAGAATACTTTTTCCATTTAATGAAACAAAGCAAAAAGACAACACGGTTCGGTAGCAATAGTGTAGGCATGATGGATTACGAAGGCCCAATATCACCAACACCGCTTCCGTGCAAAATGCTGATACTCATGATGCCGGTTTCAAAATCGAGCTGGACTGATAAGAAGCCTATTGATGCAACCGGGTTCAGTCCTGATGTTAAGCTAAACATACCAGGCAATCAGTGGGTTGAATACATTATCAAAGACCTCAAAAGGAAAAACTGAATTACGATGAGTTAGCCCTTTTTCACAATTTTCTTTAGGGAGGTTTTAAGCTTTATGCGAATTCCCCACTAGTAACCCTTCTTTCCTGAAGTCATTTTTTCTGAGGAGCATGGTACAGAATAACTACCACTCCATAAATTGGATTAAGCCCAAACCAATAAAAGGCATAAATTGGCTCCAGGATTTGCGGTCCATAAGATATCCCTGTTCAAGATTCTACCATTACTGCCAACAAGAATATAATTAAGAAACATATAAGTTGTGTTCCTGAATTTTTGCCGTCAAAACCGTATCTTCGGCATGTTTTTGATAGGACAATAGTACGCCTATATATAAGCAAATGGTCATTTCCACATTAGAAACATAAACCCATGTCTGAAATAAATTATCCTGTACCATATAATGAATCCGAAAGGCTTTTAAGGTTGTCTGATCTCGATATTGATTACGGAAGCCTGTCTGAAAGTTTTAAAGACCTCACCCATCTGGCCGCGAAAGTAGCCGGTACAGAAATCTCATTAGTTAACCTCATCGACGCCTATACCCAGTGGACGATAGGTAGACATGGCCTTGATTTACAGCAGATGACCAGGGAAGAGTCTGTTTGCCAATACACGATTACACAAAACGATCAGTTCGAGGTACCTGATCTTTCGGCAGATGACCGCTTTAATAAAAATTTCTATGTTGGTGCTCCGCTGTCCCTTCGCTATTATTTTGGTGTACCACTTAAGGATAACGACGGATTAAACATCGGCGCCCTTTGTGTGCTGGATACCGGATTGAAAACATTGAGCCCGGAAAAGATTGAGCTATTGAAGATCATTGCTGCGGAAATCATGAACAGGATAAAAACCTATCAGACCATGGAGTTGCTGCAAAATAATTTAAAAGATCTTAAGGAATCGACCAAAAAAGTTGCTCATGATATTCGCGGACCCATTGCAGGGATAATAGGTTTATCAGAAATTATTACTGAACAAGGAAAAAGTGCCAATTTAGATCAGGTAATTGAGTTTATCAAATTAATTCATAGTGGAAGTAAATCAATTTTAGATCTTGCCGACGAAATACTTTCTGATAATGATGAAGTGAAAGGTCCAGGTGTTAATGAATTTGACCTCAGCAGTTTCCGCACCAAGCTTCAGGAGCTTTACGAACCGCAGGCAACCTGTAAAAAGATCAATCTGAATATCAATATTAACCCAGACAAAAAAAATATTGTTTTTTCGAAAAACAAGCTGCTGCAGATTAATGGGAACCTGATTTCCAATGCGGTAAAATTTACTCCCAGCGGGGGTACAATAACCGTAGACCTTGACGTAGTGGTGAAACCGGAAGCAAATATTTTACGGATCGTGGTTGCCGACAGTGGCGTCGGAATTATGGAAGACGAAATTGTACAAATCTTAACAGGAGGTATTAGCACAAAACAAGGCACCGGAGGTGAAAAAGGTTACGGATTTGGCTTATCGCTGGTAAAACACCTAATTGACAAACTAAATGGTGAAATGCTCATCACCTCTGAAAAAGGACAGGGAACAGTCTTCCGTATTGAACTCCCTCAACGCCATTCATAATTTTTTGTCTGCTAAAAATCTAGTTTTTGCTATCATGAAGCCCAAATTTTATTTATTGCTATTATCAGCCCTGGTATTCTCCAAATTCTTGCAAGCACAGGAAGGTAATGCAGACGAGCTCTTTACCCAGGCAAGAACTGCAGCCTTCGAATCAAAAGACTATTCTAAGGCCATTGCGCTCAGTAAAAAGGCTTTGGCTAAAAGTCCGGACTATGCAGATATCAGGATTTTTTTAGGCAGGGTTTATACCTGGAGCAAGCAACCTGATAGTGCCCGGCAAGCTTTCGACCTGGTTTTGGCCAAACAACCCGATAACAAAGATGCACATCTTGCTAATGCGACCCTCGAATTTTGGGAAGACAATAATGAACAAGCCCTGCTTAACGTAAATAAAGGTCTCACTTTCCATCCTGCAGACGATGAGCTGCTGCTATTGAAAGCTAAAATACTTAACAGCTTAAAAAAATGGCCTGAGGCAAATGCAACTATTGAAGAGATATTAAAACGATCGCCTAACCTGACCGAGGCACGCACACTTGCCGCAAGAGTAAGGGAAAATTCTTCCAAAAACAAGATAGGACTCAATTACGACTTTGTTTACTTCGATAAACAATTCGATGATCCATGGCACATTGTGAGTATAGACTATAGCAGGCAAACCAAATTGGGCTCGGTTACCGGAAGGATAAACTATGCAAACCGTTTTAACCGCAATGGCCTTCAGTTCGAGGTAGACGCATATCCGCGTATATCAAACACTTTCCAGGCCTATATCAGTGGCGGGTACTCTAACGACGTAGGCGTGTTTCCTCACTACCGTGCAGGCTTTTCATTGTATGCAAACCTACCGGCAAGTTTTGAAGCAGAAGCCGGATTTCGCTATTTAACCTTTGGCGAATCAACCTGGAGCTATACTGCATCTGTAGGGAAATACTACAAAAGCTTTTGGTTTAATTTCAGGACTTTTTTAACCCCTTCCAACGATCAGATCTCTCAATCTTTTGCCTTAACCACCCGGTACTATTTCGGTGGTGCCGATGATTATTTTAGCCTTCGTCTGGGCACTGGTTTATCACCAGATGACCCCCAGAATAATGTTTTAATTGGAAACACGGCTTACAAGCTTCGATCAAATAACATCACGCTCGGTTACCGGAAAGCGTTTAAATCGCTTAATATCCTCATCGTTAACCTAGGGTTAGAGAACCAGGAATACAGGCCTGACACCAAAGGGAATCAACTTGATCTCGGGATTGGCTACATAAGACGTTTCTAATGACAAGGAAGGTAAAAAAACTATGGATTGTACTGGCTGCTGCTGCGGGGATTCCATTAACGATGTGGCTCTGCTGGTATTTAAGCCCAAAAACCAAAATGGTTGCTGCCATAATCGATAAAACAGTTCTTACATCTGCCGGCCAGGAACACATCTCTTTCTTATGGATATTAAATCACGAGAAACTAACGAAAACAGCAAGTAAGTTTTATAAAATTGATCACGATTATTTTGGCTTCTTTCCTATGGAGGGGGAAAAATTTCGCCTGAAGGGATTGGAGCGGTTTAATAATGATCAGCTACAGCAATTAAGTGAGGATATTAACCTGGTTTATTTTACTGATACCTACGGCATTTATCGAAACGAATGGTATACCCAAAAGAATAACAACGAACGCTCCGGAATGGTTTATGGTGGGATGAGTAGCCAGGATATTGAGTTATTAAAGCAGATGAAGCAGAAAAAGAAGCTCATTATCACAGAATTTAATAGCATAGGAAGCCCTACAAGCCAAGAAACCAGAAAGCAGTTTGAGGATATGTTCGCGATGCACTGGACCGGCTGGACAGGCCGCTTTTTTGAAAGCCTTGATACGACAAGAAATAAGGAACTGCCGCGATGGCTCATTAATAATTATAAACGGGCAAATAACAACAACTGGCCTTTTAAAAAGTCGGGCATTGCTTTGGTTAGCGATCAGGACAGGGTCATCATCCTGGAGGATGGCCGCGACTTAAAAGACCCGATGCCCCATATTATCAGCGGCGAATACGGACAAAAAGTACTGGGTTTGCCTGAAGAGATTAAATATGCATTCTGGTTTGACGTCATTCAGCCGAACAGGGCGATTAATACCCAGGTTGCCAGCTTTCGGATGGATGTTAACCAAAAGGGGCAGGTGCTCTTGAAAGCCAATGGGCTAAGTGCTGTTTTTCCTGCCGTGTTGATGCACAAAAAAACCGATTATCGCTTCTATTACTTCTCCGGAGATTTCTGCGACAACCCGGTAAGCCTATCTTCTTCTTATTTCAAAGGGATTGGTGCATTCAAATGGTTATTCTACGACACCAGTAACCCGATGGAACGATCGAGCTTCTTTTGGAATTTCTATCGCCCAATGATGACCAACATCCTTGATCAGGAACGGGAGTACAATAAAAAATAGCTATTTCTTCATCGGCCGATATTTTAAAATTACCGATGGCGGCAGCACCCTGGCCTTTGAACCCAAACCTGCATTTTTCCGCTTAAAACTCTCGAAGGCATTTTTTATGCGTTCGTAACTCACCTCATCTCTTACTAACTCCTCTTGCATATTGTCGCCTATTTGATAAAGCGATGTGCCGTTGAGGTGATAGGAGCCCTGGATAAAATCGACCATCTCGGTTTTGGTCTGTATCAGTGGGTAACTGTGCACGTTCCTGAATGAGCGGGCAGTATCAAGTCCCGATCCGAGCCAGCTTACAGCGCCGGGTAAGTCTATACCATAGCCTGACTGAAGATATGCTAGCAGACTTGGCGTTATATCAAAATGTGTAGATATGGATGCGAATTGTGCACTACGCTTTAACAGCGGCGAATAAATAATTAAAGGCACATGATAGCGATCGATCTTGTTACTCATGGGGATCTCTGGCATCCGGTGATCTCCGGTAATTACAAAAATGGTGTTGGTGTAGTCTTCTCTTTTCTTATAATTGTTAAAAAAGCTCCTCAAAGCATCGTCGGCATATAAAATAGTGCCATACTGGTTTTTGTAATTACGATAATTATCTTTCTTAGCTTCGTCGAATCCCAGGTCCGTCATTCGCTGTTCAAACCTGGAATTATATTTTTTCTGTTCATTAATCAGGAAAGGATTGTGCGTGGAGACCGTTAAAATTACGTTCAGTTCTGCAGGTTTGGCGGCTTTTGAAGGCCTGTTTGCCAGATAATATCTATATAGCTCCTGATCTCCATATCCCCATGAAAATCCGTTTTCTGCCGGCAGCTTAGCGTAGCCTGCAGAAAAGGACTTGAGGTCTCTGATTTCATCAACGCTGTTCTTTTGAAGAAATAGGTTCATATTATCGAAGCTTGCATCTCCTCCATAATAGAATGATGTTTTATAGCCATTAAATTTCAACAAACTGAACAAAGAAAGATGATCTGGCATTTGCCGTCCCTGTTCAAGAAAACCATTTTTACAGAAAGGCAAAGATCCTATTAAAGACGGGAGAACTGCAAACGTGCGACCACCAGCACTTAAAAAGTTTTTCCAGTAAAGGCCTTTATTGGCTAATGAATCGATAAAAGGAGTGAAATTTCCCAGATAGGCACCTTCATTGGTAAACGCCCGGCCCAAGCCCTCAACGATGATGATCACCAGATTTGGTTTACCGTTGGCTTTATTGAAAAATGGTGTCAGAACATCACGATCATTCGCTTTCCTATAAAATGGGTATTCCGAGCCACCAAGATAGCTGAAAGTTGTGGGCGCAATACTACCGTCGCCATAATCTCCAATGTAGGCATCAGCATAAATATCCACATCCTCATCCCCGGGATAAAAGTGAGTATAAGAACTGCTAAAAAAGTAATCGGCCTTGTTCAGCGCGAGGTTATTGACAAAAAGGTTTTCAAAGTTTTTTTTGAAAAGATGCGCTTCGCCACTGGTCATTAGATAAAAAACAGACAGTATAGGTAAAGACCAGGCCAGCCATAACGGAACCTTGATATGGTTTGGCAATCGCTTAAGTGCAACGACCAGGAGTGCAATTACGAATAAAAAACTTAAAATTAAAGGTATGCTTACGGTACCGGATGCGCCAACAGTTTGCTTGATATCCGCAAAAGAGTAACCATAAAAATCTGCTCCCAAAGGCACCAGGGCGGTAGCGAAATACTGGCAGAGCACCAGTTGAATGAAGATGGTAATGGCAACAAATACTTTAAAACTAACTTTAGCCAGTTTAGGATGTATAAAAAACAGCGGAACAAATAGAATAAATTCAAAAATCAGCCATTTTAGCCAAAAGCTCAGATCTGCCAGCCATGACCACAGCATAAAACTAAATAGCTTAGCCGGGAATTGATGAATTAATCCATTAACCACAACTTCTACAACTCTGATTACAATTAAAGTAATAAGCCAAACGAGGGCGATTTGCAGAAAAACTATGGCTGCTGATTTAAAACGGCTGATCATTATTAAACTTTTTCTTTTGTAAATCCCTTCCTGGTCATTTCACCCCAGGAATTCTTTTTCCTCAACAGATCGATATTGCCTTTGATAGCCGACCATACCACAAACGGATGGAAGATTAATGGCTCCAGAAATGCAGTAAGAATTAAAAGCAGAAGATTTCTGTTCGTTTTGTATTGGTTATAAGTGAGCACCTCCATCAATATTGCAAAAACTGAGTATAAAAATCCGAAGCTGAATATAAAAAGCAATAAGCCCAGAAAGAAAGACCACTGGATCAATCCGAAGCCGGCAAAGACAATAAAGGCGATAAATCCGAAAAATTCTACAAGAGGGGCTAAAAATTCAAAGAAAAACCAATATGGATAGCTAATCATACCTAAAAGCCTGTATTTGGGATTAAAGAACATGACTTTATGCATCTGCAGGGTCTCAATTGTGCCCCGGGTCCAGCGATTTCGCTGTCGCCCCAGTATTTTAAAGGTCGATGGCGCCTCTGTCCAGCAAAGCGGATCGGGGATAAAGCTCACTTTGTGCGCAATCCCCTTTTCTTCCATGTACCGTCTCATTCTTACGACCAATTCCATATCCTCACCTACTGTTTTGTGATTATATCCACCGCACTTGACTACGATCTCTTTATCGAATGCGCCAAAAGCACCCGATATGAGCAGCAAGCCATTTAAGCGGCTCCAGGCCATCCGACCCAGTAAAAAGGCCCGAATATATTCCAGCGTTTGAACACGTGGCAAGAACTGCCTGGGAAGCCTAACTTTGAGCAAACGCCCGTTTTCCACAATGCAGCTATTGGCAATACGAATCACTCCCCCCGTAGCAATCACCCGCTTTTTCGTGTTTTCCAAAAATGGCTTGGCCAGTTTCAGAATAGCGTCCTGCTCTAAAATACAATCAACATCGATGCAAACAATATAATCGTTGCTTGAAACATTTATACCAACATTTAGGGCATCTGCCTTCCCGCCATTCTGCTTATCAACAACGATTAACTTTCTGTAAACTATTTTTCTGCTTCTGTAAACGCCTCTTACTTCTTTGGTTTCAATCTGGCCGTTAACAAAAAAGTCGGCCTTATAAAGATCATAAACTTCAATCAGCTTTGATAACGAATCATCTTTACTTCCATCGTTAATAATAATTACTTCCAGGTTGGTGTAATTAATAGACAACAAAGACCGCACATTCTCGATAATGTTTGCCCCCTCATTATACGCTGGTGCTAATATACTGATACTTGGCGCCTGCCTGGAACCTGCCAGCACACCATAATCTGTAAAACTATTTTTACGCAGATAGTTACGGATCTCTCCGATCGAAAATGCCGCAATAAATATGTAGCACGACAGCAGCAGCAGTGAATAGGTTAATAACCCATAAGTAAAAAAATCTATTAAAAACGATTGCCAGCTCACCATTTAATCTCGCTTTTTAGTTGAGGAATCATGTCGTTTAAGGGGTAAGTTTTCGATCTGGGATCGTTAAGCAGACACTCCAGGCCATTAGCATTGCCGTTAACAAGCGCGCGTGCAACCGCAAATTTCATTTCGTGCTGCTCGGCTTCCAGGTAACCTAGCAGTATTGAAACATTTTGCACATCCCCAATCACTGCAATCGCATTCATGATAGCGATCTGATTTTTGTAGGTTTCTGCCTCGAACCTGCTCAGCAATTTTTCTGATGTATTTTCTGTATATATTTCGGTTAATGTTGAAATCGCCTGCCTTCGTACACTGGCATCATCATGATCCAGGCAACTTACAATGTGCTCATAAAGCTCATATCGATGATAATTCCGGACCAATTTAAGGGCAAATATAACAACACTCGGATTGCTGGAGTTTAGCCATTTGTCGATCCCCGTTAACTCGGCTTGTGGCACTGTAGACAATTCTTTTAAAAGCCTGATCTGCTGCCACTCTGTGATCTGATACGAGATGATATCAAGAAAACGAAGTCCTTCGAACCCAAAAAGATTCAGTACAGCAATCTGTGCCTCAATCCGAACCAGGTCATTTTTATTATTGGTATAACGGTATATCCTGGTAAGATGCTCTTTAAGGCCCATTGTTCCAATCTGCTGAATTGCATAAGCCCGCACATGCCATTTTCTGCTTTCCAGTAGTCGGAGTGCCTTTTTATCCAAGCCAAGCTGAATGTATAAATGACGCAGGTTTTCGCCATACCGTCCAGACATGTTACGCTTTGCTGCAATAATTTTTTTCACAAATTGCTTACAGAATCTCTTGTTCTTTAGGTTGTCTTTTAACCGTGGAGTTACTGGAATTAAAGTCAGTTGCCCGGTCTTGTTCTCATGAAAAAATATAGCTTTACGAAGTAACAGATCTATCATCATGTCCCACTTAACATATTCCCTTCTCCAGATTTTCCTGACAAATAAATAAAAAGAAAGAAATGTGATCAGGCAGATCGCCAGCGCGAAGAAAAATGACAGCAGTACTTCAAAAAAAATCATCTCTGATTAACTACTGCAAACCGCTTTATCCGCACAGAAAGTTCGTTAGGACTAAAGGGCTTCGTTAAGTAATCGTCCGCACCTAAACGAAAAGCTTCAAGTACGATATCCTCCTGTCCCATTCCGGAAAGGATGATGATGGGTGTTTGGCTATTTTCTTTTACAGCAGCTACGATTTCCAGGCCCGAAAGGTAAGGCATCATCACATCTGAAATAATCAGGTCAGGTTGGTATTCCTCTATTTTCTGCAACGCGTCTCGCCCGTCACGCGCCAGGATCACCTCATGGCCGTCTTTTTTTAAACGGAATTCGACTGTTCTGAGCATTAACTCATCGTCCTCAGCAATTAATACCCTCATATTTAAAGTTATTGGATGTCTCTTGCAAAGTTAATACATTTCAATCGATAATTAAACAATGCGAATGCAATCCGTAATCGTTATCAAAGAAATACACAATGCCCAAACACTTGATAAATAGTACTGAATTGAGCACTTCAAAGCAGAAAGTGCGTGCAAACCACTTTCCATGCAGCAGGCGAAAGTTCATAATTTTGGAGAAAGGAACCCCGCACTTTTAGCGCACAACTACAAGTTTTAAACTACAACTAAAAAGCATAAAGATTGATGGAGGAGGTTTCAAGCTTTATGCGAATTCTCCACAAGTAACCCTTCTTTCCTGAAATCATTTTTTGGGAGGTAACATTGAAGGGTTTATTGATGATGACAAAGCCTTTTATTGGTTCCATGAAAGTGCAATTGCCAATGAAGAGAATGCCATGAACGGACTAGGCATGTGCTATAAGTATGGAGTTGGCACACCAGTGGATATAGAAAAGGCATTATTCTGGCTAAACAAAGCAGCTGATGCTCAACTGGCAACAGCCAATAACAACCTTGGCGACATCTATTCCGAAGGTCTATTAGTTCCCTTCAATCCGGATAAGGCGCTTCAATATTATCAAACTGCTGCCGAACTCGGTGAACCTAAAAACAACTGGCTGGGCTACCTTTATGATTTAAAAGGTGACCATGAAAAGGCACTGAAGTATTATCAGCTGAGTGCTGAGGAAGGCATTGATATTTCGGCCTATAATCTTGCCATTTTTCACTTAAATGGATTGGGGATCAGCAAAAATGTGAATAAGGCAATAGAGAACTTTAAGCTTTCATTAGATCGCGGGTATCATCAGGCAAATATAGATCTTGCCTTAATTTACAGGAATGAAGCAGGCTTTAAGGATGAGCAAAAGGTACAACAACATCTTGATGCGGCCAAAACAGAAGGTTTGGAAATACCCGAAGACTTACTAATCAAAAAAAAGGCTGGTTTGACTTTTAAGGTGTAGGAGATGTATTTCAATCCTGGTTATCAATTTCGGGATTTTCGATTCTAAGTTAAATAATACATCATCAGCAAATGAGCTTATACCCTACTCCACGCAAACTGATGATCTGTATTTCAGGTTCACTTTTTAAGAGCTTTCGCAGATGTGCCATAAAAACATCCATACTACGCCCATTGTAAAAACTATCTTCTCCCCATATTTTGATCAGTGCATCCTCACGTTCCAAAATGTTATTGCGGTTTTTCAGTAATAATTCAAGCAGAATAGCTTCTTTATAAGAAAGTGAATATTCACCTGCAGAAGTTTTTAGTTTTTGGGCTACAGGATCGAGTTCACAGTTCCTGAACCGGTATTTTCTATCGATGTCGTTTTCCTCATTGTTCGCAGATCCAAACCGTTTTAAAAGTGATTCCATCCGTACCAGCAGCTCATCAATACTAAAAGGTTTTTTAAGATAGTCGTTTCCACCGCTTTTAAATCCCATCACCACATCTTCGGTAAGGGCTTTTGCACTCAAAAAGATGATCGGCATATTGGGATCTGATTTTCTGATTTCGGCCGCCAGCGTATAACCATCCTTTTGAGGCATCATGATGTCGAGTACACAGATATCAGGCTTTTCTGCTACAAATTGCGCCCAGGCAAGCGCTCCATCTAAAGCCAGCTTTACCTCGTAACCACTGCTGGTTAAGCCATCGAGCACAATGCGCGCCAAAAAAGGCTCATCTTCTGCATATAAAACCTTAGTTTTCTTCATACAATGGCAAAATGATCATAAAATTACTTCCTTTCCCTATTTTGCTCTGCAGCGCAACACGCCCGCCGTGGAGTTCTACTACCTGTTTTACATAATGAAGCCCCAGGCCGGATCCTTTCACATTGTGGATATTATCCTGGCTAAAAATCCTGAAAAAACGCTCAAAAACCTGTTGCTGATAAATTTCTTTAATCCCCGGCCCATCATCCTTAAAGCTGATGGTTAACTCACCATCGGCAATGCTGCAGGAGACCTCAATTTTGGATTGCGCCGGTGAATATTTCAATGCATTATCAATCAGGTTATAACATACATTAGCAATATGCATCGCATCACCTTTGATAAAATAAGGCTCATCAGAAGGTACAACTATAAGCTGCGAATTCTTCTCCCGCACCTGAATATCCATCGAAAGAATCACCTGTTTGAGTACTGATTGGATTTCGAAGAGGGTAAATTGCAATTTGGTTTTTCCAAGGTCCATTTGTTCCTGCTTAAGCACCTTTTCGATCATCACCTGCAAACGCTGTAATTCATGACGGCTTATATTAATGTAATTCTGCAGCTTTTCGGGCTCATCAATCAAATGATATTTACTGATCGATTCAAGGGCCACAGCAATCGTCGAGATTGGTGTTTGGAGTTCATGCGTCATGTTACTGGTAAAGCTCATTCTCGCCCGAGCATAAAGCTGTTGATTTTTCATCAGCCTGATGAGCAGGTAGAACGCGGCCGCTGTAAGCGCCAGCATCAGGAACGACGAAATGAGGTAATACCTCATCTGATAAATGATCAGCCAGGTAATACTGGGCACCACCAGCTGATACTGGTTCTGAAACTTTAGGTTATAGGTATATTTCCCACTGGCGAAAGCAGATGCATCTTTAGCAACTGCTTTCCCTTTCACCAACTGCCCACTGGAATAGTCGTAAAGGACATAGTGCCTATCAATAGCTACACCCAGGCCATTGAGCCGATGGTTCACTAAACTATCCATCACCTTCAGGTCCCGCTGATCTTCCAGCAAAACTTCGCGTTGCGATTTGCCATCGATAACGGAAGTTGATTTATGAACGGTTTGCTTTTTAGGATTGTTCGGGAACGACATTTTCATTTCTACCACCGAGCTATCATTGGTAATGCCATAATGGAACCGGCTGCGCAGGTTATCCACTTTTAAATCATCAAAAGCATGCCTGAGCACCAGCCATTCCGGTGAGAGGAAAAACTGCTGAAAACGGGTGCTTTTTTCGTGCCCCTTCACGATGCTCTGATAGCTTATCTGCCTCGAAGCATCGCTAACAATAGATTCGAGTACTGTAGTAACCGATTTCTTTTGCGCCAGATACAACTGCCGTATCCATGCACATTGCAGGCACAGGCTAATGATCAGTGTAATAACCGCCAGCGGAAGAACATATCTGGAGCGAAGCCATTTCATTCCCCTAAATTGAACAATTCATTTTATCTATAGAAGTCTGGGCCGAAGATTTAACCATATTTAACCGAGATTAACTTTGCTTTACATGCAAAGCATTTAGTTTTGAAACATGAAAAAGTTAACCCTACTCCTTCTTTTATGCTTCCCCCTGATCACTTTAGCACAATTACGTAAAGGTTTGGTAACCGATAAAACCGGTGAACCAATTGATGGGGCAACCATCAGCTTGCAGCGTAGAGACTCGACCCTATCCATCCAGACTTCAAAAAACGGGTTGTTCAGTTTCCCGCAGCCTTTTAAAGGCAGTTACATTTTAAAGGCTAATGCTGTTGGATATAAAAATACGGTTCAAGCATTGAATCTTCCGATGGATTCAGTTGTGATCGTGATGATCAGCGACGATAAAACCCTGGAGCAGGTAACCGTATCTGCTTCAAAGCCACTTATCGTGAGAAAAATCGACAGGGTGATATTCAATGTCGAAAATAGCATTGTAGCAAGTGGTGCAACCGTTTGGGATGCATTGGGCAAAGCACCGGGTGTGCAGACGCGTTTTGACGGCGGGGTAACGGCGAACAATAAAGGTGTGGTGATTTATATGGATGATAAACCCATCAGGTTATCGGGCGAAGATCTGGCTGCATATCTCCGGAGCCTTCCTTCGGATAATATTGCCAAAATAGAAATTATTGCCAATCCAACGGCCAGGTATGATGCCCAGGGAGGTGCAGTAATCAATATTATTTCTAAAAAACCAAAAGGAGATGGCTTTAACGTGGTGCTTTCCGGCGGTTATACCCAGTCAACTTATAGCAGCTATAACCCAAGTATGGTGTTCAATTATCGGAAAGACAAATTGAATGTATATGGCAGTTATGGCTACAGCAGGCGTAAAAAGGACCATAAAGAAAGTGAGTACATTATTTTCGATTCGCCGGGAAACTATGCAGACTGGAAGAATGATAAATCGGGCATACGTTCGGGAAAAGCCAATAGTTATAAAATCGGCGCAGACTACAACCTGACCGACAAACAGGTAATCGGTATTTTGGTAAATGGCTACAACGGTGCGAACAGCAGGCCGAATAGTACATTAACTACTATTGTTAACAACCACTCGGCACTGCCAGATTCTATTCTTCATACCCAGAACGTTTCTAATGGAAAAGCCTATCAATATAGTTTCAATCTCAACTACAAGATCAAATTAGATACCAACGGCCGGAATATTAATGTGGATTTAGATTATGTGCCTTATCAGAACAAAAACAGCCAGCAGGTAGATACTTATGGCACATTGGGTAATGGGAATCTGCTTCCCGACAATTACCACATCTTTACCCCATCTAACCAGAATATCGATATCTATTCGGGAAAGCTGGATTATGCGGATAAGTTCTGGAAGAAATGGACATTTGAATCAGGCCTGAAATACAGCAGTATCCGTACACGCAATAGTTTTGATTTTTATAACAATCCGGCCACCGGTCCAGAATTGGTACCTAACCGCAGCGACCGTTTTGAATATGCAGAAAACATATCGGCTATTTATGCCAGCATTAGCGGAGATGCTGGCAAATGGAGCTTTGAGGGTGGTTTACGGGGTGAATATACCCGAACAAATGGAAAATCGCTGGTATTAAATACCAATAACCAGAACAACTATTTTAAGCTTTTCCCAACGCTTTTTGTGGCGTATAAAATGAATAAAGACAACGAAATAAACCTCGTGTATAATTCAAGGATCAACAGACCCGAATACTGGAGGTTAAACCCTTTTAAATCTTATACCAGCCCTTACACTTACCTGGAAGGCAACCCTGCACTGCAACCTGCTTTTATTTACAATGGCGAACTGGGCTATACCTATAAGCAGCAATATAACATTTCATTCTATCTCAGACGGACGGTTGATTATTTTAGCAATATCTCGGTACAGGATAATAACTCAAAACTCTTTTATGATACCCAAAGAAACCTTGATTTGAGTCAGGAAATGGGCTTCTCGGCTTCCTTTCCCATCAAGCCAGCTTCATGGTGGGAAATCAATAATTATGCACAGGGCTCCTATCGCCAGGAAAGGTCGGGATATTTACAGGCCCGTTATGATTATCATGTTTGGGGTGTTTACCTAAGCACTAATCATGCTTTTATATTGAACAAAACACAGGGGTTGAAAGCAGAAATCAGCGCATGGTACTCTTCTCCTACTATACAGGGCATTTATAAACTTGCACAGCTTTATGATGTGAGCGCAGGTGTAAGCAAGAGCTTGTTTAAGGGCAAAGGCACTTTAAGGTTGGCTGTAAACGATATGTTTTATGGAAATGCCTACCGCATTGATGTTGATTACGAAAATCAACATAATGGTTTTTACGAGAAGAACGATACACGCAGTGCTACTTTAAGCTTCTCGTACCGGTTGGGCGGTAATCCAACAGCTGCCAGGAAAAGAACTTCGGCCAGTGAGGAGGAAAAGAAACGCACGCAGTAAATGGTAATAATCAACCCGTAGCCCAAATCCGCTTTAAAATCTCTTTAGCTAAGCCCTTAGTTTGACCTTTTCGCCTGTTTTTACTGCTTCGTAGATGGCATCAATAATTTTAAGATCTTTTAAGCCTTCCTCACCGTTTACAGGAACTACTGGTTTCTTATCTTCAAAAATAATAGTTGCCATTTCATCCATCTGTACAGTTTGATGCGTAGTTATGGGCTGCGTGAGTTCACCCTGATGTGTTCTACCCTTGATTGGACCATAACCGGTAGAAGGTTGCATTTCTGCAAATCCTTTGTCGCCACTCATAAAAAATCGATCCAGATAATTAATATTATAACTAGATAAGCAGGAGGCTACCGCACCGCTCGGGAAACCTAATTGAAATTGTATGGTTTCATCTACACCTTCTTTAAACTTTACAGGGTCGGTTTTGGTTTCTTGAGCCGTCACCCAAACCGGCTCTTCACCCACCATATACCTTGCACCGTTAATGGCATAAATTCCAATATCCATCATTGATCCCCCGCCCGCAAGCGCTTTGTTTAATCGCCACTGCGAAGGATCACCTATTTTAAAACCACATTGCCCCTGGAAAAACATGACCTTACCGAAGTCGCCCGCATTTCTCATTCGGATCACCTCCAGCGTCCGGGGTTCAAAATGCATCCTGTAGCCAACCACTAACTTTACATTTGCTTTTTTACAAGCATCAAGCATCTCTTGTCCTTCTTTTGCATTCAATGCCATCGGTTTCTCGCATATGGCATGTTTTCCGGCCTTCGCTACCCGGATAACCTGGCTATGGTGCAGTGCATTTGGCGTAATCACATAAATCGCATCTATATCCGGATTATTTTTTACCTGATCGAAGTTGTCATAGTTATAACAATTCTTTTCCGGGATGCTGTATTTTGTTTGCCATTCTTTAATTTTTGAAGGCGTACCGCTAATTACACCTACCAGCTTCGCCTTGGTACAGGCCTTCATCGCTTCTGCTACACGGGTACCATATCCGCCTAAACCCATGATGGCTACTCTAAGCACCCTACCTTCGTAAGGCTGTTCAATTTGGTCGGGAACGTTCGCAAATGCCGATATCGATCCCAATTTTAGCATCAATGCTGATGCACCCAATTTTTGTAGAAAATCTCTTCTGGTATTCATATTTTTCCTGTAGCTATGTCCCTATTCAGCAAAAATTTAAGCAATATGTGCAATTACCCGTTTTTACCACTTAATTAACTGATTTACTTCATGATACCTAACACCGAGCTGTTACATTTAGTTTTCACGATTTGCTAATTAGTAAGTTCAATAAGGATACCGACAACCGGTTTCCTCCGGCAGATTATTAATTCAGTGCCTGATAAACCAGCACTTTATATTTGTCGCTGAGTTCACTGTGTTTAAAGGGCCACTGCTGGAGGAATAAAAGGCCTGAAAGTTTTTCTTTTGGATCGGCCCAGTACGAAGTTGCGAAAAAACCTCCCCAGGAAATGCTTCCTTCTGATAAGCCTAATTTGCCACTTCCCTTAGCCGTTGTAAGCTGAAAACCAATTCCGAACTTATCATCACCCAATGAAATATCTCCGATCTGGTTCCTGGTCATCAGATCAACAGTATGCCTTGCCAGCAACTGCTTACCTTGATAATTCCCTTTATTGATAAACAGTTGCAGGAAAGCAGCATAATCAGTTATGGTAGATACCAATCCGGCCCCACCTGCGAAATAACCATTATTATTCACCGGGTAATTTATCGAACTACCCGGAAATGTACCATCAACCCATTTAACGGGCTTACGGGTCTTCGCATCTTCGGTATATGCAGTAACCAATCTACTCCTTTTGGTTTCAGGCAGATGAAAATAGGTATCGTTCATCCCCAGGGGAGCAAATATCCTTTCGGCAAAGAACCTGTCTAAGGTCATACCAGATGCTATTTCCACCAGCCTTCCCAGAACATCAATACTTAAACTATAGTTAAAACGTTCGCCAGGGTTATATTCCAGCGGCAAAGTACCCAGTTTATTCACAGCATCAGCCAAAAGCTGCTGATGGTCCGAAAATCCTGCCTGTATGCCAGCTTTGGCATAAATGGCCTGCATTTTGGCCGAACCGATCTGTGCATAACCTAATCCGGAAGTGTGCGTAAGCAGATCCCTGATGGTAATTTCGCGTTTAGCAGGCAGGGTGGTATAACTACTGTCCTTTTCGTTAAACTTATCGAGCACTTTGGGCCTGGCAAATGAGGGAATATATTTAGATACCGGATCATCAAGCAGGAACTTTCCCTCCTCCCACAACATCATCACCGCCGTGCTGGTAATGGCTTTGGTTTGGGATGCAATCCGGAATATGGCATCTTTATGCATCGGCCTGCCTTTTTCTTTATCGTCCATACCAAATGCTTTAAAATAGGCTGGCTTCCCATCTTTCATTACCAGGCATACTGCCCCCGCAATCCAGTTGCTATCGATGTAACTTTGAACCACACGATCAATCCGGGCTAAACGCTCAGGATGAAAGGCACCGGAATGGACAGTTTGCTGTGCATGCAGAGACAAACACATGGTGGTAATGGAGAGGAACAGGAATAAACGTTTCATAAGACCGATATTGTTAATATCAAATATAGCTAACTAATTAAAACTTGTACGAAGCAGTTAAGTAATAGGCCCTTGGTGGGTTGGAAATGGTAAAATAAGGTGTATTATTGGCCACCGCAGCATCAAACTGTGCCTTGTTAAAGCTTCCTGCCCCGCTTAATTGTGTTAACAGGTTTCCGGGCCTGGCCCAGCTCATTACCTGATAATTATTGAACAGGTTATTGATGTTTGCGCTCAAAGTTATTTTACGTGTGAGGTTGTACCCTGCACCGATATCAAAATTGGAGAAGGAAGGCAGGTAAAAAACGTTAGGAGCATTGGCCTGTCTTTTGCCAAGATAAGACCAGGTGAGAAAAAGATAGAGTTTATCATTGTGATAAGTGGGTGTAATGCGTGATATGATCCTAGCATTGTTATCTGTTTCGTTACCGGAATAAGATATTTTGGTGTCGTCTGCTATTCCAGGACCATTGGCTACCCAATATTCTGCCTCCACAATTTTGGAACGCTGAAAGGTTGCAACAGCCCTCAGGCTTAAGGTTTTGGTCAGGTTATAATCGCCTTCTATCTCTATCCCAAAGGTGCGGTACTTGCTATACAGGGATGGCGTGGTATAAAGTGTTGCGTCTGCGTTGGTAAAAATCGAACCGTTTGGCACTCCGCTTAACATGCTGTAAAAAGGCGTAATAAATAAATCGAGGTCTTTCCTCCGGGCTTTCAGGCCAAGCTCTACCTGCTCGGTGGTACGTACTTCGGGATTTAGCAAGGCCACTGTTTCGGGTCTATTGGCAGCAAAATATACGTCCATATCCGGCGATTTTTTACCTCTTGAGTAACGGGTGTACACGGCTGTATTGTCATCGAACTTATAATTGAGCGCGCCTGAAAAAGAGAAAGTATTTAATCTTTTTTCAAATTCTACCGAGCTGATACGATCGAGCGTATTGTTATTGAAAAATGTTTTCGGATCATTATCTGTTCCGCCCTGCAAGCCGGTCTTAAAGTATGTGCGCTGGTTATGCGCCTCTACTTTGGCCGTTTCGTACCTTCCTCCCCAATCAAAGGTCAGTTTATCGGTCAGGCTCCAGGTCTGGCTGAAGAAAAAGGCGTATTGTGCCTGCGTTACGTTAAAATCAAGAAAGCCGCCTGTGTCGCCGTTAGCCTGTGCAATTCCTTCAGCATTAGTGACCTGATGAAGCCCGGTGGTGCCCCCCAGGGTGCTTCCCATAAAGGTAAGATTTACGAGTTTGGGCCTGTTTTCGATGGTACCTAAAGCAACTCCGTTGATTCCGGAGAAGCGGTGGGCCTTCGATCTTCCATAGTACATTCCTGCATTAAAGCTCATATTTTTAAGCTTTTTATTAACAGCAAACTGGTTGATAACCTCATTCACCTGGTTCTCATAACTGCCCAATACAGAAAAATAAAGGGAATGCGGGCTTACGCCCTGTCCTGGCAATACATCTTTAACAATCGTGTATGCCGGCAGACCGCCCGGTCCGGGTGCTGCATTGATGCTCATCAGCTCAGTTCCGGTTCTGGCATCCTTGAACGAATAGTTTCCAAATCCAAGTCCGGTCATCCCTGAAAGCAGAAAATAACTGCTAAAATCGGTACCACTCATAATCGAGCCGTTTGTGGTATTGTAATTGATATCATTCCGGGAGTAGCGGAAAGCATTGCTGAGCGACCAGCCTTTGCCCAACTGCTGTTCCCACAAGGCTCCTGTCGATTTATATTTGCTTTCTACCACATTAGCCGGATTTAACGAGATATCGCCCCCTCCGATATACCGTGGGGAGGTAAAATCAAATTTAGGCATCAGGATCGTCGAAAATATATCGAATCCTTCACTTGGTTTTGGGTCTGAGAAACTGTTGGTAGGCAGTAACTGGGCATATCCGTTTTTATCATGAAGATATTTACCGATTATTTTTAAGGAACCGGTTTTATATTTTTTTAAAAGATTTGCCTTGATCTGTCCACCCTTATTAATCGGATAGCCCGGGTAGCGGCCAGTTTGATCATAGCGGTAAAAACCACCGATATTGTAGAACCAGTTATCTTTGATCGGACCGCCCAGATCCAGATCAACGCGCGCGAGCGGATTGCCGCCATCACTTCCCTGAAAGCCATATTTGGTTCTGAGTTCGCCCTCAAAGGTATTACCTCCGGTTTTAGAAACATAATTAAAGATTCCACCGGGCGCATTGGCCGCTGTAACAGATGCCGTTCCGCCCCGTACGGCTTCTAAACGGGCCAGGGTTGCATCTGGCCTTAGGAAGAAATCTGGTCCATAGCTGAAATACGTAATATTGGTTACCGGGATTCCATCTTCCTGCATCGAAACATATTCATAGCCAAAACTGCCGTCTTGCGAGCCTGCGGTGATGCCACGTGAGGCAACACTGTTCCTGATCTCACCATTTGATGAATTTACGAACACGCCTGGTGCATTTTTTAAAAGGTCGGCAGCACTTGCCGGTACAGTGCGTTCAATCTGTGCACTGTTTAAAGTGGTGATTGCAACCGAAGCATCAATACGTTTTCGCTTATCGAACATTCCGGTAACCACCACTTCATCCATAGTATTCACCGCTGTGGTCATCCTGATCACCGCTTTAGCGTTGGCTAACAAAGCTATTTCCCGGGTGATGAAACCCAAAAAAGAAATGGTTGCAGTTTCCTTTTGGACACTCAGATTGGCAAAAACAAATTCACCGTTCTGGTCGGTAGTCGTGCCTCGTCCGGTTATTTTCAGTTTAATACTTGCACCTGGAATAGCATTTCCCTGCTCGTCGGTAACTTTGCCTGAAAAAGTGTTGGTTTGAGCGTTACATATACCAGCAAACAGCAACATGGCCAAAAGCATAAAAAGCTTTCCATAATTTAAATTGTTGTGTAATTTTCTTTTCATAACCGATAGTTTATATTATTGGTTCAGTAGTTTTTTTGCCATGTAGAAGAGTTCTGTATTTGCCCGTTCAGGAACAAAGCCATGAGGGTATCCGGCGTAATTATGCAGCTCTGTAAATATTCCCGCATCGATAAGTCTTTGCGCATATAGGAGTGCACCATCCCTCAAAGGATCGACGCCACAGGTTAAAATATAGGTTGGCGGCAGGCCTTTTAAATTTTGGGTCAGCCCGGGCAGTGCATGTTCAGGAACATTTTTATACTGTTTTTCGCCAAGATAGTATTTCAGATAGCGGGTCATGTCGGCCCCCTTAACACCGGGAATATTCCATAACTCCACTACCGATACATGGGTTGTATCCATATCTGCGGGAGGAAAAACCAGCAGTTGGGCCTTTATTTTCGGGCCTTTTTCTGCCCTGGCCTTAAGTACAATGCTTCCTGCAACTGCTGCTCCGGCGCTTCCACCTCCCACACCAACTTTAGCGGTGTCTATCCCATAAGTTTTTGCATTGGAAATACCCCAGAGCAAGGTTGAATAACCATCGTTCACCCCGGCAGGAAATACATGTTCGGGGGCAAGCCTGTAATCGACCGATATGACCACTACCTGAGAGCGGATACTCATCGTAGCGCAGGCCTGGTGATCACTGGTAAGGTTTCCCGCTATAAAACCGCCGCCGTGAAACCAAACCAGTAATGGAACATTCCCGTTGGCGTACTTTGGCCGGTAAACCCGTATGGGCACCAGCGGATCGCCTTTTTCCAGCCCTGGTATATTCAGGTCGGAAATTTCTACACTATCTGCGTTTTTAAGCTTAGGCGTTGGACGTGCCTTATCCGCTTTTCTTGCATTGGCAATAAAGGTACTATCAAGTTTTGAAACCGGCCCGAAGGCAAGTAATTTGATTTCCGGCGATAAGCGGGTACTCACCTCTGCTGCAGTAAGGGGCCTCACTGTGTTTTTCTGTTTTTTTGTCTGCTGTGCGAAAACGGCCGTACATGCCATTAGCATGACCAGGGACAATGTGCTTAATCTGTTCATATTTTATCTTTTTTGTCCGTATTTTTTGAGCCATGCAGCAGCTGCCTGGTATAATTTTAGCTTTTCCTGCGGTTTTTTATCCAGATCATGTGCCAGTCCTTCCACTTCAATAAATTTCACAGGAACGTGCATACGCTGAAGTTTTTGGGCCAGCTGCTGCGACTGGATAACCTTTACCACCGGATCGATGGTTCCATGCGCAATGAAAGTAGGGATGTTTTTAACATGGGTATAAGGACTGGCCAACGAAAAACTTGCCGGTATATGGCTAACACCTGTAAAGCGGTCGCCAGTAATTTTTTCTACCAGGCCTATCAGTCCTGCCTTTACACAATAATTCAGTGTAGCGGTGTCAGTAAAGTTATTGGGGCCACTGAAATCTACTATGGCATTTATTTTTCTTTGTGTGGTATACCCATACAAAAGTGCCAGATGCGCCCCCGAGCTAAAACCTGCAGTACTAAAACCATCCGCACGGGTATTCCATTGACCGGCATGGTCTGCGCAATACTTTACCGCGCGGTCTACATCCTCCATTATCTGTTTATAATGAACAGTAGAATCATTAGCATACCTATGGTTAATATTAACTGAAGCAATACCTTGGCTAAGCAGGTACTGCTGAAAATCTCTGACATATTCCTTACCGGCCTGCACCCATGCACCGCCATGGATCAGAATCACAAAAGGAGTTTTGGGTGCCCGGCCTGGTGGAAGGTAAACATCCATGAGGTTACGTTCAAAACTTCCATATTTTACATCCTTGAGCTTTACGGTATCTTGCTGGGCCATGGCATCCATTGATCCCAGCAGAAAGAAAATAAACACTTTTATCAAAATGGTCTTTTTCATCATTATAAATTATTTTTCAGTTCTTTTTTAAACAGTTTTCCGGTAGCAGTTAAAGGTAATACCGCTCTGAATTCCACATAGCGGGGACACTTATAAGAGGCAAGCATCGCTCTGCACCAGTCGATAATCTCTCTTTCAGCAACCTGCTGGTCTTCTTTTAATACAATGAATGCTTTTACCTCTTCACCAAGTTTATCATCCGGCACGCCCACAACAGCAGCAAGCGAGACTGCCTGATGCTTCATCATCACCTCTTCTACTTCTCTTGGATAAATATTCATCCCACCTCTGATGATCATATCTTTTAGTCTGTCAACAATGAAATAAAAGCCATCGTCATCTTTTATGGCAATATCACCAGAATGCAGCCAACCGTTGCGCAGTACTTCCCGGGTTTCATCCGGCCTGCGGAAATAACCTTTCATTACATTATGCCCTTTGTAGATTAGCTCTCCTTTTTCACCGTTTGCAACCTCTTGACCTTCCTGATCGATTATTTTTACGCAGACACCCCAAACCGGGGTCCCGATAGATCCGGGTTTGCGCCCGATCTTTGGATCGTTGAAGGTGACTACCGGGGAGCCTTCGCTCATCCCATATCCTTCCTGCACCTGAACACTGAACCTTTGCTCAAACCCCTCAAGTACGGCCAGTGGCAGAGAAGCTCCGCCAGAAATGCAGATCCGCAAAGCATTCCCCACCTGTTGGTCAGTAATTTCGGGATGGATATAGCTGGCCATTACCCAGTACATTGTGGGTACGCCTGCAAAGATGCTTACCTGATGTTTATTGATATTTTCGATAACATCTTTCGCATCAAACCGAGGTAAAAGGATACCATGAGCTGCCCTGTAAAGGCCTGCGTTCATCAACACTGTCATGCCGAATACATGGAATAACGGAAGAACAATCAATTGGATGTCTGTTTGGGAAAGGGAAAACAATTCAGCCGAGAGAACGGCATTGCAATAAAGATTGATATGGGTAAGTTCTGCGCCTTTTGGCTTTCCTGTAGTTCCAGATGTATAAATAATCACAGCCGTATCTTCTGCATCAGTAACGCAGCTATCAAAGGCTTCATCTTCTCCGTCCATCAGCTCGGCTAACGTATAACTTCTTTCACCAGCAAGCTTGTCAGCACCGATCAAAACAAAATTCCTGCAGCCAGGTACCTGATCAAAAGCATTCCAGCCTAATTTCCCAACTGGCATTTCTGGAGTTCCTTCAAAACAAAAATAAAACGCTGCCTGGGAGTCTTGAAGGTGGTATTTTATTTCATCAGACTTAAGGAGGATATTCAATGGAACCATTACAGCACCTGTTTTTAGCACTGCATAATAAATAACGGGAAACCAGATGCAGTTTGGGCAGGTCATGGCCACCTTTTCACCTTCGCGGATGCCTAATTTTTTAAGTGCATTGGCCAGCTGGTTGGCCATAACATTTACCTGGTGAAAAGTAAAATCAGTGCTGCCGGAGCTGAAAGCCAGACGGGTTCCGAATCTTGAGGCACTATCCTCCAAAAGCACAGATAAATTCAGCATAAAAATAGTTGGTTAGCGGCAAGTTTTGCTTGCTGATATGAAACTAATTATTATGCATGCATTATAAAAATCGAAACAGGAATTAATTCGGTCGAAACGGGAATTTCTATATTTTACCGTAATAACGTTTGAAAAGCATTTCGAAATACCTGATGTTGGTATAGCCCAAACTCCTTGCAGCTTCGGCAAGATCAACATGGTTTTCGGCAACCAACAGGTTTGCCATCTGGATTTTTTGTTGAATAATATATTGACGGATCGGGAGTCCGTATACTTTTTTAAAATCCCTTTTAAGATCACACTCATTCAGTCCAACCCAGCGGCTCAGCTGTAAAACGCTTATTTCTGTGTCCATGTTAGACATGATCCGGGTATGTGCTTCCCTTATACTGTCCAGACGTCTTTGGGTAAGGCCATCGCTATCAGCAGGTTCTATTTCCTTCTGACTTAAATGGCGGATCAGGTAATATATAAATTCCGTCAACTTGGCGTCCAGAAGCATGGTATTGGAAAAGTCACGGGCAGAAATTTCAAAGAGCTGTTTAATGAGCTGTTTAACTTGAGGATGATGTGCACAGCTTTGAAACCGTCTGCTTAAATCCGTTATACCTCCTGTAAAGTATGCCTCCGGGATAAAAAACCGTATTCCATCAACACGGGTAATTTCCCAGCCAAATTTCTTAGCGCCTTCCAACGCAGCGGAATGTAGGAGCTGGTCTTCATTGCTGATCCGAAAATCGATTAACCCTCGCTGTCCGACCGGGTCGGGAGAATAAAATTGTGTAGGTTCATTAAAATCCCAGATACCACGAAAAAAATGGATATCGTTTTTGATAAAAACCTGAACAAATCCCGTCCCCATATGCTCTGGAAGGATAATGCTCTTGGACGACCAGGTATCCCTTGAGGAAAAACCGTACTTCGTGGTCAGTTCCTGTAGATATTTCGTTGGGTCAGCGTAGGGCAATAACAACTGCATGCTAGTATATTTGGTCTACTGCAAGTTACGATTTTTCTTATCAAAACAGAACGAGAAAGCGGTCTGATATTCGCATATCACTGTTGTATTGTTAATGCGATAATACCGTATTGATTTAAGACATATTGTGTTGTTTCCGCGGAAAGTGCGCAGATCCTTTCCATACGGCGGTATAAATTGATATGCGGCCTAAAGAGAAGACCACATATCAATCATGAATTTATCATCAATTGCAAATAGAACTAGCGGGTGCCATCGCAAACACCCCTAAAATAGCCAACAGATTCAGCTATTCCTGCCAGGGGATCTTTCATGTCTTTTTCGTATTCTAAACTACAACAGCCCTGGTAATTCACCTTTCTCAGCATTTTTACGAATGCAGGAATATCAATTACGCCACGACCGAGTTCGCAAGTGGTACCTTCATTTGCCGCTACCGTTACATTCTTTAAATGCATATCAAAAATCCTTTTCGAGAATTTCTGAAGGTCTGCAACCGAATCCCGTCCATCTCTTTTGTTATGCCCCATATCAAAGCATATACCAACACGGTGATCTAGATTTTTAATGAGGTTGTAGATGCTTTCTGCATTTGGATATAGTTTATCCTTCGGGCCATGATTATGAATGGCATAACGAATATTATATTCCTTTGTCTTTTGGGCAACATATTCCAGGTCGGCATGAGCTGGAATTCCGATCAGCAAATCAACACCAACTCTTTTTGCATAATCAAATGCATTGTCGATCTCTTCTTTATTTTTGGTATATATAGGCCCTACTGCATATCCTGTTACGTTATTATCCTTAAGTTTAGTATGAAAGGCAGCAATTTCTTCTGCAGTACTTTTAAAAGGCAAATGAAAGTCTTTAATACAAAGGTAATGTACATCAACTCTTTTCATCATTTTAAGCGATTCGTCAAGATTAAAGTTAAGAAAGCTATAACCGGCAATTGCTAATTTAAAAAGGTCTTTCCCAGCGACTTTACCTTTAGCAGGCGCTGCAAAAACTGAAGGGATATTTGTCAGTGTTGCTGCAGCTAGCCCCAATATTCCTGTTTGTAAAAAATTTCTTCTTGTAGTCATCTTAATTTTATCTGGCAACTAAAGTTAATATTTAAATTGGTGCAGTTCAAAAGTGCAAACAGATCTTTTAAAAATGAACTGTTATCCATGCCATCAATATTCTACCAGTATAAAGCTTAAAGATCTAATGTTCCTCACCTTCTTCTTCGGCATTCTTAACCTTGCTTAGCAGATCGTAGGCGCCTTTTGTCACCACCTTCACGTCGTTGATCTGCTCAGCGAAAGAAACCTGGGTGTAACCATTCTCGGCAACACCTGTTTTTACTTCCATCATCCTGTACCGGTAAGTGTTACTGCCCTTATCAGCAGGTTGATCTATAAACACGAATTTTTTGCCTTCAAATTCTACAATTGCCGCATCGGGTAGTGCTTCAACCTTGTTCATACCGCTTTCTACATAAGCCTTAAGGTACATGCCCGGAAGCAATTGTGTATCCTCCTTATCCAGGTGGCAGTGAATTTGCACGGTACGTTCTTTACTAATTTCCCTGCCGATGAGATAGACCGTAGCCATGCGTTCCTTTTCCTCATTGGCCAGTACAAAGCGAACTTTCTGCCCTAGCTTTAGCTTGGGTACATCTTTTTCAAATACCGTAAGTTCTGCATGCAGGTGCTCGGTATCGGCTATTTTGAACAATACATCGGTGGTGCTGGCAAAGGCACCTATATTGGTATTAACCTGTGTAACATAACCCGCCATTGGTGTATAGAGGTTAAAGGTTTTCTGGATCTGTCCTTTTTCCAGTTCCGCAAAACTGATGTTCATAATGGAAAGTTTTGACCGTTGCCCCAACAATCTTGCGCTCACACTCTGGTATTCGCTCCTTGCTTTCTGCAATGCTTTTTTGGAATTTACATTTTCCTTTGCCAGTTCTTCCTGGCGGTCGAGCTCCTGTTTTAAAAACTGCAGCTGGCTTTTATAGTCCAGGTAGTCTTGTTGCATCTGAATGAATTCGGGATTTTGCATTACAGCTACGAGCGCTCCTTTGGCTACGCGTTTTCCCTGCAACATAGTGGTGCTTTTTACAATCCCTTCCAGCGGCGTGGAAATAGACACCAGGCTTTGTGGCGGGAGGTCAAGCATGCCGTTTACTTTCGTTGTTCCGCTTAATTCCTTCAGCTCAATATCTCCCAGCTTAATTTCTGATAGCTTGTGCTGTTCTGGAGTAAGGGTTACGATATCGCTCTCTTCGTGAACGGGCTCTTTTTCAGGTTCCTTTTTTTTATTTGAGCTGCTACAGCCAGCCAAATAAAATGGAAAGGATAGCAGGATAAGATATTTATATATGGATCTCATGGGATTTATGCTTAAAATGATTTGTTGTTACCGGTTAAAAATTCAATCTGGTTGATGCTCTGGCTTAATTGGAGCAGGGCCATCAGGCGCCCTTCGTAAATACCATTCGCCTGTTTAAGGTTCAACAGGTATTCGGAATAGCCTATTTCTCCGTTCTGGTAGGCAATGCGGCTGTTTTTTAATATCAGCGCCGCATTGCTTAGGGCCGAAGTAATAAAATAGTCGTAACGTTTCCTGTTTTTCAGGTATTCGCCCAGGGCCTGTTGATACTGGCCCGTTAGTTTTCGCTGCTGGAGTTCCAGATCGTTCGATGCAATATCTTTGTTAATGGATGCGGCCTTTGCCTTCGCCGAATAGGCCCGGTAAAATAACGGAACGGAAAGCCCCACCTGAAAGCCCTGAAAACGTTTGACGCGGCCAAAGAAGACATCACTGCCGTTAACGTTTTGAAAACCGGTTAGCGACTGGTTGAAATAGCCAAGGGTAAAATCGGGTAGTGCTTTGGCAAGTTCTACCTTCCGCTGTTTTTCGGCAATTACGATCTGTTGCCTAAAATAGGCAATGGCTGGATTTTCATTTAGGAGAGTGGTATCTCCGATCGAAATCTCGGGCGTTTCTCTTAAAAACTTGTCGGCGATTAGGGGTAGCCCACCCTTGCCAAGAAGCGTAGCCAGCTGCGTTTTGTAAATTTCGATATCCGACCGGTCTTGATCGAGCAGGTTCTGTACATCCTTGAGTTGTGTTTCAGCGGCCACCTTTTCTAGCAGGTTGCCCTCGCCCGTTTTGTACTTTAGCGAAGCAGATTTCACAAAACCCTTATAGATGCTGTCTTGCTCGAGCAGCAGTTTTTCCTTCGAATACAGGTACTGAAGATTGGTGTAAACCGTCTTCACCTGAAAAATGAGTTCATTTTTACTTAAAGCGACCTGAAGCTGGCCTGACTTGATACGTTCATCCCCTAATGCCGCATTTGCAGCAAAAAGTGTTGGAAAGGGAATGCTTTGCGAAACGGTAAAGTTGTTGTCGTTTTTAATCAGGCTGTTATACTGTCCGTAAAGCATAGATACTTCAGTTTTGGGCATTTCGAAGGCACTTTTCCTAAGCGCCTGCTGCAGCCCTACACCAAGGTTAGCCCCACTAATCGCCCTGTTGTTTTCCAGTGCCGAAGATACCGCCTGTTCGAGGGTTAACGCAGTTTGGGCCTTAACAGGCTGCAATCCAAACAAGGCAATAAACATGATGATTATACCTGCTACCGGAGCAATTCTTACTTTTTTCCCGCCCATTTTTTCTACCCAGATATAAAGCACCGGAAGTACCAAAAGGGTCAACAGTGTTGCAGAGATCAGTCCACCAATAACAACTGTTGCCAATGGCCGCTGCACTTCAGCACCGCTGCCACCCGAGATGGCCATTGGAAGAAAGCCCAGAGAGGCTACAAGGGCCGTCATAATCACTGGGCGAAGCCTAACCGAAGTTCCTGTTCTGATGATTTCGAGAATATCGTTCATTCCTTCTTTTTTTAATCTGTTAAATTCACTGATAAGTACAATACCATTCAGTACCGCTACACCAAAAAGCGCAATAAAGCCGATACCTGCGGAGATACTAAATGGCATACCCCGTGCCCATAGTGCGAATATGCCACCAATGGCCGACAAGGGAATTGCGGTAAAAATTAAAAGCGCATGTTTAATCGATGAAAAAGTGAGATAAAGCAACAGTAAAATGAGTAATAGTGCCAGTGGTACGGCAATACCCAATCTTTTGGTGGCCGCCTGCAGGTTCTCAAAAGTGCCGCCAAAGGTTGGATAATATCCTGGTAAAAACTTAACCTCTGTATCTATCTTCTGCTGGATTTCCTTTACAATACTTTCCACATCTCTTCCCCTCACATTAAAGCCAACCGTAATCCGCCGCTTTGCATCATCGCGCTGGATCTGGTTTGGTCCTTCCCTGTACTCGATATCAGCCAGCTGTTCAAGCGGGATCTGGTTGCCGTTGGGTGCAGTGACGAACAAATTCTTCACATCTTCCAGCGACTGCCTGTTTTCTTTTTCCAGGCGGACAACCATATCGAACCGCTTTTCACCCTCGAATACAAGACCAGCCACTTCCCCGGCAAATCCCGAGCGGATAGCCGTATTCACATCCTCGATGTTCAGTCCGAACTGCGCGATTTTTTCCCGGTGAAATTTAATGATGACCTGCGGAAGTCCTGAAGCCTGTTCCACATAAATATCCTCAGCGCCTTCTATTTTTCTGGCTATAGCACCAATCTTAGCTGCATAGGCACTTAATTTCGAAAAATCCTCTCCATAGATCTTGATGACCACATCCTGCCTTGCGCCTGTCATGAGTTCATTAAAGCGCATCTGGATTGGCTGTTGGAAGCCGAAAGTAACTCCAGGGATATACTGTTCAAGCTTGGCCTGCATCTTGCCCGCAAGCTCGTCTCTCGTCGAAGCATTTGTCCAGTCGCCCTTATCCTTTAAAATAATGATCAGATCACAGGCTTCTACCGGCATGGGGTCAGTAGGAATCTCACTAGAGCCAATCTTTCCGATTACTTCTTTTACCTCAGAGAAATTTGCTTTTAATACCTTCGCAGCCCGTGTAGCTGCCTCAATGGTCTGAGAAAGGCTGCTTCCGGTAAGCACTCGAGTCTCTACGGCAAAGTCGCCCTCCTCTAGCGTAGGAATAAATTCGGCGCCCAGGTAATTGAAAATAATAAGGCAAATGGCAAATAACCCTATTGCAATGCCCACAACGGCCACCCTTGCCCGAAGTGCAAAATTTAGCATTGGGGTATACACCCTTTGAAAAAAAGACATGATCTTGTCTGAGATATTTCGCTTGGTGCTGATGGTTTTATTTAGAAACAGTGCACTCATCATCGGCACATAAGTTAACGACAAGATAAAGGCGCCAAGGATAGCAAAAGCTACTGTTTGAGCCATTGGCCTGAACATCTTACCTTCTATACCAACCAGTGCCAGAATCGGCAGGTAAACGATGAGGATAATGATTTCGCCGAAAGCGGCGCTGTTACGGATCTTGGAAGCAGATTCAAAAATCTCTGCATCCATCTCCTGCTGACTTAACCTGTTTTTGTTTTTTCGGATGCCCAGATGGTGGAGAGATGCCTCTACAATGATTACCGCTCCATCTACAATTAACCCAAAGTCTATAGCGCCAAGGCTCATCAGGTTTCCGCTGACGCCAAAAAGGTTCATCAGGCATATGGCAAAAAGCATGGCAAGTGGAATAACCGAGGCCACAATCAGTCCGGCACGGAAATTCCCCAAAAGCAGTACCAGTACAAAGATCACAATCAATGCGCCTTCTGCCAGGTTTTTGGTTACCGTACCAATGGCGCTGTCTACCAGTTTTGTGCGGTCGAGGAATGGCTCGATCACCACGCCCTCCGGAAGATTTTTTGCAATCTGATCCATCCGGGTTTTTACGTTTGCGATAACCTTGGAAGAGTTGGCGCCCTTTAGCATCATCACTACTGCTCCTACCACCTCGCCCTGATCGTTTCTGGTCATGGCACCATACCTGGTGGCCGCACCGATCCGCACTTCAGCTACATTTCGGATCAACACGGGAATGCTATTCTCATTGGTCCGTACAACGATGTTCTCAATGTCCTCAATACTGTTGATGAGTCCCTCGCTCCTGATAAAATAGGCATTGGGCTTCTTATCGATGTAAGATCCGCCGGTATTCTGGTTGTTTTTTTCAAGCGCCTTAAAAATGTCGCTGATGGATATATCCATACTTCTGAGCTTATCTGGATTGAGGGCAATTTCATACTGTTTGAGGTATCCTCCAAAGCTGCTTACATCTGCTATGCCCTCTACGCCCAGGAGCTGGCGGCGAACAATCCAGTCCTGAATGGTGCGAAGCTCGGTGGCATCATACTTTTTTTCATATCCTTTTTTGGGATGGATAACGTACTGGTAAATCTCTCCCAGTCCGGTTGTTAATGGTGCAACCTCGGGTGTGCCGATCCCTTTCGGAATGGCTCTTTCTACTTCGGCCAGCCTTTCGCTCACCTGTTGGCGGGCCCAGTAAATCTCTACATTTTCCTTAAACACCACTGTCACAACTGAAAGGCCGAACCTGCTAAAGGAACGGATTTCTTCTATTCCGGGAATAGTAGCCATGGTCTGTTCTACAGGGTAGGTTACAAAGCGCTCAATATCTTCTGCGCCATTACTTGGCGAGGAAGTAATAATCTGGACCTGGTTATTGGTAATATCGGGAAGGGCATCTATTGGCAGCCGCCTAAGGGAGTATATGCCCCAGGCAATCAGCGCCAGTATCATAATTCCCACCAGCAGTTTTTGCCTGATGGAGAATTGTATTATTCTGTTCAACATTATCGTTTAAATCAAAAATCAATAAATAGCAGGGTATTATTGCACCTCATGGTGCAAAATTGTGCTTGTAAAAAAGCATGCTTTTCATGGACAGCGCCATGAGATAAAAAATTGATTAAACGAGTTTAGGCGGTTGCCAAATATCTAGGGGTTGTTTTTTCAATGCCGAGCACTGGAAAACCGGGTATGGTTTCCGGAATACCGGAACAATCAGATCTGTTAACTTTTCGGTTGGAAAGTGTTGACCCACCGAGCAGCAGGCACAGCTACAGAATGGTGGACAGGATTCTCCATGCATATGTTCAGCTTTTGATTGATCGCTGTGCACAGTGCTTTCAGTGTGTGACTTGGAAACCATATCTTCTTTGTCCTGGCAAGGCATTAGGCCCAGAAGGATCAGATAAAGAGAAAAAAGGAATACAAAGTTTTTCACTAAGGGCAAATGTAATGATTAATGTTTTTAATTCATAAAGCCCGTTTTTATTTTAAATCCTGTTCTGTTCTACTTGTCTAGCTATTAATTGATGACCATTCCCAATGAAAATTAATATCTTGTAGAACTAAATTAACAATCATGCTTTATCTGTATGGAAAGATTTGAAGAAATACTAATAAAATATAATTTTAGCAAAAGGACCAACAAACCAAAGACCACTTTTGAGGAACCTGAAAAAATAATAAACTTCAAACTTCCTAACGATTATAAAACTTTTGCTTTAAATTATTCGAGACTTGAAGGATTTATTGGGGAGCAATATGTTAGACTTTGGGACTTCGAAGAAGTGATTGAAATGAATACCGACTATCAAATTTTCGAGCATTTACCAAACACATTAGCAATTGGAGGAAATGGTGGTGGAGAGTACATTGCAATAGAACAATTAAATGATAATAGTTTAAGAATTGTATTATCTCCCTTCCTAATCGAGGAAGAAGCGCATATTGAAATAGGAATTTCCTTTACCGATTTTTTAGAACGTTTAGAAAACCGAAAAGAGTGGTTTGAATAATTAAAACCACATATCACTAACAAACCGACCTAACGTTAGAAAGGAGAATTAGACTATAATGCCAATGATCATACTTACATTTAAAGATTGGGTTTTAAGAGTTGATCATGAAAGCACGAAATCAACCTATGCTGCCGTTGAAAATGGTAGTGCGGAGGATTGTAATTGTAATGACTGCCTGAATTATATTCAGAATAGAGGTAACATATTCCCAGAACAGGTTAAGCATTTATTCAATCAACTTGGTGTAGATTACCACAAAGAAAGTGAGGTTTGGCGAATGTGTAAAGAAAACGACGGTACACACCGCTATAGTATAATATTTCATTTTAAAGGAAACTTTGAAGGCACTGATTGTTTAGTCTCACTTAATGGCTCACAAGCGATTAAACTAAATCCTATAACAGATTCTTTTAAAATCGGGTTCACCAAGGGCGATGATCTAACCTACTTTAAAGATAAAAATGATTTGATTCAGATTGAAATTGAAATCATGGCGCCTTGGGTTATCGATAGAATGTTAGAAAACGAGTGGTAGTTTCTTATCTCAATGAATGAGTGCTCAAGTCCTGTTGTTATCCATACACTAGTCTTTGCAAGACTTCGCACTCCTAAACCAATCGTATTAAAAACCTTTCCTATAAGCAACATTTCAATCCTTTCAGCCCGGATTAATGTATTACGTATCATTGTAGATGCAAAGTTATGCGATAAAGAATGTTGGTTATTTTTACGGTTTGCGATTTTTACAAGCCCTTACATGAGTACTAACCTAAATAATGAACTGGTCACCAAACTACATTACCCTATATTAGATGGCCTTCGCGGTGTGGCCGCTATAATCGTTGTCACCTTTCACTTAACCGAGCCCTTAGGAACCGGGCACCTCGATATCCTGGTTAACCATGGTTATCTGGCTGTAGATTTTTTCTTTTTATTATCGGGTTTTGTAATGGGCTACGCTTATGACGACCGATGGAACAAAATGAGTGTAGGCAGTTTTTTCAAACGCCGTATTATACGTTTGCAACCTATGGTGATTTTGGGGATGACCCTTGGTGCTATTGGATTCTATTTTACAGATTCTACCATATGGCCACTCATCCATACCATTCCGCACTGGAAGATGCTGCTGGTACTACTTATTGGCTACACCATCCTGCCAATACCACTATCGCTTGATATACGTGGCTGGCAAGAAATGCATCCCATGAATAGTGTGGGCTGGTCGTTGTTCTTTGAATACATTGCCAATATTTTATATGCAGTGTGGATCAGGAAGTTTTCCAAAACGGCGTTAACTATCTTGGTGATTATTGCGGCTATCGCATTGGCACAGCTAGCCATTACAAACGGCGACGTGAGCGGCGGCTGGACACTGAATGTAGAACAGGTACGTATTGGATTTACCCGTACCCTATACCCTTTCTTTGCAGGTTTGTTACTTTCGCGTATTGCTAAGCCCACCCAAATTAAAAATGCCTTTTTATGGTGCAGCCTTTTAGTGGCGCTAGTACTTTATATGCCAAGAATTGGCGGTGCTGAGCATCTTTGGATGAACGGGATTTATGAATCTGTCTGCATTATCATCGTGTTTCCGCTTATCGTGTATATTGGCGCTAGTGGCGTGCTGCAAACGCCAAGAGAGAACAGGATATGCAAATTTTTAGGCGATATATCCTATCCGCTTTACCTGGTACATTATCCACTGGTTTATTTTTATGTGGCCTGGATCAGCAACCATAAAGGTACAACAATTGTGGAGGCCTGGCCATATGCGGTACTTATTTTAGTTGGCGGGATTGCATTGGCCTATGCCACCTTAAAATGGTACGACGAGCCAGTACGTAAATGGTTGCGGAAAAAGCTTGCCTAAGATTGGGCTGGCTTAAAAGAGGCCGTATCATAAATATAGAATTGCCATTCTGAGGATTAATTTTGTTAAAAATTAATATAGATGACAGCGTTTTTTTTTAGTGATAGGCTGTGAAGAATCGTCATCCGATAGCTATCGGATGACGATATTTCTATTGGATGTGTCATTGATAGCCTATCGAAGAGCCTGTTTAAATGCCCCGGTAAAGCGTTTCGACAAGCTCTCCGTAAGAGTCCTTTGGACAACGTGATGATCTTCTTTTGGTCTATATTACTTTAAAAATTCATTTAGGTAAGCCGATATGGTTTTCGTCTGCATCATTAAGCTCACATGCCCCTGGCCGGGAACAATGGCCAAATGAGATTTTGGCATCGCCCCCATATCGGCAAATTTGTCGCCGCCCAATAATTGGTAGGTTTTACTCAGCTCTACTTTATCCAAGCCATCATTATCTCCTGCAATGATTAACACAGGGGAGGTAATTTTCGCAATATTGGCGTCACCAATATCGAATGTTGTCCCGGCGAAAACAATCATCTGTTCTATAAATTTTGTCCATTTTGTTTTGTCAGGCGCTACAGCATCATATGCCGTTTTCATAGGCGTATTTGCGAACATTTCAGGTTTCATATTTTTAAATGCACCTGCTATTTCAGGTCTCCAGCCAGTACTTTTATAAGTTGAAGAAATGATTACTAATTTTTTTACGCATTTAGGGCTTTGTATAGCCAACTTGTAAGCTATAGAACCACCCATGCTATACCCTACAACATCGGCACTATCTACTTTTAAATGTTTCATTACACCTTCCACATCACTGGCCAGCGTAGCCTGATCCAATTTACGGTCTGAAAAGGGTGTATGCCCATGTCCCTGCAACTCGACGGCGATTACTTTCCTGGTTTTCGATAATTCAGGTATTAATTGCCCCCAGTTTGTTTCGATGGTCATAAAAGCACCATGCAGTAACACCAGCGGTTTACCTTCACCGTATACTTCGTAATAAACTTTAAGGCCATTAACAGGTGCATAACCACTCTCGGCAGGTTTATGCTGTTGCCCTTTTGATTGAGGTGCGACAAACATGATGATGGCGAAGAATAGTACTGATTTAAGCATATTACCGGTTTGGAATAAATTTTTCATAACGCTATTGAAATTTAGTTTGAACAATATTAACGATACAAATATGCAGTTCATTCGGGGTTTTAACGCGACGTAAAAACGACAACTTCGGTGGCGAATTGCGACATTGTAGATATGAAGGTTAATGCCGATATGCTTAGAAAATTGCAAATGCCCCAGCTAATGGTGTATCGTCATCCTGAGGGATAATTTATTGTATAAATATAGACGACAGCGCATTTATATTGCGGCGATAGGCTGTGAGGAATCGTCATTCCCAACTTGATTGGGAATCGTAATGAGATAAGCTTTAAGATTCCCACCTGCGCGGGAATGACGACCTTTATATTATAGGGATCTGTCAATGATAGCTTGTTGAAGAACTTAGTTAAATAACCTTTTGATTAAGCTCATGGAAAGATGGCCTTTTTTAAAGGTGATCTACTATTTTAAGTAGTTACGTTTATCGCGTATATTTGAATATTACCCACAAGGCAATTACGCTCAAAACCAGGCAAAATGACACAAAAAGAATTAACGGAACTAACAGATGAAGAATTGTTGCAAGAAGCAAAAAAGAAGAAATCAGCTGCTCTAACCAATGCAGTATTAATTGGCTTTCTGGCTGGTGTTATATTTTTCAGCGTGATGAGAAACAGTTTAGGATTTTTGACACTCATTCCTTTATTTTTCATCTATAAACTGGTAAATAATTCGAAATATGATAACAAAGAATTGGAAAACCTTTTGAAAGAAAGAGGGTTGAAATAAGAAGTGGTGGCTGATGATCAGATAACGGTGAATGAGCTTAACCAATGGATTAAAAAGTAAAAATATACAGCAAAATCTAATAAGCATGGGATCCAATATCAAGATTATTAATAAAAATGAGGGCGAATATTTAGGCATAGCAGGAGGTAATTACAGGATTATCATTTCTGGTGAGCAAACCAGTGGCAACTATGCGGTTATTGAAATGACTGTTCCCCCAGGGGGTGGCCCACCACCACACGCTCATCCCGATATACAAGAAATGTTCCATGTATTGGAGGGTGAAGTAGAGTTTAAAACAGAAAATGGCAAACAAATCGTTTCAAAAGATGGCTTTGTAAATATTCCCCTTGGAGGAGCCATTCATTGCTTTAAGAATACTTCCGAAAAACCCGCTCGCTTGCTTTGTACGGTAGTACCCGCCGGACTGGAAAATCTGTTTCAGGAAATAGGTACACCTGTTCTTCCTGGGCAAACGCTTCCCATTCCTGAACTAACAGAAGAGCGGAAAGCGTTTTTAAAAGAGATGGATTTGAAATACAATCAGCAAACCTACCCCATCGGCTTTTTGGACTAGTATTCATAATTAATAGTGGCTACCCTATTGTCTCAAAAAATGTAATAGAAGGTTGGTACTCTTTGTCCATCTCCCGTAATTCTAACCAATTATCCATTAAATCAATATTCAATAAAACCTCTGCATAATCCTCGCCGATTCTGCCCTCAAAGAATATCCCAAAATCAAAGGTTAAGATCTCCACATCTAACACAGAGCTATTTTCAGCGCTGTACTTATCCTTTTTGAACAACTGGCAATCTCTGATGAATCATAGATTGACCTTGTCTGTTTAATTAGCAACCCATTGCACTCATTTTACAGCAACAGCACCTTGATGTAAAATACAATTCACAACAACCTCTTTTTATTTTGTTCATTATATTCATTAACCCCCTCAACCTCAAAACTATCAGCATTATAAATTAAATTGGGTTTGTATAATAAGTTTGAGCATTGCCGATTGTTTTTACTATTCAGATCCCTGCATGAATATAAATCAAAGTCCTCCAAAGCATTTTTACACCCTCGATGCCATTAGAGGCCTTGCGGCCATAGTAGTTATTCTATATCACTGGCAATTCTTTTATTACGCAAACGATATCTGGGTAAAGGGTGGCTTTGAGAAAACGGCACTTCCGTTCTATCCTTACTTATCGGCCATCTATAATGACGGTGTAATTGCGGTCGATTTGTTCTTTCTCCTTTCGGGGTTCATTTTTTTCTGGTTGTATGCCAGGCGGATTGCTACTCGGAAAATGAACTTCAGTAAATTTATGGTCTTCCGGATGAGCAGGCTCTACCCCATCCACCTGATTACTTTATTATCGATGGCGGCATTCCAATGGCTTATGCTCAAAAATGCAGGTCACTACTTTATTATTCAGTACAACGACAGTTACCACTTCATATTGAATCTCCTTTTTATGCAAAGTTGGGGAATTGAGAAAGGTGCATCTTTTAACGGACCATCATGGTCGGTTTCTGTAGAAGTATTCCTTTATTTAGCATTCTTCATAATCTGCTACCTGAAACTACAAAATAAAAAATGGCTGTTATTCTTCCTTATGCCTTTGGGAATATTTTTACAATATTATTTCACCCTCATCGGAAAAGGCATGTACTCTTTCTTTTTAGGCGCATTGGTTTATTACCTCTATGTTTGGATGCTTAAAGAAAACAGGACAAAAAAATACCTGTCGCCCCTGATCGTTTTCACCGGTTTACTTTGGGTTTTACTCTTTGCCGAATATTATTTTGGATTCCTTAGAGGTATATTTATAAAGCAGTATCTACATACATTCCCCCACAAAACCCTCGACTCGGCAGAAACAGCTTTTGGCCTGGGCAAGAACTTTGTTTTCAGAACCCTAGTGTCACCTTGCACCATCCTCGTCCTAACACTGTGGGAAACCAGCAAAGGTACGATCAACAAGAAATGGGCATTGCTCGGTAATTGCAGCTATGCCATGTACTTAATCCATTTTTCGCTACAGATCGCCTTCGTACTCATAGTTGATGCTTTTCATATCAACCGCCTGGTACTCCGTTCACCAATTACTTTACTGATTTTTTTCCTGATCCTGTTGCCACTGAGCCTAATGATCTACTATTATTTCGAGTTGCCTGCCCAGGAAAAAATCAGGGAAAGATTCTATAAAATAGAAAAACCAAAACTAAGCATAGCTGAGGTTGAAGTAAAAACATAATAAAGTTCTGTGGTTGGGAGCCGATTCTCAACTCAGGTAGCGTGTAGTGAATGGCTGGCGGTAGAATTCCTGCATTCACAAGCATTTTTATACAATACTGTATTGATAAATTAATTACTAGATATGAAATTAAAATTTAGCTTACCACTGATCCTGGCCTTGCTAATCGTTATGGGATGTGCAAACACCCGGAAACTCACTTACTTTAATGACATTGCGGTGGCTACGGGGACAGATTCTCTTCACCGTATGCAACAGCTCAAGATACAGCCTGGTGATATCCTGCAAATCACCATCACCACGCTTGACAAAGAAGTTTCACAAATGTTTAATCCCAATGTAGCTGCTTCGGGCCCAGCCTCCGGTAGTGGCATAGAACAGGGATACCTGGTAGACAGTGTGGGCATTATAACCTTACCAGTGATCGGAAAAATAAACGTAAAGAATAAAACAACCACAGCCATTAACGACCTGGTTTCGCAGGAACTGGATAAAACAGTGCGTAGTACTTACGTATCTACACGGCTGGTAAATTTCAGGGTATCAGTTCTGGGTGATGTGGCTCATCCAGGTTCCTTCCGTATAGGAGCAGAAAGAGCTTCTATACTGGATGTACTGAGCATGGCTGGCGACCTGAACATCACGGCCAAACGGGACGACATTATGATCATCCGCGAAATCAATGGAATCAAAAAGTATACATCAGTAAACCTGAACGATAGCAAAACACTCTCCTCTGATTATTATTATCTCCGTAATAATGATGTGATTTATGTTAAGCCGGGGCCTGATCGCAAGTTTGCCACATCTAAAACAGTACAGCTTCTGCCTGCCATCATAGGCGTGATATCATTGATTACCACGATTGTCATTTTAAACAAGTGATCGCCTTATGAATCAGGAAAAAACAACAAATAATAAAAATTCGGTAATAGATCTGAACGATCTCTTTCAGAAGATGCTATTTCACTGGCCCCTTTACCTTTTGGTACTGTTGGCTATGGTTACAGGCGGCATGCTTTACATGAAATACAAGAAACCGATCTACATGTCGAGCGCTAAACTATACCTGAAGGATGAAAAAAAAGGCGGCGGGGAAGAAATGGATGCACTCAAATCACTCTCCCTTTTCAACAGCGGTAAAAATATTGAAAATGAAATGGAGGTGCTGAAATCTCCCATCCTGGTAGAAAAAGTGATCGCAGCCAATGGCTTTAACATCCGGTATTATATAAAAGGAACGGTAAAAAATGAAGAAATATATGGTCGTCCACCGCTTACCATCCGCGTACTAAGCGACAGTTCAAAAGTAGGCTCCTACGTTTTTGATGTTGCGCGTGAAAACAACCTGCTGAAAATAAAACAGGTAAACACTAGTGCCGATACCTCCAGGCAATTAACCGTCAAACCCGGTGAAGCATTTACCGTAGCGAAGGATAAATTCGTGATCAGCTACGCTCCAAAGGCTAACGCCGATCTGGCAAATACGTTCCAGATCAAGGTAGACTCGGTTGCAGAATGTGCTTATGACAAAATAGAAGAAATAGGCGCTACGCTTGTGAACCGTGATGCTACCGTAATACTGGTTAGCTACAGCGACCCGGTGCCCGAAAGGACAGCCAATTTCCTCAATGCCCTGCTCGACGCCTATAACGAATACACCCTTGACGACAAGAACAGAACTGCCTTTAAAACCATTCATTTTCTGGGGGTGCGGATCGATTCATTAAAAGAAGAACTGGGGCTGCTTGAAAAACAGGAAGAAAATTTCAAGATCCAGAGGGGCATCACCGATATTGATGCCAGCTCTAAACTGGCACTGGAACAGGTAAAAGAAGCAGATATCCGGCTCAGTGAAGCCAATATGCAACTTTCAGTTCTTGATCAGGTGGAAAGATACGTCAACAATCCTTCCAGCAATTACCCCTTTGCACCCGTGCTAGGTAATATTGATCAGACATTAACTTCTATGATCAACCGCTATGAGGAAGCACTTAAAGAAAGGAAACGTTTGTCGCTCTCCCTCAAACCTACCAGCGAAATCCTGAAGAATGTGGAATCGCAGATTGCCGATACCCGAAAAACCATCAGCGATTATATCTCCGGATACAGACGGAACGCGGGCGTGGTACAAAAAGAAACTCAGCGTAAAGTAGACCAGATACAGGGAAAAATAGCCAATATACCTACCTATGCAAAAGAATACATCAACATCAAAAGGCAACAGGGCGTAAAGGAAAGTCTATATCTCTACCTGTTAAAAAAGAAGGAAGAAGCGTCAGTTGCCTATGCCAGCAATGTGGTAGACAATAAAGTAATTGCTCCCGCCTTTGTACCCGAAAAACCCATTTCTCCCAAAAAAGCCATTGTATTTATCGGCTTTATCGCCGCCGGACTGGTACTTGCCAGTGCCTATATTTATTTTAAATATTTCTTAAACCCTAGGGTACTCAATAAAAAAGAAATCGAACAGGTATTCGATCTCCCTATGATCGCCGAAATTTATCAGCAAGATGACAAGCCACACGACATGTCACTCCAGAACAGGTCAATACTGGTAGAACAGGCATTCAACATGCGTACAAACCTAAAATTTCTACTTACAGGAGTTATCGGTACGCCTACTATCCTGCTCACTTCAAGCGTTTCGGGTGAGGGGAAAACATTCCTGTCGGCCCATCTTGGAAATTCATTAACGGTGGGTGATAAAAAAGTGGTACTGGTTGAACTCGATCTCAGGAACCCCAAGCTTTCACAGTTCTTCGGGCTGGATCATAATGTTGGTGTAACCAATTACATCATCGGCAATAAAAACCTGGAAGAGATTATTAAAAAAGTACCGGGAGCAGAAGAACTTTACCTCGTTTCTTCAGGGGCTATTCCACCCAACCCAATTGAGCTGATTGAAGGAGAGCGCATGGCAGACCTGCTGAACCAGTTGAAGGGCCGCTTCGATTACGTAATCATTGATATGTCGCCTATCGGTATCGTATCCGATGCCAAAAGCATTTCAAGCCTTATAGACTGTGCCCTGTTTGTGGTACGGTACAATTTCACCCTGAAATCTAAATTATCGGCAGTATCGGAAAATCTGGTGAAAGGGTTCTTCAAAAAAATAGGGATCATCTTTAACGGCATAGAACAGGATACCTTCCACTCGTATTATGATCAATATTCATACGCAGAAAATAAACAACATAAAGGTATATGGTCATCATTAGTTAAAAAAATAAAACAGCGCATTGTATAAACTATTTGAAAATAGCGGTTGGCTCCTGATTGATAAGCTCAGTAAACTTTTTCCGGGCATTATCATTATGGCACTTATTGGTCGGCACCTGGGCCCTGAAGAATTCGGGATATGGAACTATGCGCTTGCACTTACCACTATTATAGGAAGTGTGGCCATTCTTGGAATGGACAGGCTCGCTGTAAAAGAAATCATTAATAATGAGCAAGGGCAGGGAACTATTGTGGCCACTGTAATTTTAATGAGGATCTGCGCCAGCATGATCTGTATGGCCATCAGCATAGGCATTGTGCTATTTGCCCGGAAACATCAGCAGCTTTATTTATACTGCACCATTTTTTCTGCATTGATGATTATTCTGCAATCTTTTGATGTACTGGATTATTTCTACCAGGCAAAAAACAAGGTAAAAAGCGTAATCATCCCAAAGGTGGCTGTATTTATTACTTTCTGCATAGTAAAGCTCATCATTATATTTCTTGGCGGCACCCTTATAACATTTTTATGGGCATCGGTTATCGAATTGCTCCTCACTTACTTCATCATCATAATGGTATTTGGTTACCATAATGCCGCAGATTTTACCCTTCGGATCGACTGGTCGCTGGCCAAAACACTGCTGGCACAAAGCTGGCCACTGATCCTCTCAAACCTGCTGGTAGTATTGTTTATGAAGATAGACCTGGTATTGTTGGATGTGCTATCTAACCCTGCCGAACTGGGCAGGTACGTAGGTGCCGCACGGATCTCTGAATTATGGTATGCCATTCCTACGGTGATATCTGTAGCCATACTACCGGGTCTCATACAAAAGAAAAAGATCAGCAAAAACGCTTACCTGCTGACATTGGAAAAATGGCTCCGGTTATCATTCTGGCTAAGCGCCACTATTGCTATACTGATTACACTAACTGCGCACCTGATTATTCAGTTCCTTTACGGCGACAGTTATGTGGCTTCTTCCTGGATGCTAATGATCCATATTTGGGCAGGTATTCCCGTTTTCTTGTGCATCGTTTTAGTACAATATCTTTTCGTGGAAGGAGAATACAAAATCTACCTATACGCCAACCTGTATGGCCTGATCGTTAACGTGGCCATTAACTTCTTTTTGATACCCGCTTATGGCGGTACTGGCGCGGCCATTGCCACGGTAGCTGCTTACTTTACTGTATATGGCGTGCTGCTTTTGCTCGACAAGAGCGGTCAGGGGGCTCTGCTCACAAAAAAAATGTTCAACCCTATACTGGCGCTTTCAGACATCAAACAGTTACACAATAGCCTGAGAATTTTTACCGGCAAACTATTCACTAAAAACGTTATATCAAATGAGCAGCATTAAAAGTATAGCATCAAAAATAGTTACCACGCTATTTCCCCGGCTTAGTTACGGTGTGCGTGCTTACAGCTCAGAAGGAGAAGACCTCATCTTAAAAAGGATTTTTGATAAAAAACAGCATGGTGTTTACATAGATGTGGGTGCACATCATCCTTTTAGGGTATCCAATACCTACCTATTTTACAAACAGAACTGGACCGGTATTAACATAGACCCTATGCCAGGCTCAATGGCGGTGTTTAACAGGCATCGGCCCAAAGATATTAACCTCGAAATGGGTGTATCTGAAGCAAAACAGCAACTCACCTATTTCATATTTAACGAGCCTGCATTAAATACTTTCTCTCCAGAAAAAGTAAAAGAATATTCACAGGCAGCCAACTATCGGGTAATCGCTGAAAAGAAGATCGAAACCTGGCCATTGGCAGATATCCTGGACAAATATCTGGCAAAAGATGTGGCCATCGACTTTCTCACCATTGATGCTGAAGGCCTTGATCTTGAAGTACTGCGATCTAACAACTGGGATAAATACCGCCCGGAATATGTACTGGCAGAATCGCCCCCTTTCGAGGTATTCCAGCCAGACCACAGCGAATTATGCCAGTTTATGCAACAGATAGGCTATAGCCTGTTTGCCAAAACCTATTACACTTACTTTTTTAAAAATATGCACACATAATATGTCTGGAAGCAAGTTATACGTACAATATGGCAGTGGCCCTTTTTCAGCACCAGATGGCTGGAAAAACTACGATGCATCGCCCACCCTCAGGATCCAGCGGATTCCCCTGATCGGGAAATTGCTCACGCCGGCCATGCATGTATCTTTCCACCCCGGTGTTTTACCAGGCGATATATTAAAAGGCCTTCCAGGCATACAGGATAACTCTTGCGATGGCATTTACTGTTCGCATGTACTTGAGCACCTGGCCTATAACGACTGCCTGCTGGCAATCAGGAATAGTTTTCGGATGCTAAAGCCCGGAGGTTACTTCAGGTGCGTACTGCCCGACCTGGCCGGCGCTGCCAAAAGGTACCTCGAACAGCTCTCAAACAACGATCCGAAGGCCAATACAGCTTTTATGGAAGAAACACTGCTGGGAAAAGAAGAAAGGATAAGGGGATTGAAACAGTTGATACAGCTTGCCCTGGGTAACCGCGAACACCTGTACATGTGGGACCATCTTTCCTTAAGACATCAGTTGGCCATCGCAGGATTTAAAAACATCAGGAACTGTTCGTTTAACGATAGCCCGGATCCCATGTTTAAACTGGTAGAAGAAGAAATTAGATTTAATAACGCCGTTGCATTGGAGGCAACCAAATAATGTTAAACACACCGATCTTACTTCTGGTATTTAACCGCCCCGAACAGGCACTGCTGGTATTGGGGCAGATCAGACTGCAGCAACCAAAACGGCTATTTATTGCCGCTGATGGTCCCCGTGCCGATCAGCCTGGAGAAGCTACACTGTGCGAAACCACCAGAACAACGATCTTAAATGCTATAGACTGGCACTGCAAAGTAGAAACACTATTTCGCGCCGATAACCTGGGCTGCGGTAAAGCGGTAAGCACCGCCATCGACTGGTTTTTTAACCGTGTAGAAGAAGGTATTGTACTCGAAGATGATTGTTTGCCGGATCCAACCTTCTTCTCGTTCTGTGCAGCGATGCTGGACAAATATAGGTTGAACGAGAACATTATGCATATTAATGGTGGCAATTACCAGGCGGGTACGCTACGGGGCAACGCTTCCTACTATTTTTCGGCTTATGCCCACGTTTGGGGATGGGCGAGCTGGCGACGTGCCTGGCAGTATTACGACTTCACCCTTCTGCGCTACAGGGATGCTTCCAGGCAGGGCCTCAACAGCTTCATGCAATCGGAACTGCGATCCATATACAAGGCCCAAACAGACACCTGGGATATCCAGTGGTTTATGAGTGTGTGGTTTAATAAAGGATTGGTAATCACGCCCAATATCAGTCTCGTTAAAAACATCGGTTATGGCAAAAATGCTACCCATACCCATTCTGTTCCAAAGTGGTTTAACAAAATACAATATGGTAAAATAGTAGACATAAAGCACCCCGACAACAATAATATAGATGAGGAAGCTGACAGGTATAGCCTCAAAACGCTATATAGCCCCGGAAGATTTTATATGGCGATCAAAAAAATAGTGCAAAACAATACGTGGTTGTTCAATCAGTGCAAACGTATTTACAGAATGGTAAATTAATATGGAAACCGGATATAGTAGTCTTCAGAGCAGTAATTTATTCGTGGAATGTTTCAGGGAAAGCATGCCTCTGGTTATTGCGGTAATACTGCTGTATCTGTACTATAACAAGCGGATCTCTATTATCGATACGCTGCTTTATGCATTTGCAACAGAAGCCTATACCATGCTTTTAATCGGGCCTACCTTTACGGCTACTTTTTTTGTTGGCATCTACATCTTTGTTGAACAGGTTCATCAGTTATTTACCGGCAGGCAATACATCAGAAAGGAATATCTCTTTCTACTGATATTACCCCTACTATCGAGTATTGTGGTATTTCTGATCACACAATTCTACAAAGATCCTTTTAATTATCCTGGCGGAAGGCTATACGCTTTTTATACCAAGCCCATCTATTTTTACCTCAAAACCTATCTGCCTTTGTTTGCCATCGGCGCCAAGATCGTGCAGGAAAGGGGGCAGCTTTCATTTGAAAAATTTGCGGGCAGCATGAAAAAAATTGCGGTTATATCTTGTATTATAGCTGCTATTCAGATTGCCGTACAGCTTATTTTCCAGAATGTAGAACTTAGTGAGCTTTTAGGTTTACAAAGCCGTTATCTGATAATGGAGATCAATGGCCCGCTGGGCGTGCGGGTACAGGCCTTGTTCGCAGAGCCCAAAATATTCAGCGCTTTTCTTTCTTTAGCCATTCCCTTTTTTCTGAGAGACCGGAACTACAAGGCGGCTACTGTAATGTTTGTTGTGGGTATACTCACCTCCTCGCAAACCTTTTGGGTAAATATCATGGCTGGCGGTCTTCTTTTCTTTGCTCTGCCCAAGCTGATGTCGGTAAGATGGAAAATCATTAGTACCCTGGGCATGATCGTTGGTATTTTCCTCGCGATTGCTGCCTCTAAGGAATACTTTATGAAGCAGTACCTGGCTAACCGCAACCATCCCATATACCGGCTGCTACTTGAAAGGTCTACTTACCGCTATAATAACGAAATCTGGCGCAAGAACAATATTATTCTCGGGATTCCGCTACAGCGGGATATGGAACTGCCGGTTGTAGATTTTCTGAGGGATGAACCCTATCTGTTCATATCCGGTTATGGCGCTGGTAACAGTACGTTCATTCCTCCGCGTTATTTTTTCGGGCAGATGAGTTATCAAAACCGGGTGGAAGGTATTGGCGGGCAGAACCTAAATATGCGCTGGTTCTTTATTCTTGCAGAATTTGGGGCCGTTTCCCTGTTCTTCTTTTTCCTGATACTAACCCGAACGGCTCAGGAGACTCCACCCTTTCAACGTAGTTATCTGGCATATTTGGCCGTTTGTTTCTTTTTTAGCCAGATTGATCTATTTCTGATCATAGTGGCCCTACTCTGCGCATACAACGAATCAATAAACGAAAATGAACATGAACAAAGTACGTAGCATACTCTGGGGAATTCGATTCCGGCTGTCTTTATCGTTCCATTTCCTTTTCAATAAAAAGGTAAGGAGCAGAACAACATGGCATGAAATGATGTACCACCTGTTTTCGCCGAGCATGTATACAGTAGCCATTGGGAAAGCCACACTGATAAATAAAGATAAAAAGTACCGCTATTACCGGATAAAGGGCTATGAGGATTTATTCGTTTACCCTGCATCCGCGCCGTTTTACAGTTTTGCGATGATTATGACGGAAGCAAGGCCACAACACTGGCATTACTACGAGATTCCGCAAACAGCCATAGCGCCCGGTGATGTGGTGGTTGATTGTGGCAGTGCAGAGGGCTTCTTTGCCTTCAGGCACCAATACACTGCCGGCCGCATTTATGTAATGGAACCCTTGCCATTGTTCATAGATTCCCTGCAGAAGCTTTTCCATCAAAAAAACAATGTGGCAATACTCTCCGTAGCAGCAGGTGATACCTGCCAGAAGGCATATATCAACATTACTTCCGATAACACCATACTGAATGGCACGATTGGGCAACGCAGTGAAAACGGAGAGGCCATTGAAGTAGATGTGGTTACCATCGACAGTCTCTTTGCTGAAAAGGGGATCAAGATAGATTACCTGAAGGCGGATATTGAAGGATTTGAAGAAAATATGATCAGGGGTGCTTTAGAAACCATAAGGGAAAGCAAACCGAAAATAGCGATCACCACCTATCATAAAGGACAGGATTATGAAAAACTGATCACATTGATCAAAAACGTGGTACCGGAATACAATTATCTCGTAAAGGGGATTCACTACCTATCGGGCAACCCGGTAATGTTACACATGTGGATATAAAAACAATTTAGATGCAAGTATTTTTCGATAATATAGTATTTTCCATTCAGAAAGCCGGCGGGGTATCTGCTTACTGGTACGAGCTGCTGTCTGGTATGTGCAACAGCGAGCTTTCAATCCGCTTCTTAAACGCACAGCCGCAGTCAGACAATATCTTTGAAAAGAAAATAGATTATAATCGTTTCAACTGCATACGCGAGAGCAGGATCCCCCTTAAATACCTTCGTTACCTGCCGGTGCGTTATCCTCTTCCCACCGCTGCTATTTTTCACGGAGGATACCTACGTGTATCCCCTCAAAAAAACATCCTGAATATCCTTACCGTGCACGATTTTGCGCATGAACGGAAGTTGGCCTCAAAGTTCCCACGGGGACTGGCAAATATCCTGCAAAAAGCATATGGCATCCGGCGCGCCGATGGCATTATATGTATCTCAGATAGCACCCGCCAGGAGTTGCTTCACTTTTTCCCTGGTATTAACCCAGCGAAGATAAAAGTGATTCATCATGGTATTGGCAATTTCTATCCGATCAGCAAACAGCAACCGGTTACTTGTTCACTTGATATCGACTTCAAGGAAAAATTCGTCCTCTATGTAGGCGCACGTAGGAATTATAAGAATTTTTTTATGGCAGTAAAAACAATGGAGCTGCTTCCTCCTTCTTTCAAACTGGTAGTGATAGGCGGCGAGCCCTGGAATAAAAAAGAAATAAATACGATGAAAGAAAAAATACCAGGACGCTATCATATTTTCCAGACAATAAGCCAGTCCGATCTGAATCTCTTATATAATCACGCTTTCTGCCTACTCTATACCTCCGCTTATGAAGGTTTCGGATTTCCTCCTGGAGAAGCCATGAAAGCTGGTTGCCCTGTAGTAACTACCAATATGACATCCATGCCTGAAGTGGTAGGCAAAGCCGGGCTAATGGCCAACAGGCCAGATCCATTGTTATTTGCAGAAAAGATCAGCGCGCTGGAAAATGAAACATTTAAACAACAGCTGATTGCACGCGGCCTAAAACAGGTACAACAATTTACATGGGATAAGAGTGTACAAGAAACAATTAATTTTTATAAAGACTGCTGGAACCTCAAATTTTCGACATGAATATGCTTTTCAAAATAACAGATGCCGTAAAAGTATTCCTGGCCTCGGGTAGGAGCCTCAGGTCGCTATCAGAAAAAGGTGCTTCCGTTGCTTCTACGCTGATACTCCACAACTGCAGGCATTACATCCCGGCATTAGGTACTATTATAGATGCAGGCGCTAATCAAGGTCAGTTTGCAATAGCTGCAAGCCACTTCTATCCCGGGGCGCATATACATTCCTTTGAACCCCTTCCCGAAGTATATCCTGTTTTACAACACAATACGCGCAGGTTAAACGGCATTACCACTTACAACATGGCCCTGGGCAACTCAACCGGAACGCTAGAATTTTACAGCAATGCTTACTCTCACGCCAGCTCTGCCCTAAACGTATCTGCACTGCAAAAAAATATGCTCCCTAAAACAGCCACCTCCCATAGGATAGAAATACCAGTACAACGATTGGATGATTTGCACCACAAGGTAATCTTTACCTCACCGGTATTACTGAAAATGGATGTACAGGGATTTGAGAAGGAAGTATTGAAAGGTGCAATGACCAGTTTGCTGCAAATTGACTACCTGTTATTTGAAACCTCCTTTGTTCAGATGTATGATGGTGAACCGCTGTTTGATGAAATGCATGATTTTGTAAAAGAACTGGGATTTGAATTCATTGCTCCTGTAGGCTTCCTTCAATCTGAGAAATTACAAATCCTACAAATGGATCTTTTATATAAAAGGAAAAACATATGAAAATTGTAGTTAACGATCACTCAGGCCACGCCTTCACCCTTCAGCTTAGTAAGCAGTTCGCCCAAACCGGGCATCAGGTATTGCATGCTTATTCAGTTTCCTTCCAATCGCCCAAAGGAAACTTTGAAGACCTTCACCATTCAGGATCTGGCCTAAGCGTACTGCCCATTACCATTAAGGGTAAATTCGAAAAATATTCTCTTTTAAAAAGACGGAAACAGGAAATTGAATACGCTCAGCAGCTCATCACTACACTGAAAACATTTCAGCCTAACGTGGTGGTAAGCAGTACTACCCCATTATTTGTGCAGCAACACTTACAAGAATACTGCATCAGGAAGGGAATCAAATTTGTATATTGGTGCCAGGATATCTATTCTATTGCCATTCAGCAGATTGCAAAAGAACGACTGGGTTTTATGGGCTTCCCACTGTGGTACTACTTCAAAAAACTGGAAGCTGGGCTGCTAAGAAAAAGCACACATGTGATCAGTATTACACCGGCCTTTAATGATCTCTTTCAAAAATGGAAGATTGATCCGAAGCGGGTAACCTACATTCCCAATTGGGCACCTCTTCCTGAAATAACACTTAAAGGCAAGAACAATGAATGGGCTAACCGGCACCAGGTGGCCGATAAAATCTGTGTAGTTTACTCGGGTACACTTGGATTAAAGCATAATCCATCCATACTATCTGCCGCTGCCCAATATTTCCGCAAGCATAAAGAAGTGCTTTTTATTATCATCTCCGAAGGTTTAGGGGCAGATTTCCTGCAAAAAGAAAAAGAGAAAAAGCAGCTGGATAATCTCCTGTTACTTCCCTTTCAGGATTTTCAAGACATGAGCCTAGTATTCGGCACCGCAGATATCCTGCTGGCCATACTAGAAAATGATGCTAGCACCTACTCAGTCCCTTCGAAAGTACTCGCTTACCTATGCGCAGAAAAACCAATAGTACTGGCAATGCCTCCAGATAACCTGAGCGCTGCTATTGTAGTAGACAATAAGGCTGGTTATTGTATTGCACCTGATAATGTACAAGGCTTTTTCCAGCAGATTGAAAAACTGGTAGCCGACCCTGTGCTTCGACAGGAAATGGGCTTTAATGGCCGTGCATATGCAGAAAAAAATTTCGACATCACACATATTGAAAGTCGATTTATGGAAGTGTTCAACACCATCCTAAACTAATTAAGAATAAGCTGTTCCCGTTCATAATCCTCTAATCGCGCATGACATGAAAACTGGCACCCCTATTAATTTCTTACTAAGACTCCTGATAGATTATCTTGTATTGCTACTTGCCTTTTTATGCACATACCATTATATTTTTGGTCTGAAAAACGTATTCTTTTCCCTATTTAACCTGTTACTGTTAAGTATAAGTATTACCGCATGGACCATCATTGGGATGTCGGTGCATTTGTACGAGGAATTTAGAACAAGGTCGTTCGCTTACGAATTTATAGCTATTCTCAAAACCACCTTACTTCATACCTGTTTCTTCACATTCCTGTTCTTCTATTGTTTTAAGTACTACCCATATCCCAGAACATTTACTTTATTTCATGCGTTTTTAATTTTTACGGGCATTACGGTGATTAAATTCTTTGTAAAACAGTCGTTGCTTCGGTTGAGATCAAACGGTTATAATATAAAAAATGTACTTATAGTAGGCACAGGCGATACCGGTATGAAATTCTATAACACTATTACATCCAACGACCATTTCGGGTACAGGTGTGTTGGATTTATAGATGAGCAAACCAATCCCCATCTCAACGGGCAGTACCTGGGTAAAATATCTGATCTCCCCAGAATCCTGGAAGATCATGAAATTGATGATGTCATTGTAGCCCTACCGGAAACGCAGAATACGGAGATGGAAAAAATTATTATTGCTAGTGAAAAAGAAGCCAAGCGGGTAAGGATCATCGCAGATTGCCATCGTTTCTGTACTTCTACTGCCAGCATGAATTTATTCGGCACATTTCCGCTTTTAACGATCCGTACCTCTCCATTGGACGATCCTGCAAAACAAAGGTTCAAACGCATTTTTGAACTTTGCCTAACCACCATACTTTTCATTACTGTATTCTGGTGGCTGTTTCCCTTCATTGGCCTGCTCATCAAACTTTCTTCCCCTGGTCCCGTCCTTTTTAAACAGGAGCGGCAGGGCTTAAACAACAAAAAAATAACCTGTTACAAGTTCCGCTCGATGATAAGTAACAGCGCTACCATAAACGCAAACGGACAATATCTTCAGGCCACACTGAACGATTCAAGGGTTACCCCGATAGGAAGGTTCCTCCGGAAAACAAATCTCGATGAGCTTCCACAATTTTTCAATGTATTATTGGGAGATATGGCACTGGTAGGACCACGCCCTCATCCCATTCCTTTACACCAGGAATCAAAAAACACCATACAAAATTACATGCTGAGGCATGTAGTAAAACCAGGAATTACAGGCTGGGCGCAAGTGAACGGCTACAGGGGTGAAACCAAGATCGAAGGCCAGATGCAGAAACGTGTTGACTTTGATCTGTGGTATATTGAAAATTATAGCATATGGCTAGATTGCCAGATCATTTTCCAGACACTGATGAATATGATCAAAGGAGATAAAAACGCTTATTAATTATGAAGCTGCTTCAGCGCGACAATATTCTGAAAAGAAAATATTTCATAGTTCGTGCTGTTGTATGGGCCCAGCGCTTTCAGCCCATCAGGCAACATCCGATAAAAATCGTATCCGGGTAATACATCCACAATGTCCTTGAAAAAGGTTCTGGAGATGATATTCATCTCATTGAACTCCAACTGTATAACTTCCGCCATTCCGCTGGCGATGGTTTGCCTGGCTCCTTTTAGCACACTGAGCTCATGACCTTCTGTATCGATCTTTAATAATGCGATCTTCGAAATATCATGTTTCGCTACAAATTCATCAATGGTGGTAAGGGCAATAGCCACTTCCTCGGCTTTCCCCTTATGAAGATGTTCTATCACACCTTTATACATGCTGGCATGTTCTGATCCGCTATCACCCTGATAGTCATAAATAGCAGCCATACTATGTGTTTCCCCTGCTCCCTCTGGCACCGCTGTGAAATTGTACGCCATTGCAACCTCACTTAGTTTATTGAATGCTACTGGATGTGGCTCAAAAGCAAAGATTGGTTGGGTAACTCCATTCTTTCTCAGCATCACCGAATAGTTACCTATATTGGCACCAATGTCTAGAATCGCCCCAGAATCAAACTTTCCGAGAGCTTTCAAAAACTTAATAAATGCTTTCTCGCCAGACACGGTGTCGTTCTCATAATTCCTGAGACCCAATCCGAACAAACTCAGCTTATACAAAAAAAGATTCGCGGGATAAAAAATCCGCCGTGCAAACAAGAGTACATATACTCTTTTAACAGACTTTCCCAGGGCATTCATACTTTAAATGTTATCATCAGGCTACAATACTATAAACACTAATGTACTCATATTTTATACTGTAAATGTATTCACTTTATTCACTCATATTAAATTCGATTAATTTGAAGTGGTGGGTTAATTACCCGGATCAGACAGTTAAAACAATGGCAGGAAAAAAATTCGCACAAGCAGCGATAAGATCTAAAGAAAGCCCCAATCGGCCCTCCCCTGGATGAAATGATTAGTTATATAATGCATGCGTCGGATTAATTTCTCCCACATTCTTTACATTGAAGGTTTAAGGATTACGTAATAGTACATTTAAAGTCGGGAAAAATTACAACCCTACAGACCATAAAAGGCATGGAAGAACTATTACCCGCGGTTAATTTTGGTTTTTAAAAGAGATGGATTTGAAATACAATCAGAAAACCTACCCCCTGGATTTTTTGGGATAGTAAATTCATGACTTGATTAATAAAAAAATGAGCAACTGGCACAGTTATCGCTTACATATTACTATGAAACAGATATATCTTATTGTAGCGTTATCGGTAATGCTGCTTACCAGTGCTTGTTATAGTACCAGAACTGCCGGTAATAGCGGAAAAGTTCCACCAGGGCAGGCTAAAAAAGGAACAGGTTCAAAATCAGCCAGACCTTTTGCTCCGGGGCAACAAAAAAGAAATTAAAAAAGAAAACCCTCCAAATTTGGAGGGTTTCTTTCTTTATTACACAAACAACTAATGTTTTCCCTTACCGTTTCCATGGCCTTTGCCATTTCCGTTTCCTTTATTAAAATGCGGTGAGGGTTTTCCTTTATCGCCTTTATAAACTTTGGCATTACCCTTAGCCGGCGAATATTTTTGTCCTTTGCTTTTTCCTATTACCGATTGACCATGGTTGCCTTTAAATTTGGCATATTTTACTTTGTGGGTTTCGAAATAACGGTAAGGTTGACGTGAGTTAATCACCACCTTGTAGCCATTATATAAATCATACCCGCTATATCTTGGCGGTAAGGATGTGGTAAAAACCCAGCCTCCTGCACCCATATAAATAAACTGTTTTTTAGGTACATAATAATAGCTCTCGATATCGGGCAGGTAGTAATAATCTACATAATCATAGCCAACCGGGCCCCAGGCAGGCTGCGCCCCAATGTTTATATTTACACTTACCTGGGCCTGAGATTTGAAAGTAAGGCCGCCGCTTAACACGAGCAACAACAGCAATAATAGCTTTTTCATCGTTTTAGATTTAGATATGAATAATGGGGTTTTACTGTTTTAAAGTTACCGTGCCCAACGATGTGTTTTGACCTAAAGCCACTTTAACAGCGGTAATGGTACTATCTCTGTAACCCACAACCGGCGCAAATTTAACCGAGTAGGTACCCGAAGATAAACCACCCACTGTAAATTTACCCGTTAAAGGATCTGCAACAGTACCCACGGTATCTGTACCTGCAATAACCAATACTTCAGGATGGCTGGCCAATGGCAAAACAGTTCCCGAAATTAACCCGGTAGTTGCCGATGCTATTCCACGTACCACTGGTTTTAATAAATATTTTCCGTTTCCGGTGCTTACGATCGATTTCGCCGCATCAAAGTCTAATAGCAGTGTATAAGCAGCACCTTCAACCAATTCAGGATTAGCTGTTAATTTCACCTTCCAACCAGATGTTTGTGCACTTGGTGTTTTAAGTTCCTGCTGAACACCATTTACTACAATAGTATTTCCAGTTTCGTTAAGTACCAGTCTGATTTCGGTAATTTCACCTGAAGGCATTTCGCCTGATGCAACCAAAATATCAGGATTACTGGTACCGATCCTAAAATCAAGGATATCGAATATGCCTGCACTAGCTGCAAATACATAAGGTTTATCGCCCGATACCAGTACAATCTCTTTTACACTTAAATTAATCTTATCGAAGTTACCCGGGGCATCGGTCATTTTAATCTGAACTTTAGTTGTTCCCTGGTTTGATTCATTTTTTTTACATCCATAAAAGGCAATCGTCCCGATTACGGCGAAGATGGCTAAAATGGTATTTACAAAATATGTTTTCATGACTGTAGATTTTATTTAAAGTTTTACGCTTCAAAATTGAGGGCCGAAGATGAAAGCAACATGAAATTTAAAATTTATTTTTTTCATCTTAATTTCATGTTGCCAACCTACTTTTGAAATGTGAGCGCACCATGTATGGTGGTTTTTAGGTAGGGTTTACCTCTTAGGGGGTAAACTTTTTTTATATTTACAAAAATGATCCGATTCACCGTTATTCTTTGCCTGGCAATTGCCCCCTTATCGGGTGTTTTTGCCGTACAGCAAGATGCTATCGCTTTAACTGTTCCAAAGCCACAGGAAGAACAAGCGGTTAAAAAACAGAATAAAGAAAAAAAAGATCAAAAACCTGAAAATCAAAAACCTGAACCACTTCAAATCAAAGAAGTACCAAAAGCCAAAAGACAGGTAAAGCCCATGGCAGTAAAGCCTAATGTAAAGGTGAAACCCATTAAGATTATTAAACCAAAGATTAAAAGGCCGTAAAGGATAATATATGCGCATCCGTCTCTTAATTTTCTTCTCATTTTTGGTCATATCGAATGTAAAGGCGCAGCAGGATTCGACAAAAGCTACGCTTACACTTGCGGCCATGTATAATAGTAACATTAATTATTACGGACAGGTTACTCCTGAAAAATATCCGTATGTACTCTTTAATGCTACCTTACGGTTTCCAAGCGGTTTATATTTTTCGGGCGGTGGTTATAAGCTCTTAAACTATGGCTCAACCATTTCGGAAACAGATTTGGGCGTAGGTTACGATTATGATTTTAACGAAAAATTTACCGCCGGACTAGCCTATACCCACTCTTTTTTCCCTGCTAATTCTCCTTTGCTCCAGGCATCCAACAACAATAACATCAATGCATCGGCCGCCTACCAATGGCCTTGGTTTAAAACAGATCTTAGTCTGGATTTGGCCTTCGGAAAGCAAACCGATGGATTTATCAGTTTTGGAAATTCAAAAGAAATCGAACTGGGAACAGTGTTCAATGAAAAGAATCTTATTTCTATTACGCCAGCCGTAGAAATTACTGCAGGTACCACCCACTTTTACGAAACCTATATCATCGAAAAAAACAAAAGGCAGAATTCGAATGGGAATGGAAAGGGAAAAAGTGATACCGCGCCCGGAATCGTTAACGGGAGTACCACTGAGGTAGTTGAAAACACAGTCAATCAGTTTAAACTCTTGTCTTACAATTTTAAGTTACCTTTAAACTGGAGTAATGGAAATTTCCTTGCCGAAGCCAGTTATCAATTCTCCATACTTGGAAACAGAAAAGAAGAAAATGTAAAACACCAGCAGTCTTTCTTTGGTTTAGCAGTTTACTACCAATTTTAATCCTCATGAAGGTACTGATCATAGAAGATGAAAAAACGCTTGCCTTTGAAATGGAAAAGTTTCTTAAAAAGGCTTTCTTCTTGTGCGATCTGGCCCATAGCTTTAAACAGGGTGTTAATAAACTGGAGCTCAACCAATATGATTACGTACTGATTGATTTAGGTTTGCCCGATGGCGATGGATTTGAACTGCTCAGCAAGGCAAAAAAAAGCAATCCTGATGCCGCTTACATTATTCTTACCGCCAGAGGTAAATTAGAAGACCGGGTGGCAGGCTTAGATATGGGCGCAGACGATTATTTAGCGAAGCCTTTTTTTTTACCCGAACTCCAGTCGCGGATGCAGGCCATTGCCAGGCGAAAGTTTAAAGTTGACGAAGCGTTAATTCCGCTCGGAAACTTTAACATCGATCTGCAAAAACGCTTCGTATTTTTTGAGGAGGAGCAGATTGAACTTTCGCGCAAAGAATTTGATCTTTTAAGCTACCTTTTACTCCATAAAAATAGGGTGCTTACCCGGATGCAATTGAGCGAACATATTTGGGGCAACTTTGTTGATGATGATTACGACTCGAACTACATTGATGCGCACATTAAAAATATCAGGAAGAAATTAAATGTTTACGCCCCTACCGAATGGCTGGAAACCGTTAGAGGCGTTGGTTATAGAATTAAGAAGTAATTTGAAACTATCTACTAAACTTACTTTATTTATTACAGGATCTAAACTCGCCATTGTAGGTCTGTTTATCCTATTGCTTCCTTTTCTGATCGGACAGATTGCTTCTAACTACACCAACTTTTCGCTGAGAAACCAGCAGAAAAAAGTACTTCAAAACATCAATAAAAAGGGAATAGATTATTACTTTGAAGGGGATAACAGTTATGGCAGCTATACCATGCTCAAAGATGAATACATTGCACTCGAAACTGTAGCACAAACACTGAAATTAGATACCATACGCGATACCAAACGTATTGTAGAACAAGATACCATTGCTTATCGGGTACTGAGTTTTACTTTTCAAAAAAACCAAAAAACCTACCTCTTAGAAATCGGTAAAACCACCGCCAGCATTAACCTTTACAATGATGCACTCCAACGTTTTGCTTTATACGTGCTTATCATTCTTATCGCCCTAAGTATTATTATAGATTTGATTTTTACCCGGCAGTTAATTAAACCCCTTGGTCAGATTATTAAATTAAGGCTAACCAATAGCCGGTTTCCCTTTAAAAAGAAACACGGGAATATTAACACCAGTACCCAAGACTTTAAATACCTTGATCATTCGCTCATTTCGTTAATGGACCAGATTAATGAGGCTTTTGAAAAGGAGCGGGAATTTACGGCCAATGCCTCGCATGAGTTTATGACGCCCATTAGTATATTACAAAACAAGATGGAAAACCTGCTTACTGAAGAATCGGCATCAGAAGCGGTACAGGAACATATTGTTGATATGATGAAAACATTGGAGCGGTTAAAGAAAATATCGCGTTCGCTCCTACTCATTTCGAGAATAGAAAATGAGCAATTCTCCAAACAGGAAGAGATAGAACCGCAAACACTCTTTAATGAAATAATAGAAGAAATAGGTCATAGGCTTGAAGAGAAAAACATTCAGATCGACATCAAGCTTAGCCATAACAAGCGTTTAGGCCACATCAATCATGATCTCTTGTTTCAGCTCTTTTATAATTTAATTAACAATGCCATTAAGTTTAATAAAGAAAATGGGCGTATACAGATTTCTGATCTGCTTGAAAAAGGTTATTACACCATTCAGGTTAGCGATAGTGGCCAGGGTATTAAAGCAGAAGATATACCACATGTATTTGATCGTTTTAAAAAAACCGGTCATGCCGAAAATGCAGGCTATGGGTTAGGACTTGCCATTGTAAAAAGCATTGCGAATTACCTTAACTTAAAGGTTCAGGTGAACTCAATCCATGGGGAAGGGGCAAGTTTTAAAGTTATTTTCGAAACAGAGCAACGCATGAGCAAATCTATAACCTAGTGCTGGAAGCTTGGCTATAAATTTTTCATAAGAAGTGTCCTTTTTTTACATCCAATACCCTCGAATATGCCGCCATTCAAAATGCATCATCAAGAATTCGAACCTCCACAGGAACTGCAGGATACGATAAAGTGTTTTTGGTACAATAGGAGGGCATCCGGAGCAGAATTATCGAGCTTTGAAGTTGTACCTGATGGTTACGTAGAGATCATTTTTCACTTTGGAAGCGGCTGTAGCATTTCTTCCGGTGGGGAATTGCAGCCATTACCCTCACCATTTATGATGGGGCTACTTAATCAGCCTGCTATTTTTTACACGAAAAATCGTTTCGAGATCATTGGGATCAGGTGCTTTCCGTGGACTGTATTCGATTTGCTCGGTCTTCCATCCAACAAACATGGATTGCACCTATTCGAACACCCAATGGCCAAGCTTCAATCCAAGCTGAATACATTTATTCTTGCAGGCAGAATAGATGAAGCGGTGGCAACGGTAAAGCAGTATTTCTTACAGATGAGAGCCCAGGTTGCTCCTAACAGTATGTTGTTCAAAGCCGGGATTGCCATGCAGGAAGCAAAGGGTACCATACCGGTGAGCAAGGTGGCGGCGGCGGCCCATGTAACGGTGCGCACATTGGAAAGGAACTTTAAACGATCTTCAGGCCATACGGTTAAAGATGTATCAGGTCTGATGCGTTTTGAGCAGGTACGCAACCGATTGTGGCATGATCCGAATGCCAACCTGACCAGTTTGGCACATGAATTTGGTTATACCGATCAACCTCACCTCAGCAAGGAATTTAAACGTTACAGTGGCACTACTCCTGCAGCATTCGCCCGGAAAGCAAAAAAAGGCAAACAAGGTTTAAGCAAGGACCTGCTAAATCTCTCATCCTAAACCCAATGGAGGATTGTCGTGTTTATACAAGCCTAATACCTGGATATTCCAGAATTTTGTGTTTTAATCATACGATATGACCACAACACTTAAAAATAAAAAAAACAAACACACTCAAACGATTTACGATGTTATTATTTCTGGCGCTGGCCCGGTCGGTTTGTTCCTGGCCTGCGAACTGGCTTTAGCCAAATGTTCTGTACTGATACTCGAAAAAGCAGTGGATGCTTACTCCACCTTAAAACAATTTCCCTTTGGCATTCGTGGCTTATCGGTACCAACAATTGAAGCGCTTTATCGCCGTGGTTTGCTGCAAGAACTTGAAATACATAAACACCTTAAAAACCCTCACCAAAATGCCTTGCAGGGGCCACGACGCCAGGCAGGACATTTCGCTGGCATTCCATTTCACGATGGCGATATCGATACCACACAATGGAAATACCGCCTGCCAGGATCTACCGCCACTAGCTTAATTACTGAAATGGAGGAACTGGAAACTGTACTTTCGCGGCGTGCAGCAACCTTGGGCGTTGAAATTAAACGTGGTTTTGCCGTTACGGGCTTCCATCAACATAACGGAGGTGTAACTGTACAGGCAGGCGGGCAATCTTCAGAATGTAAATGGCTTGTGGGTTGCGATGGAAGCCGAAGTGTGGTACGCAAAACGGGCGGTTTCGAATTTGCCGGAACTGAGCCTGAATTTACGGGTTACTCAGCTAAGGTAGACATCTTCAATCCAGAACTGCTTAAACCAGGTCGAAACGTAACACCAACAGGCATGTACATGCAATCGCAGCCAGGTTACCTGGCCATACAGGATTTTGATGGTGGTGCATTCCATGGTTCGGCAAAGCCAGTTACACGAGAACACCTGCAAGAGGTACTGCGCCGTGTTTCAAACACCGACGTTACCATCAGTACGCTCCATATTGCAAGCACCTGGACCGACCGGGCAAGGCAAGCTACAAGCTACCGCAACGGCCGTGTACTTTTAGCTGGCGATGCAGCGCACATTCACGCACCTTTAGGCGGCCAGGGGCTTAACCTGGGTTTGGGCGATGCCATGAACCTGGGCTGGAAACTCGCAGCCACCGTCCACGGAAAAGCTCCTGAAGGTTTATTGGATAGTTATGGCACAGAGCGACATCCAATTGGCGCACAGGTACTCGATTGGTCGCGCGCGCAGGCAGCAATTATGAAACCCGAACCCAATGCCCGCGCATTACACGCCATAATTACCGACCTTATCAATACTGTTGATGGCGCCACTTATTTTGCGGGCAGGGTTTGGGGTGTTTCTACCCAAATTAATCTTGGCGAAAAGCATCCGCTGGTTGGTTGCAGTATTCCTAACTTTGAATTTGAAAATGAAACAAAAATTGGCGAATTGATGCGCAATGGCCAGGGCATACTGCTCGATTTTGACCACAATACTTTACTCCAAAAGTTGGTTAGTGATTACAGCCAAATCGATTATATTTCGGCAACTGCAAAAGAACAATTGGGGTTATATGCTGCATTGATCCGCCCTGATGGAATTGTGGCCTGGACTACTGATAATGTGGTAGACATTACCGAACTACAAAAAGCAATGGCAAAGTGGTTTTTATAAAAAATCAGAATTTTGGTTAATATAAAAAGAGGGCGATCATAAGTTCTAAATCTCATCTATACTGTCACGTTGAGCCTGTCTAAACGCCTTGCAAAACATTTACGCAAATCCTTCGACAGGCTCAGGATGACAATTATATTTATAATACAGCCTTATTTTTTTGGCAATATCTCAACAGTTTATTCCATTTTAAGCCAGGTATATCCTTCTGCCCTGATCTGGATTTTAAGTTGAATTTTATGTGCCGCATCTACCACATGGCTTGTTTTCTTTCCTGTTTCATCGGTTACAACAACATTATGGGTTATGCCTGCATAATACAAAGGAACTGATATTACCCTTTCTATATCCTGGTCCAAAGGATTATATACCATTAACAAGCCTTTTGTTTTCAAGCTAGGGTTTACATGCAAAATACCATCCCAATCTCTGCCGTCGGCCCTGCGTAGGTGGATAATGTCGCTATTGAGAATATCGCGATATTGTTTGTACCAATTGATTACGCTTTTTACAGTTTCTTTGGTGGCTTCTGTATCATACAAACGAGGGCCACGGTAACAGGCCTGTACCCCTGCCCCATAATATTGCATCATCAATTGTTTATAGTCTTTAAGATGATCGGCAAGTGGCTCAAGCACAGCTTCTGCCCCTCCTCCCTGATAAGCCGTAAGTGGCACAAACCCCCAGCCCATACTTGGTGTTTTCTCCCAGGTACCATCAAAAATATTCTGTCGGTTCAAAATCATCTGATTAGCCCTTGGCAACGAAAAATTCACTTCACGATAGCCTATTGCAATTTTATTGGTACCATCTAAAAAGTACCAGTCAGGCGCATTGATGTAAACGCCCCGTTCACTTAGCCAGTGGTAAAGTTCCTTTTGCATTTCCATCTGTGTCCATTGGCTATCGGCCAGTCCTTTGTGCCCCGGATGCGCGGTTGAGGCACATACATCGCCAGGGTAAGGACCGTCGTTTTCCCAGATATCGAATCCTGTTTTCTGAAAAAAGTATTTGATTTTATCTCGATAACTCAAGCCCCATTTACTGCCAAAACATGGTGCATTACCAAAAAAAGCACCTCCAGGTTTTCCAGTCAACGGACTGATCACATCATCTTCATCACTAATTCTTCTGGAACTAAAAAGCGAATAACCGCCAATCTTTATATTTTTAGCATGGGCATATTCGGCAAGGCCTTTCCATTTCCGGATATTTGATGCGATAGAATCTTCCATGTTCAGGTGACTTCCAAAACTTAAAATCAGCGCTTCGTATCCAGTTGCTGCACATTGATCAATGGCGTTCTTTACCTGTTGATCGTTCTTGCTCACCAGGTGCATAAAGATTGGATTTTGAGTTGTCCACGGTGCAATAATCCGGTACATGTTACGAATGGCTAAACCCCGCCTTTCCCTATCATAACTATCCATTAAAAGCTCATTAGTCCGGATAGAGCTGAATACCTCGCCTGCAGCCAGTTCAATATTAACGCCTTTATCCGGGTATACTTCCAATAAACAAGGAGTGGTTTTATCGTAATTAACCTGCGAGGTATAAAGGCTATCGGCTTTCCAATGTGTGCTCTGATCACTTAAACTGTACTTCATGGCATTGTTAAAGGCAAAATTACTTTCGATATAAATACCATGTGGTGTTTTCATTTTATCGGTGCTGCCCACAACAGCACTTTCTTCTTCCACAACACCCAGCACCTCATTTACCACCTGATCAATCTCGATTGGAGCATTCGTTTTATTCTCTACCGTTACCCATTTGGTCATCAATGGGAGTCCATCGTATAAAGCATAATTCACCTTAACCAAAACACTACTTAGTTTAGCGTCTGAACTTTTATAGGTAAATGTTAGTGTTTTGCCTGTTGGATTTTTCTTGTTGGCCGTCCACATCGAGCCTGGTTTCCATTTGATAAACTGTGGCAATGCAGTAATTTCATAACCCTGGAACTGAAAATCCCTTTCATTCGCTTTCAAATTAGCCAGCATACCAGTGGTAATGTAGGCATTTTCTGTCTGGCCATATAAACCGCCAATATTGTATTTTTTGCCGTTAATGCTCACCTGAGCCTCTGGTTTAATTGACCGGAGCAACTGCTCACCGGTAGTCAGATTGCGAAGATCAGTACAGGCCACATTTGGCGATAAACGAAACACCCGTTTAAGCAGGCCATTACTTAAAATAAGATCTTTTTGATCTGCACTTTTAAAAACAGCTGCAGGGTGGTCTTCTGCATGAACAAGCCAATCTACAGTACTCAAATTATCCTGGGCGCTTTTCCAAACTGGGATTTGCTGGGCTAAGGCTTCGGCAAATCCATAATTTAAAACCACCGCAAACAGCAATACAATTGCTTTATAAAGTAAATAAAGGTTACCTGCAGGCAATTTGGTTGGTTTTAGGGCGATTGCCCTTTTCAGCCCCATTAATTTCAGCATATTCTTTAATATCAGTCATGCTAAAATATAGAAATTATGGAGATTTTACGAACGTTTAATGTTTCATCAGCACATCGATTAAAACGCCAAAAAACACTAACGCAAGGCCAAATGTTAACATCCCCAAGCTATAGGCAATAATTGCTTTTAAGTAGTTCGCCACCTTTTTCCCGTTAAAAAACTGTGCTATTGCCCATGTAGTATAGACTGCTCCAGTAATAGCCGAAGCTTTCATGAAACTGATTTTACTAAGTCCTTCGGCAATGGCAAAAACAGAAATAATTAACATGCCGATCCCCATTACAAAGCACAGCAGGATTAATATTTCGAAGAAGTTGTAGCTGTATTTTCTAAAAAACAGTTTTAACCACAAGGAAATACAAACACCCATTAAAATATTGGCATAACCATAATGCCCCTGTACCCAATCGAAAATTAAACCGACGCTTGTTTTTTTTACCTCGGTAAATTCAACATAACCTTCTTCAATATGAAAGAAATGACTAATTATCGTATAAATTAACGAGCTAACGATGATAAATATAACCGGTTTTACCAACCGGCTCCGGTTCTCGGTAATAAATGTTCTGATATTTTGCCCAGGCCTGATCAGCAGTTCTTTTACCGTAAAGAATATTCCTTTTTCGAAATGAAGAATATGTTGTATTTCGTGTAATATATAGTGTGCATCTACTCTTTTAACATGTACCGGCTGACCGCAATGGCTGCAAAAGTTGTCGTTTACAACATGGCTGCAGTTTCTGCAACTTATTAGATCAGGATGCATACAACTTATTGATTGATATTTGGTGCATTACGTAATCTGATCTCGTCATTTACTGATTTTAACGACGTGTAGATCGGCAACCAGGTAATGGGCAACACCATTGCTGGGATGAATAACACTAGTTTCGCCTTAAGAAAAAACAAGGTTAAAACAATAAGCGCTCCTAATATCATAAATCCAATTAAGGCACCCTTTAACTTCGACCTGGTTTTGTTTAATTCTGCCAAGCTTAATTCAGACCATTTTTTCATCGTTCAAAATCTTTTCTGTAAAAGTGGGCACAAAAATATTTTCAACGACTACACTTTAGTGTAAATTTGCTATTAAGCCATCCCGTAAATGAAAAATAACATTACCTCCACTCTGCTGACCAAAAATAAGGTTGAAAAAATATCAACCGAAGACCTTCTTCAGCAGCATGATTACATGGAAGCTATAAAAGCTTTTTCGCGCTTGACCTACGAAAGCGTATATGTGATCGATTACGAAAAAATGGCGTTTGAGTATGTTTCAGAAAACCCCTTGTTTTTATGTGGTTATTCGCCCGAAGAGGTATTGGGTTTAGGCTATGAATTTTATTTTAAAAATGTTCCAGAAAAGGATCTCGTATTATTGAGTCTGATTAACGAAGCGGGATTTGATTTCTTCGCAAAATTGCCTGATGGAGAAAAAAAACAATATAGCATTACTTACGATTTTCATCTCATTAACAAGGATGGTAAACCCACGCTGATTAACCATAAACTTACTCCCCTATTTTTAACTGGCGAAGGAAAGATGTGGAAAGCGATGTGCATTGTCTCCATCTCGCATCATCAGCAGGCCGGTAACATCTATATTTACAAACATGGTACTGATGATCTGTGGCAGTTAAACATTGTAAGTAAAATCTGGCAGAAATCAGAGAAACCAAAACTCAGCAAGAGGGAAATCGAAATATTGCAACTGCATGCACAGGGTTTAACCATTAGCCAAATTGCCGAAAAAATATTTGTCGCTCCTGATACCGTAAAATATTACAGGCGACGGATTTTTGAACGGTTGGAAGTAAGTAATATGGTTGAGGCACTTTCACGTGCAGTTAATAGTAAGGTGATTTAGTCTCATCCATTTTTACAATATTTTGGCCGGGAATCACCGTCCCGACCAAGACCTGGCTTTATTGGTGATCGTTTTAAGCGTTCAACCCACCATCGATTGTTAAAAACGAGCCCGTGATGTATCTGGCTTCTTCACTTGCAATAAAGCTTACAAATGATGCAATATCTTCTACCGTACCATAATCTGGCAAAGCCATACGGGTTCTTAAGAAATCAGCTAATGGTGCATCTGCAGGATTCATATCGGTATTGATTGGTCCCGGCTGAATCAGGTTTACCGTAATTTTTCGGGCACCAAGATCGCGTGCCAAACCTCGTGTAAAACCCTGAAGTGCCGATTTGCTCATGGTATACAAAGTAGTTTCGGGACCAACCGCGTTATCGCCCATATTGCTGCCAATGGTAATGATCCGGCCACCCTCGGGCATGCCTTTAACCGCAGCCGAAGCGGCCACAAAAACTGCTTGTACATTAACGGCCATAATTTCGTTATAGTCCTCAAGGGTATGCTCTTCAAAGGCTTTGCCAATGTAAATACCTGCATTATTGATCAGGATATCAATGTGACCAAAATCGGCAATTGTTTTAGCCACAGCACCAGTTACTTCAGCTGGTATTGTACTGCTTGCTTTTAATGCCACGGCAAGCCCACCCGCAGCTTCAACCTCAGCAACTACAGCCGAAGCTTTTTCCGGTGAATTTGCATATGTAAATACTACTTTTGCACCTTCTGCGGCTAACATTTTTACAATCGCTGCGCCAATGCCGCGGCTTCCTCCTGTTACCAGTACAATTTTATCTGTTAATTTTTTCATGTGTATTTTTAATTTTTCTGCTAAAGTAAAAGAGATACTTTACATTTGCAGGTAAGCAGCAAATTGTTAGGTACTAACAAAAAAGTAAGAAATGAGAAAAGAAACATCAACCAATGCTTTGAACGAAAAAATGATGATCGACAGCTGTGGCATGTCTTCATCGCTGGCCGTAATCGGCGGAAGGTGGAAACCCGCCATATTGTGTCGCCTTTCTTATGGCACTATGCGTTATGGTGAGCTTAAAAAAGACATTATTGGCATATCAGAACGGATGTTGGTGGCGCAATTAAGAGAACTGGAGAAAGACCAGATTATTACCCGCGTTGTTTTTCCGGAGGTACCGCCAAGGGTAGAATACCGCCTAACCGATTTGGGCCGTACCATGAAACCAATGCTGGATGCAATGTCTGATTGGGGCAATATGTACCGTAAACACATTAATCAAATGCAAGATTTGACAGCTACAGTAGTGCTGGATAAGTAAATGGAACTTGATGAAACTGTGGTCTCTTTAAAACTACAAACTTTATGACCTTTAAAGGTTAGTCTGCTTACCATATTCAAAAAAATAAACAGAAATTTTAATAAAAAACAACACGCTGTTTTTCGACTGACAAACAGCTGTCATAGGCCAGTCTTATTTTTGTTCTATTAAATTAATATAACAAGATGTCAGCAACTATGATTACTAAAAGCGAATTACTACAGCATTGGTTAGGCCACAGAAAACTAACCAGAAAAACCATTGAAAAATTTCCCGAAAAAGATTTGTTCGAATTTTCGGTTGGTGGAATGAGGCCTTTTTCTTCATTAATTAAAGAGTTGTTATCGATTAATGTCCCTGGTTTAAAAGAAATGGTCACCAGAGAAACAGCTCCCTTTAGTCATGATCTCCCGCTTAATAGTAAAGAAGAGATCCTAACAAAATGGGATGAGGATACGCCAAAAATTGTGGAGTACTTTAACCAGATCTCCGAAGATCAGCTTCACGAAACAATTAAATTATTCGGGCAGTACGAGTTTTCGATCATTAGCCACCTTTTGTATTTCATTGATAACGAAATACACCACCGCGGGCAAGGCTTTGTATATTTAAGGGCATTAGGTATTGAGCCTCCATTTTTCTGGGACCGTTATTAAAAAAATCAAGAGACTGTATCATAAAGGCTATTTCACCTCAGATGCTGTCATGTTGTCCAAAGGACTCCTACGGAGAGCCTGTCGAAACACCTTATGAAGTATTTAAATAAATCCTTCAACAGGCTCAGGATGACAATTCTATATTTATGATATGGCCTCTTTGTTTTTTATTCTCTTCAAACCAGATTCCATTATCTCAACCAGTTCATTATTCAAATGGGCTGGTTCTATAATTTCCGCCACATCAACAAATTTAACAAACCAGCGCACAAAAGAAACTTCAGAAAGGGAACAGTCGAAATACATGACCACAAAATCATCCGAAATTTCTTCACCTGTAAATCCGAAAATCTGTCGCTCCCAATATAGAAAATGGGCATACTTCCGGTCTACCCTAATTTCGACTTTCATCATATTTTCAGATAGACTTTTATCCCTGAATTCGTTAATTGGCGGATGAGTAATGGTGAAGTTTTCCTGGAGCACTAAAACTTTTTTAATCCTGTCCAATCTAAAATTACGGTAATCTTTTCTTAAATGGCAATAGGCTAAAAGATACCAAAGACTGTGTTCGTAGAATACACCGATTGGCTCTACAGATCTGCCAACCGTATGAATATCGCCGCTTTTAAGGTAATCGATATGGGTTATCTTTTTCCTTAAGGTGCTGTTGAGTAAAACATCGATAATGTTGGGCAGGTAATCATTCGATTTAAGGTCGTTTTTAAGATGTATGGTATCTTCTAAATGCAGGAAATCTCTTTTTTGATTCACCTGAAAAGAGCTTTTTATTTTGATAAGTGCTGCCTCAAAATGTTTTTTAACAAATTGGGTTTCGTGTTTCTGCATCACTTTTTCGGCAACCATTAAGCTGAGAATTTCCTCCTGACTAAACCTTGATGGCTGCAGCCTAAACCCTTCCATAATAGAATAGCCAGAGCCTGATTCATTTACGATCGGAATGCCGGCAATCTCCAGGGCTTTTAAATCCCTGTAAATTGTTCTTAAACTGATTTCGAACCGCTTTTGTAATTCATCAGTAGTGACTACAGATTTAGATTGTAACAGAAAAAATATCTGCAATATCCGGTCAAATCTTTTGGTAATATCCATTTTTTAAAATGTAGGTATTTACTTTAACAGTTAATTTGGATTGTTTGCCCGTTAGCGGCGAAATTGCTTTGGCAATACATTATCGGATGAAGAATTTACAAGTTCAAGAATTCTGTTCTGTCGTGTTTCTGTTTTTTTTGCCATTACGATCCATTGCAGGATGGCTTTCTTAACAGATTTACTTAAGCTAAGAAAAAAAATCTTTGCGTCTTTTCTGTTTTTAAATTCTAAGGCTAAATCTTTAGGTATTTTAAGTGTTTCTACTGCATCTAAAGTAGCCCACGATCCATTTTGTTTAGCCTTTTTAATGGCTTCTAAACCTGCTTTTTCGATAAGCTCTTGTACCAACAGGTGCTTTACCTTTTCCTTATTGATTTTCGACCAAACACTATTGGCTTTCCGTTTACTGAAAAATTGCATAAACGTCTTCTCATCTATTGGCTTTTTTATGCTGTCTATCCAGCCAAAACAAAGGGCCTCATCTACAGCTTCGCTCCAGGTAATGCTGGGTAAACCAGAGCCTTTCTTGCCATAAATTAGCCAAACCGACGATTTCGAATCGTGATGCTCCATCAGCCAGTTCCGCCATTCTTTGATGCTGCCTGGATGAAAAGTTTCTATATCCTTTACTTTGTTTTCCGCTATTTCGCAATCCATAAAATAATTTTCCTGAACAGATTGTACATCAATTATTTAAACTATGCAGCAAATTTAGGAGGTAGAGTGACAACCCTATGGCAGTGGCGATTTAAACTTCTTTAGAATTCTTCACTACGGCTACGGTAACCATCAATTGCCCTACATGACGCATGGTATGCTCTGCTGCATGGAACAACAAGCCGATAACAGTTGAAGGGAGTCTGGCGCGACCTACGCCTCTATAATCGGGCAATGTGGTTGCATCTGTACTTTTGATCTGCGCTAATGCAAGATCTACCTGTTTGTTGAAACGGTTGACAAGGTCTGCCACGGTATATCCCGCTACCGAATCTTTACCCTCTTCAGCCAACTGGGCAAACTGAAATTCAGAAAGGCCTTCTGCCCTGGCATAAGTAAATACCCGATCAAGCACTCCACTTAAATGCTGAAGATGAAAACCTGTAGATGCCATTCCGGCGGGGCGTTGCCAAAGCAGTTCGATTGGGAATTCGACCATATACTCATTAATCTCTTCTCTTGCTTGTAGTAAGGCATGTGCTACCGGCTGTAACATCGGAATAATTTCAGGCAGTGGCCCTCTTTGCCAAACTTCTAATTGTTGCGCCATTAATATTTATTTTTAAAATTTTAAATCAGATTTAAAGAAACCATTACCTTAATTAAAACAATTTTCATTCAGCTTGAGGCAGCTCTCTTTCTTTATCTGGATAATACAGGTGTACATCCTGACGTGGAAAAGGAATGGAAATATTATTAGCTTTAAATGCTTCCGAAATGGCTACAATCAGATCGCTTTTAATCGCATGGGCCTCGCGAATGTGTTTCGCCCAGAAAAAAATCTTTAAATCGATGGTACTTGCACCAAACTGCTCGTACTGTACCAATGGCCCCGGGTTTTTATTTATCCGTTGTTCTGCGTCTAAAACCTCGCCGATTACCTTTCTACATTTCTCTAAATCGGCATCGTAGGCAATGCCAAGCACTATGACTACTCTTTTACGGTTACCGGCCAGCGACCAATTAACCAGGTGCGAATTTAAAAGATCCCCATTGGGCATCACCACATCGGCACCATCCCAGGTAGAAATTACACTACTTCTAAAACCAATCGATTTCATCGTGCCTCCCTGGCCGTCAACATCAACTATATCGCCAACATTTACCGGCTTTTCAAAAGCAATGATCAGCCCGCTTACCAGGTTATTCACCAACGTTTGCAAACCAAAACCAATACCCACACCAAGTGCTCCAAGTACGATAGTAATTCTATCCATTGGAATGCCCGCAGCTGCAATTGCTAAAAATAAGCCAATGCCCAGGATAAAAATCCTGACCAATAAAATCCAGCTGCCAAGTCCCCGTTTTTGATGTTTATCTTTATCAACTGCCAAATGCTCATCGGAGGCGAAGAATGAAACAATTTTAGATACCAGTACCGAAATAGCCATAATGGCCACAAACAACACTAAACCGTTAATACTAAAGGTATAGTTTCCGATTGTTCTATCCTGACTAAAGAAATTACCAAGGGGTTTTGCAAGGTATTCGAAAGCAGGAAAGTTACGGCCCATTAAAATTAGCCAGCCAAATACCAGCAAGACATAAAGTAGCAGCGGCGCTTTTTTTCCTACACGCTCAAAATTGAGATAGAAAAGCTTCTTATCCTGAACAGTATATACATCAAATGCCAATAACAAACCTTCATTTATAAACCTTACTACCCATAAAAAAAGGATAGCTACAACCACATTAAGGTAACCGCCGATAAAAAGTGTTTTTGCGAGGTTATAACGGCCAAATATATTGGTAAAAACAGCAAATAACTCGAGCAGAACCATAAAACCTATAGCGTACATAATCCATTTCTCTCTAAGCTCCTGCTGTTTTTTCTGGGCCAGGATAACAAGGCCTGATATTACACCTATAATTGCTGCAATTAATATAAACCAACGTTCTGTTCTAGAAGCTTGCAAAATCAAATTATCAGCAGCAGCTAAAATAAAAAACAGCACCATAATACCCCATACGCGAAGCCAATATTTTGAAATATATCCTTTAAAAATGATGGTTAAGCAAACACACGAGATTAGCCATAGCAACACACTGAGAATAAATGGAGGTGATAAAAAGATAAACTGAAAGAGGCTGAGCACTAACAGTATTGCTGATGCCAGCGGGTAACGTAATACAAGCTGACCCTCAAAATCCGTTTTTAAAAGTTCTCTTGAAGTATATATCCGCTTTAGCGAGCGAAGATATATAAACGAAATGACCATTAACACAAACAATATGAGCAGTTTGCCCGAATTGTTTTCTGAATAAAAACCAAGCGTAAGCAGTCCTTTTATTTTAGAGAAGTTTAAAATTTCGCCAAACGGCCTATAAAAACCTGCAGGCTCCCAAATATTACCGAAATCACGTGCAAAGGCATTATAAGCCATTTTACGTTGATAAATCTCAATTTCATCAAGACCTATCTGAAGGCTTGAAACTTCTAAATTGATATGATTGAGAAGTGTTTGGATATTTCCACTGGCCTGTTTAAGAGCAGTATCAATAGGTGCTATCTCGTAGGCAACAACCGCAATTTTTTTTAGGTAGCCTATCAATTCTAAAGAATCTGCTGGGAACTTAAATAGCGCAGGCATACTCGAAAGAGAATCTAAACGATAACGAAAATTATTGAGTTCCTGTTGCCGCAAATCAAGGCCTGTTTTCCTTACTTTGGCTTTATTAAGTAGTTCATTTATAATCTTTGAAGTAGCGGTAAGGTTTCTAAAAGTTTGAGCGGTTCCTTTATTGGTAAAAACACCATCTTTGGCAAGCATAAAATCTTTCTTTATCTGCTCCAATTCCGCTTTGGTTCCTACAGTATCTACACTTGTTTTCAGATACATTTTTGCTTTTTGCATCACCGTTCTGATTTCATCGAAAATTTTGGTCTGCGTCAGTATAGCTTTATCGGCTTCGAATTCGCCTTTGCTCTTTATGGCAGCCCTACGGCCAAACTCCTGCATTTTGGCCACAAATCCTTTTTTGGTGCTATCTGTTAATGCACCAAGTGGCGTACTATCTTGTTTTTGAGCCCGAGCGGCAAAACAGATCAGTAGGAAAACACCCACCAACAAATAAATACGGTAAATATTCAAAGGCATAAGGAAAATGAACTTAATCAATATTACAGAAAATGCCCCGCAATTCAAACAACGAAGCCAGCAAAACACTGCGTTTACAACGAAACAGTAAGGCCAAAGTTCCAGCCTAACCAACCCTGTGTACCATTTCTAAAGTGATGGCTCCAGGCAGGTGCCACTTCTTTTTGATATTTTTCGCCAGAAATTGCCTCTCCCTTTACATAATACGAATAAGCAGGTCCGGCAAAAATAGCAAGCCTCGACAAAGCATTAAACTGTAGATTTGCCTGTAGCCTGTAGAGGTTGTTTGCTTCTTCAACACTGCCGAGATATATGGATTGGATCGTTCCTTCGGCAGAGATAGCAAAATGTTTGTTTAATACAAAATCATGACCAAGACCTAATCCAAAAGTAAATGCCCGGGCGGTATCTGAAAAATTTTTACCCGCAATTAATAAGGTATATAATTTAGCATTTCCGGTTTTAAAGGCAATGTTGGTATTGATTACCTCATTGCTGTATACTGTTATTTTGCGGTAGCCATTATTGGATAAGTTGATTAACCCGATACTAATACCCGATGATGAATCGGCCAGATTTACCACACCAAGTTGAAAGCCATCCATGTTTTTAGCATGGTTAACCAATCCGGCAAGCTGCATACCCTTTAAACGGCCTGAGGTTTTATTCAATACACCTGCCAGCTGAACTCCTGTGGTATTTTTGCTCACATTAATCAGTCCGGCTACCTGTGCTCCTTTAACATCTTTGCCTGCAAGATTGCCCACACCGGCCAATTGAAGTCCTCTAACCTTACTTTCTACCCTATTTAACAAACCGGCCACCTGCAAACCATCTACATTCATATTTACATCGTTGTAAGCACCCGAAAATTGAGTACCTCTTACTGATCCGCCCACTACATTGAACAAACCTGCTACCTGAATCTTTTTAATATCGCCTTTGGTTAAATTAAACGCACCCGCTATTTCAAAGCCATTTGTTCCGGCAGTATAACCCCCAAGTATATTTAAAGATGCCTTGTTTACTACACTTGAACTCATGCTGCCATGCGAACTTAAGCCAGGGGTAAACGATGCCTGAAATGGTGTCTGTGCCAAAAAATCAGGTATATTTAGATTCTGGATGCGTTGCTTTGAGGAGAGCAAAAAACGCCATATTCCCCGCCCTCCAAAAGTGTTGGTAAAAAATGCGCCTTTCTCTTTGTCTGGATCTTCGTATTTCTCAGGTTTTATATTGATATCAGCCAGGAAAACCAGGGCTGTATCGCGATAGGTTTCTTTACTTGCTGTTAAAATCACGCCATTGTGCTCGCCCCTAAAACGTAATGTAAAATAACCATTGTTATCTGTAAGTGCAGCCTGAAGCAGTTTTTTTTCGTAAACACTGGCCTGTTTAACTTTATTTCCGGTTCTGGTATCAATCACATAACCGCTTATCGCATATTCATTGTCGCCATTAGCAATGTGCTCTGCTTCTATTGTTAAATGATTTACGGCATAACGAAGAATAATGTATTCGGCATTTTCTTTATAATCTACCTTACCATCAAATAGCTGATCTAAAACCTCACGCACCGGAACATTTTTCACATTCAGGTTAATCAGGCTATCTTGCCGGAACAGCACGCCATTGTAAGAAAAATAGAATCCGCCAGCTTTGCCTATCATCTGCAAAACATTACCAACCTTTTCCTGCTTAACATTTAGGCTTACTCCTTTGGATAAATTCCTTCTATAATCGACTGTGGTAACCTGTGCAGCACAATAGCCCGAAATAAAGAGTAATAAAATAATTAGTCTTGTCTTCATTATTTTTTAGCAGACAACAAAAGGGTGTTGCCGTTACGGGATAACTGTAAATTTAAGGTTTGGCAGATAATTTCGAGATTCTGGTTTATCGATCCCATTTTTAAAGTGGTATTGATGGTTAAGCCTTTAATTTTTTCATCTAAAGTGATGTTGCTTCCATAAGCCTCGTTCAAGGTAATCACCAATTTAGATAAAGCAATGTTATTCGCCTGGAACAGGTTGCTACGATAATAGTTGTAAAGCTGATCGGTACTCTGTTCTTTTACCAGTTTACGGGTATTGCCGTCGATATGGATCTTTTCGCCCTTATAAAGCCTAATTTCATCATTGGCCAGGCGAACCTTCACAATTCCGGTTTCTACGTTAATTTCAGTTTCCTTTTTTATATGCTTAATGTTGAACGAGGTACCTACTACTTCTACATTTATCTTTTCGATACCGATTACAAAGGGATGCGTTTTATCTTTGGCTACGTCAAAAAACACATCACCTTGTTCCAATTTCAGTTTTCGGTTGTTTTTAAAGTTAGCTGCATAACTTATTTTGGTATTCTTGTTTAAGGTAAGTGCCGATCCATCAGGTAAAGCTTCGGTACGCACCTGGTACGTAGCAGTGAGTTGAGTATAATTTTTGGGGCCGTACAAACTATATGCCATCCATCCACCTACAGCAATAAACAAAACTGCCGCTATCCTTAGCCAGACTTTACCGGTATTTAACCGTGTGCTGTTGCCATCCTCCCTTGGTTTTAAATCTGCTCTTCTCGTCTTAAAACTTGTCCATGCCTGCTCTTCATCCCTTTTGTTTTCGTTTTTTAAGGTATTGCTTACCTGCCAGATGGTTTCTAACTGCGTAAAATGCTTTTTATTGGCTTCAGCAGCGCTTAGCCACTTTTCTACTTTTTCGTTTTCTTCTATAGTACTTTCTTTTAGAAGAACCTTTATCAATAATTCATCAGTCATGAGCTTTCCTCTAATTAAAAAAATCTTTGTAACACCATAACCCAAGTAAAACAAGCACCAGGAAATCAGCCAGTTTTAGTCTTAAAATCCTTAAAGCCTTTCCCATTTGATTTTCTACCGTTTTGATTGATAAACCTAAATGATCGGCAATTTCGCGGTATTTCAATTCTTCGAACCTGCTCATCTGGAAAATGGTGCGACATTGCGCTGGTAAATGGTTCAGGGCATCTCTTAGGTGCTGCTGTAGCTCTGTAAATTCGACTTTTGCAGCTGCAGGTTCATGTTCTGTATTCATGGTGTGTACCGTAAATTCCTGGTATTTGCTTTTGGTTTTTTCCTGTTTAATATAATTTAAACTGTCGTTATAAACACATTTATAGAGGTATGCTTTTATAGATTGTATTTTAAGGCTATCCCTTTTTTCCCAAAACTTTAAGAACATTCCCTGTACAATTTCCTCAGCAACATCCTCATCTTTTAAAATCACCTGGGCATAGGTGTGCAGGGCATTATAATGCGTTTTGAACAAATGTTCAAATGCGGTATCATCATAATATTGATGGCTAATTTCGGAAGCTACTGCTGTTAATTCCACAGATTTAATTGTAGTCAAATATATATCTTTTAATAATTGAATGAGAGAAGGACAGATTGATTGAGTGATGGAATGAGAGAATGTTAGATAGGGCACAAAATTCAATTATTCAAAACTCAATCATTCATCTTAAAAACTAATTGCCAAACCACCTGTATAACCTAAAAACAGGGCATGTAAGTTATTATCTTTCCTATCCCAGCTTTTTACATAGTGTTTCTGTAAGGTTTTCCCCTCTTCGGTATTGGTTGATACAAAATTGAACGATGGGCCTGCAAAAAGTTCTAAATTTTGGCCTATCCTAAGCGATGGCAGTAACTGAAAGGTAGATTTGAAATAATTGCCCCGTTTAAAGTCTTGTAATGAACTCCCGGTAAGTTCTGCATTTAACCTAAAGTGTTCTGATTGAAAAAAATGAGCGCCTAAACCAGCTTCGAAAGCATAAACTTCATCTTTATTTTTAAAGTTATAACCAGCACCGATGATACCATATAATACTTTACCGCCCGATCTGAATGTAGCCATGGTGGTTAAATTCTGGTTGGTGGTTAAGGCAATACTTTTCTCGCCGTTTTTAACAATATTGATAATCCCAATCGGATAATCGCTGCTATCGGCCACGTTAATAAAACCGGCAAGCTGAACGCCTTTCACTTTCTTTGCTATATTGATAAAACCTGCTATCTGTGAACCTTTTACATCGGCGGCTTTATTCATAAAACCTGCAACCTGCACGGCAGAAACGTTTTTCGAAGTCCAGTTCATAAAACCAGCTACCTGTGCACCACTGTTTTCTTTTGAGATATTGGCGAAACCAGCAATTGCAGCCCCATTCCCTCCGCCATAAGTATTGATAAAACCTGCAAACTGTGCCCCACTTGCTTTGCCACCGATATGGTTAGAAAAACCGGCAAACTGTGTACCGCTTGTATTTTTACGCACGATATTGGAAAGACCTGCGAATGAGAGTCCTTTTTCTGCTGCCGAAATGCCAACCAAAGCGTTTAAAGAAAATACATTTGTATCTAACGCTGCATGCGTTCCGTTTGTGCTTACGGGGTATACAAAACCAATATTTACTTTACCTTTTTTGCTTTCTTGTGCAAAACCATTTAAACCTGTGCTTAATAATATCGCTAAACCCAATGCTTTAACACCAGATGCTTTTTTGAAGTTGATGTTTGTTGCATAACCGTTTTTAATTTTTGTCGAAGTTGTATTCATTTCTGTCTAATTTTAAAATGAGACAACAAATACAACACTTACCCCTACGTGCAGTAAAAAAATATTTCTGTGCACGACAATATTATTAGAAATCTTTTTTTACCATTTGAAAATGATAAATTAAAAGTTCACTAGTATGCTTATAAATGCCCAAATCAGCTATAACATACTACAATATCGATCTTACTAAGCCACCTTCTACCCTAATGGCAGCCCCATTGGTTCCTGAGGCTAACGGACTTGCATAAAAAGTAACTGCGTTTGCAATTTCACTCACATCAAGAAAGCGTTGCAGTAAGGAAGTGGGCCGCATATTCTTAAAGAAATCAGCTTCTACCTCAGCAATAGTGATGTTTCCATTTTTAGCTAAATCTTCAATAAAACCACCAACCCCTTTTGATTTGGTTGGACCGGGCAAAATTGAATTTACGGTTACCTCAGTACCTTGGGTTAGTTCTGCCAAGCCACGGCTAACGGCCAGCTGTGCAGTTTTAGTCATTCCATAATGGATCATTTCATCCGGTATAAACACAGCCGATTCGCTGGAGATAAAAATAATCCTACCCCAATTTTTCTTTAACATTTTAGGAAATAGCTGCCGCGATAACCTGATTCCACTCATTACATTGACTTCGAAAAACCTAAACCAATCTTCATCACTGATATCTTCAAAAGCTTTAGGTTCAAAAATGCCTGCATTATTAATCAGTATATCTATCTCAGGAAGTTTATCGATTAAATTATTTACTTCATCGGCTTTCGAAAAATCAGCAGCTATTCCTGAAATAAATTCGTTCCCGGCAATACCTTGCAACGATTTCACTGCATCATCTACACTGCTTTGCGAGCGACCGTTGATAATTACTTTTACACCTTCCTTTAATAAACTTTCGGCAATTGCGAATCCGATCCCAGCGGTAGAGCCGCTTATAAAAGCTGTTTTATACTTTAACTGTAAATCCATTTTTCCTTTTTAATAATGTTTACGATGAAATTGCTATGTGGGTGATATAAATTGAACAATTTTCTGGCTAAAAAGTGTCATAGAAATATGCTAAAATGAATTATAAGGCTACAAAAATCGGTATTGCTTTCGAACAGGAACAGGTTAAAGCAAGAAATGCAAAAATAGCCTCCCTTATCATCTCCCCATAAACATATTTTCTTCTTCATAAACGTATCCCTGATCAGTTAGGCAATTAACGTTTAAGCGAAGTAATCATTAGCGACTGATCTGCCTTCTGATCCTGGATAAAGATTGTGGTGTGATGCCCAAATAAGAAGCTACATCTGTTAATGATACGCGTAGGGCAATGTCGGCCTGACGGGCAACAAACAACCGGTATCTATTGGCAGAATCCTGCCCCAAATAGGTATTTCGGATATTGATCTTGTCTATTAAAGCTTGTTGTGTAATCTGATCAATAAGTGTTTTAAGATATGGTACCTGTTCGTAAAGTTTCAAAAGTGCTGTTCTGTTAATGCCTAAAACCTCACAATTGCAGGCTGCTTGTATACACTCTTCTGCCGGTATCTGCTTATGGAAACTATTCAATATCGTACAAAACTGATTTTCCTTTAAAAAATAATGGGTCACTTCATTCCCCTTTTCATTTCGGATAACGATCCGGAGTACGCCATCAACAATAAAAAAAAGTTCTTTACTAATACTGCCTGGCTGTGAGAGCGCTTCTCCTTCTTTAAACATTTTGGGATTAAAGGCTTCCACGATATACTGTTCTTCTGCTGCCGAAATTTGATGGTACAATTTAAGGTAGCTGATAAGTTTGTTCGGCATTAGGATTTATATATGGTACAGAATCGAGTTGAACAAAAATACAAGCTCAGACCGTTTTTACCAATTGGTAAGTGAATTGGTCGTTGATATCTCAAAATTTGCACTTCAATTTACAACATCATGAAAATAAAAGCAAATGAATTTACACTGAAAGGAAAAACAGTGATCATACTAGGTGGAAGCTCAGGCCTAGGTTTTGCAACCGCACAGGCCGCAGCGCACGATGGTGCAAAAGTGATAATTGTTTCCGGTAATGAAAACAGGATTAATGAGGCATTAAAATCCTTACCCGAAAACTGCAAAGGCTTTGCCGTAGATCTGAGTAAAGAAGAAAACATCAAGCAGTTTTTTAATTCAGTCGAACCTTTCGATCACCTGGTATATACCGCAGGCGAAAATCTGGTATTGAATACGATTAATGAAACTGACCTCAATGATGCCCGTCAATTTTTTACATTAAGGTATTGGGGTGCTTTTGCTTCAGTTAAATATGCAGCAAAGAAAATTAAGGCAGGCGGTTCTATTAATTTAACAGGAGGTATTGCCAGCCCAAGACCAAGTGCCGGCTGGGGCATAGCGGCCAGTATTTGTGGAGCCATGGAAGGTTTTACCCGTGCAATGGCTGTAGAACTGGCCCCAGTACGTATAAATTCGGTATCGCCGGGTGTGGTTAAAACCAATTTATGGAATAGCATGAGCAATGAGGATAGGAATAACCTTTATGCTAGTGTAGGTGAACGTTTACCTGTAAAGCGCGTTGGAGAAGCCGGCGATATTGCACAGGCATTTTTATACACCATGAAACAACAATATGGCACAGGGCAAGTAATTGTGGTAGATGGTGGTTCGGTATTGGTGTAAACTATAAAGAAATCGTCATTTCGATCAGCGTGTAACGCAATCTGGAAACCAGGAGTGCTTAACGAAGCTAAATCTATTGAGATCTTACCCATTTCATTACTTTTCATCCGATAGCTCTAGGATCGAGATGACGAATTCCGAAACTCCAGAATATCATACAATTTGCCGTTTTAATGCTTTAAGTTGCGTGGCCAATAATACCCCTCCAAGGGCAGCAGTAAGAAAAACGCCTTCGAAAATCAACAATCGTTTTTTCTTTTTAAAGCCACGGTAAAAGGTATGTGCTGCAATAATCCCCAGGCCAACAAACTCTATGTCTCTTTGTACCCTTTTCGACGAATCTTTACTTTTAATAAGCGTAATGCGCAATAATTTATCAATTAAACTGATGTTTTTAGAAACACCTTTTCTAATCTGCGCCTTACTTGCCGAAGCACCCAATTTCTTAGCCGCAGTTTGTAATCCTGTAGTGGTGATCTCGTTGATCAAATGTGTTTTGGTATCTTTTTTTTCCATATTGCTTCTATAGGTCTTATTATTTCAACCCAATACAAAGGGATATGGTTTTGATTATTTGAGAATGATGTGTCAGCCATTGTTATTTACGATAGGATAACCAAATCAATATCCTTCATCGCCAGATTCTTCAGTAAACCATTAAAAACCGCTGTACGCAGAATGACCTGGAAAATATTAAGATGGGGTTTCCCAATACAAATGGTGGTAATCTCTTTCTCGTTGGCAATATCGATGATGGTTTTGGTTATTGCATTACTTTTTACCTTGATCACTTCGGCTCCAAGTTCGGTAGCCAGTTTAAAATGGTTAATCAGGTGGCGTTGCTTATCGAGCTGGATACGTTCCATGCTTTCACTATCACTCTGCACATAGAGTACAATCCATGGCGATCGGTAATAAGAAGCCAATCTTGCTGTTTTCCGGATTACTACTCCTGCAGTTTCGGCATTAGAAGAAATACAGGCTAAAAAACGTTCAGGCCGAAGTTTAATTGATTTTGGGATTTCGGTCTGGATTTTCCGTTCTACCTGGTGCACCACCTCTTTTAAGGCCAGCTCGCGCAGTTGAAGAATTTTATCGGACTGAAAAAAATTGCCAAGTGCCCTTTCAATTTTTGATTGATCGTAAATTTTGCCTTCTTTAAGGCGGGTAACCAATTCGTCAGCGGTAAGGTCGATGTTTACGATTTCATCGGCAATTTCCAATATCTTATCTGGGATACGTTCGGTAACCAATATTCCGGTAATCTGCTCAATTTCCTCATTAATGCTTTCCAAGTGCTGGATATTAACAGCCGAAATTACGCTGATCCCTGCCTCGAGCAGGTCGAAAACATCTTGCCAGCGTTTGGTGTTTTTGCTGCCTTCTGCATTGGTATGGGCCAGTTCATCAACAATAACAATCTCTGGATGACGGTTTATGATCCCTTTGAGATCCATCTCCTCTATTTCTTTACCCCGATAGAAGATTTTTCGTCGCGGAATGATCGGAAGGCCAGCAACAAGGGCTTCTGTTTCTGCTCTTTTGTGGGTTTCAACATAGCCGATACAAATGTCTACTCCATTCCGCAGCAAGGCATGCGATTCCTGGAGCATACGGTAAGTTTTACCCACACCGGCACTCATGCCGATATAGATCTTGAGCTTTCCGCGCCTTGATTTTTTAACCAGATCCAAAAAGTGCCTGACCGATTCTTCTTTTTGTTCTTCTTCCATGATTTTTTACCAGGTAACAGTCATTATTCCCTTTTCTATCAATATGGTGATGGCAACAATCATAACAAGGGTGAATAACAGCATCATAAATTTAATTGAAATCTTTCTGGAAAGCAGTTTAAAGTATTTTTCCGTAGCATAACTTTTTTTGATGGCAGATGTTTTTTTCCTTTTTAATGAGCTTAATTTTCTCATCATTAACATTCCAAAGAATGCTAAAAACAAGCTGAACAATATTTCTATGTAAGGATGCATTGTTTTAATATTAAAATTATACTAATCTGTCACGTTGTCCAAAGGACTCCTACGGAGAGCCTGTCGAGACGCTTTACCATACATTTGGCTAGCCCTTCGACAAGCTCAGGATGACAAATCTTAATGAGTATCGTCATTACCAATTAAGTTGGGATTGACGAACCGCGGATTAAAACGAAACCGCTATACTTGCTGTAAGGGCTGCATTCGCATTTACCGCAGCACCTTCTCTTGCAAATATTTTGTCTTTACTATCATAGGCTTTTCCCTCCAATCTGATTACTGCATTTGCTATGGGTGAATAATCAAGATTTAACGAGTAACCTTTGGTTTTAAAACCTTCTGGCACTCCGGTTGCAATAAAAATCCCGTTTTTATCTTCATAATATTCGAACCTTCCGGCAACAGCCCATTTTGGTGCAAATTTATATTGAAGTATTGCCACTGGTGAGATCACCTCGTTTTTATCATCGCTGCCTTTTGCTTTCTGCTGCGTTCCATAGTCAAAACCAACAGTTACACCAAATTTATCAGTAAGTTGAAAGATGCCATAAATGTTGTGGTAAAATCTATTTACCCTAACTGAGTCAGCCCCTTCCGTTCCAAGATAATTGCTGTAGTTCACCGTGATTTTATCAGTCGGTTTCCAGGTGAGTTGCAGTCCGCCGGCAGGTTTATCATTCCCGTTCTGGCGGCTAATGCGTTGCCATCCGTTCAGATAAAGTGCTGTTGCTGTAAATTTGCCATCTTTGGTGCCGTAGGTAATTTTCGCACCCGACTCGTAATAAGGGGTATTCTCTGAAGAAATATTCCTGGTGAGTACCCAGCAATCTTTTGAAACCGCACTTTCGAAACCGATGTGTGAGGAAAAGATTCCGGCATCAACCCAAAGGTTTTCAGATTTCGATAATTTTAAGCCTGCATTGGCCTCGAAGATATTTTTTAATACCCCAGGTTCGGCAGCAAGATTAGCATTGGCATAAGTCCCTGCCATTACCGCTAAGTTCGCCCGGATATTCCCTGTATCGTAGGCGGCTTTAATAAAACCCAGGTTCAGATTAACTTCGTTTGCACGGTTATGTGAATAAATAAAAGCCGGACGGTTATGATCGGCTGGTTTGTTAAAATCGTATCCATAATAAGCCTCAAGATAACCTGTTACTTTAATTTTAGGTTCATCCTGTGCTTTTGCGAAAAATGTGACCGTAAGTGTAGCGGCAAGTAATAATAATTTTTTCATCTGTATTTTCTATTTATTTTATCTGATTGTTTTTATTGAGTAAAGCCTAGCGCGATCGTCGCCTCGACTGAAGTGCAACGGAATGGAGAGACCTGATTAAATGACTTTTCAAAGATCTCTCCTGCGAAGGAGTTCATTTGGAACACTGCGATCGAAATGACGATTTCTCGCTAAACCACTAATTAAAGTTCATCAAGGGCAAGGTTTAATTTCAACACATTTACCGATGATGGGCCGAACATTCCCATAAACGGTTTAAGGGTATTCATGGCAACAAGTTCTTTTACTTTTTTCTCGTCTATATTTCTGGCTTTTGCAATCCTCCGGATCTGAATCGCGGCGCCTTGCTCAGAAATATTTGGGTCAAGCCCGCTTCCTGATGCGGTAACCATATCGGCAGGAATATCTGATTTTTTGATACCTGGATTGTATTTCAATAAGGTATCGATACGCGACTGCACTTCTTTTAAATAATCGGGGTTGGATGGACCTTTGTTAGAACCCGCAGAACCCGCTGCATTGTAAGCAACTGCCGATGGTCTTCCCCAGAAATATTGGGGTTTGGTAAAAGATTGACCTAATAGCGCATAACCTACTGTTTTACCATTTTTGGTGATTTTTTCTCCTCCACCTTTTCCGTTAGACATTTTGCCAATAAAGGCCACAGTGATTGGATATACTACGCATAACAGTACCAATAGTACAAGGGTTAAGCGGATGGATTGAATGATATACTTTTTCATGATGATATTTTTTATTTTTTGTTGTCATCCTGAGCCTGTCGAAGGACTTTTGTTATTCCGTTTCGACGAGCTCAACGTGACAGTTTTTTATACAAATAAGCCAACCAATAAATCGATTATTTTAATACCTATAAATGGGGCTACTACACCGCCAATACCATATATAAATAGGTTTCTGCGCAATAAAGCAGTTGCGCCGATAGGTTTGTAAGCCACCCCTTTTAATGCCAACGGGATCAGGATCGGAATAATGATGGCGTTAAAAATCACAGCCGACATGATTGCCGATTCGGGTGAGTGCAGGCCCATAATATTCAGGCTTTGCAAAGCAGGAATTGAAGCGATAAACAATGCCGGAACGATGGCGAAATACTTGGCCACATCATTCGCGATGGAAAAAGTAGTCAGCGTACCACGTGTAATTAGCAACTGTTTACCAATTTCTACAATCTCGATCAGTTTTGTAGGGTCGTTATCCAAATCGACCATGTTACCAGCCTCTTTCGCAGCTTGTGTTCCACTGTTCATGGCTACACCAACATCTGCCTGTGCTAAAGCAGGCGCATCATTGGTGCCATCACCCATCATCGCTACCAGTTTACCGAGTGTCTGTTCGTCTTTAATATAATTCATTTTATCCTCTGGTTTGGCCTCAGCAATAAAATCGTCAACACCAGCTTTCTCTGCGATATATTTAGCTGTTAATGGATTATCACCGGTAACCATCACGGTTTTCACCCCCATTTTCCTTAAACGTTCGAAACGCTCGCTGATACCTGGTTTAATAATATCCTGTAGTTCGATTACGCCAAGTGCTTTTTCATTTTCAGACACCACTAGCGGTGTTCCTCCATTGGTCGCAATGGCCTTTACATGATTTTCGATATCGGAAGGAAAAATATTCCCAGCTTTTTCGACAATATTCCTGATCGAATCGAAAGCCCCTTTTCTAATTCTTCTTCCATCGGGGGTATCTAATCCACTTGAGCGGGTTTCGGCGGTAAATTTGATAAATGTAGATCCCTGAGGTGTTCCAGCAGATTTAACACCCTGCTCAGCAGCTAGTTCGATGATTGATTTTCCCTCTGGGGTTTCATCGGCCAAAGAGCTCAGCAAACAGGCATCAGTAAAAGCTTTAATGTTTACCCCTGCTGTTGGATAAAAATTGGTTGCTTTACGGTTACCAATAGTGATCGTTCCGGTTTTATCTAAAAGCAATACATCAATATCACCCGCAGTTTCTACCGCTTTACCCGATTTGGTAATTACATTGGCTCTTAGCGCCCTGTCCATTCCGGCGATACCAATGGCAGATAAAAGTCCGCCTATGGTGGTTGGGATCAGACATACAAACAGCGAGATCAGTGCAGCGATAGTGATCGGTGTATTGGCATAATCGGCAAAAGGTTTCAGCGTTACGCACACAATGATAAACACCAAGGTAAAACTGGCCAGTAAAATGGTTAAGGCAATCTCGTTTGGTGTTTTCTGACGTGATGCACCCTCAACCAGGGCAATCATCTTATCTAAAAAACTTTCTCCAGGAGCCGTGCTCACCTGAACTTTAATCTCATCAGACAATACTTTCGTACCTCCGGTTACCGAAGATTTATCACCTCCCGATTCGCGAATTACAGGAGCAGATTCTCCGGTAATGGCCGATTCGTCGATGGTGGCAATACCTTCAATAATCTCTCCGTCTGTTGGAATGGTATCGCCTGTTTCGCAAATAAACACATCGCCTTTTTTTAACTGATTAGATGAACGGATTTCTATAGTTCCGTTTGCTAAAAGTACTTTTGCCGGTGTTTCTTCTCTTGTTTTACGGAGACTGTCTGCCTGTGCCTTACCTCTTGCCTCCGCAATGGCTTCGGCGAAGTTTGCAAACAGTACGGTAAGCAATAACACTAAAAAGATGAAGAAATTGTATAACGGTGATCCCTGTCCGCTATGGCTAAAAGAGTACACAGTAACATAAGCCATTACCAGTGTTCCGATTTCGACGGTAAACATGACCGGGTTACGGACCATTACCCTCGGATCGAGTTTGATGAAAGATTGTTTTAGCGCAGTCTGCACCAAGGCAGGTTCGAACAATTTATTATTGGGTTTCATTTTCTTTTAATTTATATATTGATTGTCATCCTGAGCTTGTCGAAGGACCTTTTGATGAATGCATTTCGACTATTTGTCCCGATTTTTTATCTGAAAGCTCAATGTGACAACTCTCATTTATTTAAGCATGGTAAAATATTCTGCCAACGGGCCTAATGCCAAGGCAGGGAAATAAGATAATGCGTTCAGCACCAAAATCACTGCAAAAGTCATTAGGGCAAAGGTTTTGGTATCTGTTTTAAGCGTACCAGCCGATTCAGGAATGAATTTTTTGGCACCTAATAATCCAGCGATGGCAACAGGGCCAATAATCGGTAAGAAACGGCCAAGGAAAATTACAATACCGGTAGATAGATTCCAGAAGATATTGTTATCGCCCAATCCTTCAAACCCAGATCCGTTGTTGGCGTTGGATGAAGTCATTTCGTATAACATTTCTGAAAACCCATGGAAACCAGGGTTATTGAGCCAGTTTTTAGGCTGAACAGCCCATGCAGCATCACCATGACTGGTAAAAATATAACTTGCAATGGCAGTTCCGGCAAGGATCAAAAACGGACTTAACAAAGTGATAATGGCCGCAATCTTGATCTCTCTGGCCTCAACTTTGTGTCCAAGAAACTCCGGCGTTCTGCCCACCATCAAGCCTGAAATAAATACAGCAACAATCAGGTAAATGAAGTAATTCAATAAACCTACGCCGCAGCCTCCGTAAAATGAGTTGATCATCATTCCAAGTAATTGCCACGTACCTGACATCGGCATGGTACTATCGTGCATGCTGTTTACCGATCCGGTAGAAATAATTGTCGTCACAGTTGCCCAGTAAGCGGAGGCGGCCGGGCCAAAACGGACCTCTTTACCTTCCATTGCTCCCGTTGTTTGTGAAATACCCATTTTAGCTAAAGCTGGATTTCCGCCCAATTCGGAACTGAGCATCGGGATGAGCAGCATAAACAGACCGATAGTCATAACACCAAAGATGGTCCATGCTAGTTTTTTCCTGCGGATGAAATAACCAAATGCAATTACCATTGCAATAGGAATAATTACCTGCGCAATCAGCTCAACCATATTGGTAAAATAACTTGGGTTTTCAAATGGATGTGCCGAATTGGCCCCAAAATAACCTCCACCATTTGTACCTAAATGTTTAATGGCAATCAGTTGAGCAGCAGGCCCTCTCGAAACATGTACGGTATCACCCTGCAGGGAGATAAATTGATCTTTACCCTCATAGCTAGCCGGGGTACCGCTAAAAGTTAAGATTAGTGCCATTACAAAAGATAATGGCAATAATAAACGAGTAATTGATTTTACAAAGAATTCCCAAAAGTTGCCCAATTCTGTAGTTGTTTTATCTCTAAAAGCTTTGAAAAGGACTACCGCAGCGGCTATACCTGTTGCAGCGCTTACAAACTGAAGAAACATCAGTACGTATTGCTGAGTGAGGTAACTTACGCCACTTTCGCCCGAATAATGCTGCAGGTTACAATTGGCAACAAAGCTGATAATGGTGTTAAAGGCCAGATCTGGGGTCATCCCAGGGTTTCCATCCGGATTGAATGGAAGTTTATCCTGGAAGATGAGTACAAAAAAACCGTAAAACAGCCATAATATATTAATGGTAAACAGTGCTTTTAACTGCTGTTTCCAGTTCATCTGTTCTTTAATGTTGATTCCGGAAAGCTTGTAAATACCATTTTCCAATGGCTTTAAAAAATCTGTCCAGACTTTTTCTCCTGCAAAAACCTTAGCCAGGTATTTACCCAATGGTATTGCGATGACCAGGGTGAGCAGGAAGGTGGCTATAATGCCTGTTAATTCAGTGTTCATTTTTTGATTTGTTAATTATCCTCCGTAGAGGAGAAAGGATTAAAATTTTTCGGGTTTGATCAGCACGTAGATCATGTAGATAAATACGGCGATGGCGATAATAAATAATGCGATCATAATGTTAGATTTTTTCGAACCAGTCGATTGATTTGTAAGTAGCCCAGCAGAGCAGGATTAGGATTAAAAAAAATAGTATTGTCATGATATATTGATTTTACATGCCATTAGCCAACTCTTATACCACAAAAGAAAAATAAATGTTAAATAATTGACTATCAATTATTTACACTACAAAAAACTTTTAAATTTAAATTAGACATAAAAAAACCCTTCCATTTTGGAAAGGTTTTTTTCATTGTGGTATTTGCAGTAGCCTGTGTTTAATTCGTTGTTATGTCTTGCTAAACTTGTTTCAGCATCTATTTATATTTCAGTTAAGATCACAATCTATGGTCTTAGCGTCTCGCTAAGACCTCATAATGTAATTCCATATATTCTGAAAAACTAAGTCTCAGCGAGACGCCAACACTAGGAGAGTATCTATTTATTGTAAAGATCCTTCGACTCCGCTCAGTATGACAATCACAACTAACTCCGATCATAGCATCTCGCTAAGGCCTCACAATTTAATTCCGTGTCTGCGAGTCTCCGTGGCAAAAACTAAGTCTTAGCCAGACGCTAACACTAGGAGAGCTTCAAAGTTTCGAGTAAACTGATGTAAATATCAATCCCTTCTTCAATTTCCTCAATGCCAATAAATTCATCGGCAGTATGAGAGCGTGCAGAATTACCTGGCCCCATTTTAACCGAAGGCATATCTAACCAGCCTTGGTCGGAGCTTGTTGGCGAAAGGTAAGTTTTCCTGCCAAGCGAAAGTCCGCTTATCACAACAGGATGAAGCATATCGATAAAAGATGGCTTTAATACATTTGGCCGCAAATTAAAATGGCATGAGGTATGATTGATAATGGTATTCACGATTTCTCTTTCGGTATAATTATGGTCGAAACGGATATCTACCGTAAAACTGCACTCAGCCGGAACAATGTTGTGTTGAATACCTGCCCTGATCTCTGTAACTGTCATTTTAACTGGCTGTGGTTGATCGTCCATGATGGGGAACAGATAACTTTTGAACCAGTCGATATCTTTAAGGGCATGGTAAATGGCATTATCGCCTTCTTCCCTTGCTGCATGACCTGAGCGGCCTTTCGAAACGCAGTCGATTACCATCGAACCCTTTTCGGCAATGGCCATATGCATACCCGTGGGCTCGCCTACAATGGCAAAAGATATTTCTTTAAGATCAGGTAATATGCTGCGGATGCCCAATTCTCCCGAGGTTTCTTCTTCGGCAGTTGCCGCGAGGCAGAGGTTAAAGGGAAGATTTTTTCGATCATAGAAATACAAGAAAGTAGCGATTAAAGCCACTAGCGGGCCACCAGCATCGTTACTGCCCAGCCCGTATATTTTTTCATCTTCTATAATCGGACTAAAAGGATCTCTGGTATACTGTTCATTGGGTTTTACGGTATCGTGGTGAGAGTTTAACAGGATGGTTGGCTTTGAAGCATCTATGTATTTATTGTAGCACCAGATATTGTTGTATTTTCTAAAGGTGTTTATGCCTTGCAGGTTTAAGAAAGATTCGATCTGATCGGCAGTAAGCATCTCATCACCGCTGATAGAAGGAATAGCGATTAAAGAGGAAAGGAGTCCGAGTGATTCCTGATAGAGGTGGTTAAGATCAGGACCTTCGGTAAGTTTTATTTTACTGATCGTGTTCATGACAATGCGGTTAGGTGTTTAAGAATAAATAACTTCCTGATAGATCTCTGCATGCTGATAAACTATGGGTTTTGCATCAGAAAAGTATTCTGGATCGAAAAGCATAGCGGTACAGAGGCAATTGCATTTTTTCTTGCTTGTTAAAATATCGTAGTTCATGCAGCTTTTGCAACCTTCCCAGAAATGCTCATCGTGTGTGATCTCAGCAAAACTGACTGGCAGAAAACCAAGTTTTGCATTCATCCGCATAATTGCAGGGCCTGAGGTAATGCTAAAAATTTTCGAATTGGGATACAATCTTCTCGACATCCTGAAGATTCTGTTTTTTATGGATCTGGCTACACCAGAATTCCTGAATTTGGGTGCAACAATAAGTCCTGAGTTGGAAACGAAGCGTTCATTTTCCCAGGTTTCGAGGTAAGAAAAACCTACCCATTCGCCGGTACTCGTTAAAGCAATAACTGCCTTGCCAGCAGCCATTTTCTCAATTACCGAGGCTAAGGTTCTTTTTGCAATGCCTGAACCTCTTGCAATAGCTGACTGTTCTGTTTCCTGTATAATTTCTTCTGCGTAATGTGCATCGCCCTGATCAGCAATGCGGACAAAAATGATGTGATTATCCATTATGATTTAAATTTTCATGCCAGGCCAATCACAAAGGAAATGCCTAAACCAGTATTAATAACCAGATAGCAGTTTAAACAATGATACAGGCCTTTATTTTTTTTCTTCGGCTACCGTATTTTAAAGGCACATTACCAAAATGGAAGGGTTAATTTCATTATGGAAAACTATTGCTCCATTTAATAATTCTAAGTATTAACAAGCCAAAAAACTTTGTTACCACATTACACGTATGTTAGTTAAAACCAAACAGAGGCATAATGAGAAAAGGCATGGTTATACAAATCGATCAATCGACTGGCTTTGGGTTTATACGAGACGAAAACGAACAGGAAATTGCATTTTATTTAGCAAATCTTAAAGAAAATATCACTGCAGGCGACCTGGTAGAATTCAAAATTGAACTAATGGCGCATGGGCTCACGGCCACCAACCTTCGGCTATTATTACTTATTTAAATACATGTTTTCAGATTATTTTTGTATATTATATCATAGCAGGATGATTATTTATCAAAAAAGATCCCTTTTAAAAGCTAAAAGTTTATAACATTATGCTCAATTCTAACAACGATAGTTCTTTTGTATGGCCACTTATTCAGTATATGGAACAATACCATAAGCTTTCCAACAGCCTTATTGCACAGTACGAAAAACATTGCTCATTGGTCATAGTCAGAAAGAATAAACATATTGTTTCTCCTGTTGATAGTAATGCAGCACTTTTTTTTGTAAAAAGCGGCATTGTTCGTGGTTTCATAAAAGATGGCGCCAAAGATATTACCACCTGGTTTTGCTTTGGGAACAATATTGTAGGGGCGATTCGTCACCCAGATTTACAAGCTAACCATTCTGTAGAATATTTACAGGCATTAGAGGATTGTGAACTGATCCGCATTCCCTATACACTAATCGACTATGCATATTCCAATTTCGAAGAGGCCAACATTATCGGGCGAAAACTGCTAGCGTTACACTATTATGCTGCATCTGAAAGATCTATACTGGCCAGAATACCCAATGCATTGCGACGATACCAAAAGCTGGCTAAAAGTGGAAAAGTAGACTTAAACAAAATACCACTCCGTTATTTGGCAAGCTATTTAGGAATGAGATTAGAAACCTTAAGCAGGATCAGAAGCAAAGAGCTGCATAAAAATGAAAATCGTGGGGTTCCCGTATCAATAGAAAAGTAGTGATTAAACTTAGTTTGGATAAAAAAACAAACCCCGTACAGTTATTTGTACAGGGTTAAAAATTTTGGCTAACACGAAGGGCTTAACCTTTTTTAATCATATCAATCATCATCGAAATTTCATCTACTGCGGCTTCATTGCTACCATCAAAGCCCATCAGGTTAAATCTGATGTTCCCCGCAGGGTCGATCACAAATTTTGAAGGAATTCCCGACACTTTATAATCAGTAACCACCTTGTTAACTTTCGAATCAGGGTCTTTGGTATCCATTAACACCTCGAAACTATATTTCTGCGATTTAATATAATCGCTCGCATCTTGAGTTGGAGTAGCTGTTTTCTCCCAGGTATGAATAAACAGAAACTTCACATTCGGATCTTCTTTATATTTATTAACGGCCATTTGCATAGCAGGGAAAGAAGCTTTACATGGCCCACACCAGGTAGCCCAAAAATCGAGGATTACCACCTTACCCTTTAAACTGCTCAGTGTAACTTTTTTGCCTTCAATATCGGTTAATGTAAAATCTACTGCAGGTTTATTGATGATTTCTTTATTAAGTTTTTGCTGTAGATTGGCCAGAATCCCTTTTCTGATTTCAGCAGCATAGGCATCGAAACCTGCATCACTTCCCTTTACTTTGATATAAAGTATTTTAAAGGTACTGCTCATTTCATCATTAGCCTTGCCCGATTTTACGGCCTCTTCCAATTTAGCATAAGCCTCTTGATTTCTATTCAATGCCATTAATATTTTGGCATATTGGAAATTCGATCTCGGAGAAGCGGTTTTTGGATTTTTAGCCGCTAAATCGGCATAAATGAGTGCTTCATTATACTTCTTTTGTTCGTAAAGAATTCCGGCATACGTCATGGTTAGGCCTGGGTAACCCGATGCAGCAAATTTGGATGAATTTTCGTTAGGTAATTTACCATCATAATAGGCTTTAGCGATTTCCATGGCTTTTTTATAATATACTGCAGCATTTTTCAGGTCACCATTTTTATAAAAGGTTTCAGCCAGCCCCGCGTATCCATTGCCTTTCCAGAAATCTACCTGCAGCTTACTAATATACTCAACGGCTTTTGCTGTATTTTTTTCTTTGGCATATTCGATAGCAATGGCTGATACCACATAATCATATACTATCAATTCTTCTCCAGAGCCCGACACCGGAAATTTCTTAATCCAGGTTTTGTAGGCATTTTCTTTCTCCAATGCAGTTTTTGCATCGTAAATCTTGCTGGCTTCCTGGCCCCTTGCTCTCGCCCCTTTGGGGAACTTCTGTAATTCTACCTGAACAAGCGAATCGGAAGCTTTTACATTTTTTAACCGATAATAGTAATTAATGGCCAGGTCAACATCTTTTTCCTGATCGGCAGCGGCCAGCTTTTGCAATTTAGCTGCCAACAGGGCCTTATCTGCAGGTTCCTTCGAAGCCACCAATTTGTCTAGATAAATCCTGGTGGTATCCATCGGTTTGGTTTGTGCTTTTAAACCACTAACACTTCCTAAAATGATGATAAAAAGCAATCCCAGCATTTTGTTGCTGATATTTAAGTTTTCCATAATAATTAATCTTTAAATAGGTTAGCCAATGCATTGTTCAATTCTTCTCCACGCAGATCTTTTGCAACCACTTTTCCATCTTTATCCAATAAAAAGCTAGCGGGAACCGATTTTACGCCATATAATGCAGCTGCGGTATTCGCCCAGCCTTTCAGGTCAGAAACATGTTTCCAGGTTAAATGATCATCATTAATCGCCTTTAACCAGGCTTCTTTTTTGCTATCTAACGATACGCCTAAAATTTCGAAGCCTTTATCATGATATTTTTTGTAGGCTGCAACCACATTCGGATTTTCTTTACGGCAGGGACCGCACCAGCTGGCCCAAAAATCTACTAAAACATATTTTCCACGAAGTGCAGAAAGTTTAAGTGGTTTTCCATCCACATCATTCATTACAAAATCCGGAGCCAGTTTTCCAGGAGCAGTTTTATTGGTTAATGCTAAACTTTCATTAATGGCCCTACCGTAAAATGAGGCTTTAACCGCTGGGCTAAAGAGCGCATACATGGCTGCTGCTTGCTCGGGATAGGGATAATTAATAAAGCGGTCTTCCACAATTGCGGCAACGGCTACTGATGAAGCATGCGCTTCTACATAGGCTTTTATGGCATTTTGATTGAGTATGTCAAGCGCTTTAAATTCATCATCAAAAGGCTTACGCTGTGCAGGGCTTAAAGTTACTTTACCTTTTTGGTTTGCACTATCCAATCGGCGGTAAATCTGGCCCGCTTTTGCCGTTATCGCTTTCCATGGACCATTATAAAAACCAAAATAAGTATCGGTTTCTGGCGAGCCGATCACTTTCGCATTAAATAAAGAGTCCTTATCGCCCGTTATAGAGATTTCTTTATTTTCTAAGAAGAAATTCTTCTGCTGTTTGCCTCCTTTAATTTTTAGCACATATATTTTAACCTCGGGCACTGTACCACTAAAAGCGAAACTGCCATTGGTAATAACAGTAGAATCCTTAATTTCTTTATCGCCAACATTATGCGACAGGTAAATTAACCCTGTATCTATCCCTTTTATCTTACCCGTTAATTTATACCCGCTTTGTGGGCTAAATGCAGTTACAACCAAAAGAAGCAAGGTAGCAGTGGTTATTAATTTTAATGTTTTTTTCATGATTGATGTTGTTATGGGAGCCATTGCTGGCTCCCAATAATTAATTTTGGTAACCTGGATTTTGAGTTAGAGAGGGATTTACAAGAATCTGTGCCTGTGGAACCGGGAATAAAACCGAGGTTGTTTTCCAGGTTGGCTTTAATGCACCAATTACGGCATTAGCTCTGTTGGTTCTTTTTAAATCAAACCAACGATGGCCCCACTCGCCAAAAAACTCTACTTTTCGTTCCTGTTCAATAGCAGCTAACATTTGCCCTTGATCCAAGGTAGCACTCACACCACCTAAACCAGCCCTGGTTCTAACCATATCAATATCTGTCTTTGCACCAGAAAGGTTGTTTTGTTGTGCACGGGCCTCAGCACGGATCAGGTATTGCTCGGCAAACCTTAAGGCCACATTATACTCATTTCCGTTACCGGTTCCTATTTTATATTTACTAATTCCATAATAGGTTTTACCTCCAATGGTTTTAGGAACTGTCCAGTTGGCACGACGTAAATCAGTTGTGTTTTCAAAGCTTTGATACGTTGCGTCTGCAAGGGTATAAGTTGGGATTACAGTAGCTAATGTTACATACGCAGCACCAGGAACAGATACGCCCGAAATATTACCGATCTGCCAGATAATCTCATTACTGGTGTTAATAAAAGCTGCTTCCGGTGCAGGAAGTGTATAAACCGCCGACCCTATTACCTGGGTAGCCTGTGCTTCTGCATTTGCATAGTCTTTTTGGTACAGGTAAACACGGGCGAGAAGCGCTGTTGCTGCATATTTATTTACCCTGCCCCTAAATGTGCCCACATAAGCCGTTGGCAATAGGCTTTGTGCCTCTGTTAAATCTTTTACAATCTGGGCATAAACATCAGTAGTTGACGTACGGGGTAAAGCTGCATTTTCAAAAGCAGAATAATCGTCTTTTAATGGCAGCGGCACGTCTCCGTAAAGATTTACGAGATGGAAGTAAGCAAAAGCCCGCATAAATTTGGCTTCGCCCAAAAGCTGGTTTTTTACAGAAGGCGTTAAAGTTGTGGAAGCATTAAGACCACTAATGGCGTTATTGGCATTTTTCACTAATTGGTAGGTTAATGCCCATATGTTATTAGCATTGCCATTGTTATTGGTGATGGCGTTATTCGCAAATCCCTGGATCAAGATATCACTGGCATTGTATTGCAGCTCATCGCTAGAAACCCCAGAATAAAAAGTAAGGTTTGTAATTAAACCATTAGTAGCCGCAGAGGAAAATGAATAAAGCCCCATTACCACGCTCTGTGCAGCCGCATCTGTTTTAAAGGCATCCTCGAACAAAACCTGAGTTGGCGGTGCCCCCAGTTCTACAAATTTTTTGCAGGAAGAAACAGTTAGGACTATTGCAAGAATCAATGTCTTATAAAAGAAATTTTTATATGTTTTTTTCATGATTTTATCTTTAAAATGAACAGTTAACACCAAATACAATGGTTCTTAGCGGCGGCAGTACCTGACTAAGTGTACCAGTACCTAGACCCGGAGGGCCGCCCGGAACAGTTGTTTCGGTATCTAAGATGTACTTATTCTTCGCCCATGTATATAAATTCTGACCTTGAATAAAGATGCTACAGCTAGACATTTTAATCTGCTTTAACCATTCGCTAGGCAAAGCGTAGGATAGGTTTACAGATCTCAGTTTTAAATATGAGGCATCCCCATATACAGCATCAGATGAGGTGAAATTGTTATAGGAAGTAGCGATTACTGACCCTGCTGTTGCTGATGCTCCGGGTAGGCTAGCATTTGTGTTTGCAGGTGTCCATCTTCCCAACCAATAGTCGTTTTGGTTGCCAAGTGCACCAGGTCTGTTATTTACGATTTGTGTAACGCCAAAACGGTGATTAAATTGAAAAAATATGCCCAGTTCAAAATTCTTATAGGTAAAAGTATTATTAAAACCTCCGAAGAATGGTGTTCCTATGTCTGCAATATACCGATCATTGCTAGTAATGCCACCATCGCCGTCTCTGTCCTCATAAATCGCAGCCCCATTAGCTGGGTTAACCCCAAGAAAATGATATAGACGGATGACATTGATGGGCTGTCCGATAATATAAGATGAAGCATAGAATGATTTATCCAGATTTGGGAATTCTGTAACCTTATTACTGTTAAATGTAAAGTTAGCAGCGGTTTTCCAAGAAAAGTCTTTTGTAATGATATTGGTTGTATTTAACTCAAGTTCCAAGCCTTTGTTTTGGATCGTAGCCGGAAGATTTAACGTATAACTATTGTATCCACTTTGACTGGCCAATGCATTGGAAGTGATCTGATCTGCAGACCTGTTTCTATAATAATTGGCAGTAAAAGAAATCCGGTCCTTTAAAAAACCTAGGTCTATAGCAAACTCCATTTTTTTGGTGGTTTCCCATTGAATTGATTCGTTTGGTAATACGTTAACATTTGTTGCGGCATTTCCCAAATACGCAGTAGATGATGAATATAATGGCAGATAAAGATAGTTAGGGATCTGATCATTTCCTGTTGTACCATAACTTCCCCTCAGCTTTCCAAAACTTAGAAAAGCTAAATTATCTTTTATAAATTCCTCGTTTGAGAAAACCCAGCCTGCACCAATTGCACCAAAGTTTCCAAAACGATTTTTAGGACCAAACCTTGATGAACCATCCCTTCTAAAGGTAGCGTTGAAAAGGTATTTTTCTTGCCAGTTATAATTTACTTTAGCAAAAAGAGCATCATATTTATACTTAACAATATTATTATATATCACTGTTGTTGTACCTGCAGCACCTAATGTGCCTAATAACGCCTCATTACTATAATTGGTTCCAGAAAGATAAAGCCCATTAGAAGTATTCTGCTGATAACTTGCGCCTATAAGTGCCGTTAAAGTTCCATTACCAATGGCCCGTACGTAATCTAAAGTGGGCTCGATAATCCAGTTCTGGGCATTCAGGTTTGTAAAACTGGCTGAGCTTGTAGGATTGTTTGCCGGATTTTGAGATGAGGCCGGATTGGTTGAAGTTTGATCCAGCCTGGTATTGGTATAACCAAAATTTGCCTTCGCTGTTAATCCCTGTAAAATGGTATACTTCAAATTGGCGTTAGCAATTAAGTTATTGGTTACCCCGTTATATCGCTTTAGTAAAGTGGCCAAGGGGTTAGTGAAATTTGTAGACCAGAATAATTTACCAGCGGCATCGTAAAGCGGGAGGTTTGGCGGCAAATTATAAACTGAAGAAACATCTCCGGTTGGTATATTGGTATTATCATTAGCGTAGCTAACAGAAAACGAAGCTGTAAATTTTTTGTTTAGTGAGCTATGGTCTAAATTCAATCTCGAAGAGAATCTTTTATCGTTATTATCGCCTAAAAATACAGTACTTTCTCTACGGTATGCAGAATTGAAGAAAAAGCGGGTCTGCTCATTGCCACCAGACATTGAAGCCTGAATTTCATTTACATGGCCCCTGTTTCCAATAAACATTTTCTGGAAATCGGTTGAGCTATTTCTGTCCCACACTGTCAAATCCGGCGCATTATTGCTATTTGGCGTTACACCATCATTTTTAAATGCCTCTGTCCTCAGCGTCAGGTATTGTTCGAGATCTAACATGGGGATAAAACGGTTTAATTCTGTAAAGCCGGTGTTAAGATTGAGCCCAATTTTTACGCGTCCTGTTGTCCCTTTTTTAGTCGTAATTAAAACTACGCCATTTGCTCCTCTGGAACCATAAATTGAAGTGGCATCGGCATCTTTCAAAATATCGATACGTTCAATATCTGATGGGTTGATCATACTGAATGGACTAATTCCTCCACTTGCGCCAGAAGCTCCAAAAGAATTTAAATTATCTGTTGCAGGCTGACCTCCATTAAAATTGGTAAACGGAACGCCATCAATCACATACAATGGAATCCCTCCCGAGCTAAGCGAGTTCTGGCCTCTGATCTGCACCTGGATTGCTCCACCCGGCACACCATTATTCTGCGCAATTAAAACACCAGACATTCTACCCGATAGCGCAGCTAATGGATTACCAACGGGTTGTTTTTCAATCTCTTTTGCGGTAATAGATGCAACAGAGCCTGTACTCGTTTTTCTCGTTGTGGTACCGTAACCAATAATCTGTATTTCGTTTAGGCTACCCACCGAAGGTTTCATTACAATCTTATACGAATTTTCCGAGCCGATAACCTGTTCCGCATTCTGGTAGCCAATGCAGGTAAAAAGCAGCACTTTAGTTCCTTCATCCGGAAGATTGATCCCAAACTGGCCGTTTCTGTCGGTTGCTGTACTTACCTTATTGTTTTGTTTCAGCATTATTGAAACCCCTGGAATGGGAACCCCGTCTTCATCTACCACAATACCAGAGATCCTGATGTCAACAGGTAAAGCTTTAACTTCTGGTTTTATTGAAGAAATTAAAATCCTGTTATTTAACTGGGTTATTTTAAAACGTTTGGAGTTAAACAGCACATCAAGCAGTTCCTGAACGGTACGTTTTTGTACCGGGATATTTATTTCCTTTAGTTCTTTAAGATCGGTATTTCTATAAATAAAAATAAAAGGTGTTTGCTTTTGAATTTTTTCAATAGCAGAGAATATACTCTCATGATTTAATCCAATTATAACTTCTGTATTGGAGATCGATTGACCTTTGGTATTAGAAGCAAAGATTAAAGAAGAGGTGGTAAAAGTTATTATAGCTAATACAAAGCTTAAACGCATAATCTGACGAATTAGATATCGTGATTTTTTGGAAGCGAAAAATTTCTTATAGGAATTCCCGCTCTCTGCTGATTGTGCAGAAAATTTCATAATTTTAAATGTTTTAAATGATGCCTAAATTATTTAATACAGGCTGTTCCAATTCCAGCTGGAACAGCAACAAATTTTATCTCTCTGTCTTGCAAGGACAGGGAGATTTTTCATCAGATGCGAAAATAGTAGAGTTCTTTCATGTGGTTTGGTTGGTTTGGTTTTAGTTGATATTGATTATTTAATTATTACAATCCTTGCCCGAAATCAAAATTTCGTTGGCTTTGGTTACGTATGCTGCATTATTAAAAGAAGTAATAACCTGCAAAATTTCATCAAGGCTTTCACCCTTTTGAAAACTAGTGGTAAAACGGCAATCTTTTCCCCGATCATCTACAAATTTAATTTTGGTTCCAAAGCGTTTAGCCAAAATTTCAATGGCATCTTTCATGGTAATATCCTCAAAGTAAATGTCGTTTGCCTGCCAGTCTACAACTTTCTGCGATATCACTTTGGTCAAGCTTGGCACTTTTCTTTTCTCATAAAAGGTTAGCTGTTGATTAGGTGTAAGTACACCTAAAAGCGTTTGATGATCTTGCACACTTACTTTTCCACGGGTTACGGTTATCACAACTTTTTGCCCTTCAACGGCTTTAATATTAAAAGCAGTACCTAGAACAGTTGTTTTAACTTTTCCTGTATAAACAATAAAGGGTTTAGCCGGATTATGAACAATATCAAAATATCCTTCCCCTTTAAGGGTTACTTCTCTGGTATTTCCATCAAAATGTTGGGGATACAGCAAAACCGCACCATTATTTAATATTACTGTACTCCCATCTGGCAATACTATTTTTTTATGTTCCGTTTCTGCTACTGCATTAACAACTGCTACATTGGCTTTAGCGGTTATTTTTTGCGTTGCAGGCTTTAAAAAATAAAAAGTAGAAAAACCCGCAATCAATAATATAGCAGCCCAACCTATCCAGGCAAAATTTAATTTAAACGACTTCTTTTCTTCCTCGCCAACAATTTCATTAAAAATTTTATTGGCCTTACTTTCTGTTATAGTTTCGTCAGATTGAAATAAATCCCAATCCTTTTCCATTAAGCGTTTTTCAAATTCAACATTGCTTGAGGCGTTAAGATGATTAAATAAAACGCTCTTTTCTTCTTCTGAGATAGTATTTTGAGCATACTTCTCCAGAAGTTCACTTATTTCTTCATTTTTCATACAAATGGCGATATAGAAAAGATATTATTTTGTTCGTTTTAATAGTTGACGTTTGTGAGGCATAAAAAGGGGTAGTCAAAAAATATTTTTTTTAAATATTTTTAAACCTCTACCATATTTTAAAAGAAAACCGTTATAAAACAGGACAGATTACATTATTTCAGCAATCCAAGAAAAACGAAAGATATTAGTGGTATGGTATTATTTTCGCCTACCATAGTGCGTAATGTTTTTAGGGCTTCTCTTAAATGAACCTTAACAGTAGCGGGTGCAATATGGAGTATTTCTGCAACTTCTTTTTGTTTCATACCTTCAATATGGCACATCCGGTAAACCAGCCCTTGCTGTTTGGGTAATTTAGCCAGTAATTGATCAACATAGCTTTGCGCATCTTTTCGCATGATGGCATCTTCAGTCCCTGTGTCCTGTTCACTCCACTCTACTTTCTGTAAGTCAGATGTTTTATTTTCAGCGGCAATAGCCCTAAGCAAGTCTAAGGTAAGGTTAACGGCAATTCTTCGAATGTATCCACCAAAGTTTTCAATGGTATTCAGATTTTCCCGCTTTAACCAGATTTTAAGGAAGGTTTCCTGAACTACTTCTTCAGCTCTTTCTTTAGATTTCAGGTAGCGGTTGGCGTAAGAAAAAACTTTATTTTTATAAGCATCAAAAATCAAGCGAAAGGCCTGTTGATCGCCAACAGCTATTTTGAGCATTAAATCTCGTTCCTCTCCCAATTCCTTATTTTGCATATACTAATATAATATTTTCAAAGCAGGTTTTATTGATTGATGAAGTGTTTTTGCAGTACAAAAAAGGTCTCATGCATTAAATAACATTGAATTTAAAAAACTCATAGGCGCTAAAAAATTAGTTCCTAACCTACAATGGTTGTAGATTACATCTTCAGTGCGAATCTATAATTTTGGTAAGACTACAAAAAAATCTGACTATTTCTACTAATTAGGATACAATTTGACAATAAGCTCCTAAAAAACAGCACTTCAGCCTTAAAACTGTGCAGTTCTATTTACATAATTGCTCTAATTCTGTAATTTTAAATAAATAAGACGATATGGGAGGTTATTTTAACCGCTAAATAAAAAGCTGAAAAATGATTGGTGTTATAACGCAAAAAAGCCACCATGAAAAACATCGTGGCTTGTATTATTCAACTAAACCTTATAAATACCAACCAAATATTTATGATTCAAAAGTAAGATAAGTGTATTAATAGGAAATTAATTTAGGATTAAATGAAAGAAAATAACTTAACGTTATCGAAAATATCCAGATATCCAATTAGTGTGCAATTATAACGGCTCTCCATCATAATTCATAATTTTAGTCCATCAAGTACCTGTCCAAAAATACGCATGCATAACCACTTAATAACCAATACAATAAGACACACTACAGTGTAGATGATTATGCAAACTGTTAAAATGGTTATATTGCGGCACTAAATCATAATGAATAACTCAAAAAACGCTAATCTTAACAAACTATTCTCATTTCTGTTAAAAAAGGAATGCGTAATTGCCATTTATCTGTTATTGGCTATTGTAGCAGGCTATAAACAGTACCACCATCATTCTTACAACAACTATCTGATTTTCAAATATGTATATTGGCATACTATAGATCTGCAAAATTTATACAATAACTATCCTGAATACCGAGATAGTAACCATTATGGCCCCGTGTTTTCGGTTTTTATTGCGCCATTTGCACTATTACCCGATGGTTTAGGTTGTATCCTTTGGAATATAGCCAATGTATTGATTTTGCTCTGGGGAATTTACAGTCTCCCTATATCATTAAAAAAACGCACTATTATTGCCTGGATCTGTGCACATGAAGCCTTAACTGCACTCTTTAGTTTTCAGTTTAATATTGCCCTAACAGGGATTATTTTACTCAGTTTTTCTTATCTTATTAAAAAGAAAGAAATACAGTCTGCTTTTTTTATCGCCTTTGGTACTTTGGTTAAACTATATGGAATTGTTGGACTGGCATTTTTCTTTTTTAGTAAGAACAAGCTAAAATTTATCTTAGGCTGTTTTATTGCTTTTGCTGTTCTGTTTGCTTTGCCAATGGTTATTTCATCTCCGGCATTTGTAATTCAATCGTATAGCGACTGGTACCATTCCCTTGCCCATAAAAATGATTTAAATGCATCATTAACTTCTTTTCAGGATATTTCTTTGATGGGTATTGTAAGACGGGCTACAGGTAACATAAACATTCCCAATGCTCCATTTTTATTGGTTGGTCTTGCATTATTTGGTTTGCCCTATTTACGGATTAAGCAATATAAACACCTCGGCTTTAGGTTAATGTTATTGGCATCTACACTTATTTTTACGGTTATATTTAGTAGCGGTTCTGAATCGCCAACCTATATTATAGCTTTTGCAGGTATTGCCATTTGGTTTATGGTACAACAAAACCCTAAAAAGGGATGGATAATAGCCTTGTTTGTTTTTGCTTTTATATTAACCAGCCTATCGCCAACCGATATTTTCCCAAGGTCGGTTAAAGAATTTATTCGTCTATATTCGCTTAAAGCCCTACCTTGCGTTATCATTTGGCTAACCATAGTTTATCAAATGATGAAAGAAGATTTTGAGTCTTATCTGATTGCCGATAAATGAATAAACTAGTTTCTATAGTAATACCTGCTTACAACGAAGCCGATAATATTTTTGTAATATCCGAAAGTATTAAAAAAGTTTTTTCGACCATCAATTACGATTATGAAATTATCCTGGTTGATGATGGAAGTGCCGATCATACGCTTGAAAAGATAAAGGATTATGCCTCAACAGCAGGTAATATATTTTTCCTCGAGTTTTCTAAAAACTTCGGCCACCAACTGGCGGTTAAAGCAGGTATGGACCATGCTTTCGGCGATTGTGTAATTTCTATGGATTGCGATATGCAGCATCCCCCGGAACTGATTCCGGAAATGTTACAGAAATGGCAGGAAGGTTTCGAGGTGGTGTATACCATCAGGGAAGAAGATAAAAATTTATCAAAAGGAAAAAGAAGTTCCTCAAATCTATTCTATAAAACCTTAAACTGGTTATCAGATATTGATCTAGAACCTGGCGCAGCCGATTTCCGTTTACTCGATCAAAAGGTTGTTAGCGTTTTTAGGAATTTCCATGAAAACGAGCCCTTTTTACGCGGTTTGGTTAAGTGGCTTGGTTTTAAGCAGTTTGCCATTCGTTACAATCCTGCAGCTCGTTTTTCAGGGAATAGTAAGTATACCTTTAAAAAGATGTTAAGGCTGGCATTGCATGGTGTTACCTCTTTTAGCATAAAACCACTGTACTCTGCAGTTTATTTAGGGTTTATTCTGTCTTTCGCTTCTGTGTTATATATACCCTATATTATTTACGCATTTGTAAACCATGTAGAAGTTTCAGGTTGGGCTTCGGTTATTATGACCATTGTCTTTTTTGGAGGTCTACAGCTCATTATTTTGGGCATTATAGGCATTTATGTAGGTAAAATGTTTATGCAATCTAAAAACCGTCCTAATTACATTATCCGTTCAACCAATATTCAGCAAAAATAAATGGTACTGTTAAGTTTTGATATCGAAGAGTTTGATATGCCTTTTGAATATGGAAAAGATATTTCATTCGAAGATCAGATTGCTATTTCGAGGGCTGGTACCATTGCCATTTTAGATATGTTGGATAAATATGAGGTGAAGGCTACTTTTTTTTGTACGGTTACTTTTGCCGAAAATATTCCAGATCTGATTAAAAGGATTACAGAAGCAGGACACGAACTTGCCTCGCATGGTTATTATCATTCTGATTTTAAACCAGAGCATCTTCTCCAATCGAAACTAAAATTAGAAGAACTTTCAGGCAAAGAAATTACGGGTTACCGCATGGCGAGAATGATGCCTGTTGACGAAAGGGAAATTGAAAAAGCCGGATATGCCTATAACACGTCCATTAATCCAACCTATTTGCCTGGGCGGTACAACAATTTCAACATTTCCAGAACACACTTCATTAAAAACAATGTGATACAGATTCCGGCGTCTGTAAGCCCCTTAATTAGGTTTCCGCTGTTTTGGTTGTCTTTCCACAATCTGCCGTTAAGGCTTTACAAAACATTAGCCAGCTGGACCTATAAAAAAGATAAGTACCTGAATATTTATTTTCACCCTTGGGAATTTACTGATTTAGAAGATTTTGATCGCTTTGGTTTCCCTGGTTATGTAAGAAAAAATACAGGTACTAAAATGGTGAACCGTATGGAAAATCTTATTTCATGGATGAAGGCTAAAAATTATCCATTTGGGACCTTTCAGGAGTTTATCCGTACTATTTCTGCAAACTGATAACTACCAATTGTAAATTGAAGACTATTTATACGTTTCGGCCAATTTAAGTGCATTGTAGGCATTAACAATGCCTCCGCTAACACATATTTCGCTAAAAGGCGTTCTAACATTCTCACCCTTTTCATTTTTATATTTTACCTTGTGTGCTACTTTCGAAACAGATTTCATAATAATCTCTCTTATCTGCGCTGGTTTTAAATCTGGATAATAACTTAAAATTAACGCCGCCAAGCCAGCCACAACCGGCGAGGCCATACTCGTTCCATCAGCTTCTTCGTATTTATTATCAGGAATGGTTGATTTGATTAAAAATCCAGGGGCAAAAACATCTACATTATATTTGCCATAGTTGGAAAAATCGGCTTTCAGATTATCATCATCTTTATAGGCACTTGCACCTACTTCGATCCAGTTACTGGCATGAGGCAGATTAAACTTTGCTGAGTCGATTGGGGCAGGCTTTACTAATGTAGATCGGTCATAAGCTGGCCTCATACCCATTCCGTTATTTTGCGACATAGGCTTAGGTGGGGTAAAATCTGGTTTACTGGGTTTTTTATTGGCTTCCTTATAAGCTTCGGCCTCTTTACTATCAAAAAATTTATTAGGATAATTCTCTTCTAGATCATTATTTTGGTTATCGTTTCCAGCCGCGTGTACCAATAATACACCTTTAAGTTCTGCATATTTTACTGCCGAGTCTACTGCTTTTTTATCCCATTTGTAGCTTTTACCAAAACTCATGTTGATTACTTTAGCACCATTATCTACAGCATATCTGATGCCATTAGCTACATCTTTATCACGTTCATCTCCTGTAGGTACTACCCTAATGGCCATAATGCTCACATGATTGGCTACGCCCAAAATACCGGTTGAATTTGTACGATCTGCACCAATAATTCCCGATACATGTGTACCATGAAAAGCATCTGGGCCTTTTACATCATTGTTCCCATAACCTTTCTGATAAGGATTGCTATAATCATCGCCAACCAGTTCTGCGCGCATATCATATTTAGGGTTTAAGTTGTACTTCAGCATCGCATCGTATTGCTTGTAGCCCTCTTTTATGTTTTTATAAAATTTCTCGAAACTACCATCCTCTCTAGCACCTTTTCTGATGATTGTTTTTACCTGCTCTTCGGTTTCATCATCGGCTTTATACTGGTCAATATCCTCCATCGTCGGGATTTCTCTTTTATTGATCTTGGCTACAGAATCTAAAACTTTGTTAATGGCAATCAGAACTGAAAAAGTATTGCTGGCATCTTCGTATTTTTTACCGAAATCGCCAACCATTTTCTTATACAATTTAAATTCTTCTTTTTGTGCACTGTCTAAAGGCGTTAAATTTGTTGTTGATTGATATTTTGGCGTATAAATCCTTAATAAACGCACCAATTCCAAATTATCAAACTCCAGGTTACCTTTTTTTGAACCAATGAAATTCCAGCCATGAATATCATCCACATAACCGTTACCGTCATCATCTATTCCATTTCCGGGGATTTCTTTTTTATTTGTCCATAAAACATGCTGCAAATCAGGGTGACTGACATCTACTCCACCATCAATTACCGCTACAATAATGTTTTCTTTAGGCTTTTTATCTTTTAAAAGTTCACGATAAGCTTTCTCCGTACTGATACCGAAATATCCGTTCTCCAATAAATCGAGATTAAACCAATTTGCAGGGAGTTGTACATTCTTACTCTGAGCAAAAACACCAAAATTTAAGCACAAAATAAAAGTAAGAAAAGTTAATTTCTTAAGGTTCACATTCATCATCATAATATGTACGTAATACTACAATAATACGGTTTTATTACCTTGAGGCTGAAAGATTTTACATTTTTTAACATGGGTAGAATAATCAATTTAGAGTAGCTACTTTAAGAGTAGACTAATCCTCCAATAATCGAGGTACTTTTATCACTAAGAAATTAATAACATTAAGAATGGTAAACTTAAATAGTTGCTTAACTGTCCTTAATTGTGAAGAAACATACTCTCAATGTTGTGTTTAATCTGTTTGTTAAGCCTAATCCGGATGATTAAATATTTTGATGGTTTGGAGCGCAATGGCAGTAACATATAGGTTGGGTTCAGTCCTGCTGTCCGCTGCAATCCTTTTGGATATCATTGGGATAAACAATATACATTTAACCAAAAGGGATTTTCGCTTCCATCAGGGCTATTGAACATGGTCCAGTATTGTAAACTCAAGCGGGGATCAGCGTAATCTGCGGGAACAGGCCCTTAACTTTTCTTAACTCCTTAATGGTTAAAAAATCATTGTATGCCCTATCTATCATTAAGGAATTAAGGACA